>ERZ772807.288-NODE-288-length-31932-cov-6.225774_pt1 | contig 31932 bp, 23 predicted proteins | sample MGYA00511472_ERZ772807 | MGnify/ENA primary metagenome ERZ772807 (study PRJEB29015, sample SAMEA2737947) | human oral metagenome | biome: human oral; feature: human-associated habitat; material: dental | place: China | collected 2039 ... | reverse complement strand
GCCCTCGAGCCTGGCGCGCGCGGACGCCTCCCGTTCGCGCGCCCACTCGACCTGCTCGTCGGCCCGGCGCGCGACGTCTCGGGCGCGCTCGGCCTCGGCGCGCGCGGCCTGCGCCGCCGACTGCGCGCGAGCCAACGCCTCGGCCTTCTTGGCCCGCTGCGCGTCCTCCTCGCGCAGGGCCTTCAGGGCGTCGTTCGCCTCCCTGATGCGCCGGTCCAGGTCGGCGTTGGCCTCGTCGAGGCGCGCGGACACCTCCGCCATGCGCCGCGCGGCATGCCCAGCCTGGCGATCGGCCTCCTCGTAGTCGGCGCGCACCGACAGCACGGACGAGGCCTGGCGGCCTCCCTCGATCGACCAGGGACGCAGCACGTCCCCGTCTCTCGTGACGACCGCGCGCACGCCCGGCAGGTCGAGCGCGCGCTCCGCCAGCTCCGTATCGCAGGAGACGACTCCGTCGAGGAGGCACGCGAGCTGGGCGGCCGCGCCCTCGCACGTGGCCACCGAGGCGAGCCACACGGCGCCCTCGGGCAGGTCGGGAAGGCGGGAAGGGTCCGCCCCGCTCACTGCGGGCGCATCGCCTCGCCGCTGCTGCCCCTCCTGCGCAGCGACGACGAGCCTGAGGGAACGCCCCGCGGCGTGCGCCTGCTCCAGCTCGCTCATCCCCCGCTCCAGGGAGTCGACGACGGCGGCGTCTGCGAAGGGGGCGAGGGCGGCGGCAACCGCGTCCTCGTATCCGGCCCTCACCCGCAGGAGGGGCGCGACCTGGCCGAGCACTCCGGCGCGCCCGAGGAGCTCGGCGGTGCCGTCCTCGGGGGTGAGGAGCTGAGCGAGCGCATCCCTGCGCGCCTCCCAGCGGGCGCGCTCCGCCCGGGCCTCACGCTCGACGCCCAGCAGCTCATCGACGCGGGCGCGCGAGGCGTCTCGCGCGGCCACCGCGCGGGCGTGAACGTCGGCGGCTCCCCCGCCCTCCTCGCCGGGAGCCGCAATACCGGCCGCGGACGCGGGACTGTCCGCGGGAGCGGCCTCGCGCGCCGGAGCGGGAAGATCCGACGCCGCCTTCTCCGCCCGCTCGTCGGCGGCTCGGCAAGCGCCCCATGCTCGCTCGGCCTCGGCGAGCGCCGCCTCCAGGCGCGACGACGCGGTCGAGGCATCCCCCGTGAGCCGAGCAACCTTCTCGCGGTGGTCGGCCATCACCCGGTTGACTCGCGCCAGTTCGCGCGACGCGCTCTCGTCCGCGTCCTCGGCCTCCTCGCGGGCGCGGGTGGCCTTGGCGAGCGCGCTGCGGGCGGCCTCGAGCTGCCCGGCCAGCTCGGCGTCCTCGCGCCCCGCGCGTCGGGCCCGCTCCTCCAGCGCCTCGGGTTCCTCACCGCTCGGTGCGGGCTCCGCTGTTGCTCTCATGGCCACCTTCTGGGAGGCGGCCATGAGCGTGCCGCGCAGGCGTTCCGTCAGCGTCGTGAGCTCCTGCCAGTGGGCGGACGCACGCTCCAGGGCCGGCGAGGCCGCCCTCTCGGCGTCCTCCAGGCACGCCAGCTCCGCGCGGCAAGCCGCGATTCGTTCCTCGAGGGACGCCCGCAGCGCCGTCGTCTCTTCGTCGGAGGCCTGGAGCGCCGCCAGCTTCGCGCGCGCCGACGCCAGGTCATCCGCCAGCAGCCGGGCCTTCGCGTCGCGCACGCGCGCCTGAATGAGGGAGGCCCTCCTGGCCAGGCGAGCGGCGCGGGCCAGAGGGCCGAGCTGGCGGTGGATCTCGTTGGTCAGGTCCAGGACGCGCACGAGATTCGCGTCCATGTCCGCCAGCTTCTTCAGCGCCCGCTCCTTGCGGCGCCTGTGCTTGAGGACCCCGGCGGCCTCCTCGATGAAGCCGCGCCGCTCCTCGGGAGTCGAGGACAGAATCGCGTCGAGCTGCCCCTGGCCGACGATGACGTGCATCTGGCGGCCCATGCCCGTGTCGGAGAGCAGCTCCTGGACGTCCAGGAGGCGCACGGGCGTGCCGTTGATGGAATACTCCGACCCGCCGCCGCGGAACAGGGTGCGGCTGATCGTGACCTCCGAGTACTCAATGTCGAGCAGCCCGTCGGTGTTGTCGATCGTCAGGTCCACCTGGGCGCGCCCCAGCGCCGCGCGCCCAGATGTCCCCGCAAAGATGACGTCCGCCATCTGGCCGCCGCGCAACGCGCGGGCGCCCTGCTCGCCCATGACCCAGGCGAGGGCATCAACGACATTCGACTTACCCGACCCGTTGGGGCCCACGACGCACGTGATGCCCGGCTGGAGGGCGAGCGTCGTCGCGCTGGCGAAGGACTTGAATCCCCGCAGCGTCAGGTTCTTGAGGTACACCCTTGCAGGTTACCGGCGGCTCAGTAAATCTCCGGGAACCACAGGGAGATTTCGCGCTTTGCGTTCTCCACCGAGTCCGAACCGTGGATCAGGTTCTCCATGTGGGGGCTGTTCCACGCGCGGCCCAGGTCTCCGCGGATCGTGCCCGCGGGCGCCGTCGTCGGGTCGGTCGATCCCATGAGGACGCGCATGCCCTCGACGACGCGCTGGCCCTCGACAATGATGGCGACGACCGGGCCGGAGCTCATGAACTCCAGGAGACCGGCGAAGAAGGGCTTGTCCTTGTGGTCGGCGTAGTGCTCGGCCAGCAGGTCGCGCGAGGCAACCATGAGCTTCAGGCCCTTGATCGTGTACCCCTTGGCCTCGATGCGCCGCAGGATCTCGCCGGTGAGGCCGCGCTCGTAACCGTCGGGCTTGACGACGATGAGGGTGTGCTCCAGGGTCGGATCAAGCAGGTGCTGCGGCTCCAGCAGAACGCTCTTGGCGGTCACATTGTCTCCTTCAGTTCGCACGTGTGGTTGTCGGTCTTCTCAAGCATATCTGTCAAGGCAGCCACGGCCCGTGTGGCATCGACCCCAGTGGCCTCGATGAGGACGCGTTGGCCTTGGGTGACGCCGAGCGCCATGAGTTCCAGCACCGATCCCCCGTCGGCCCCGTTGACGGTGATGTCGGCGTCGAAGGAGGCGGCCAGGCGCACGAAGGCCGCAGCCGGTCGCGCATGCAATCCCACCGGATCGGCCACGACGGCCTCGCCGCGCGCACGCAGCTCCGACGACGCCGACGCGGACGGGGTCTCCTCCCCCGCGCGCGGCGCACCGGCGGCCTCGGGTGCGCCCGGGGCGTCGATATCCTCCATGCGCGGGGCGAGCGAGGCGGCAACGGCCGCCACCTGGTCGAGGTCGTCGCCGAGCTGGGCGCGCACGGCCGAGGCGACCGCCCCCTCGACGAGGGCTGTGTCGACGAAGCGGATGCGCTCGGCGTCGTCGCTCATGTCGATGACGGATTCGACGGTCATCGTGGCCGATCCGAGGTCGGTCAGGACGATGACGCCGCCACCCTCCCCCGTGGCCGCCTCCAGGGCCGCCTCGAGGGCCGCCTCGACCCGGTCGTAGGAGGTGCCGATGCGGCCGTCCTCCGTTCCCCCGGCGGCCTCGAAGTGCACGTCGGGGGCCATCTGGGCGGCCAGCTCGGCGACGCCGGCGGCGAGGGAGGCTGAGTGGGAGACGATGACGAAGGCAACGCGGGCGCTCATGCGCTCTCCTGCCCTGCGGCCGCGCGGGCGGCTGCCCGCAGGATGAGGGAGGTGGAGACGGCACCTGGGTCGAGGTGTCCGATGGAGCGCTCGCCCAGGTAGGAGGCGCGTCCCTTCGTGGCGCGCAGGGGTTCGGTGGCCTGTGCTCCGGCCTCGGCGGCCGTCGCCGCCGCCTCAAGGACCGCGGAGGCGTCGCCCCCCGCGGCTGCGGCCGCCCGGGCGGCCTCGCACGCGGGGCTCCACGCGTCCACCATCGTCTTCTCGCCCATCGTGGCCTTTCCTCGCGCCTGGATGCCCTCGAGGGCGCCCGCGATGATGGCGGCGACACCCGCGCCGTCCAGCTCCCCGCAGCTGGCTGCGGCCTTGGAGGCGCGCAGGAAGGCGGTGCCGTACAGGGGTCCGGCGGCGCCACCCACCGTCGACATGAGGGTCTTTGCGACCGTCTTGAGCACGTCTGAGACGCCCGCGTCCTCCGCGCTCTCCAGGGCCGCGAGCGCGGCGGTGAAGCCGCGGTCCATGTTTTCCCCGTGGTCCCCGTCTCCGATGGCACGGTCCAGGTCGATGAGGTAGTCCCTGTGGGAGGCCACGTCCGCGGCCGCCAGTGTGATCCACCGCCGCGCCCACGCGGCGTCAACGCGCGTCGTCATTGCTGCCCGTCCTTCGCTCATTTCCAGGCGACCGTGTTGACGGGCGCGTCAAAGAGCTCAAGCAGCTCGTCGTCGGCGCGCATGAGGGTGACGGACACGCCGGGCATCTCGAGGCTGGTCACGTAGTTGCCGACCATCTGGCGTGCGATGTCGATGCCGTCCTTGGCCAGGAGGGCCGCCAGGGCGCGGAAGCAGATGTAGAGCTCGGACGCGGGGGTGCCGCCCATTCCGTTGACCAGGGCAACGACGCGCTCGCCGCTTGTCAGGGCGAGGTCGTCGCGCACGCGCTCGTAGAGTTCGGCGATGAGGGTGTCGGCGCTCTCCATGGTTCCGCGGCGGTAGCCGGGTTCGCCGTGGATGCCGATGCCCAGCTCGATCTCGTCCTCGCCCAGTTCGAAGGAGGGCTTGCCCGCGTGGGGTACGGTGCACGGGCCCAGGGCCAGGCCCATGGAGCGGGTTTGTTCGTTGACCTTGGTCGCGATGCGCGTCACCTCCTCCAGGGTGTCTCCTCGTTCGGCTGCCGCTCCGGCGATCTTCTCCACGAAGATCGTTCCGGCCACGCCGCGTCGGCCCGCCGTGTAGAGGGAGTCTTCGACGGCCACGTCATCGTTGACGACGACGGTGGCGACCGTGATGTCCTCCATGTCGGCCAGCTCGGCCGCCGTCTCGAAGTTGAGGACATCGCCGGTGTAGTTCTTGACGATGTGCAGGACGCCGGCCCCGTGGTCTGCGGCCTTCGTGGCCTCCAGGATCGGGTCGGGGGTGGGCGAGGTGAACACGGCTCCCGGGACTGCCGCGTCGAGCATCCCGAGGCCGACGAAGCCTGCGTGTAGGGGTTCGTGGCCGGATCCTCCGCCCGAGACGAGGCCGACTGTGCCTTCGGCCTTGGGGACGCGGCGGGTGACGAAATCGGGGTCGAGGTGGACGTCGACGAGGTCGTGGTGGGCCAGGGCGAACCCTTCGAGGGTTTCGCGCACGACGGCGTGAACATCGTTGACGAGCTTCTTCATGATGCCTCCTTGCACATTGCTCATCTGTACTTGTCTGCGTGATCAATCGTGCCACCTTTGAGCACGAAATCCCAACCGTGGCGGCCGCCACGATGCCGCCGCCACGGTTGGGGGACATCCTAGCGCGGGGATTGTCCGGCCAGGGCCAGCATCTCCCCCGCCAGCAAGACCGAGCCAAACACGAGCACACCGCTGCGATCCGCGGGTTCCGCCCCGGCCTCGGCGATCTCCGCTGCACGATCGACCGCGTCGGCGAGCGAGTCGCGCACATCTACCCGGTCGGGGCCGAAGACCTCGGAGGCGATCTCGGCCAGGCGCGCGACATCGGCCGCACGCTCGCCGCTCATCTGCGTGACGACCAGGTGATCGAGGAAGGGCTCGACCTCGGACAGGACCCCTTCGACGTCCTTGTCCCCCATCGCCGAGTAGACGCCGGCGATCCGGCCGAGGGCGAAGGAGGATTCGATGGCCTCGCGCAGCGTCGCCGCACCCGCGGGGTTGTGGGCGGCGTCCACGATGATCGTGGGCGAGTGGCGCACGACCTGCATGCGTCCGGGGCTGGAGGCGTTCATGAGGCCCTGCTCGACGATGCGGCCATCCAAGCCCCGTCCCCCCATGAAGGATTCGACGGCGACGAGGGCGGCCGCCGCGTTGTGCGCCTGGTACTGGCCGAAGAGGGGCACGAAGACGTCCTCGTAGAGGGCGGAGGGGGTGCGAATGGTGACCATCTGGCCGCCGACGCCCATCTGGCGCTCCACGACTTCGAAGTCCCTGCCTTCGACGCGCGCGATGGCGTCCACGGACCGGGCCTGCTCGAGGAGGATGTCGAGGACTTCCTCCTCCTGCTTCATGATGACGACGACCTGGCCGGGTTTGATGATGCCGGCCTTCTCCCGCGCGATGTCGCGAATCGTGGATCCGAGCCACCTGGTGTGGTCCAAGGCGATGGGGGTGATGACGGCGACGCCCGCGTCGATGACGTTGGTGGAGTCCCATCGTCCGCCCATGCCGACCTCGACGACGGCGGCGTCGACCGGGTAGTCCGCGAAGGCCGCGTATGCCATGATCGTGAAGACCTCGAAGAAGGACAGGCGGGGGCCTCCCTCCTGTTGGCTGCGCTCGTCGACCATGGCGACGTAAGGCGCGATGTCCTCCCAGGCGCGCACGAAGCCCTCTCGGGTGATCGGGTGGCCCTCGAGTGAGATGCGCTCGCGCACGTCCAGGAGGTGCGGGCTCGTGAAGCGGCCGGTCTTCATGCCGAAAGCGGTCAGCAGCGAGTCGATCATGCGCGACGTGGAGGTCTTGCCGTTCGTGCCCGTGACGTGGATCGACGGGTAGGAGTTTTGCGGGTCGCCCAGGATGTCCAGGGCGAGCCTCACGCGTTCAAGCGTGGGGTCGATGTCGTGTTCGGGTGCGCGTTCCACGATCGAGCGGTAGATCTCCTCCACGCGTGCGTCCAGGGCGACGTCGTCTTGGGCGCGGGCGAGCGCCGCGTCGTGGTCGTTGAGTTCCTGGGCGTGCGCCGCCGCATCGTCCGCGAAGTCGGGGTCCACCTCGCCCGCGATCTCTGCGAGGACGGAGGGGTCGGGGCCCAGCAGCAGGGAGTTTTCCACGAGGGCCCGCAGGGCGGCCTCGCGCGAGCCCTCCTGGGAGTCGTCGTCCGGCGCGTCGGCGACCGCCTCGGCTTCGTCGGCCTCGTCGGCCGCCTCCAGGTAGGGGATGAGGTCGGCGGGGATGCCGCCCGCCTGCTCCCGCTGGGTGGGATCTTGACCAAAGAACGATTCGCCTGCCATGTTTCCTCCGCTCTCTCAGTGTCCCCAGTAGTGTATCGGCAGTGACGAGGAGCGCGGCCTGTACTGCCCGTCACGGCACTGACGTAGCCACTAGACTGTGTCGCGAGGGGGAGGCTTCCCTCACAAGAAGGAGACACTCATGGGCAAGTGGTTTGGTCAGGCCGGAGAGATCGAGGCGCTGCGCGCCGAGAATCATCAGTTGAGGGGCCAGGTGGAGAGCCTGGAGGCACGCCTGCGCGCAGCGTACGGCGAGGCCGGGATCACCGCGCTCTCGCAGGAGGCGCCCGCTCCTTCCGGCGGCGGCGAGGCAGGCCCCGCGGTCACTCCCATTGGGGTGGGTGCAGCGGAGCTGACCGAGGCCGAGCGTGCGCTGGTGGCCTCGGGCCGCAAGGTCGCAGCCATCAAGGAGTACCGGGATCGCACCGGGGCTGACCTGTTGCACGCCAAGGAGGTCATTGACGAGGCCGCGGCGGTCACGCGGGTGAGCCGGGACCTGACCGAGGAGGAACTCGCGCTGGTGGCCTCGGGCCGCACGGTCGAGGCCGTCAAGGCCTACAAGGATCGCACCGGCGTGAGCCTCAAACAGGCAAAGGCGGCCATTGACGCGGCGCGTTGACCATACTCCCCGACCGCCCTCGATGAACAGTGAGGTCCAATGCCACAAGAGCTACCCGCCTCCAACGACCGGGAACACATCGCGACCCAGAGCACTTACTTTCTCACGCGAGCACCCGGCACCGGGGATATGTTGCCCAACTCAGAGGAAGGCCTGGGGGAACGCTACCTGTGCGGTGGCGATGTGACCATGTCCAGCGCGTGGCAGATGTCCCGTGGCACAGATCCCGAGATTCGCTCAACCAACGCATGGCTAGAGTCACGCTATGCGGTGCCCGGGTGGGAATACCCGGCGTGGCGAGAGGATCGAGACCACGCAGAGATCCCCAACAGTGACCGGTACTTCCTTGACAAGTCCGAGTTCATCAGGGCCTTCGATATCGATGGTCTCGACCACATTGGCCATATTGGTTTACGCACCCTGACCCCGATCATTAACGGAACAATATTCCCGTCGGAGTTTCGCTCGGGACCGCCCGCCAACTTCAACGAGCTATACCGCCAGTTCCGCTTGACTGATGCGCCTCTCCCCGAGGACGTCGCCATCGAGATAAGCCTGCGCGATGAGGACATGGGATCCTTCGGGCAGACGCCGCAAGTGCGAATCCTCGAGAAGTCGATGGCGGATAACTGGGTACCCATGACCATCGACGAACTGATCACGCAACGCATTATCGAAGGGGTCTCGGAGCATGTTGGAGAAGTTAGAGACGTTGATTGGGAGTCTCTGTACGGGTACTTTCTTGGCCCAAGCTGACTTTCAGGACGGCCACGGGTATTCATTTTCGAGCTACAACACCGACTTTTTCGCAGTGTGGGAGACGTCGGGCAGCTACCGCTTCAGTTGGTCCGAACGCCACCCCAGCGCACGCTTTACGATGGAGACGCGTAGCGACGTCATGGCCTCGTACATGCTGATCACCGAACTCGGTGCCCGACGACGGGCCAGTCTGTGGTTTCCGCCCATCGTCATCCCCGGCGAAGCGCCATCGGATCAACGCTGGAAGATCTCGGAAACACGCTGGCCGCGAGTCACGCGTTACACGAGCACCACCGATCCCACGATGAGTGTCGAAGCAACCAACAGCCTCGAACTGCGCAGGCTTCTCTTTTCCACACAATTCCCCGACGAGGACTACCTGGAGTCCTACATGTACCCGGATGCCTACCCCCTCTTGCACCCGTATCTTTCCTCGATCACACCCTATCTGCAGCATCTGCATGACGCCGGCGTCGTCCTGCCGGAACAACCCGGCTACTACAGCTTCTCAGGCACGCTGACGCTCTAGCGTCTCCATCACACACGAGCAAGCGGCGAACCGCCGCCATAAGAGGGTCCTCTCGCGGGTCGGACACGTCAGTGGGCGGGCTCGGGAGTAGTTTCTCTCGAACCCGCCCACCGGTTCACTCAGTGCTTGGCGACGCTCACGGCGAGCTGGTCGCCGGCCTCGACCGCAACGGACAGCGCGAGGGTCTCCGCGGCAATCATGTCACGCCATGCCTCGACGTCGGCCACGTGATCGGCCGGCACGCTCAGCGTCAGGTCGATGCGGTCCGCGATGTGCAGGCCCGCGTTCTTGCGCTCGTCCTGGACGGCGCGCACGACGTCGCGGGCGTAGCCCTCGGCCTCGAGCTCGGGGGTCAGCTCCGTGTCGAGCACGACGAAGGTACCCGAGGCAAGCACATCCGCAACCTGGCCCTCGGCGGCGTCCACCGAGGTGGACACCGAGAACATGTCGCCCGTGAGCACCAGCGGCGCCCCGTCCAGCTCGACGGAGGCGAAACGGCACTCGCCGTCCACAACCTCCCACTCGCCCGACTTCTGGGCCTTGAACAGCTGGCTAGTGAGCTTACGGAACGAGGGAGCAAAGGCGCGCGGGTTCAGGCTGAGCTCCGTGCGCACGCCGAGCCCCGAGTTCTCCGGGGAGCTAAACACCACGGACTTGACGTTGACCTCGGAGGCTATCAGGTCCGCGAAGGGCTCCAGAGCCGCGTCGTTCTCGGAGACGACCTGCAGGGAGGCCAGCGGCTGGCGCACGCGCAGCTGGTGCGTCTTGCGCAGCGCGTGGGCGGCCGACACGATCGACCGAACCTCGTCCATCGCGGCGACGAGGTCGGGGGCGTCCACGGCCTCGTCCAGGACCGGGAAGTCCGTCAGGTGCACGGACTCCCCTCCCGTCAGGCCTCGCCAGATCTCCTCGCTCAGCAGCGGCAGCAGAGGCGCCGCCAGCTCCATGAGGGTCACGAGAGCCGTGTACAGCGTATCGAACGCGGCGCCGTCCTCGTCCCAGAAGCGCTGGCGCTGGGTACGCACGTACCAGTTCGTCAGCACATCCAGGTAGTCGCGGATCAACTCACACGCGCCGGCCACGTCGTAGCCGTCCAGCGCGCCGCGCACATCCTCGGCGAGGGTGCGGGTGTGGGCCAGCAGGTAGCGGTCCATCTGCGCCAACGCGGCCACGGCCTCGGGCGAGGACAGGTCGATGCGCCGGGCCTCGTAGCCCGCTCCCCTGTTGCAGGCACCCGCGTACAGCGTGAAGAAGTAGTACGTGTTCCAGATCGGCAGGAGCAGCTGGCGGACGGTGTCGCGGATCGACTCCTCCTTCACCATCAGGTTGCCTCCGCGCACGACGGGGCTCGACATGAGGAACCAGCGCATCGCGTCGGAGCCGTACTTGTTGAACACCTCGGACACGTCCGGGTAGTTGCGCAGCGACTTACTCATCTTCAGGCCGTCGTCGCCCAGGACGATGCCGTGAGACACGCAGGAGCGGAACGCGGGACGATCGAAGAGCGCGGTCGCCAGGACGTGCAGCGTGTAGAACCATCCGCGCGTCTGACCGATGTACTCGACGATGAAGTCGCCCGGGTAGTGGTTCTCGAACCACTCCTGGTTGTCGAAGGGGTAGTGCACCTGCGCGAAGGGCATCGAGCCGGACTCGAACCAGCAGTCGAAAACGTCGGAGATACGGCGCATCGTCGACTTGCCCGTCGGATCGTCCGGGTTCGGGCGCGTCAGGGAGTCGATGAAGGGACGGTGGAAGTCGGTGACCGTCACGCCGAAGTCCGCCTCCAGCTCCGCGATGGAGCCGTACACGTCGGTGCGCGGGTAGGCGGGGTCGTCCGAGACCCACACGGGGATCGGCGCGCCCCAGAAGCGGTTACGCGAGATTGACCAGTCGCGCGCACCCTCCAGCCACTTGCCGAAGATGCCGTCCTTGGTGTGCGCCGGGGTCCAGGTGATCTCCTGGTTGAGTTCGACCATGCGGTCGCGGATCTGCGTGACCCGCACGAACCACGAGGACACCGCCTTGTACATGAGGGGCTTGCGGCACCGCCAGCAGTGCGGGTAGGAGTGCACGTAGGACTTCTCCCGCACCAGGACGGCGCGGATCGCCGGGTCGCGGCGCGCGATCGGTCCGGCCTGCTCGCGCAGGTCGGCCACCACGTAGCGGTTCGCATCGAAGATCTGCATGCCCTCGTAATCGGGAACCTCGGAGGTGAACACGCCGCCCTCGTCGACGGGCATGACGAGGCCGATGCCGTACTCCATGCACGTCCACATGTCGTCCTCACCGAAGGCGGGAGCCTGGTGGACGAGGCCGGTGCCGTCCGTCGTCGTCACGTAGTCGGCGGCGATGATCGACCATGCGTGGGGGCCGGGAGCACCACCCTCGGAGCGGCGCTCGGGAGTGTCGAAGTAGTCGTAGATCGGGTGGTAGCGCACGCCCACCAGCTCGCTGCCCTTGTAGGTGGCCACCACGGTGGGTTCCTCGCCGAGTTCCTTGGCGTAGGCGCTCACGAGGTCCGTGGCGATGAGGACGCGCTCGCCCGCGAGGTTCCCCGGGTGGTCCGCGGCCACCTCGACGAGGGAGTATTCGATGTCCGGCCCCACGGCGACGGCCGAGTTCGAGGGCAGGGTCCAGGGCGTGGTCGTCCAAATGAGGGCCAGCTCGGGACGCACCGAGTCCTCGTGCAGCTTGTTCTCCAGACGCAGGCCAACGGTCACCGTGTTGTCGGTGCGATCCTGGTAGACCTCGTCGTCCATTTTGAGCTCATGGTTGCTCAGCGGCGTGCGGTCGTTCCAGCAGTAGGGCAGGACGCGGTGGCCCTGGTAGGCCAGTCCCTTGTCGTAGAGCTGCTTGAATGCCCAGATCACGGACTCCGTGTAGGACATGTCAAGGGTCTTGTAGTCGTGCTCGAAGTCCACCCAGCGGGCCTGGCGGGTGACGTAGTCTTCCCACTCCTTCGTGTAGCGCAGGACGGAGGAGCGGCAGGCCGCGTTGAAGGCCTCAATGCCGATGCCGCCCTCGCGGGTGATCTCGGTGACGTCCTCGATGCCGAGCTGGCGTTGGGCCTCGAGCTCGGCGGGCAGGCCGTGCGTATCCCAGCCGAAGCGGCGCTCGACGCGGTGGCCCTTCATGGTCTGGTAGCGGCCCACCACGTCCTTGACGTAGCCGGTCAGGAGGTGACCGTAGTGGGGCAGGCCGTTGGCGAAAGGCGGGCCATCGTAGAACACGAATTCGTTGGAGCCGTTCTCGCCGGCGTCGCGCATCTGAATGGACTTGCGGAAGGTGTCGTTGCTGGCCCAGAAGGCCAGCGTGCCGACCTCCATTGCGGGGAAGGAGGGGCTGGGGTCCACCTCGTCGTCCCGGTGGCGGGGGTAGAAGCCGTGCTTCGTCATGAGTGTCCTCGTCTCGCGCCTATACAGGGACGAGGACCGGCGTCGCCGGCACCCGCGGTACCACCCCGCTTGCCGCTCCCAAGGGGGCGCGGCCGCTTCGTTGGGGCTATGTCGGGCCCGCCCGTCCGGTTCTACTGAAGGGGGCGAGGCCGTGGTCGGCCGCCGCTCTCCTCGTTCTTCCGGATGCTCCCCGGTGATACCCCTGACGTGGGCCGGATCGTAGCGATAGCCCAGTGTAGCGAAGGGAGGGAGGGCGCGCCCGCCGCGGGAGGATTCTTGTGCCCACACTCTCTTCTCGGCGTGTGAGGGGAGCTGGCGTGGCGCTCTGGCCTACAGTGGCTGGGTGACTCGAACAGACTCCGCGCGGCCGGTGCGCCCCTGGGGCGCCCTGGTGGGCGCGTGCGCGCTTGTCGCCCTGGTTGCCGTGTGGGCGTTTCAGGCGGTGTTCTCCGACATCGGCGTGCCGTTGGGGCGGGCTGCGACCATCGCCGTCGGGATGACTCTTCAGGCCGTCCCCTTCCTCCTCCTGGGTGTCCTGGTTGCCGAGCTCATTGAGGTATACGCCTCCCCCGCCCTGATCGCGCGGGTGTTCCCCACGCGTTCCGTGGCAGCTATCGGCACCGCCCTCCTGTTCGCCTTCGCCCTTCCCGTGTGCGACTGCTCGGCGGTTCCGATCTTCCGCTCGCTTTTGCGCAAGGGCGTTCCGCTCTCCGCTGCGACCACGCTCATGCTCGCCTCTCCTGCCATCAATCCCCTGGTGATCGCCTCCACCTGGTACGCCTTTGGCTCGTGGTCGCTGGTCGGCGCGCGCATCGCCCTCAGCGTCCTCGTCGCTCTCATCGTCGGCGCCTCGATGCTGGCTGCTCCCCCGCGCGCCCTGCGCGACCCCGACGGTCAGGGGCACGGCGAGCAGTGCGGCTGCTCGGAGGAGTGCGCTCTGCCCGACCGGTCCGCATCCGGCGTGCTGGCGGCCACGGGCCGCTCCTTCGGCCGGATCCTTCCCTACCTCATGGGCGGGGTGGCTGCCTCGACGCTTGCCCAGGTGGCGTGGCCGGTGTCCTCGCTGCTGTCGGGCCTGCCTGCTCCGGCCGCGCTGGCCGTCATGATGGCGGCCGGTTTCGCTCTCTCCCTGTGTTCCTCCTCCGACGCGGTGATCGCGCGTTCGTTGGCCTCGCTCGCTCCCTCGGGAGCATTGATGGGTTTCATGGTGTTCGGTCCGATGATGGACGTGAAGAACGTTGCGCTTTTGTCCTCGCAGTTCCGCTCGTCATTCGTCGCCCGTTTGTTCGTGACGGTGACGGCCGTCGCCGCGTGCGTGGTGGGCATCTCGTGGTGGGCGGGGGTGCTGCCGTGACGCTATTGGCTCGCATCGCTCCCGCCGCCGAGGCGCTTGCCCTGGCATGCTTGGGGGCTGTCCTCGCGTGGTTGTCCCTCTCGGGCAGGTACGCGTTCTTCGTTCCCCCGTCGGCGCGCCTGGGGATTCTCGCCTCGGGGGCGGGGCTGCTCGCGTGCGCGCTTGCCTTGTCCTCGCGGGTGGGTTTGGGCGGCGAGCCGAGCGGGACCTCCTCGCGCCGCGCCCTGACGCGTGCGCTCGTGACGCTGCTGGCGAGCGCGCTTCTCGTTCTTCCCTTCCGGGTGTCCCCCTCCGAGCTGGCGTCCTCGGCTCTCACGTCTCGCGGCGCCAGCGAGGAGCAGGGAGCCGGGGATGGCGAGGACCTCGCGGGAGGCCTGCCCTCGCCTTCCGACGATGCCCCCGCTTCCGGCGCCGACCAGAGCGCGGGAGCGGACGCCTCGAGCGATGAGACGCTGACGCTGACGACGGAGAACTTTTCCGCGCAGGTTGAGGAGCTGTCCTCTCGCGGCCGCGCACACGATGGTCAGAGGATCGATCTTGTTGGCTTCGTCATGAGCGAGGAGTCGGCCCGCGGCCAGGCGTCAATCCCGCGCATCACGGCTCAGGAGAGCTTCGCGGTGGCACGCATGGCGATCTGGTGTTGCGCGGCGGACGCCTACGCGGTTGGTTTTGCTGTGCGCTGGGAGGGAGCCACTCCCGCAGCGGACAGCTGGGTACACGTGAGGGGAACGCTGCGGCTGCGAGGCTCCAAGGCCCTCGTCATCGAGGCGGATTCGGTGGAGGAAACAAACGCGCCGAATCCTGAGTTCGTCGTTCAGGCGAGATGACACCCAAGAAGATGTGATCCAGATCATTGTTGCGGATTATGACCGTGGCTTTGGACACAAAATCATAAGCGTACGGTGAATGGAGCGCACACGGCAGGCGCGGGCGCACCACCTCTCCTTCAAGGACGAAGACATGTCATCGACACTCTCACTGTCACCTCGTGACAAGCAAGCGAGACGCTACGCAACGGGCCTCGCAATCATCGCGACACTCGGCCCCTTCTTCTACGGCTTCGAGGGCATGGTCCTCAACGCCGCCATCAAAGCGGTGGGGTCCACCTTCGAGCTCGGACCCATCCTGCAGGGCGTCGCCGGTGCGGCCGGCGTGATCGGCGGCCTCATCGGGGCCCTTGGCGCGGGACGAATCTCCGACAGGATCGGACGCAAGACCACGCTCATGTGGGTCGGACCCTTTCTCCTCGTTGAGGCGCTCCTCGGCCCCCTCTCTCCCCTCCTCGGCCCCCTCGGATACCCCTTCTTGCTCCTGACGCGCATCATCGGCGGCATCGGCTTCGGCGCGGCAACAACGGTCGCCCCCGGCTACGTCGCCGAGATCGCTCCCGCCGAGATCCGAGGCCGCCTCATCGGATTCCGCCAGCTCGCGATCATCCTCGGCCTGTTCTTTGCGGGCCTCATCAACACGGGAGTCGTTGCTCTCACGGGCGGCGCGGCCAAGCCCGCGTTCGGGGGCCTCATGACCTGGCAGGTGCTCTTCGCGTGCCTCATCATCCCCGCCCTGCTCTTCGTCATCTTCACGGCGAGGATCCCCGAGTCTCCCCGCTACCTGGTCTCCGCCGGGCGAAGCCAGGAGGCCGAAGCCGTGCTGGCCAAGCTGTGCGGCGAGGAGGATCCGGCAGTGCGCGTCGAGGCCATCGCGCAGTCCCTGGCCATCACGGGTGGAGCGAAGCTCTCTATCGGGCAGATCCTCTCCTCGCAGTGGCGGGGCCTCGTGTTCATCGGCATGGCGATCGCCGCGTTCCAGCAGCTCACCGGCATCAACGGCGTATTCTTCTATTCGAATTCCCTCTTCGCCGCCGTTGGCTTCACCGAGTCGATGGCACTGGCCCAGACGTTGCTCATCACCGCCTTCAAGATCGTCGGCGTCCTTTCCGGCATCATGCTAGTGGACCGCGTGGGCCGCAAACGCATGCTCATCTACGGCGGAACCCTCATTTTCGTCTCGCTCGGCGTCGTGGCCACGGTCTTTACGATCGCACCCACGGTCGACGGAAAGCCCGATGTCGCTGACTCCCCCGTCCTGGCATTCCTTGCGGTCGCCGCGCTGTGTACGTTCCTCCTGGGCTTCACCTCCTCCTGGGGCCCCATCTTCTCCATCGTCATGGGTGAGATGTTCCCCACCTCGATCCGCGGCGGCGCGATGTCGCTGGCCTCGGGCGCTGACTTCCTCGTCAACTTCCTCGTCGTCTTGCTGTTCCCCTTCCTCATCGCATGGTCGCCGGCTGGAACCTACTGGATCTACTGCGCCTTCGGTATCCTCGCGGTCGCCTTCACGGCGAAGTTCCTGACCGAGACCAGCGGCGCCGAGCTCGAGGACATGGACAAAGTTGTCTCCCAGTAGGACCCACTGATTCCCCCTGATTTCACCGAGAGAAGAGCATTCCAATGACCGATAAGACACGGGACATTCCCGACAACGTCCGAAACATTCTGGTCATCATGACCGATCAGCACCGCACCGACACGATCGGTTGCCTGGGAAATCCGCACGCGCGCACTCCCGTCATCGACGCGATGGGCGAGTCGGGCTTTGCTTTCACCCGCTGCTTCACCCCAACCGCCATCTGCACCCCCGCGCGCGCCTCGCTGCTCACGGGCAAGCGCCCCGGCAAGCACCAGGTGCTCGCCAACCCGGAGTGGAACATCGCCTACCAGGTGTCGATTCCCGAGGGCACGTGGACCTACACCCAGGAGCTGCGCGACGCCGGATACAACGTCGGCATCGTTGGCAAGTATCACTGCGGATACAACCTGCCCGATAAGTTCGGCGCCGACGACGACACCTACTGGGGCGCCGAAAACCCCGTGGCCAACGAGAAGTACGTGGCGTGGTTGGAAGCCAACGGCCTCCCTCCCGTGCGCGCCCACGACCTGTGGCGCGGCACGCTTCCCGGAGGCCGGCCCGGGCACATCATCGCGGCGCGCCTTGAGCAACCCGAGGAAGCCACCTTCGAGCGCTTCCTGGCCGACCGCGCGATCGAGAAGCTACGCGAGTACGCGGCCAACTGGAAGGACTCGGGTCAACCCTTCTGCCTGGACGTCCATTTCTTCGGCCCGCATCTGCCCTACTTCCTGCCCGACGAGTGGTTCGACCTCATCGATCCAGGCGACGTGGAGCTGCCGGAGAACTTCGGCGATTCCCTCATCGGCAAGCCCCCGATCCAGAGCAACTACGCGACGTACTGGTCGACGTCTTCCTTCTCGAACGAGCAGTGGAAGAAACTCATCGCGGTCTACTGGGGCTACACCGCCATGATCGACTACGAGATCGGGCGCATCATGGACGCGGCGCGCGAGCTCGGCGTCCTGGACGACACCGCCGTCTTCTTCTGCGCCGATCACGGGGAGTTCACCGGCTCGCACCGCCTCAACGACAAGGGCCCGATGATGTACGACGACATCTACAACGTCCCCTTCATCGCTCACATCCCGGGGGTATCGACGGTCGGGCGCTCGGATGCGTTCGTGTCCCTCATCGATCTTCCGGCCACGGTCTTGGACATCGCCGGCCTGGACACCTCCCTCGTCGAGGACGGTCGCTCGATCGTGGATCTGACGCGCGGAGAGGAGGTGGAAGGCTGGCGCGAGGACATCGTGTGCGAGTTCCACGGTCACCATTTCCCTCTCCAGCAGCGCATGCTGCGCACGAGAGACTTCAAGCTTGTGATCAACCCGGAGTCGATCAACGAGCTCTACGACCTGCGCCTGGATCCGTCCGAGATGAACAACGTGTACACCGTGCCGGTCTACGACGAGATTCGCCGGGATCTGGCAACGAACCTGTACCTGCAATTGCGTGAGCGCGGGGACCACTCCTTCGCGAAGTGGATGGCGGCGATGACCGACTTTGACATCCCGTTGGTCAATACCGCGCGCTCCGACCTCGACGAGGTCACGAGCGAGTGACACGGCGCCTCGGCGGCGGGCGGGCGGCCTCCCGCCGCCGAGGCGATACGCGCGCTGCACACTTCAGGCAGTGACGCGTATCATAGAAGCGATCGACGAGGCAGGATTGCTCCGAGCAGGCAACAACACAGCGTATGTGGGAAGGAGAGAGATGCACTACCCCACGCGCAGCCCCCTTCCCACCCTGGAGGATCGCATCGTCGATCACCTGGCCAAGGCGCCGGCGACGCGCTCCCAGCTGTGCGAGGCGCTCGACACGTCTCGCACGAACCTGGGCCGAGCACTCGCCACGTTGCTCCGTGACGGATCGGTCTCGTCGGCGCGCACCAGCACCACCGGACGCGGCCGCCCCACCCAGCTCCTCATCCTCAATTCGACGGCGGTTCACAGCGTCGGGCTGAACGTCACGCGCACGTCCTGCGCGGGCGTCATGCTCTCGCGCAGCGGGGCTGTCCTAGCGTCCGTCCACCTCGCGTCTCCCGCTTCTTCATCCCTGCTGGGATGCGTCGAGCAGACCTGCGCGGCGCTGGCCGCGAGCGCCGCCCGTCAAGGAGTGGACACCTCGATCGTGCGCGCGGTTGGAGTCGGCGTCCCCATTCCGATGGGACGTCACACCACGCTCGCCTCAGACGCCTACCCGACGGTCGCCGAACTCACTCGCGTGACGCGCCGCTGGTGGGACCCGGTTCCGGTGGTTGACAACACCGTGCGCATGGCGGCCCTCGCGGAGGCCATGTGGGGAGCCGGAACACAGATGTCCTCCTTCATTTACCTGCGCCTGTCGGGGGGCGTGGGCGGCTGCGTCGTCTCTGATTTCAGGCTCGTCGGCGGCGCCGGCGGCCTGGCCGGGGAGCTGGGCCACATGACGGTGAATGCGAGTAGTTCCCCGTGCGCGTGCGGCAAACGCGGGTGCCTCGAAACCGTGGCGTCGCTGCCCGCTTTGTGCGAGCACGCCGGCGTGAGTGACATCGCGCAGCTGCGCTCGCGAGTCCTGGCGAAAGATGCGCGTGCGTGCGAGGGCCTCGACCGCGCAGTTGCGGCCATCGGATACGTACTCGGTTGTGCGGCGCTCCTCATCAATCCCGGTGCCATCATCTTGGCCGGGGAGATCGTGGATGCGTTCCCCTCGGTGCTGGCAGCCGTGAGTGCTCGCATGCATGAGGAGCTGCTGCCTGTCATGGAGTGGGATATCGACGTGGTCGGCGCCTCCCTCGGCCCGCTGGGTGCCGCCCGGGCCAGTGCTTCCATCGCGTCTCATTCCGCCACGGCGTATCAGCCCACATCTGCTGCGCCCGTGGACGGCTTGAGCGCGCAGTGCCCGTCGGCCTCGTCCATGCCTGCCCGCAGTCGCGCGAAGGCGCGACTGTGAGCCGATCGATCCCCTTCTCCGTGGTGACCAAACCGACGGGTGCCGCCTGCAACCTGGATTGCCAGTACTGCTTCTTCCTGTCCAAGGAGCTGCTCTACGACGCAGCGGCGCAGACTATGTCCGAGCAGACCTTGGAACGTTACGTCGAGGCGTTCCTCGAATCGAGCCCCGACGGCAAGGTCACGATGCTGTGGCAGGGCGGGGAGCCGACCCTGCGTGGCCTGCCTTTTTTTGAGCGCCTCATTCAGTTGTGTGAGCGCTACCGTCGCCCCACCCAGCGTGTGCGTCACGCACTGCAGACCAATGGCACGCTGGTGACCGACGACTGGGCCAGCTTTTTCGCGGACCATGACTTCCTCGTGGGCGTGTCCATCGACGGTCCCGCTCCCCTGCACGACGCCTACCGGCTCAACCGTGGCGGGCGGGGCACACACGCGATGGTTGTGCGCGGCTGGGAGGCACTCGCCCGCGCGGGCGTGGAGACGAACATTCTGTGCACGGTCAACGCCGCCAACGAGGAGCACGGGGAGGAGGTGTACCGCTACTTCCGCGACGAGCTGGGGGCACGCTACCTGCAGTTCATCCCCATCGTCGAGCGTGTTCGCGCCGCCGACCTCGCCCAGGCGGAGCGCGGCTGGCGCTCGGGCACCTCCGCGCTCCTGTATCGCCAGGACGGGGACTGCGTGACCAGCCGTTCGACCTCGCCGCGCTCCTACGGTCGTTTCCTGTGCGACGTGTTCGATCAATGGCTGGCATCGGACGTGGGGCAGGTGTTCATCCAGGACGTGGACTCGACGCTCTCGGCCATGTTTGGCTCGGCCTCGGTGTGCGTGCACGCCCCCCGGTGCGGGGCGAACATGGCGATGGAATTCAACGGCGACGTCTATGCCTGCGACCACTGGGTGGAACCCGAATGGCTCGTCGGGTCGATCGAGTCCTCCTCGTTCGCCCGCCTCGCCTCCTCCGAGAAGATGCGTGAGTTCGCGCGCCTCAAGCCTGACCTGGACGAGGAGTGCCGCGCGTGCCCCCACCTGCGGCTGTGTTGGGGCGGCTGCCCGAAGGACCGCTTCGTGGCCCGCCGAGACGGCAGGACACACAACTACCTGTGCGAGGGCTACCGCGCTTTCTACGAGCATTCGACCCCCGCGCTGCGCGCCATCGGGATGCTCATCTCGGCGGGCAGGCCCGCCTCGGACATCATGAATCCGACGGTCGCTTCGTCGCTTCAACTCACGTACCCCATGTCCGCAGGGAAGCAGCAATGATCATTGAGGCGCTCCTCATCGGCGCATTCGTCGGCATCGTCGTCGGTTCGCTCGGAGCGGGAGGCGGCATCCTGTCGGTGCCGATTCTCGTCTACATCCTCGGGCAGGACCCCCACCAGGCGACGGGCCTGTCGCTGATCATCGTGGGGCTCACGGCCGCCGTGTCGTTGGCGACGCGCGCTCGCGGCGCCGACGTTGCGTGGCGCGAGGGCAGCCTTTTTGCCCTGGCGAGCCTGGCGGGGACGTGGGCGGGATCCACCCTGGGTCCTCTCGTCTCCGCGTCCGCCCTCATGCTCTCGTTTTGCGCGCTCCTGGGTGTGGTCGCTCTCTTCATGGTGCGTTCACAGCTCTCCCCGGTTTCGTCGTTGCCAGAAGCTCCCGTCGGTGAGGGCGCCCCCTCGGGGGTCTCCACGCTCGTGCGGGTCATCGCCCTGGCGACCGCGACGGGCTTCCTGACCGGGTTCTTCGGCGTCGGCGGCGGTTTCGCGATCGTTCCCGCGTTGCACCTGGCGCTGCGCTATCCGATGAAGCGCGCCTCCGCCACCTCCCTGCTGGTCATGGTCATCACGGCCGCTTTCGGTGTGGTCTCGCGCTCGCTCGCCGGCTCCTTCACGATCACCGCCGAGGCCGGGGTCATGGTCGCGCTGTTCACTGCGGCGTCCATGGCTGGGGGCGTCGTCGGCGCGAGGGCGACGACGCGGGTACCCAACAGGGTTCTCGGCCTCGTTTTCGCGGCTCTCTTGGTCGGCGTGGCCCTCTCCACGCTGGTGGCCACGCTGTCGTGAGCGGGCGTGCGAGACGCCGTGTCTCGCACGCCCGCCGCCCTAGTTGCTCGCGTTGCCGCGCGCCGAGGGGTCCTCGCCGCCCCGGGTGCTATGGCCGCCGCGGGGGCCGGTCGCGCCACCCGAACTATCGCGACCGGGAGGGCCGGGGCGGGTGTCCTGGTTGTCGCCTTGGGCCGGGTCCTCGCCCGAGGAGCCCGGGCCTGGTTCGTCCTGGCCCGGACCGCCGTTCTCGTCGGACTCCCATTCCTGGTCTTCCTCGTCGCCGCGGTCGAAGTACCCGTCCTGGTACCCCTGGTCGTAGTAGTCCTGGCCGTCTCCGACGATGGACGCGTGGGTGATCATGCCTGCCCCGAAGCCCACGGACAGGAGAGCAACGGCAGCCACCGCCACCAGGGCGCGTTTGGTCCAGGGAGCTTTCCCCTCCTGCGCCTGGCCGTCGCCCCGTTCCTTCGGCTCGCGCCCCTGGGCGCTCTCCTCGGTGGGCGCACGGTACGCCGGAAGCGGATCGGCGTGCGCGGCTGGCATCTGCGCCGTCTCGTTGAGGGGCGTGCTCGCGGGCAGCTCCTCGGTGCGATCCGCTCCCAGATCATCAGCCTGGGGCAGGATCGAGGTGCGCTCGGATTCGCCGGCCTGATTCTTGCGCTCGTCCGTCACGGGCAAGCTCCTTTCTGCTGATACGTGGTTGTCACAACGCTGACGATAGGACCGTGCGGTATGGGAGCATTGTGTCCCTCCTGTGCTCTTCCTGTGAAAGCAGCGGGGCGCGCCTCGCGCGGGTCCTCCCTCGGCGATGGGTGCACCCCAGCGACGAGGACGGTCTTCCTACGCTCGGGGCGAGGTTCTGGCTACAATGGTGTTCGTCGCCTGCGCGAGCGGACGCACGATCATTGAGTCGATGTTGACGTGGCGGGGCCGCTCCAGCGTCCACACGATTGCTTCCGCGATGTCCTCGGCAACGAGCGGCTCCGCGACCCCCTCGTAGACCCGGTCGGCTGCTTCGCGAGAGCCGAGTCGGTTGAGGGAGAACTCCTCGGTACGCACCATTCCGGGGGCGATCTCGATGACGCGCACGGGTTCACCCACGAGCTCGCGCCGCAGCGTATTGGCGATAACACGCTCGGCGTGCTTGGCGGCAACGTAGCCGCCGCCTCCCGGGTAGGTGTCGTGGGCGGCGGTCGAGGTCAGGAAGACGACATCCCCTCCCCTGGCGCGCATCGTCGGCAGGAATGCGCGCGTGCACTGCAGCGCGGTGAGCACGTTGCGCTCGAACATCGCGCTCCACGCGGTGGGATCGGCCTCGGCAACCGGGTCAACGCCAATGGCTCCTCCGGCGTTGTTGACCAAGGCGTCCACGTGCCCGCGGTCCAGGACATGGGCGGCCAGCTCCTCCACCTGCGCTTCATCGGTGAGATCCGCCGCCCAATACTCGCAGCCGATCTCCGTGGCGAGGGCTTCGAGGCGCTCGCGGCGCCGGGCCACGGCCACGACCCTCCAGCCCCGCGTCGCCAAGAGGCGGGCGGTGGCCTGCCCGATTCCGGTGGAGGCTCCTGTGACGACGACGCGGCGAGAGTTGTTCATGGGTTGCAAGTGTATCCCCGGACGCACGTCATCGTGCGCCCGGGGAAGCAAACTCGCTCTCAGCCGTTGGGCAGGCCGTAGGCCTTATGAATGAGCCAGATCGGGTGAACGACGTTCGCGCCGGTTGCGGTGCGCAGCTGCCAGCGGCAGGTTTCCGTGTCACAGGCCGCCAGCTCGGCGTTGACCTGCTTGATGAAGTCGAAGACGGGAGCACCCACCGCCTGAGCGATCGCGTACTTCTCCTTCTTCATCCCGTAGGTTCCCGCGATCCCGCAGCATGGCTGCTCGGAGTCCTTCACGGTGACTCCGGGAATGAGGCTCATCAGCTCGATCGCGGGCTTGCCCATGCCCTGGGACTTGAGTTGGCAGGGAGCGTGGTAGGGAATGGTGACGTCGATGCGCTGGAAGTCCGTGTCCAGCTCGCCCCGATCGTACAGGTGGAGCAGGAACTCGCAGATGTCCCACGTGCGTGAGCCCACGTCGCGCAGTTCGACAGTGTCCATTTCCAGGATCTCGTGGGCCTCGTGGCGCAGCATCCCGCCGCAGGACCCCGACGCCGAGATGATGGGCGCATCCCGGTTGACGCTGCGCAGGTCCCTCGTCAGCTTGGAGACGTACTTGCGCGCGTCGTCGTACAGGCCATTGGACTGCAGGGCCAGGCCGCAGCAGCCGTGCTTGGGGACGAGGACCTCGTAGCCGAGGTGCTCGAGCACAAGAACCGAGTGGATGGAGGTCTCGACCTCGAAGTACTGGCCGGCGCACCCGTGGAAGAAGATGACTTGGCCGCGAGTGCCGGAGGTGGGCAGCGGCGTGTGCTTCTTGAACCAGGATTCGAAGGTTCGTCCGTAGGCGCGCGGCATCGGTGCGGCGCGGTGCACGCCGATGATGGCTTCCATGGCCATGCGGATCGGTTGAACATCCAGCGCCCAGTTCGCGATTGGCGCCACGGGGGTCATCATGGTTCCGATCAGCGACGTGCGTCCGATGAGACGGTCGCGCATCGGGATGCCGTGGGCTTCCTTCATGGCGGTGCGCCTGTGGTGGATGAGTTCCGTGACCTTCACTCCCTGCGGGCACACGAGCGTGCAGGTGCCGCACGAGGAGCAGTAGTCGATGGACTTGTCCACCATCTGTCCGTCCTTGCGGAAGCGTTCGGCCTGCGGGCCGGAGTACTTGGGGCCGCCGAAGAGATCGGTGACACGCATGACGGGGCACTGCGTCTCACAGATCGTGCACTTGACGCACGCGTCCAGGCTGGATCGCAGTGCGGCGTCCCCCGTGAGGGATAAAACGTCGTCCTCACGGACGCCCGTGCCCATCAGCGTTGACATCTCCAGGGTCATGAGAGTTCCTCCACGATCGTCTCGACTGCCGCAAGCGCGCTGGCCAGCGCGATTCCTTCGCCGCTCTTTTCGCGCCAGCGGGTGGCTCCCGCTAGGTTTCCGCCAGCCGCGTACAGGTTGGTGTAGACCGGCGTGGAGTCGGCGCCAAGGACGCGCATCGAGTCGTTGACGGCCAAGCCGGACAGGAAGAGGGGCTGGTCCTCTCCCCAGAAGTCTGCGTGCAGGAGCTGGCCCTGGGCGCCCATGACGGGAAGGCCGCAGATGGTCTCGCGCACGGTGCCGTAGGAGTCCATGTCGAGGGCGCCCGATTCGAAGCCTCCCGCCGCCAGGATCAGGGAGCGGGTCGGGACTGTGGTGGAGCGCCCCGCGCTGGCGTACTCGACCGCCTCGACCCGTCCGCGCCTGGTGTGGACCGCGGTGACGAGGGACCCCGCGATGACGCGGGCTTTGCTCGAGGCGAGGCGGCTCAGGCGCGCGTTCAGTCGCATGCCCGGCACGCTCGGGGGTTGAATCGGGATTTCGAAGACGGGGTGACCGAGTTTGTCGGCCAGGTCACGCCAGGCGCTGAGGTCCTCGAGGCCGAGTACTGCCGGCAGGCCCACGATCTCGGCATCGTCCAGGAGGGGGCGGATCTGGTCCGCCAGGCGAGCCCGGTTCTCCTCGTGGTCGAGGCTTCGGGCGTGGGTGGTGCCGGTGGAGTCGATCTCCCCGTCGCGGGCGACGTAGTCGACGCTCAGGGCGCGCGCCCGGATGGGCTGAGAGTCCGGACCGGCCTGCCTCGAGATGTTCTCTGCGACGAGGCCGGGGTAGAAGTCCTTGAATCGCGCCAGTCCCACGATGGCGTAGCGCGCGCCCGCTCGGGGGATGCCGGCCTCCATGGAGGGGGGGATGAGGCAGGTCGGGCGCAGCGCTCCAACGCCGGTGGGGATACGCACGTTGCGGTTCTCGTCGCCGATGAGGGCGTCGGGGCCGACGGTGTCACGCAGCCATGCGACGGCAGAACCGACGCGCTCGGGGCCAAGGTGAGCGTAGGGGTGGGTGGGGCGGGACGCCACGTGCGCGGCGAGCGCGTCGAGGGGACGCTCGATCGGGTCGGGACCGTATCCGAGGATGTCGACGGTGCCCGCACCCAGCTGGATGCCACCCACTCCCTTGGAGATGAGGGTGACGCTCAGGCCTGCGTCGGCGGCTTTGATCGCGGCGGCCAGGCCGGCCATGCCTGCGCCGATCACGACGACGTCTCTCATCGGAGGACCTCCTGCTTCGGGACGGGCAGGTGCTCAACGTCGAGCGTGCCCTCGTGGATCCAGGCATCCAACGCGACTTGCCTGGCTTGCTTGCCGTACAGGATGGGCCACAGGCCTATCCAGCGGTTCTTGAGGAAGAGGCGAAGGAGCGCGTTGGCGCGCATCGAGTCGATATCTCCGCGCTCATGCGCGATGCCGGCGGCGCGCTGGGAGCAGAAGCCTCCCTGACAGGGGCCCATCCCGAGCCGCATCTGGCGTCGCACGTCGTCCAGCTGCCCCTTGGGCAGGGTGTCCATGACCTTCTCGAGCATGCTTCGGGTGGCCATCTCGCACTCGCAGATGATCTGCTCGTGGGAGGGACCCTCGTTGCGTGATTCGACGTTGTCGAGGCGGTGGCCGATCGTGTAGAGGCGGGATTCCTTGGCGGGTGGCACGGCCTCGGTGGCCGTCGTGCAGGGGCGCAGCTCCCCCATTTCGGCGCACATGATGTCGACGATGCGTTCGGCCATGAGCCGGTAGGTGGTGAGCTTGCCGCCGGCGATCGTGAGCATCCCGTAGATGCCGTCGCGGGTGTTGTGGTCGATGATGCTCATGCCTCGGGCCATGTGACGGGTGTCGGTGTCGGAGACCCGCGAGTCTTTGATGAGGGGGCGTGCGCCCGCCCAGGCGTGCACCGCGCGGGCCTTGCGGAAACCGGGCACCATGGCCTCGCCGGAATCGAGCATCTGCTGGACCTGGTCGGCGGGGATGGAGAGCCGATCCGGATCCTCGGCCTTCAGGTCGGTGGTGCCGATGATGCACACCGTGTGATCGGGCACCAGGATGTCGCCGTCGGCGGGCCAGATGCACCGGTTGAGGACCGAGTGGCTGAGGCGGTGGTTCATGGCGATCATGATGCCCGCTCCGGGGACGACATCGACGCCGTGGCACTGGGCCATCGCGGCAATCTGTCCCGCCCACGGGCCGCCGCAGTTGAGGACGAAGCCGCACTCGATGCGCAGGTCTTCGCCCGCCCTCTCGTCGCGTACGATGACTGCGGCGACGCGATCGCCGTCGCGTTCGATGGAGGTCACGCGGTGGTAGGTCAGGACGTGAGCGCCGTAGGCTTGCGCGGAGCGGATCGCTCCCCACACCATCTGCCATCCGTCGACGGTGCCGTCCTCCACCGCAAACGCCCGCTTGATGCGCGGGTCTAGCCGAGGTTCGCGCTTGAGCGCTTCGGCGATGGAGATCTCGGCGGCGGGAACCTTCGCGGCGGCGGCGCGGGCGAGGAACTGGTCCGCGTAGTCTTCCTCGTCGTAGGCGGTCGTCACGAAGAGGCCTCCCGTGGCCTCGACCGCGTTGGAGTTGATGCGCTTGACGATCTCGTTTTCTTCGGCGCATTCGGTGGCCGACTCGGGGTCGGAGGCGATGTAGCGGGCGCCCGAGTGGAGGAGGCCGTGGAAGCGACCCGAGGTCCCTTGGGCGATGTCTGCCCGGTCAACGAGGACTGCAGAGAAGCCGCGCATCGCGACGTCGCGGACTACTCCGGCGCCGGTGGATCCGCCACCGATGACGCACACGTCAGTGCGAAGTGTCTTCACCGTTCATTCCCTTCACGTCTTCATGAGGTTGAGGCTGTGCGCCTGTGCTATGTACATCATGCTCCACCACAGGAGCTTTGCACGAATGCACACACGAGGATGCACAGATGTGCAGGATCGTTCGACGCCTGACACACATCCGCACTGACCTCGACAATTGCCTCGCAACGCAGGGAATAACGACCCATCACCGTCACGTAAATGGCTCGTCCGTGACCGCGTGCAACGGTGCCTCAGCGCCGATCGCCTCCCTCCCCCTACAGTTAAGGCATGACGAACACACTGCTGGCCAGAGTCCTCGAGACCGCGAACATCGACCCCACCGTGCGCCCCCAGGACGACTTCTACCGTCACGTCAACGGCACCTGGCTCGCGACCCACACGATCCCGGCGGATCGTCCGATGGACGGGGCCTTTCACGCGCTGCGCGACGCCTCCGAGAAGTACGCCCGCGACATCGCTCAGGATGCCGCCTCCGGCGCCCTGAAGGATCCCGACGCTGGGCGCATCGCGACCCTGTGGACCCAGTTCCTCGACGAGGAGGCAATCGACGCCGCCGGAGCGGTTCCCCTGCGAGCCGAGCTCGCCGCCATCGACGCGTGCACGAGTCGCGAGGAGTTGGCCCAGACCATGGGGGCCTTGATGCGCGAAGGAGTCGGCGGCCTCATCGGCGCGTACGTCGGCACGGACCCCCACGACTCTTCTCGCTACATGGTCTCCCTCGTCCAGTCCGGCATCGGCCTGCCCGACGAGGCCTACTACCGACAGGAGGACTACGCTCCCATCCGCGAGGCGTACGTCGCTCACACCGCCAGGCTCTTGGCGCTGGCCGGGTGCTCGGACGCCGAGAACGCCTCGGCTCGGATCATGGCCCTCGAGACCGCGCTGGCCTCGCACCATCGCGACTCGGTGTCCAACCGCAACCCTCTCCTGTCGGACAATCCGACCCCGTGGGCGCAGCTCCCCGCGCTCGCCCCCGGTTTCGATTGGGAGGCCTGGGCGCGAGGATCTTACATGCCGTGCGATGGCCTCGTCGTCAACGTCGATCAGCCCGACTACCTCACGGGGGCAGCCGACGTCTGGGCACACACGGACCTGGACACCCTGAAAGAGTGGCTGCGGGCATCGGTCATCGACGCGCGCGCCTCCCTGCTGTCACGGGACTTTGTCGAGGAGAACTTTGACTTCCACGGCCGCACACTGTCGGGCACGCAGGAGCAGCGTCCGCGTTGGAAGCGCGCCCTGGGCGTCATCGAGGCGTACCTGGGCGAGGCCATGGGTCGCGCGTGGGTCGCTCGCCACTTCCCGCCGGCCGCGAAGGACGCGATGGATGCGCTGGTGCGTCGCCTTCTCGACGCCTACGGGGAGTCCATTCGCAGCCTCGAGTGGATGAGCGAGGAGACGAAGGACAGGGCGCTGGCAAAGCTCGCGACCTTCAACCCCAAGATCGGCTATCCCGTCACGTGGCGCGACTACTCGACGCTGGACCTGGACCCCGACGCCTCGCTCGTGGACAACGTGCGCGCCGCCAGCGCGCACGCGACCGACCGGGAGTGGGCAAAGCTCGCCGGGCCGGTCGATCGCAACGAGTGGTACATGACTCCGCAGACCGTCAACGCCTACTACAACCCCACTCAGAACGAGATCGTCTTTCCCGCCGCCATCCTCCAGCCGCCATTCTTCGATCCGCAGGCAGACGACGCCGTCAACTTCGGGGCGATCGGCGCCGTCATCGGCCACGAGATCGGGCACGGCTTTGACGACCAGGGCTCGCGCTACGACGGCGAGGGAAACCTGTCGAACTGGTGGACCGACGCGGACCGGGAGGCTTTCGAGGAACGCACCCGCGCACTCATCGAGCAATACGACGCTCTCACGCCGGCCATCCTCCTTCCCGAGACCTCCGAGGAAACGGAGGCGGAGCGCGATGACTCCACCAGCCCGGTCCCCCACGTCAATGGCGCGCTCACGATCGGCGAGAACATCGGCGACCTGGGCGGGCTCACCATTGCATGGAAGGCGTGGGCGGCGACGCTGGCCGAGCGCGGTCTTACCCCCTCGGATGCGCCCGTCATCGACGGCCTGACCGGACCTCAGCGCTTTTTCTACGCGTGGGCGCGCGCGTGGAGGACCGCCACCCGCCCCCAGTTTGCCCGCCAGATGCTCGCCGTCGATCCCCATTCTCCCGCGGAATTCCGCTGCAACCAGGTGCTGCGCAACCTCGACACCTTCGCCGAGGCCTTCGACGTGAGAGCCGAGAACCAGATGTGGCTCGACCCATCGCTTCGCGTTACCATCTGGTAAAAGAGTGGGGCAGCCGACATTACGTGGCGCGCCTTGCGCAATCACCGAGAACACATGACAACATAGGAATGTTGAGCGCGACAGCACTCTCATTCCTTCGACGGAAAGGCAACCCATGCCAGGCCTGAACCTGACTCGCGAGGAAGCGACCGAGCGAGCCTCGATCATCTCCTCTGTGACCCGCTACGAGATCTCCCTGGACCTCACGCGTGGAGACACCGACTTCGGTTCATTCACCCGCATCGAGTTCGACGCGCGCGAAGGCTCCTCCACGTTCGCGGACCTGGTGTCCAACGACGTCCACTCCATCACGCTCAACGGCAATGCCCTCGACCCGTTCTCGGCCCACCAGGACAATCGCATCGCCCTGGAGGACCTTCAGGAGCACAACGTCCTCGAGGTCGAGGCCTCGTGCCAGTACATGCACACGGGCGAGGGACTCCACCGATTCGTTGACCCGGCTGATGGCCAGGCCTACACCTACTCCCAGTTCGAGGTCCCGGATGCGCGCCGCGTCTACACGACCTTCGAGCAGCCGGACCTGAAGTCCACGTTTACGCTGACCGTGAAGGCACCCAAGGGGTGGAAGGTGTTCTCCAACGCCCCCACGCCCTCCCCTGAGGAGGAGGGCGAGAGCTGGACGTACCGCTTCGCGACCACGGAGAAGATGTCGACCTACATCACCGCAATCGTTGCGGGACCCTACGAGGGCACCACCTCGACGCTCACGTCCTCCGATGGGCGCACCATTGATCTGGGGGTCTACGCGCGCGCGTCCATCGTTGACCACCTTGACGCCGACGAGATCCTGGACATCACCCGTCGCGGCTTTGAGTTCTTCGAGAACGCCTACGGCATCGCCTACCCCTTCACCAAGTACGACCAGATCTTCGTTCCCGAGTACAACGCCGGTGCGATGGAGAACGCCGGGTGCGTGACCTTCCGCGACGCCTACGTGTTCCGTACGCGCCCGACGGAGGCACAGATGGAGGCGCGCGCCAACACGATTCTTCACGAGCTGGCGCACATGTGGTTCGGCGACCTGGTCACCATGAAGTGGTGGAACGACCTGTGGCTCAACGAGTCTTTCGCCGAGTTCATGAGCCACCTGGCGCTGGCCGAGGCCACCAAGTACACCGAGGGCTGGACCGGGTTCATGGTCCGCAAGGACTGGGGCCTCAAGCAGGACCAGCTGCCCACGACTCACCCGATCACCGCCGAGATCCGCGATCTGGCCGACGTTGAGGTGAACTTCGATGGCATCACCTACGCCAAGGGAGCCTCGGTGTTGCGCCAGCTCGTCTCCTACGTGGGACGCGACGCGTTCTTCGCCGGCCTGCACGAGTATCTCACCAAGCACTCCTACGCCAATGCCACCCTGGATGACCTCCTCTCCGAGCTGGCGGCCGCATCGGGTCGCGACCTGGAGTCCTGGTCGAAGGTGTGGCTCGAGGAAGCGGGCGTCACGCTTGTGCGTCCCGTGGTCACCGCTGCGCCAGACGGAACGATCGAGCGCCTGGAGATCACGCAGGAGGCGTTCTCGCAGGGAGCGTCTCTGCGCCCCCATCGCCTTGGCGTGGCAGGCTACTGCCTGTCCGAAGAGGACACGCTCACTCAAGCTTTCCGCGAAGAGCTCGACGTTGACGGCGCGTCGACGGTTGTCGAGGCCGCAGCCGGGTTGCCTCGCCCTGATTTCATCCTCGTCAACGACGGTGATTTGGGTTACGCGAAGGTCCGCTTGGACGCCGATTCCCTGGCTTTTGCGATCGCGAACATCACCAAGTTCACGGATTCGCTCACGCGCGGGGTCGTCATGGCCGCCGCCTGGGACATGACCCGCGACGGCGAGATGAAGGCCCGCGACTACCTCAACCTGGCGCTGACCTCGATCCCCGTCGAGGACAACATGAGCCTGCTGACGCTGACTCTGCGCCACATTGACGAGGCGGTGCGCACCTTCGTCGCCCCGGAAGGCCGCGAGGAGGCCTCGGAGGACACCGGCCGTCGCCTGCTTCTCCTGGCCCGCACCGCGGCTTCGGGCTCGGACGCCCAGCGCATGCTCGTCGCCGCTGCTGCGCGCAACGCAACCAGCAGCGAGCAGCTCGATGCCATCCGGGCACTCTACGACGGCACCCAGACGCTGGACGGTCTCGACCTGGACGTTGACCTCAAGTGGAGCCTGCTCGTCGCGCTCGTGCGCGGCGGCGCCGCCACCGAGGAGGACATTGCCGCACTCGAGGCCAGTGACGACACGATGACCGGCCGTCAGAACGCGGCCGCCGCACGCGCGGCGCGCGCCGGGGAGTGGATCAAGGCAGACGTGTGGGACAAGGTCCTGACCGATACCTCGATCCCCAATGACACCCGTTGGGCGATGATTTCGGGCTTCTGGGCCCAGGCTCGCATGACTCCGGCCGCTTACGCTTCCTACGTGGGCGAGTACTTTGACTCCCTTGTCGGCATCTGGGAGACCTTCACCTTCCACACCGCCGAGGACCTCACGACCCTCCTCTTCCCGAGCGCCCTTGCGGGCTACCTGCCCGAGGTTGACGTGGTCGCCGCCGGCAAGTCGTGGATCGACGAGCACGCGGACGCGTCGGCGGGGCTGATCCGCATCGTGCGCGAGCACATTGACGTGTGCGAGCGCCAGATTGCCAACCAGGCGGTGGACGCCGAGTAGGCGCGTCATTAAGCGTGAGGGGGCGCGGCCGCGTGGCCGCGCCCCCTCGCTTACGCCCGAGGAGCTCCTCGCCAAGCCGCAGGGCGTCAAAGCTCCCGCTCGGCCTCCCCTACGCCGC
>ERZ772807.287-NODE-287-length-32000-cov-5.434747_pt1 | contig 32000 bp, 36 predicted proteins | sample MGYA00511472_ERZ772807 | MGnify/ENA primary metagenome ERZ772807 (study PRJEB29015, sample SAMEA2737947) | human oral metagenome | biome: human oral; feature: human-associated habitat; material: dental | place: China | collected 2039 ... | reverse complement strand
CCACGATCACCGATGCTATCGGGTTCTTGATGTGTTCGCTTATCCAGTCCCTCAGACCCGTCGGGTTGTTCATGATCCAGCTGGCAACCGTTATGATCACCACCATCTTCGCCCCGCGCCATAAAAACATGTTCAGCGGTTCGCGGCTCTGCCCGTTTAATATCCGGTAGCCTTCGAACATCAGCCATACCGTCACCATGCTCATCAGCGACGGTATCAGCACCGTCGACAGCGCCGACAGCCCCCTGTCGCCGAACTTCATGATCAGGATTTCCACGTAGGTCTTGATCAGGATAAAGAAACCTAGGTTTTCCGTGTTGTCCATATTCTGCCTGTTTGCCCTCCGGTTTTCAACCGGTCCGTATCCGTTTTATTGCAATGCGCGCCGAATGTCTTTCTTCGCGCTGTCTATGCCTTTGCCTACCCCGCCCACCAGCTTCTCTACCAGCGAGTTGGATTTCTCCAATGCCACGATAGTCGTCGCCGCTGCTGCTATGCCACCTGCTCCCTGCGCCAACCTAGTAAGTTTCGCAGATGCGCTATCCGTCTGCTTGCCATACAGGATGTTGCGTTCGGACTCGGCCTGTATCTGCCGGTACAGGTTGATTTTAGTCTGGTAGGCCGCCAACGAGGCCTGAAGGCGGCTCAGGTCGTTTTGGATCAGCGTCTGCATCAGCGCAAGCTGGTATTGCTTCTTCTGCAACTCGCCCGATGTGCCGTAATCCCATTTCTTGACCAGTTTTTGCAACGCTTCGTTGCGTTCTTCCAATACTTCGGCCAGTCGGTGAATTTCATATAGGTTCAGTGCGATCAGGTTGCGCGCGTTGTTGCAGGCCTTCTGCATGTTCTCTTCGTCGCTCTTCGTCCCTCCTTTAGCCAACGACTTGCCGCTTTCCTTGTTGCACATGCTGCTGGTGGCGGCATCTTTGCCGTAGTAGGTTTCGATGGCTTTTCGGAATTTCTCTTCATCGCCGTTGCTCCACTGCCCTGAAGTCAGCTGCTTCGCCTGGGATTCGATTTTTTTGAAATCGGCCACATCCGTTTCCAACCCGCTGCCCTTTACCGTCTTGTCGCGCTGGTCGGCACCGAGAAACTGGCGGATATCTTTAAGGTAGTTGCTGATATTGTTGGTGTTGGTTTTGATGGCACCGGAATTGTCGTCGATAACCGGAACGCTTTGCGCCCCCGCCGGCAATGCCGCCGACAGCATCAGCGCAGCGGCAAGGGCGGTTATTGTCCGTTTGTGGTTCATATAGTCTGTTCCTTATCCGTATAATCATGGCTTAACCGCAGCACCGCTGTTGCGCGATCCTTTGCGCTCGCGGTAGAAGCGTTCCAGCCACTGCTCGGGATGCAGGCTGTCTGCTTCGATACCTTCGGCCTGCGCCGTTTCCCCGATGATGCGGTGCATGATTTCGATGTTGTCGGTACTGGCGGAGATGACCGACAGCACGTCGTCCATCCCGCGCAGGTTGAGCTGGCACACCGCCGACGAATGCCCCTGCTTGACCAAGAAGCAGCGGGAGCGTTCGTCCAGATTGACGATCACGTTGAATTCCGCTTCGGTCAGTTTCAACCCGTCGATATAGTCTTTCTTGTCGGCATTCGGATTCGGCAACAATATCATCGTCGCCGTCTGTTCAATCAGGGCCGCAGAAATATCGCTCTTGAGCGCATCTTCCGGCGACTGGGTGGCAAAAATACCCAATCCGTTTTGTTTACGGATGGTCTTCTGTTTGTTCTTGGCAAAATCCTTCAATCCGCCTTCGCCGTCAAGAATCTTCCAGAACTCGTCCATCACATAAATTAACGGGCGGCCGTCTATCAGTTCTTCCAGCCGGTGGATAAGGTAGTTGATAACCGGTGTGCGCACTTCGTCGTTGTCAATCACATCGGTATAGTCAAAACCGATGATGCTGGCTCTCGTCAAATCTATGGTATCGACCGGGTTGTCGAATACCCAGCCGAGCGAACCTTCTTGCGTCCATTTACGGATACGGGCAAAAACTGAATCATCACCTAGGTTCGGCAGGCTTTTCTGGAAGTTGGTCATGGTGCGCAGTCGCAGCGGCGTATCCAAAATGGCTTTCACCGCCCTCATGATATCTTCTTCTTCCGATGCGGTGTATTCCTTTTTACCGGCAATTAGTTTTATCAATCCGGCAAGAAATTGGATATTGGCTTCGTTATTTTCGCATTGGAACGGGTTGAAACCGGTCGGCTGGCCATTATCCAAAGCCATATAGTTGCCTCCGCAGGCTCTAACGAAAATCTCCGCACCGCGGTCCTTGTCGAAAAAAAAGATCGTTGGCTTGGGATTGAATTTCTGTACCTGACTCAACAAAAAGTTGATTAAGGCTGTCTTACCCGTACCCGATTTGCCGATTACCATTGTATTGGCAATGGCTTTTTCTCCCAACGAATTTTCACTCGGATGTGTTGCGTGGAAATTAAAATAGTACGGCTGCCCATTGGTGGTTTGCAATACAGTTACGGCATCGCCCCACGGGTTATTGTGCATTTTGCCTGTAGAAAAGTTGTGTAGCGGAGATAAACCCAAAAAATTCAGCGAAGAGACATTAGCCAACCGTGTACGGTATTTCCAATTACCTGCGAGCTGCGAATAAAACGACGCCATGATTGCAACATCTTCTTTGGCCGAAACAAACCCCGCATTCGACAATTCCGCACGAGCTGTCGCAATATGCTGATGCAACTTCTCCTGACTCTCAGCATAAAGAGCTATAGTGAAATGGTATTCCCCCAACACAAAATTGCCCGACGACACTTCGTCCATTGCCCTATCCAGTTCCGATATCTGAGATACGGCCTTATCGCCAGAGGAAATCATCATACCGCGTGTACGCTCCAGTGTTTTTAGAGCATCATGCCTTCCTTTCGGACTAAAACTGTGGGTAATGACATATTCAAAATCAAGATATTTCAACCCATTTAAAATACCAGGCCACGTACTATCTGGGTATTCTTTAATATTTAAAATTGCCCCAAAATAATTTTTCTGATCAGGGGTAGTTACGACAAAATCTCCATTCTTTGGAGAAAATGTTTGCTTACTAACAGCCAAATAATCATATACGGGGGCATTTAATACAGGTACAGGCTCCTCGATACGGTTCAACAAATATGCGTATAATTCCAGCGTCTCCGAAAATACTACGCCATTCTTGCCTTCGTACATACCTAATCTATACGGTGCATAATCACGCAGAACCGCCTCAACGTTAGCAGCAAGCTCGGTAATTTTCTCAATCGCCTGATTTTGCATATGTTCTAAAATTGAAACTTCCGAAGGGCGGTCAGCGAAACTCTTATTGGCCACTATAGGGCGGTATAGCATAGTAAAATACAACTCATTATTCATAATTTTTTGAGTTGTCAGACTATGGAAATATTGGTTTTGAACTTCCTGATTAAACCGTTCGGTAAATTCTGCATCTAACTGAACTTTCCCACGCCGACGTACATCGTGAACCCAAAAAGCAACATTTACATAATCAGGCGCCCTTAATGTTTGAAGCAAACGGTTAAAAGTATTATGTTTATGTTCAATTTCCCACTCATCTCTACCAACAAAAGGCAAACCTCCAAGCCTCCATGAAATAAGATAATCGCCACCTGTTGTTTTCACGACGAACGGAGAAACATGACTTGATAGAGTTATAAACTGGCTACTACTAGTATCTGGACTAAACATAGATTTAAATTCACTTAAAATTCTGAATAAAACACCCCATATTTTATTTTTTATTATTCTTGGGAATAATTCCTTTTGACTTAATTATCACTAATGCAACTAAATATTAATATTCTAATATATAGAGAACCATCAAATATATTAAAAATTTAAGCATACTGTATCAACCATTATAGGTTTTGCTTGGTGTTTTACGATAAATATTCGGATTAGTTACAGACAGACCTTTTCTTATTGAACGGTTTTTCGTTTGAAACAAAAACAAAAGTTTCAACCCCCATAACCGAAAAACCATTTCATCCTGTTTAGCAATTTGCCTTAAAATCATAATGATAACTGGAATTGCCAATAAATAAAATAAATTAAAATACATAGCGAACAGCAACGGAATCCCTGCTCCTATGAAAAACGGCACATACGGCACCCCCATAAACATGGGGGGGCGCGTACAACCTCTAAACAAGGTATTTTTTTTCATAAGGTTAACGACTTTTAACAGCTTGAACTATACGTAATTAACCAGCTTGCAATTTGACCAGCAGCACCAATTACCAATGCACCAACCAATATAGGAGCCACATCTGCAACACGCTTATGAGCAAATGCAATTTGATAGCCAGCCATAATAACTGCAATAGTTACAACAGCCACAGAAGCGACCTGCAAAATGCTTTGTATATTACTAAAAAATCCACTTACCTGGCCACAGGCATCTTTTACATTGCCAATACCGCCTTTACTAGTAGCACCATCAGCAAATGCGCTCCCCGACAAAGTCATCATGGCCAAAACCGCCATAGTATTGCGATATTGTTCTTTGGTGGATTTAAAAATGTTTTGTTTCATTACAATTCCTTTTATAAAACAGACAGTGATTAAAATAATTCACATTGGAGTGAATAGGTTAAAACTAATTTATGATATCAAAATACAAATGTACTATCCTGTGAAGAATTACGATTTGCTGATTCGTGAGTATCCACCCTAATTTGAGCTACTGCACGATTACTATCATTAGCAGGCTTGACCGCATAGCCTATCCTGCTGGAATTTATCATATTTTTGGGTTGAATATATCGTGTCGCTTGCACTGCACCACCATTTGGTATAAAGGCCTTTTTACTTTTATCTAAATCGATAATCTGAATATTAGGGTTAGAAACAACGGTATTAGCGTAATTACCATATTTCCTTATAGAATCAAAGATTTTTTGTACATATCCATGTCTATATCCCGTAATAAAGTTTCCAGAATAATAACAACTAAAAGCCTTTCCCCAATCGTTTTTTGCAGAAATATAACATTCCTTCAGAATTTTTGATCCTGCCAAAAGATTAGAACATACGTCAAATGCTTTTTCATAACTACCCAAACCGTATTTTTTTAGGTTATACCGATTAACTTGGGCAATTCCCACAGAGAAATTATATCCTCCTGCCTCCAACATCTTTACCGTTTGTAAAGCCTCTTGAAGATTTCTAGGCTGTCTAGTCAATCTTCCTTTTACAACACCTATCGCATAAGGATTAAAACTTGATTCAACATGTACCACATGTTGCATCACTGCTGGAGGGACGTGCAAATTGCCGCAATCTATCATTGTTTGCCTTTATTTCGATATGAATACCCTGTAGATTTCATCCATGCATCAATGTAATTCCTAGTTTCTCTATCTCCCCCATTTCTATTACCAAACCACTCATTTTGAGATGAAAATTTACCTGTTTGATTTTTTATTTTATTCAATAATTTTTCATTTGGAACATCTTGGTATGAGACTTTATTAGTAAGTGCTTGGGCATATGGGCCCCATTTAGGTATATCTTTTGTTGAGAATGGATTAACCCTTAAAAATCTTCCTTTCTGCTCCCCCATCTGGCTCAACAAACCAGTTTCTGTCAACTTCTCCCCCCTACCAGAAAAGCCCCATTGACGCCATGGTTTATTGCCAATGTATGTCGAAACCGCAAACATACCGGTAGGCCTCCATTCATAACTAATAGTATCTCTTCTCTCCACCTTAACAAATTCTGAAACTGTGCCTATGGTAAAGAAACTGCCATTAGTCAAGCTTGGTGTACAAATTGGAATGCTAACATCATGACCATAATAAGCTAACGCTAACTCTGTAAAAAATGCTTGGACATCCTGTTGACATTCTTGAACAGACATTGGGCCATTGGGATTTTGCAAACAAAGCATTAAACGACATCCACTAGTACGGTAAAAATCTTGGTAGTTGTCAGTATGGGCAACAACAGGTGAGGTGCATACTGCCACAAGAATGCCTAATATTCCATTTGTCAATTTCATGATTCGTCCTTTGACTCCAAAATTAGTTTTATAAAAAATTTACCTTATATTAATAGATCATACGTAGATTGTCATTATAAATTTTTGTCATGCTGACTAATGGTCATTATTACAAATAAACGTATATAAATGTATTTTATTTTAAAAATAATCAAATTAAAAATATTTTTTAAAGTTGCTACACTAAAATAATTATTATTTTGAAAATAGAATGTAGAATGTGCTAAAAATTTCTCATAAAAAAACCGCTCTACTAACAGACAGAGCGGTTTTTTTATGAGGCAAACTGGTGGGTCGTGAGCGATTCGAACGCTCGACCAACGGATTAAAAGTCCAAAAAATATAATATAACTAATTGTTTCTAAACAGAGTTGAAGCCAGCACCTTCAGTCTGATACAGTCTGATTTTGCCTTATCACGGCACAAACCGGACACACTCCAAAGAACGAAAATCCAAGCATTTTTAATCAATTTGCTTCGCTTTTCGTTTTTTTTTTTTTCAGAAAAAATAAAGGATAAGTAATGGGTAGAACAATTCGTAAGGAACAACCGGATGGTTGGAACGGTTCGCATCTTCTTAAATGTTCGCATTCATTGAATAGCCGGTCTCGGATTGATTACTTGATGTACTGCAATGTGTTGAAAACCATGTCTGACGGGCGTTTGAAAGTTTTTGTTTATGGAAAACGGTATCACTCTGTTCAAGGCGGCCGTATCCGTTATGTAAATGATTGGCAGGTGTCCCCTGCCGAGAAATGGGATGTGAAAAAAACATGAAGAAAATATTGATACTGACAACATCACTCTTTGCTTTTTACCAAACATCAGCGATTGCCGCCGCCCCGTACCCACAATATGAGGCTTTGGTTGAAAAGCATGCCGCATTGCAACGTTTGGATAAAAACATTGTATGGGCTGTTATGGGAAGAGAAAGCTCAGGTAATCGTTTCGCAATATCTAATAAAAACGCCAGAGGTTTGTTACAGGTTATACCGCCGACGGCCGCAAGAATGGGGGTGAATCCAAAACATCTCTACGATCCGGAACAAAACATCATCGCAGGTACTCGTTACCTGCGTTTTTTATGTAACCACTTCCCTGACAAATCCAGTATTCACGGCTGCAATCTTGACTTGGTGCTGGCCGGATACAACGCCGGTGAAGGGGCGGTTCGGAAATATGGGGGGATTCCGCCATATCGGGAAACTCAACATTACGTTCGCAATGTGAAAGAACGATATGCGCGTTTAAGTGGCAACCGTACAGTTTTGGCATCAAGTCCTGTTCAACCTTTCAAGTTGAAACCTATACCTGCTGTTGCCCGCTCCGACAGCTCGTCTGAAAACATAGTTAAAGTAGCAGCCCAAGCACCCGCCAAGCGATACGCGGAATGGGATGTATTCAAAGAGTTTTAACTGCCTTCGGGCTTTATTATTGCCGCTTTAAGCGGCTTTTTTTGTTTTCTTAAAAAGGAAAAAAACGATGATGTACAACATTAAAAAAGCAGTCAGCAATCCGCAAACCATCGCTGCGGTAGCTTTATTGACAATGGCACAATTTGCGTTGGCAGACGGGTTTAATGATGTCAACGATATTGCAGTGAAAGTCCGTCAAGGCATCTATCTTGTTGTCGGTACGATTTGTGGTATAGCCATGCTTTGGTTTTTTCTACAAGCAAAAAGCGGTCGCAAAACATGGGGTGATTTTTTTGAACTCAGTTTGTATGTGGTCGGTGCAGGTGCATCTATTGCCTTTGCCGCTTATCTGTTTACCAAAGGTGGTTCGGTTTCATTCTGAGGAACACAGATGGAAAAGGAAAATATCTACACCGAACAGCATACCTTTAACGGACTGAACCGTCGGGCAATGATGTTCGGCATTCCCCTTGAGGCTGTTGCCACCAGTATTTTTATCGCTATGGGGGTAACTTTGCCGATGATGTATTTCCTCGGCTGGCGGGCTTTATTGTTTCTACTCTTGCCCGTGCCGTTTTTGGCCTTTTTACGAACAATTTGTGCCAATGACGACCAAGCCTTAAACATCTACCGCTTGGAAACAAAATACTTCCTGCGCCGCCGTAATGCCAAGCTATTCAACGGCACCAATACCATTCTCGCCACAAAATTCGGGAGACAACAAAGTGATTATCAGCGATTTTTTGAGCAACGCTCTGAAAGCGCAGCCGGCTGGAGCGGATTTTCTACCGAAAATCTGCCAACACGTTACAAACAACATCGTTAACTATAAGACAGGACATCTCGCCTTCGTCATCAGGATGGAAGGCCTGCCGTTTGATGGTGTGGACGACAAGCACCTGTTCACACAGTTTGTATCGTTACGCAACCTGCTCGCCGGTATGGGCAAAACCTTAGGCAACCGTTTGGCGGTGTGGGGAACGCTGCAACGCCAAAAGATTGTCTTTGACCGTGAATACAAGTTTCAGACGGCCTTCTGTCAGCAGTTTGCTGACAAGTATCTGAAACGCTTTCAGGAAGCGGATTATTTTGAAAACGTATTCCATCTGACGGTTTTGATAAAGTTCGACTATTTGGAAGCCGGGATAAAAGAGGCGGAAGAGCAGATTCAGATTCTGATGCGTTCACTGGAACCCTATGACCCGTATCTTCTGACTGCCTATCAGAATGAAAACGGCGTTGCCTTCTCGGAGGTGTACTCGTTTTTTGGTAGTTTGATTAATGGAACAAGGGAAGAGATTCCGCTATCGGTTGGTGATGCCTATCAGACCATTCCTGGTGCTAATCTGCATTTCGGATCGGATTTGTGCGAAATCCGTTCCCAAAACGGAACGCGCAAGTTCGCGCAGATGTTCGATTTGAAGGACTTCGGTGTCAGCAAGCCCAAAATCCTGACATCCATTCTGCGCCTGCCGTGTGAGTTCACTTTCACACAAAGCCTTGTATTTATAAATCCATACGACATGCAGGGTGAAATCCGTAAGCAGCTCAACAACCTGACATCGGTCAACGACAAAGCGACCGCGCAACAGAAAGAGCTGGAAAAAGGTCAGGGCTTGTTGGTATCGGGCGAACTGATGTTCGGCGACTATCATGCGGCGCTAGTCGTGTACGGTAAGACGGCGGAAGAGGCGGCGGCAAACGGTGCGCGCGCCTATTCCACATTCCTGAATGCGGGCGGTTTCCGCTTTACCAAGGCGGGACTTTCCGCACCAGCGACGTTTTTCAGCCAAGTGCCGGGCAGCAAGGAAAAGCCGCGTTCCTTCCCGAAAACGACAACAAACTTTGCGACGACCTTTGGCATACACAACTACTCGCACGGCAAAAAACAGGGTAATCCGATTGGCGATGGTTCCGCAATTATGCCGCTGCAAACCACGTCCAAAACGATTTATGACTTCAACTTCCATTTTTCAAACCTGAAAGAGGACAGCCTCGGAGAAAAAATCGCCGGACACACGCTGATACTGGGTGCAACCGGTACGGGTAAAACTACGCTGCAAACAGCCATGATGGCGTTTACCGAACGTTTCAACCCTTATATGTTCGTGATGGACTTAGACCGGGGCATGGAAATCTTCATCCGTGCCATTGGCGGCTCGTATTTTGCGTTGGAAGCTGGAGTTCCGACCGGGTTAAACCCTTTCCAACTGCCCGATACGCCGTCAAACCGTGAATTCTTGTACAGCTTGGTTGGTATGTGCGGCGCAGACGAGAACGGCAAACTCACGGCGACGGAGGAAAAGGAGATTCAGGCCGCCGTCGATACGATGTTCAGCATGGATTACGAACACCGTCGTTTCAGCCATCTGTTACAAAGTATTCCCGTCGTTCCTGATCCCAACTCTCTGCGTATGCGCCTGTCCAAATGGTGCGAAAGTGAAGACGGACGGTTCGCATGGTGCTTGGACAACCCGACGAACCTGTTTGATGCCGAACAGTTCTACCGTGTTGGCTTTGACCTGACTGATATTCTGAAGGACGACTATCCGCCGACAGCTCCGGTTTTAGCGTATATGTTCCACCTGAGAAACATCATGATGGACAAAGTCGCCAAAGAGGATGGCATCCTTGCCTCCATCATCGAAGAATTTTGGTATGCGGCACGTTTTGAGGCATTGCAGGACATCATGCTCAAAATTCTGAAAACCGACCGCAAACGCGGCGGCTGGCTGATTTTGGTGTCGCAATCGCCGGAAGATGCTATTTCCTGTCCGATATTCCCCGCCATTGTTCAGCAAACGCCGACCAAAATCTTCTTGCCAAACCCTGATGCCGAGTATGAAAACAGCTACGAACGCTGCGGCCTGACGGTAAAAGAGTTTGAGGAGTTGTCTAAGCTTTCGCTGGATAGCCGCACATTCTTAGTCAAACAGTCCAAGCAGTCGGCATTCGCCATGTTGGATTTGTACGGTTTTCAGGATGAAATGGCATTTCTGTCCGGATCATCTGACAACGTGGAGTTGTTGTATCGGGTGATGAAGTATGTTGGCAGTGAAAATCCGGATGTTTGGTATCGTTCGTTTGTTGAGGCAGTACAGGAACGCCGCGAACGGAAGAAAGCCCATGTCGCATGATATTCATCTTTATTACGAAGGTCGTCTGAAATATCAGACGGCCTTTTTTATTTCCGCCTACGGGCGGTTTTTAATTAGGAGTTCAAAATGAAGATCCATTTGAAAAAAACAGTCTGCTCGGTATTGCTGGCTGTAAGTTTGACTTCAGTGCCACTTGTGTCAACTGCCGGAATCCCCGTTACCGATGGAGCGGCCGCAGCCCAGCGTGAAAAAAACTTCTTCCAGCAAATGGCAGAAATGGCAAAACAACTTACGCAGTTGAAGCAACAATATGAACAACAGGTCAAACAATTTAAAGCGATGACCGGCTCACGCAATATAGGCAACCTTTTGAAGGATACGGTTAAAGACCAAATCCCTTCAGAGTGGAGTGCTGTTTATGATGGTGCGAAAAGCATCGACTATAAGTCGATGATCAATAGCAAGGCCTACAAAGCGGATGGTGCTGATAAGTTGTTGGTACAAAATCAGGAAATGCTTTCCAAAGTATTTGCAGAAACCAAAAAACAACTGGGAAATATCGAAAATCTGATGAATCAGATTAATAGCACTCAAGACATTAAAGCGGCTGCCGATTTGCAAAATCGCATCGCGGCTGAACAGGCAAAAATTGCCAACAATCAGACCAAGTTGGATATGTTTGACCGTTTGTATAAGCAACAACAGGTAATCGAGCAACGCCGTTACGCCGCGCGAGAGTCTTGCATGGCGAAACATATCCGTGATGGTAACTATTCGGCTTGCAATTAATATCTTCGTGATTAACTAGCACCCGATATCCTCGGGTGCAATCTGATAAAGATTATATTATGGCTCAAACAACATCTGCTTTTTCTGATATTGCGAATAATCTGTTAAACGGTATGGGAACCGATCTGTTTTCCAAGTCAGGCAACTTAATTAGCGGTATTGCCCCAATTTTTCAGATAGGTTTCGGTATCTATATCTTATTGGTGGCTTTAGATGCCTACAATCGTGGTTTTGACGAAAATGTTATGGATTTGGGCAAGCGCATGGTCGGCTGGTTGCTTATTATTGCTTTTGCTTTCAATTCCAGTCAGTATCAAAAACTCGCAAACATTCTTTGGATGTTCCCCGAAAATTTAAGCGGATTACTGGGAACTTCCACTTATACAGCCAGCGCGTTGGATACTCAAAGTAACAACATCTTAACGATGATGGAGAATATTTTTGCTTATGCCTCTGAACTCGATGTCCTCCAAGTATCAGACAAACTGATGCTATATATAGGAGGTTCGGTTGCAGTAATATTGGCTTATTTGTTCTTTATCATTACTTTTGCGTATTACCTGATTACCAAATTATCATTGGCGATGGTTATCCTTATTGGACCTTTGTTTATTGGTTCCATGTTGTTTCCGTCAACACGTCAGTGGGGCATGAACTGGATCGGACAAATTCTTAATTATTCAGTTACAGTAGTCTTTTTCGTCATCTTAGGTTCATTGCAAAATGATTTCTTCCAAAAACATTTGCAAAGTGCGGTCGTAGGAGAGATCGCCTCTGTTGCTCAGGTAGTAGGATTGATTCCGCTCTTTTTCCTATCGACCACGATTTTCATTTTAGTTGCATGGAGCATACCTTCAATCGCATCAGCTCTAACCGGCGGTGCATCAGTAAATGGGTTCAGCCGAACTGTTATGTCTGTGGCTAGATGGGCAAAAGGTGTGAAACTCCCGGGAGGAAATAGTGTCAAACCTAAATGAAAAATATCCTAAAAGGAAAATACCATGACTGTTGTTACTAAAATGCTTTTGTGGATGTTGCTTCTCTCTTTGGGAACATTAGTGTTTATTGGCATGTTCGGCAACTTACAGGATAGCTATTTGGCTAGAATTGCCGGATTGTGTATCGGATTATCGATTCTAGGGCTATTTTTTAAACTACTTGACCGACCTATTCCGGTTCGTTTTGATGATTAACACTCTAAGGATTTGAATATGCAGTATCTCAAATTCGGCAAACTTGCCGCTTTAACAGCTTTTAGCCTTAGTTTGGCTGCCTGTGCTGAATTGACGAACGGTCTTCAGGCAGTCAATACTACTTTGGCAGGAATAAATTCGGGAACTGATTCTTCCGGGACGACACCCAATACAATCGCCATGCCTGATAAGGTTACATCCCAATATGAAGTAAGAAATTTGAGGTTGACGCAGGAAACTGTAAGTGATCTCACTTCGGTACACTTTAAAGGTCAGGCCTATAACAAAACGAAGAAGAATCTTCGTATTTCTATCAAAGTTCCTGTTTATGATCAGAAGGGATATCACGGAGGTTATGTACGTTCTGAATTTACCATTCCGCCAAATGAGAGAATAGGGATTGACACTTCTGACCCATACTCTATTAATCTATCAAAAGGCGAGAAGCTGAATACTACAAAAGCAACTTATCGTGTAGATGTTTTTTAAAATCAGCATAATAAAGAACACCCCAAACGGGGTGTTTTTTTATGACTGATAAATTTAAATCAAAGGAAATTTCCATGAAAACCATCCTTCTTCTTTCCCTTTCCATCGCACTCTGTGCCTGCTCCGGAAATAAACCACCGAAGCCGCATGGTTCGCCTTTTCCGATTAATTCAACTGTTCAAGTAAGAGGGTAAACGATGTCTGAAAAATCAAAACAAGCTGTCAATAACAAGATGGCTACTGAATTTATCAATGCCGCCAAGGGTTTTGAAAGTGCAGAAATTGTGCGTGTCCACAAAAACGCCAAAATCGCATGGCGCATCAGCAGTGTGTGTCTCTTGATTACAGGCTTGGCAGTTGGAGCAGTAGCAGGTTTGACACCTTTAAAAGAGTCACGGCCTTATGTAATCAAGGTCGATAACAACACCGGGCTAACGGAAGTCGTAACGATGATGAAAAATAAGGAACAATCCTACGGCGAAGTTATGGATAAACACTGGTTGACACGTTACGTCCAACTCCGTGAAAGCTATGACTGGGTAACGATACAAGATAGCTACGATGCAGTCATGTTGATGAGCTCTCCGGAAACACAAGCGGCTTTTGCCAAAATCTACAATGACAATCCGCAGGCTCCACATAAAGTTCTGAAAAACCAATATAAAGTTGTCGCAAAAGTGAAAGCCGTGACCTTTATCGGTAACACCGCACAAGTTCGTTTTGAAAAACGTATGGTGCCTGTATCGGGGGATTTAAATCAGGAAATTCCCGTGCAGAACATGATCGCAACGATAGGTTATGAATACGCGAACCAGCCTATGAGTGAAGAAGCCCGACGTATCAATCCGCTGGGCTTTATTGTCAAAAGTTATCGCGTCGATCCGGAAACCGCGCCATAACAGAAAGGGTTAACGATGAATTTAAATATGAAACTGACAGCATTGTTGCTGATGGGATTCTTGCCTGCGGTATCCGGCGCGGTATCCATCCCAAAAGGGTCTGCTAAAGACGGCCGCATCCAAACCGTTATGTACAATCCCGATGACGTTATCCATATCCATGCACGCATTGGTGAGGCAGTTTTAATCCAGCTTGAAGATGGCGAGCTGTTGACCGGCGATCCGACCAGTGGCTTGGGTATGGGTGATGCCGCAGCGTGGAACTTGGCAGCACGGGGCAACAACCTCTACATGAAGCCGGTTGCTTCCGCACCTGCCACGAATATGTTGATTACGACCAGCAAAAAACGGACGTATGCCTTCGACCTGTCGCTGACCGGCAAGAAAAACGGCAAATATGTGCAAAAACCAACCTATATATTGCGGTTCGTCTATCCCGACACGGCGGCCTACAAAGCCCGCGCCGAAGCACAGAAACAGGCAAAGGCTTTGGAAAAACTCAAAGCGGCGGGACACCGCCCCAACGCGCGGCACAATTACAACTATTGGGGTAAAGGTGATAAGACACTTGCACCGACAGCGGCCTACGACAACGGCCGCTTTACTTATTTCAGCTTCGATAACGGCCGTGAGCTGCCGCTGATTTACAAGGTGATGGACGACGGTTCGGAAATGCTGCTCAACAGCCATGTGGACGGCGATACCGTGGTTATCCATGAAACGGCCAAACATTTTGTATTGCGCTTGGGCAAATCGGTTTTGGGTTTGGAAAACCGCAGTTTTAACGAAAAAGGCTCTTTCAACCGTACAGGGGCAGGCAGCCGAGACTCAGTACGCATAGAGAAGGATGGCAGATGAAAATCTTAGACAAATTCAAACGAAAAAATCAGGAACAGGGTCAACCGAATACGGTAGAAAACGGCGACTACACAAAACCCGAAGCCCTGTCCCAATCCGTCAAGAACGAAAAAATCGAACCTGGTATGCCGCTAAACCTCAATTCCACGGCGCCCAACAATATGCGTAAAGTGTTATTCGCAGGTGTAGGTATTCTTGCAGCAGGTGTAGTTGTATCGGGCTTGATTGGCATGACGGGCGGCAGCGAAGATGCTGAAGCGTCGCAACCACAGGCGGCATCCGCTCCTGAAACAACAAAAGGTAAAAACTTCGATCGAGACAAAGCTGAACTTGCCCTGTTTGAACAACAGGCAGCTTCCGAAGCCGCTCCCGAAGGTGTGGCCTCAGAGGTGAAGACTGAAGCAGCCTCTCAAGTTCAACCGGCAGGCGGTCAACCTGCCGAAATACCTGTTGAACAACCCGATCTCGGAACATTGCCGGCTGATGGCCAACCAAAACAAACGCCCCAAGACCGGAAAATGAGTGGCAATGTGATGGCCAACTTGGAAGGCGATATGTCAGAAAATACTCGTCCCGTCTCTTTGGGTAGTCCTTCGTCAGAAGGCGGTCAACTGATGAATTCAACCGGCTCGAGCTTATTTAGTGATGCGGAAGGTAATAGCACGTTATCAGGTAACAGTGGCAATGGTTTCGGCTCCCGCCTGAATGCCACAACGACGGCATCGGTTAAAGCGCAACAGCGTGGAGATTTAACCTACCTGCTTGCCAAAGGCACAAATATCCGCTGCGGACTGGATACCAAAATTGTAACGACCCAGCCGGGCTTTACCCGCTGCATTGTGTCAAAAGATGTATATTCCGCCAACGGGAAAACCCTTCTGATCGAACGTGGCAGCAAAATCATCGGCGAACAGACTTCTGCCCTGTTGCAAGGTCAAGCGCGGGTCTTCGTGCTGTGGAACGAGTTGGAAACGCCGTCGGGCGTGAAAGTGCCGTTGGCCAGTCCCGGGGCTGGCGCGTTGGGTGAAAGCGGTCATGCCGCCTATGTGAAATATCATTTTTGGCGACGTTTTGGCGGTGCTCTCATGATCAGCATGATAGGCGATGTTGGCGATGCTTTCAGCAATCGCCAAAACCGCCCCTCCGGCAGTAATAATCATATCTCCTATGAGAATACGTCTGAAGCCGCGCAACAGATGGCAACTGAAGCCCTGAAAAACAGTATTAATATTCCGCCAACCGGCACAATTAATCAGGGCACGTTGATTAACATCATGGTCGCTCGGGATGTCGATTTCAGTAACGTGTATGAATTGGTCAATCCTTACGGATACTGATTAAGACGACCTGCTCCTTCGGGAGCAGGTTTTTTATGAAAGCCAAATTCCAAATGACACAAAATCCGAAACCTTTTAACGGGCAGGCATCAATCCATTCTGATGCGGTTGTCCGTAACTTGATGGCCAAAACGGGCTTGGACGACTATCTCAACCGCGAAGGCGTAACCGAAGTACTGATTAACCGCGAACGCGAAGTCTTTTTGGAAACATCAGCCGGTTTTGAACGGATAGAAGACGACCGTTTAACATTGCCGATCCTGACTCAGCTTGCTACGGCGTTATGTACCTATAACAGCAAACATATCAGCATGGAGCAGCCCATCCATTCCGTTACGCTCCCTGACGGCGAACGCGGGCATATCATGATACCGCCTTCTTGCGAAGACAAAACCATCGTCTATGCCTTCCGCAAACCGTCGCAGACACGCTTTTCGTTGGACGACTATATCAATACGGAACGCGTTAATCGCTTCCACGACGTATCTGCCTATGGGGTTTCAGACGACCTCAATCTTGGCGAAATGGAGATGGACAGCAAATATTATCGGGATATTTCCGACAAGATGAAGCTGCCACACGACGTGCAGCTCCAACCTTGGCAGTACGAGATGCTGGAACACAAGGCAAACCGCAATATGAATGCCTTTTTCGCTTTGGCCATCAAACACAAACTCAACATCTGCATGGTCGGCGGGACGGGTTCGGGCAAGACGACATTTACCAAAGCACTGTCCGACCTCGTTCCTTCAGAAACCCGCATCATCACGCTGGAAGACACGCACGAGTTGGACTTGCCCAAGCATCCCAACCATGCACATCTGTTTTACAAAGGCCATATCACGGCAAAAATGCTGATTGCCGCCTGTATGCGTTTGAAACCCGACCGCGTATTCCTGACCGAGTTGCGTGGCGATGAGGCCTGGGATTACATCTCACTCCTGAATACCGGACACCCGGGCGGCCTGATGTCAGTCCATGCCAACGACGCACGAAGCGTCCACTACCGTATCGCGCAACTGGCGAAAGAGTCGGCAACCGGCAGGACGATGGATTACGACTATATCCTCAATTCCGTCAAATCCAGTATCGATGTCGTCGCCTATTTCGAGAAAACCCACATGACCGAACTCTATTTTGATCCGGTCGAGAAATACTACGCCATGCGTGGATATTCACAATAAGAAAAGGAAACATCATGCCATATCTGAACAAAGTCGAAGTCATGGGAAATCTAGGTAAAGACCCGGAATTGCGTTATCTGCCTAATGGGAAAGCGACGACAACCCTCTCCATTGCCTATACCGAAAAATGGCGCGACAGGGAAACAAATGATTTACGGGAACGAATCGAATGGTTTACCGCCGTGCTGTACGACAAACAGGCGGAAACGGTTTGCAAGTATATGAAAAAAGGGGACTGTATTTTTGTCATCGGCAAATTCCAGTCCCGTATTTATAAAGACCGGCAGCAAATCGAACGGACAGCGCATGAAATCATCGTTGCCGAGATGCAGATTATCCATACCCGCCAGCCGTCGGCTACCGCCCCGACCGGACTGCCCGATTATTTGTGAGGTCGTCTGAGAACGTTGCCCGCCGAGAGCGGGCTTTTTGTTTGAGGTTTGAATATGAAAAAGAAACTGCTGACCCTGATTGCCGTACTTGCCGTAACCGTTCCTGTTGCATTGGCGGGCGGTCTGTATTTAGGCAGCGTCGTATTTTCAGGTTGGATGAAGCTGAAAGCAGAACCGTCAGTCGGAATGCTGTACCACTACTGGCAGTATTACGACCGCCTGCCACCCGATTTTCTGACCGCGTTTCAAATATGCGCCGCCCTTGCCCTGCTGATACCGGCGGTGGTTTTTCTGACGGTATGTGCCGGTATGCTGATGAAGCCCAAGCGCGAGCTGCACGGTTCGGCACGTTTTGCCAACCGTGCGGAAATCGCCAAACATGGCCTGCTTAAAAAAGCGTTCAACCCTGACGAAGCACCTGACTTGTTAATCGGCAAATACGGCAACAACTACCTGCGTTGGTCAGGCAACGAATTTTTGTATTTGGCCGCGCCGACCCGTTCCGGTAAAGGTGTCGGCATCGTTATTCCGAACTGCCTGCATTACCGCGACAGCATGGTGGTTTTTGATCCCAAATTGGAAAACTTCCTGATTACCGGCGGCTACCGTGCAGCACATGGGCAGGAAGTGTTTTTGTTTAACCCGGGCGGACGTATGCCGGAACACGAACGAAATCCAAATGCACCCTTGGTTTCGCACCGTTGGAATCCCTGTACCTACATCCGACGCAATCCCGTCTATACCTACAAAGATGTGAAAAACATCGCTTCCATCATGTATCCGAAGCCTGCCAAGGACAACGGCAGCGCAACTTTCTTCCAAGAATCGGCGCAAAACCTGTTCGCCGGTTTGCTGCTCTACATGGTCGAAACGGAACATGAGCGCGATCTGTCCCTGCCTGAAAACAAAACTACGTTGGCCAACCTGTTCCGTTTGACGACGCCATCCGGAGACCGCACTCTGGCCGAATGGATTAAAGATGAAATGATCTTGCGTGAACAACAGACACATACGCAGTTAAGCCAAAACTGCCGCAGTTTGTTGATGGGCTTTGCCAATGGTAACGCCAAAACAGGCGCGGACATTTTGGCGACACTTATTGCGCCTTTGGGTATTTTCATTGACCCGGTGGTTGAAGCGGCGACCAGTGGCGATGATTTTTACTTGGATGAAGTACGCAAAAAACGGATGACGGTCTATATCGGCATCGTGCCAACCGAAACCGCCGTATTTTCTCGATTGACGAACCTGTTTTTCAGCCAACTGATTACGGTAAACGTCGAGCAGGGCTTGCCGTCCAACAATCCCGATGCGTTGAAATACCAATGCTGCCTGTTGATGGACGAATTTACCGCTTTGGGCGTAATTCCCGCCATTCAGCACGGTGTTTCTTATATTGCCGGTTATGGGCTGAGGCTGTTGCTGATTATCCAAACCCCATCCCAAGTAACTGACCTGTACGGCCGCGACGCGACGCGCACCTTCTTTACCAATTTCGGCTGTCAAATCGTCTATCCGCCACGCGAACAGACCGACGCAGAGGAATACAGCAAGCTGGTGGGCTACGAAACATTCAAAACAAAATCTATTTCACACTCCTCCGGTAAAGGGAAAAGCCACAGTACCAGTACCAGTGATCAACGCCGCGCCGTGATGAATCCTGATGAGATGAAAGTGATGCCGAAAAGTGACTGCATCATCAGTTTGGGCAACAGCCGTCCGATCTACGCTAAGAAAATCGTGTACTACACTGATCCGGTTTTCGCCAAACGGGCGAACTGGGCATTACCGGAAATTCCGGTTTTGAACATCCATCTTGATAAACAAGCACCCGTCTCAGCTCCGAAAGCAACCTTTGTAACACCGGAGGAAATGGAAAGTTTCCACTGGTCGGATGCTTCCAACGCCGAAGAAATCGCCGGTGCCATTCTTGCTTCGATTTTGCCTCCGGACAGTCCGCCTGACTATATCGCGGCATTGATGCCCGCCCTTTTAAAAAATTGGGGAGAGGACTCATTGCCATTCATCAGGCAGTTTATTGGGGATTCCGTTCAAACAGCATAGAAAAGCGGTCTGTGAAATGCAGACCGCCTTATTTTTTATTTTTTCTATAAGGAAGTGGAAATATGAGCGACATTGACGACATCCGCAGTGCCTTGAGTTATATCGACTCACATGATCGCGATACTTGGTGGCAGGTTGGCGCGGCCGTTAAAGACGAGCTGGGCGAAAACGGCTACGACCTTTGGGACGAATGGTCACAACGCGCTGACAACTATGACAACCGTGCCGCCAAATCAACGTGGAAAAGCCTTAAACCGGGCAGCTTCAGTATCGGAACGGTGTGGAAGCTGGCGCGGCAGAACGGCTGGCAGCCTGCCAAGCCCTACACGCCGCCAAGCGTGGAAGAACAGGTGCGGCGCAAAGCGGAATCGGAGGCAAGGCGGCAGGCGGCGGAACAGGAGCGGCAGCAGACGCAACAGAGGGTGAAAGGTACGGCACAAAAGATTTGGAATAGTAGCCGCCCCGCTTCGTTGAGCCATCCCTATCTTGCCGCCAAAGGTATTACCAACCCGGATGCCATCGCCGGTCTGCGTCAAAACGAATATAAGGACAACGACAATCTGATTATCCCCGTCCTGTATGAAAATGAAATCGTCAATCTGCAATCCATCAACCAAGATGGTGGCAAACGCTTCTTGGCAGGCGGTCAGGTTCAGGGGGCGTATGCCTTTATCGGCAAGGCCGATGATGTGGAAAAAGTCGGTGTCGTTATGGCGGAAGGTTATGCTACGGCGGCAAGCATCTATGAAGCCACGGGCAAGCCCGTCATCATTGCTTTTGATGCAGGCAACATGGTTGCCGTTGCCGAACGCTTGGCACAAAAACTGCCTCAAAACGTCCCTGTTGTAATTGCGGTCGATAACGATGCTTCGCAAACCGGTATCAAAAAAGCACGGCAGGCAGCCGCCTTGTTAGGCGACCGCGCCACGGCAATCCAACCAGAGTTTTCCATGACACTGATACAGCAATATCAGAAAGGCAAAGGCGTTGATGAAAAAGGGCGTCCCCCTTTACCAAGCGACTTCAACGACCTACACAAACTGGCTGGACTCGAAGCCGTTCGCCAGTCCTTTGCAGAAGGTGTCAATCTCGTCTTAAACCCCGACAACGGTCAAGAACAGGCAATCGCCGACGAATTGGAAGCATGGAGCGAAAGGGCTGAGAAAGCCAACAATAGCCGTACTGAACCTGAAAACTTGGAGAACCCCATGAATCCTGAAAACAAAGACAACATTCAGACGACCTCTTCTAATACAACCAACAGTATTGAATACGATGGTCGAACCCAAACAGTCAATGAACCGGTTTACCGTGAGTCTGACTTTAAACATTTCGAGTTGCATGATGTTACAACCGACATTAAGTATCTACGCAAAACCCCTGAAGAAATTCAACAAGACTTGGATAAAGAAGGTACGCTTAAATTCTATGAAGGTATTACACATGATGGACAACGCGTAACGTTTTACAAAACGGAACAAGGATGGGAAGCACCCCTAAAAGACCAGCCTACTCAAGAAACGAGCAAAAAAGAACAGTCTTCTACCCGCTCCGAACCGGAATTTACCGCCCCAAAGTTCGATAAGTCGTCTGAAACTGAACCAAACGCCCGTAAGGTCGTTTTAGACCTGCAATACCGTATCCCCGACAACATCAAAACACGTTACCACACCGTAGGCGGTAAATTCTATTCCGTTTCAGACTACAAAACAGTGCTGTTTGAAGATAAAGGTAAGCAGCTTAAAACCGCACTTTCCGATCCGCAAACGGTCAGGGATATGCTGGAAGTCGTAAAGGCTAAAGGTTGGGACAGCATCAAGTTGTCAGGTAGTAAAGAATTTCGCCAGGCAATGTTTATCGAAGCCGCCGCCCAAGGTATCCGTACCAGTGGCTACAAACCGACCGCCGCCGATTTGCAACGTGTGGAAGAATTGCGGGAACGTTACGCACAAAACGGTATTGCGCCAGAGATAACGCAGGAACAGGAAAGAAGGCAAGCAGACGCGGCGCAGAAACCGCCAAAACCGCCAAAGCAGCCTGATACCGAACGAACTCAACAATCGAACCCGCAACACGAAACCGGCAAGTCTGTCCAAGAGCAGGAACAGTCAAAACCGGATGTTGAACGAGAGGAGCGCGTCCATACACAACCTGATGCTGCCATGTTGTCTGCCGCCGACCGCCTGAAGACACAAAATACCTTGCCGTCCGACAGTGCCATCAATGTTTCGCCACGAGCCGATACCGACATAGACGTTCCGGTTCACTCCATCGGTCAGGAAGAAATCCCAGCCCAAGTGATACACCAAACCGATAATATGAAAGCGGCCGCACTGGATACCGGTTTAATTGCGGCAAAAGACAACTATATGCAGAAGGCGCAAAAGTTGAGTAAGCCGAATCAGAATAAACTGGCATTTTACGAACGTGGAGTAATGGATACGTTACGCGGTCTTGAAGGAAATGTTCGCACCCAAGCCCTGCGGAACTACTACGAGCATACTGCCAAACAGATGAGTGGCACGAAGCTGAAACTACCTGATCCGATTCAGATTCCGTCTCCGGAGCAGGCACGACAAAACGATCGGCAGCATCAGCACAGCCACTCCCAAGAGCCTGAAGTGGAAATCGACCGCTGATTTTTCTGACGGTTTACCTTACAGCCTGAAACCCTTCGGTTTCAGGCTGTTTTTTTGGAGGATATATGGCAGATAACGAAAACAAGCAACCTGCGGGCAGCAGGAGAATGAAAATCCTGCAACAATCGCTGGTAAAGAAACAGGCGGCGTTCGACCAACGGCTGCAAAACCATTTCGACGACGTTCGCAGTGCGAACGGACAACCGCTCAACGACAAGCGCAACGGACAGGCAACATTGAACCGCTGGGAACGCCAAAACGACGGTTTGCGGACGGCGGACAAGGAAATTGAGAAGACCCAGCGCGCCATCGAACGTGAACAGGCGGCCATCGACCGCGTGAACAATGCCGACATCCCTGCGTTTTTAAAACCGATGATCGAGTCCGGCGAAATTACCCAATGGCGCAAATTCCCGAACCGCTTTTTCGTCAGCGGCGTAGAAAAAGCACGCATCATTTGGGATAAAGACAAGCAGCAGTTCGGCTATGCCTACCTGCAAGGCGTGAAAGGCGAACAGTTCACCAAATTCCGCGACACCTATAACCATATCCTTGCCCTGCACCGTCAAGAACGCGAAAACGAAACCAAACAAGAGGCGGCATCAGAAAAAAACGAAGCCCGGCCGGTACAAGAACCGGCAGAAAAGTTACCTGAAATATCTGTGAAACGTCCTCCCCAGTTACCCACAATGCCTGATTTCGGTCTCAAAGGTGAAGACCTTCGAGCCTTCAATCGCGGCTGGCAGAATGCGGCTGATTCTTTGGATGCGGTCATCGCCAAACAATCCGAAAAAATTGCCGAACGAATAGCTTTATTGGAAAAAGCCGGTATTCCCTATGTTCGTATGGAAGCATTTATGGACAAAATCAATGGTGGTGAAGTCAACGGATACGGGGAGAAACATACGGTGCAACGGTTGACTGAACTGGAACAGTTTACAGAACGGTTGCGCGACAAGGCCATGAAACCTTCCGGCTATATTGGCACCGGTTACAAAAATCCCCGTACTACTGCCTTCACAGCCTTGGGTTGCGATATTGCAGATACATACGCCAAGCTGGATCCTGCCATTCCTTATTACGAAGATCGCAACATTGTCGCGTGGCTCAGCCATCACCCTGTACCACAGCAGATTCGCCCTGCCCCAACTACCAAAGGTTCAAACACAGCCGTTATACAACAATCCCTTGAGGAACGTTTACAGGCAGTTCAAGGACAGTACGAAAAGCGGTTATCTGATATGAATGCAGACGGACAGAAAAAGCACCGCATTTTAGAGGCAGGCATGGAAAACCTGATTCTAGGTCTGCCCGAACAGACGCAGATGCAGGCGCGTCTGAATTTCTACCAAGCCCAATACGAGCGTATGGACGTAAAAAACGAACCGGAGCAGCCTCCTGAGCAACAGGAACTGTTTTACGGAAGATAACGATAAGTAAGGTCGTCTGAAACCATGTTTCAGACGACCTTTTCCTATTAGGACAGACAGATGAGTAAGGACACAATTGAAACCGACGAAAAACGCCTTGCCCTGCGCGTATTCGGTTTAACCGAAGGCGAATTGGCAGCTTTACGCAAAATTGCCTGTAAAGAATACGGGAAACCCAGTGTATCGCTGCTTGCAAAAAATATGCTGAAAGCCCGGTTGGATGCACCGGAGGAACCCGAACTGGTCAGACTTCCACCGCCCAAAGGCAATAAGCGGATTACAGTCCGCCTCCCGGAAAAAGACCGCGCCTACCTTGAGGCCGCCGCTAAACAACATAAAAGCAGTGTGAACGACATCGTGCGCGATATAGTCCAGTCCCACGTCCGCAACCATCCCATGTTGTCTGCCGCCGAAGTCGAAGTTCTGCACCAATCCAATTACCAGCTTGTTGCCATTGGCCGCAACCTGAACCAAATCGCTCGAAACCTCAACATGGGCGAAGGCGTTTCACTTACATCTGACCAAATCAATACCCTTTCCCAATTCATCAAACAACATACCCAAAGGGTAGGTGACGTACTGCGAACCAACCGTAAACGCTTGTCTGAATAGGAGCAAACCTATGTCCCTGTACCGTAAAATAGACGACTGGTTCTTGGGCTACAAAACCCGTTCCGTCCGAGCTAAAGATTCCGGTATCCCCATCCCAAAATCCAAACACCGGACAAATTCCCGCGTTCCGCTCAAACCGGGCAGCGGTTTGGCCAACCTGACAGCCGCTGCAAAAAAACACCCCGAAGTCATGGTTAAAATCCCCAAGCGTCTTAGCCGTAACTCTAACGGTATGCAGGGCATACGCAATCATTTGGACTATATTTCCCGCAATGGTAAAACTACCGTCGAAAATCATTCCGGCGAAAAGTTAAACGGTAAAAAGGCGGTCAAATCGCAACTTGATGACTGGCAGAAACTCAATATCCCTGAAAGAGGTAAACATCGGGAAGCCCTCAATATCGTCTTATCCATGCCCGCCGGAACACCTCCGCAGGCTGTATTGAATGCCGCGCGCAATTTTGCTTCAGAACAATTTGCCGACCATCAATACCTGTTTGCTTTGCATCACGAATCTGAAAAAGAAGGTGAACCCGAGCATCCCCATGTACATTTGTGTGTATTGATGAGAGATACTTACGGGCAGCGACTTAACCCACGCAAAAACGATCTTTTTGAATGGCGAGTACGGTTTGCCGAAAAACTCCGTGAGGAAGGCGTAGAGTGCGCCGCCACCAAACGACAGCACAGGGGAAAAACCGTCAAAGCCGAAAACGGTATAGTACGGTCGATGAAGCAACGCGGCGCAATGCCCCGCATTGAAAAGCAGCGGCTGGAAGAATTGAACCAAGCCATCAAAAACTTGGAACGTCCAACACATCCCCACATTCAGAAAGTCATGCAGACACGCGGTTACATATTGGCTGAATATGGTCTTATAGCCAAAGAACTGTATAAGATGGGACACAAAAATGAAGCCAGGCTTATCAGTAGATTGGCTAAGGATATGGTTGGACAGCCTCTAAGCACTAAAGCTCAACAGGAATACGACCAAAAAGTCAGACCTCAAATGCAACACGAAGCCCGCTTTTTCAGGCAATCAAATGTTGAACAAGACAACGACCTCTCTCGTTAAACGATAAAGTAAATGCCCTGCGGCCATACAGATGTCTGTATGGCCGCAGGGCTTTTTTTGTTTTTTTGATGAGTCAAACTGTGCAAATGATATTGCTCGTTGGGCAAATAGAGTGGACAATTTGATTATGGACAATTTAAGTCCTGATTATTTTAAATTAGCCAAATTTTAAGGCATTTATTTGATAGGCAATTAGAGCATACTCAAAATAACCAGGAGCAACATTTATGATTACAGATGGCATGAAGACTTTAATTGGAAAAAAATATTACCAACTCTCCCGTGATGAGAAACTTATTGTTTCAGATATATTTAAAACAGGGAGAAAACACGGTTTCAAATTGATTGTCAATTTACCGTCGGATGCAGATGAAGACCTCAAAAAATCCTTACAGAATGGCGTTTGGGGTATTCGTGAGATGGAACATAAAGACGCGATTGGTCTCGTTGTTCAAGTAGAAAAAACATGAAAGCAGCGAGAATCTACCAACGTGTCAGCACCAAAGAACAAAATCTCGAGCGACAAAACGCCCTAATTGAACAAGCTAAAGCTGAAGGTTACTACATTGCGGGTGTCTATAAAGAAAAGGCCTCCGGTGTCCGTGCTGATCGACCTGTGCTGAATCAACTGATTGCAGACTTGCAAGAAGGCGATGTGATCATCACCGAACATATCGACCGCATCAGCCGTTTGCCTTTGGCAGAAGCGGAAAAACTGGTCGCCCGCATCCGCGAAAAAGGTGCGTTCTTGTCCATTCCCGGCATTATCGACCTGAGCCAAATCCAAACCGATTCCGAAATTGCCAAAATTGTTTTGGACAGCATACAAACCATGCTGCTCAAAATTGCCCTACAAACGGCCAGAGACGACTATGAACAACGGCGTAACCGTCAAGCCGCCGGCATTGCTGAGGCAAAAAAACAGGGACTTTACAAAGGCCGTCAGGCAAATATCCAAAAGCATAAACTGATTGTCAGCCTACGCCAAAACCATACCCTTCAAGAAACGGCCGCTCTAGCCGGATGCAGCGTATCGTTAGTCAAAGTGGTAATGCGGCAACACAAACAATCTCAAATCCCAAAAGAGGAATGAAAATTGGCTACGTTAATGCAGAAAGACGCTTTAATAGAACGAGTTGCCAGTGTACAGGCACTTATTTCACGCAAAACACCCTATTCGGAGGTGCGCTCGGAAGACCAAAAACGCATTGCTGAGTTGCGTGGTTTCCTATACGACACCAAACCGGAAAATATCGACTTCGGCCGAGTATCGGAGGAGTGCAATACCTTACATCAAAAATATTCAATCATGCCTAACATCGAATGGGACGTATGATGTCAGACAGACGAGAAGCATTGATTTTCCGGCATTTGTGGAATGACTTGATTTCCGAACAACAGGTCAGTCCGGTTAAATCTCCGAAAGGATTTGTATTGGGAGGACAACCCGGAGCAGGTAAATCAAACTTAGTAGGAATAATCCGTCAAGAATTGAATCGAAACGTTCTTATCATTAATGGCGATGAGTTCCGTCGTTACCATCCCAATTTTGACGGCATACAAGAACAATATGGTATTGATTCTCCCAAACATACCGCCGCCTTTTCAGGACATATGACCGAACGAGTAATAGAAAAGGCATTACGAGAAGGATATAACATCAGTGTAGAAGGTACATTTCGCACTACCGAAACGCCCATAAGAACATTGGAAAAAATGCGTGAACATGGCTATGAAACTGCCGTCTATATCCAAACAGCACCATCAGAAGTAAGCTGGCAAAGCACCTTGGAACGTTATCAGGTAATGGAGCTGCTTGGAGAAACACCAAGGGCAACGCCCAAAGAACATCATGACTTGGTTGTTAAGTTGTTGCCACAAAATGCGGACACCGTGTTTTTATCAGGCAAAGCCGATGTGTTTAAAGTATATTCGCGTGAGGGATTAATATTTGATAGTCGGGAACGTTTCAAAGAAATGCCAAGTGTAGCCATAGATCATGAACTACACCGTAACACACGTCGTCTGAAAATATTGGAAACTAATTTACAAGAACACGTCCACTTATTGTCAGATACACAAAAACAAGTAATAGCTGGGGCAGAAGAGTTGATTTCCAAATTGCCGCCTTCTTTCCAAATTCAAGCAAAAATCAACCTATATGACAACCAACTTCAACAGTTGGATAAGCATCCCAAACAAGATAGGGATTTAGATTTTGACCGTTAAATTTACTAAACCTCTTGTTCCAAAGATTAATCCTCTTGGCATCACTAACGACCTTAATTATTGTGTAAGTTTAGCTATCAACTCAACCCATTTTTTTAATGGCATATCTGTATGGCTTTTAAGATTTATATCAGCTTCCCAGCGTTGAAATGCTGATATATTTACCTCTAACAGATTGGCGGCAGCCTGTTGCGTTAGGTCGTGTTTTTGACGCAATGTCTTTAGGTTATTTGGCGTGTAGCCAAACTCGATATTGTCAATCATCAATAAGCTCCCGTGTGGGTGTGATTAGCTCATCTATTACCCGATGTAATGCCGCGAACTTAGGCTGCTGCAAAGCCCGCAAATCGGCAAATAGGTCGATAAGGTCGTCATCATGTCCTTTGCTGATTGCCTGCTTGATTTGAGAGAGTAGGCTTAAATAATCTTGCTCCCATTTGCTCGCCCAATCGTGCGCCATTTCGCGGCGCGACTCTCGTTTTTGGCTCTTTTTAAGCCGCTCTGTAATGCTTGTCCTACCTTTCGCCATATCGTCCTCCGATAAAACAAAAGCCGCTTGAGTAAATCAGGCGGCTTTTGCTTGGTTTGCTATCGTTAAGATAGCCCTATGGTTTCAACACGCAGCCGCTAAGGCGGCTGATTTGATACTTAAATTAAAGCCTTTTAAAATGGCTTTATAGTTTCAACACTCGCGGCTGATAACAGCCGGATAAGACAGGGCAGATCTTAAGCCTTTAAACCCACCCTGTCAATAACTTTGTTATGATGATAACTCTTTCCATGCCTCCGTATGACCATATTCTTTTTGTGCATACATCAAATCAATAATAATTGCGAGATTCTTAGCTGTTGATTTCTCAATCAATTCTTTTGGTAATTTGCCCCATAGGGTTTCAAAAGTAAAGTGGTACTGGCCAGTCTTTGCGATTGATTTGGCTTTAGAGTATTTCATTTTTTTACCTTTCCGCCGCCCGAAGGCGGCAAATTAAATATTATTTAAAAATTTCGGCTTGATGGTTTTGGATCCAGTATGCATCAAAAGATGTGCAATCATTTTCAATCCAAAACTTTGCAGAATTATTAGCAAATGTTTTTTTATAAAAATCAATGATTTTTTGTTGTTTTGCCGTCATTTCGGGGTCGTCTAGTTTATTGTCCTCGATTTGGCGAATAACTTTTGCGGCTGCGTCTGCTTTGCGCCATCTAATATCCATAGCCCAATCAATCTGTTTCGAGCTGCCCTCTGTAATCGGGGTATCGTTCAACTCGCGTGCGATTGCAGCCTCTCTATCCATTTTTGCTTGTAAAACAGTGATGTCTATATTTTTGTAATCGCTCATTTTTTATCTCCTATCCGCCCGTAGGCGGTCAGTTGGTTAATCATATTTTCGGCGGTCTGTTTTGTTTGCCGATATGGATATATTACCGCGAAAATCGCGGTAATGCAATAGCTATTATGTTGATTTTTTGAATTTTAATAAGATCGTTAGATTTCAGGCTACACCTTTGTTTTTTGTGTGAGCCTCCCTCAGTGTTACATTGACAAACTGGACTTTATTAAGAATGTTTAACTATGGAGAATGTAATTTCAAATGAACTCTATTTTGGGGTAAAATGATTTTGTTACAAAATCAAACAAGGGGAATATATGGTCGAATTGCCTAAAAAACGTGGTGGGCGTAGGGAAGGAGCTGGGCGAAAAAGCAAGACCGGTGAAGCCACGGCAGTTAAACGTATTCCGTTGTCGCTGATACCGACGGTGGATGCCATGATTGCCTCTTCTGCTCTGCCACCGGACAGTCTGATTCCAATAAGTCGGACAATCCTGAAGGTTCCGGTTGCCTTAGAAAAAGTGCCGGCCGGATTTCCGTCACCTGCGGAGCCGTATGTCGCAGACTACCTAGATTTCAACGAATATCTCATTGCCAACCCGTCTGCCACATTCGCCGCCCGTTCCGGTGGATATTCCATGTTAGATGCTGGGATTAGTAAAGACGATATTATGATCATCGACCGCTCCAAAACGCCGAAGCACGGCGATATTGTGATGGCGGATTTAGGCAACGAGTTTACGATCAAACGGCTATACAAAGTTCCTGGTCGTAAGCCTGAGCTGCACTCTGAAAACGCTTCCGGCGAGTACCCTGATTTTGTACCGACCGATGAAGATACATGGTCGGTTGTAGGGGTCGTGACTTTCGTCATCAAAGACGTGCGTCAGGGTGGCTGACATGTATGCACTGATAGATGGCAACAGCTTTTACTGTTCCTGTGAGCGGGTATTTCGGCCGGACTTGAAGAACGTCCCTGTCGTCGTCCTGTCAAATAACGACGGCTGTGTGGTTGCACGATCTGCTGAGGCAAAGGCTTTAGGCATTAAGATGGGGGAACCCTATTTCCGTGTGAAACACTTAGTTTCTCAAGGTCGTCTGAAAGCCTTTTCCAGCAACTACGAACTCTATGCCGACCTGTCCCGTAGGATGATGGAAACCATCGCCGGTTGTGTACCGGCGGTTGAAGTCTATTCGATAGACGAATGTTTCGCCAGTATGGCCGGTATTGATAACCTCGCCGAACTCGGCGGCCAAATCAGACATCGCGTATTGCAGTGGGTCGGTATTCCAACCTGTGTCGGCATCGCACCGACCAAGACGCTGGCCAAGTTTTGCAATCATCTTGCCAAACGTTATCCCGATCACTTTGGGGGAGTGGTGGTTTGGGCAAATTGGAATGAGGCTGTCCGCCTTCGCGCCCTGCGCAGCCGGGGTGTTGATGAGATTTGGGGAATCGGGGGGAAAACGGCGGCCAAACTGGCGGCGCAAGGGATTTATACCGCATTGGACTTCGTTCGTGCAGATACCGCTACCCTACGCCGGCGATACGGCGTGACGGTAGAACGGACGCAGCGCGAAATGCAGGGTATTGCCTGTGATGGTTTGCACCCCGAACCGCAAACAAGGCAGAATCTTGTCCGCAGCCGCAGTTTCGGAACTTGTATCGAAACGCCGGAGGCGTTGCAGGCCGCGATTACACATCACATCAGCTCGGGGGCGGAAGCCTTGCGTCGTGACGGACTGGCGGCTTCTGCCGTTACCGTATTCCTACACACGGATTTTTTCCGGGAAGAAGCCCCTCAATACCATATGAGCCTCAGCCGTAACTTGGCCGTGCCGACAGCCGATACCATCATCCTGAACCGCGAGGCGCAAAATCTGTTGGCGATCGTTTACCGAGGCGGCTACCTCTATAAAAAATGCGGGATTGAATTGCATGGGCTGAAACCAGCCGGACAGGTACAAACGGACCTATGGCAGCCGGAAGCAGTCAATCCAGTTATGGAGGCATGGGATAAAATCAATCGTCGGTACGGTAGAGGCCGTCTAAAACTTGCCTCCGAACTGCTTGCGGATGACTGGAAAATGAACAGAGATAGGTTAAGCCAGTGCTATACCACACGTTTTGTTGATTTACCCATAATTTGACCGAGGATTGTCCCCATAACCTTATGAAATTAAAGATTGGTTGGATGTTTAGTCACCCTCCATTGGGCGGTGGCATATGGCAATTTCGAATGAAGTGTTACGGCATATTTCATTTATCCGGTAAATTTCCTGCCATGCCTTATGCAGTAAAATGTTCCGCACAATTGGGGTGGCTTTCAATATCCGGTATCGGTAAAAATAAATTTTTCGTCGGTTACACCAAATCCTCAAAAGCTCGTCTTCGTCATTAATCACGATATGCTTCAGAATCAACCCTTTTGAACCCACAGGAAGCAGGTAACGTGGATCAGGGTTATCAAAGTGCCGTCCTGACCCGTTAAAGTCATAAAGAATGTTTGGCTTCATCCCCGCAATATCATGGGTATCTCGTGGTTCAGAAATCTCCCCTTTCCATTCAAAGCACAATGTCGCCGATCGGTTTCCAAGCTCGTGTACCGGGACTTCGCCAAACGTACCCAAAAAATTCATCCCACCATCGTACTCCGTAATTTTAAATGGAGTATCAAACCTGCGGTTTGCTATCAACATATCAAACAAGCGATCAATGTGTTCACGCCTTAGTAAAAGCATTAGTTTTCCTTATGTGTTATTTTCCATCCCAGCCCATGTTAAACACCGCTCATAATCGGCAACGGCAGCTATTTTGTCTAAATAGCCCCAGTTTAAGAGCTGTCAGCTACTTGATTAATAATACTAATTTTTCATCAATAAAAAAGCCCGCCGTAGGGGGCAAGAGAAAAATAGGCGTGGCAATTTTGCAGGCTG
>ERZ772807.286-NODE-286-length-32011-cov-7.399049_pt1 | contig 32011 bp, 24 predicted proteins | sample MGYA00511472_ERZ772807 | MGnify/ENA primary metagenome ERZ772807 (study PRJEB29015, sample SAMEA2737947) | human oral metagenome | biome: human oral; feature: human-associated habitat; material: dental | place: China | collected 2039 ... | reverse complement strand
AATCATTGTGGTATAGATTTAATTGGTGAATAATTGAACCAAGAGCGCTCCTCGCCCTTGCGTATGCAAAGGTAAGCATTTCCGCCGAGTCTGCCAAAGGATCTTGAAAGCGCTGCTGTTGCAGCATAATGCTACTATCAAACTCCTTGAGACGCGCTTCCTTTTGAACAAATATTGTTTGAAATTTTCCGCGTGTAAGTTCTTTAACTACTTGATGCTGATTGTTGGCTAATCGGAAAGTTGAAAAGATGAATGTTGTCGAAAGTAAACATTTTCTCCTCATATCTTAAAAGACGATAAGTGCTTTGGGCTAGTTGACCTTCGCGTACAATGACTACTTTGTAATATTTGTGATTGCTCAGGGAATAGCTTGTCGAGGTTGGAGTTTTTTAAACAGCTTTTCAAATGATCACTCGAAAATTAAATACGCTTAAAGTAGCTTAATCATAATGCTTATGGTGTACTGAATAAGAATACTATTTTGTACTGTCTGTTTCCTGCTTTATTTTAATTAAAAGCATAGTTATAAAAATATTGCACCAAAACACACAGAATATATTTGTTTCTTTTAATATATTTAGAATGGTTTGAGATCCGGTGGCGTCTTTTCTAATTGTCTATATCTGTAAAGATGTTTTGGGTGTGCGGAGGCTTTCTTGTATTTTCGCGCCCAAACACTGTATTGCCGCATAGCTTGTAGCGATCAGAGATTGTTGAAGTTTTTAATATATAACATAATGAAGAAGTTTTACAATTCAACGTTTGCTGTCTTCCTGCTATTGTGTGGGTTGATGGGTACTTTGACCGCCTGCGACCATGATGGGGGTGGCGACAAGCCCGATGGGCCTCAGCTGAAAGGTGATTCAATCTTGGTGAGTCTGACGCAGGCATCTCGAGCAAAAGTGGGGCAGGATCTGAATGGCTTGTTGGTGGGTGATACCATCTTTTATAACCTTGTAATAGATGATCCAAAAGCGTCTACTGAGGCTGATTATACGATTGACCTCATTGGAGCGGGAAACACGAGTTATCATAGGAGACTTAATCAAGATTTTAAACTCTTGATAGGTAAGGTAGAGGAAGGTGATACTGTCAAAGATTGGCAGCAAATCAATGAATTTCCTTATACGATACCGACCCAGGGAAAGTATCAGCTGAAGTATGTAACAAAGACACACGGGACATTTATTCATAGCTACAATTTCCAACGTCGGGCAAATAAAAAACCGAATAGTAAGATTACACACCAATTCTTAGGGTTTAATGTCTTATTTATCGAAATGTGGTTTGAGAACTATCAAGTTGAACATGGAACCTGGTTTAGACGTTCAACTCACCGAAATGACTTCTATTTCAGAATAAAATGTGGTGATTTCCCTACAGATAAGTTGTTTGAGAAGTCTAATAGACCCGATTCTCCTAACGGGCGAACTTATTCTTATAAGATACGATATGATGGTAGAGAGTATCTGGGTACATTTCAGGGTGGAGAACCACACTGCTTCTTTGAAGGTCCGAAAAGGGTAAGTAGTGCACCTAAAGTTAATAACTTGATCGTATCCAGTCTTGTGATTAACATCAAAACTATAGACAATCCTGATCCTACTTCATTTCAATATAATAACTTGAAGTTGGAAAATCGAAGATAAAGATAATAGGCATTCAAAAATAACTCAACAAAACAATGAAAAGTATGAAATTATTTGGTAATGCAGCCTGCGCTCTGTTCTTGGGCCTTTTAGCTGCAAGTTGTAACAACAACGACACGCCCGATACTCCCGGCCAGTCTGATATGAAAAGGGTCGAGTTTAAAACGCTGAAAGATGTCGTAGAAAGCGAAACGCCGACCGATAATGTGCAAGGCGACAAGCGTGAGTATATTCAAATCGTAAGAAAGCAAGACTCGCTTACCCCTGTTGAGCTCGTTCAGGATAACTCTGTGATCTATCCGGGTAGCGTGTTGCGTGGTGGCGATTTGTTGGAAACTGGCTACTCTCCGCTCGTTATAAAAGACCCGAAGGAAATTACACTGTCAATGTCATTGCAAGGTCCTGGTGTTAAGGTGTCAAAGAAGACTTTGCCGTTGATCAGTGAGGTGCGCCAGCACGTAAATGACCTCGTTAACGACAACAGAGATCGTATTGACTACGATAATACTAAAACTTCTTTGTCTTATACGGCACACGAGGTTACCACTATTGAAAGTAGTAATAAGACTTTCCGTACCCACGTGAAAGTTGGTGTATTGAACAATTTGCTTGGCGTGAAACTGAAGTATACTTATAACAAGGAAACTAGCAACACTAAGAAGTATGTCCTAGTGAAAGTACGTCAAAATTTCTACAACATCAGCGTTGATCCTATCCTTTTCGAAGACTGGGGTACTTTTGTTAAGACCGGCGTATATGAACCGGTATATGTAAGCAGCGTAGATTATGGTCGTGTAGCTAACTTGCTTATCGAAACAAATGAAAACGCTGAATCTGTTCGTAAGACGTTTGAAACGGAAATCAACTTGGCTTTGAAGAAATTCAACGTTGGTGGAGGCGTATCTACGGACAATAAGGTTTCTAAGTACTTTAAGGAAAGCAAAGTAAACGTATTGATCTGGGGCGGCCCGCTTAGCATGGGTAAAAATGTTACATCTTACGAAGACTTACTCAATTTCCTCAAGAAGCCAACACCGGCTCAATTGGTTCAATCTGCTGCACCTATCGGCTATACGCTTCGTTCTACAGTAGACAACCGAGAAATAGAAGTTAAGATTACTTACACTGAGGCTAATAAGATTTTTAAATGATGAAGAAGTTAATAAACAAAGTGGTAGACTATTGCAGCCTTGCCCTGCTCTTTCCGCTTTTAGCGGCTTGTAGCAGTGACTCTCCTCCCGGGCCGTATAAGAATCTCAAACAGGTGAATTTCCCGCAAGAGAAGAGCACGGTCTTGGAAACGATCCCTACAGGTCAAATTGTTGATGGCTACAATCAGTTGCTCGAAGTCTATACTGTGCAGGAAACGTTTGACCCCATTTCAACAGTAGAGCGCGAAACGGCTAATTCCATCTTCCCAGGTGTGCTGCTTTATGGTGAGTTCTTTATGCAAGGCGATCTGAAGTCGTTTGCGCCGGTTAAGCCAGTAAAGCGTCCGCTGACTTTGCAGGTTTCTGCAGATAAATCTTTTAATCTGCAGTCGCTTCCGTTTAAGGAAGAGGTGACGGCTTGCATCAAAGAGAAGGTGCTTGATGCGTATCAGGACGTTTACAGTCAAAAAAAGGCGTGGGATTATATCGACATCTCGGCAGTAGATATGACTACGGCAGAGAGTTGCAATAAAATCTTCCACAACTTCCGTTTGAAGGCTGCCTTGGATAGCTGGTTGGAGCGCGTCTTCGGATTGTATGAAAAAGAGTATCGTGCAAAGGGGCCGCATTATGTAGCTCTCAAGGTGCGTCAAAAGTTCTTCAGCGTGTCACTTCCGGCTGTTCGTCCAGCAGATTGGGGCGAGCTGACCGACGTAGGTACTTACGAGCCTATTTACGTGAGCGATGTAGACTACGGGCGAGAAATCAATCTCGTTGTGCGCACAGAAATGCGCGGAAAGGAGTTTGAAGAACTCTTCCGTAAGGCGCTCCAGACGCGTATGGATCCTAAGTCGCACGGCTTATACGATCAAGAAAAGGAAAAGCTCGACAAGATATTGCAGTCCGACGAGATATCGGTAGCTATCAACCAAGGCCCCAAAAGTAATTACGTTAGCATTTCTCGTTATCAAACGCTTTGGGACTTCTTGGATATGCCTTCGGACACTGAATTCTTTGAGTATTGCACGCCGATTGCTTACAAAGTGAAGGCTGTGCGCGATAATCGTCCTATCGTTGTACGCGCTTCTCACACTGAGCAGCGCTTAATCAAGGGCGAAAAAGCGAAATAAAAAGCTGTTTCAAAGTTTTTGTGTAATATGAGTGATACAGGCAAGAATTTCCTCGCCTGTATCACTCTTTTTAGTAAAGACGCTCCGATCGTTAGGACAATGTCAACTTATTCAAAGACAACCTGCCCGCGCCCGACAGGTTGTCTGCTTATAGTTCTGTGAAAAAGGCTCGTTCTAATTCCTTTCTGATCGGGCGTCTTTATTTTTTAATGAATCTCTTGCCTCCGGTGAATCGTTGCTCTTGCTAAGTCTTTAGTCTCTGTTTTCACTTTGTCGTTATCGAGTTGTAGACTGATGCGATGTGCGATTCTATGAAATTTGAAGTAGAAGACTGCAGGGAAGCTGTTGTTCTATTAGGTTTTTTTGGCAAATATATAGAGATTAAATGTGAATCGCAACTAATTGGATAATTATTTCGTGTAAAATTGACGATTTTCAACCTTTGGTAGTCTTAAATCCTAAAGGTAGGGCATTCTGATTGAGTGGCAAGTAAATCAGTAGACAACTTTACGAGCGCATAGCCTTTCGCACGTTTTACGAAGAGACGTTAAAGGCTGTGTTTTACAATTCGCCTTCAATTTATGTCACATATTACGCTTCGACTCTCCACGTTTCAAGCCTTCATTTAGGTCGCTTCTGTAAAGACTTTTACCGCATCCTATCCCCCTTAAAATTTGCTTAGGAGTAAGTTAAAACTTTCTCCTAAGGGAGGAAAAATTGTCTTAGGAGACAATTTTAATTTTCTCCTAAGAAAGTTTTAACTTTCACCTAAGATAATTTTTAGTTGCTTAGGTCGATTGATAATCAGGTGTTTACAAAATCAATTTTACCCCTTATGGAGGCACGGTCTGTCTGCCCTGTATGTTTTTTGCGTAAATATTTTTCATCTTTAAGCGTTAAGCGCCGATAGCGCCTTGCATAGAGTTTTATGCCAAGCACATGAGTTGCATTTACATTATGAGCAGCTTGAAAATAGTTTTAGCTCAGCAAAGGTATCTGCTTTGTGGTAGTTTTAGGCGCTAAAAACGTATTGTCGTGCATCCTTCCGCAAGTTGCGGCCGGAGAATCGCGGCGGCCGATTTGCAGATGCAGATATATGATAATCTTTGACAATGAACGCCTTGCAACAGGATCATTTTCGGTGAGTTCAGCATAGGCGTGCGATTGCAGTTGTAGGGATTTGTTCTCGGCTGAGGATAGGGGGAATTTATTCTTTATATTTTGCCTTTTGCGGTTTTCGGCGTACATTTGCATGTTAAATAACGAATTGATGTCTATCCAGATTAAGAAAGTTACTACTAAAAAAGAATTAAAGCAATTTATCCGCTTTAATTACGAACTTTATAAAGACAATCCTTATTCCGTCCCCGACCTCTACGAGGATATGCTGAAGACCTTCTCGTCGAAGAAGAATGCGGCTTTCGATTTCTGCGAAGCCGATTATTTTTTGGCTTATCAAGATGGAAAACTCGTAGGACGCGTGGCGGCCATCATCAATCGCCGTGCCAACGAAACTTGGCAGTCGAAGACCGTGCGCTTTGGCTGGATAGACTTTATCGATGATAAAGCCGTTAGCCGCGCTTTGATCGATGCCGTAATTGCCTGGGGGTGCGAGCGAGGAATGACTACGCTGGAGGGACCTTTGGGATTTACCGATATGGATGCCGAAGGTATGCTGATCGAAGGCTTCGACCAACTCTCTACGATGGCTACCATTTACAATTATCCTTATTATCCGGAGCATATCGAGGCTTTAGGGATGGAGAAAAGCGCCGACTGGGTGGAGCGCAAACTGTTTGTTCCCGATGAAGTGCCTGAGAAGCACCTGCGCATTGCGAATATTGTCAAAGAGAAATATCATCTGCAGGTACGCAAATTGCATTCCGGCAAGGATGCTTATGCGGACGACACGGCACGGCGGATTTTTCAATTGATCAACGAGGCTTATGCGCCCCTCTTCAATTATTCGCAGATGACGGAGCGACAGATTGATCAATATGTTAAGATGTATATCCCGCTGCTCGATTTCCGCATGGTGACGCTTGTAGAGAATGAGGCTAAAGAACTCGTGGCTGTCGGCATCTCTATGCCCTCTATTGCCCGCGCATTGCAAAAGGCGCACGGCAAATTATTCCCCTTCGGCTGGTATCACCTTTTGCGCGCCTTGAAGTGGAAGCACAACGAGATTCTCGACTTGCTGCTCATCGCTGTGCGGCCGGACTATCAGGGGAAAGGCGTCAACGCTTTGCTCTTTACGGATCTTATCCCTATTTATCAAGAGATGGGCTTCAAATATGCGGAGAGCAATCCTGAACTCGAACTGAACGAGAAGGTACAAAACCAGTGGCAATACTTTGATCACGAGATTCATAAGCGTCGCCGCTGCTTCAAAATGAACATTGCCGACAAGTAAGCCTTAATAAATATGGCAGAAGAACTCAAGCAAACGATGCATAAGCGGGGGACGTATGACGAAAGCAAGATACGTCACCTTGATGATACGGAACATATCCGCACGCGGCCCGGTATGTATATCGGGCGCTTAGGCGATGGCTCGCACGCAGAAGATGGTATTTACGTCTTGCTCAAAGAATCAATAGACAATAGCATCGACGAGTTTAACGAAGGCTTTGGCAAGCGGATTGAAGTAAGCATCGACAACGACTGCGCTGCCACGATCCGCGACTATGGCCGCGGCATCCCTTTGGGTTCATTGGTTGATGCCGTCTCGAAGTTGAACACCGGGGCGAAATACGATACTTCGGTCTTCACGGCCAGCGTGGGACTTAACGGCGTCGGCCTGAAAGCCGTCAATGCATTGAGCTTGAAGTTTGTCGTGCGCAGTTATCGCGAAGGGCGGATGCACGAGGCAACGTTTGAACGCGGGCGTTTGCAAGAAGATCATTACGAAGATACGCACGAAGAGGACGGCACCTATGTTTACTTTGAACCCGACCCCGAACTCTTCCTTCACTTTCACTTTGAAGATGAGACGGTCGACACGATGCTGCGGAACTATACCTACCTCAACACCGGCTTGGCAATCTTCCTCAACGGCCGACGCATTATCAGTAGGAACGGTTTGGAAGATCTGCTCAATGACAATATGACGGCGCCCGGACTCTATCCGATTATCCATCTGAAAGGAGACAATATAGATATAGCCTTTACGCATACTTCGCAATATGGCGAAGAGTATTACTCTTTCGTCAACGGGCAGCATACGACCTTAGGCGGCACGCATCAAAGTGCCTTTAAGGAGCACATTGCGCGGACGATTAAGGAGCATTTTGGCAAGAACTTCGACGTGCAAGACGTTAGAAACGGACTCGTTGCCGCCATCTCCGTGCGCGTCATTGAGCCTATGTTTGAAAGTCAGACGAAGATCAAACTCGGCTCGCTGATGATGGCGCCGACCAAGGATAAAGACGGCCATCCTTTCCCGCTGAGCGGCGTAAGCGTAAATAAATTTGTCGGCGACTTCATCAAAGAACAAGTTGACAACTACCTGCATAAGAATCTCGATACGGCAGAAGTGATGCTGCAAAAGATTCAAGACAGCGAGCGCGACCGTAAAGCGATGGCCGGCGTCACGAAGTTGGCCCGCGAAAGAGCAAAAAAGGCCAACCTGCACAACGCTAAGTTGCGCGACTGCCGCATTCACCTTAACGAGGCACCCAAGAAAGGCTACAATAAAGACAACGACCCGCGCTTCGACTCCTCACTCTTCATCACCGAGGGCAACTCTGCCAGCGGATCTATCACGAAGAGTCGCGACGCCAATACGCAAGCCGTCTTTTCGCTTCGCGGAAAGCCGCTCAATTGCTTTGGCAAGACCAAGGAAGTCGTTTACAAGAACGAGGAATTTTCGCTCTTGCAGTCTGCGCTCAACATAGAAGACGGCTTAGACGGCCTGCGTTACAATAAAGTGATCGTAGCGACCGACGCCGACGTAGACGGGATGCACATCCGCCTGCTAATGATCACCTTCTTCTTGCAATTCTTTCCCGAACTCATTAAAAAAGGGCACGTCTACATACTGCAAACGCCGTTGTTTCGCGTTAGAAACAAGGTGAAATCAGCAGGGCGTCGGAAGCAACAGAAGCAAGTCAGCGACGACGCAGCCGGAGCTGCTATCCTCAAGAAGCAGAAAAGCGATAGTCGCTCCGATTACGAGACTATCTATTGCTACACCGAAGAGGAGCGCCTGAGCGCCATCGAGCGTTTAGGGCCTGATCCGGAGATTACTCGTTTCAAAGGCTTGGGTGAGATTTCGCCCGATGAGTTCAAGCATTTTATCGGCCCCGAGATCCGTTTGGAGCAAGTGACGTTGCACAAAAGTGATCAAGTAGGCGCTTTGCTCGAATATTATATGGGTAAAAATACGATGGAGCGCCAAGAGTTTATTATCGACAACCTCGTTGTCGAAGAAGACTTGCCCGATGAGGCCGACGAAACGGTGAGCAGCGAAGAATAAATCTCCATTTTTCCCGCTTAGCATTCAGCCTGAGCCTCCAAAGGCTTTCCCTTTTGCAAACCATCAACGCTTATATTTAACACACCAAGGCTATGCCGACCGACAATAACGCAATAGCAACAAGCTGCAAGGCGAACGAGACGGAGAAGATCGCCATCTTCCCCGGTTCTTTCGACCCTTTCACCAAGGGCCACGCAAGCATCGTGGAGCGCGCCCTGCCTATGTTCGATCATATTGTAATAGGCGTAGGCGTCAACGAACGCAAGAAGCCGCTCTACCCACCTGCGGAGCGCGTTGCCTACATTCGTACGCTCTATGCCGAAGAACCGAAAATCAGTGTCGAGAGTTATACCGACCTGACGATTGATTTAGCCCGTCGCGTAGGCGCCCGCTTTATCGTACGCGGCCTGCGCAGCGTAAAAGATTTTGAGTACGAGCGCGATACGGCTGCAATGAATCAACTTTTGGGTAACATCGAGACCGTTATGCTCTTCTGCGAGGCCCGCTTTGCCTCGCTTTCGTCGAGCGTTGTCCGCGAACTGATCGCCTTCGGCAAGGATGTTACCGAGTTTTTACCTGAAAAGAAACAACCACAATGAAACGATTACTGGCTTTACTCGCGCTATCGTACGCTTTAGCGCTGACTGCCACGGCACAACTTCGGCAGGAGTTTCAAGATATAGACGTAAACCAATTGCGCAAACTGCAAATGGTGCACGTGGCCGTCACAGAATTGTACGTAGATACGGTTAATCAAGGCAAACTGACTGAAGCGGGCATACGCGGAATACTGAATAGCCTCGATCCGCACTCAAGTTATTCGGACGCCAAAGAGACGAAGGCGATCAACGAACCTCTGCAGGGCAACTTCGAGGGGATCGGCGTGCAGTTTAATATGCTTGAGGATACGCTGGTCGTGATTCAAACGATCCGCAAAGGGCCCAGCGAAAAGGTCGGCATACTGGCCGGCGACCGCATCGTAAAAGTCAACGATCAAGTTATTGCCGGTGTCAAAATGGAGCGCGATAGCATTATGCGAGTCCTCCGCGGTCCGAAGGGAACAGTTGTAAAATTGGGCATTATCCGCCGTGGCGTGCTCGATATGATCTGGTTCAACGTCACGCGCGACAAGATTCCGATGAACACGCTCGATGCGGCCTACATCATTCGTCCGGGTGTGGGCTACATCCGCTTGGATCGTTTCGGTGCAACGAGCGGTGCGGAGGTGAAAGAGGCCATTGAAAAGCTGAAAGGGCAGGGTATGAAAGACCTTATCTTCGACTTAGAGTCCAACGGCGGTGGCTATCTGGGCGCCGCCGTCGAAGTGGCCAATCAGTTTCTCAATGCCGGCGATCTGATTGTCTATACTGAGGGCCGCGCAACGCCTAAAGAGCAACTTAAAGCTCAGGGCGGCGGACTCTTCCGCAAAGGAAAACTCATCGTTTTGGTTGACGAATTTACGGCCTCGGCCGCAGAAATTGTTTCCGGCGCCGTGCAAGATTACGATCGCGGTACGATCGTCGGCCGACGCACCTTTGGTAAGGGACTCGTACAACGCCCCATTCCGCTTCTTGATGGCTCTATGATCCGCCTAACCGTGGCCCATTATTATACGCCCTCCGGACGCTGCATTCAGAAACCTTATACGAAGGGCCGCAAGTCGGAATATGAAGAAGATTTTGAGAATCGCTTTAAGCACGGAGAGTTGATTTCGATCGACAGCATCCGTCTCGATTCGACGAAGGTCTATCATACGCTCAACAAGCGCCGTCCTGTCTATGGCGGTGGTGGGATTATGCCTGACGTATTCGTGCCGTTGGACACGACGACCTATACAAAATATTATATGGCTTTGCGCCGCGGCAACTATATCAACGATCAGTCGCTGCGCTACATAGACCGCCACCGCGCCGACTTGAAAGCGAAGTATAAGGATATTAAAGCGTTTATCAAAAACTATGAAGTGCCGGCCGAACTTACGGATACGATCGTGGCCGTCGCCGGGCGCAAAGGCGTAAAACCCAAGGATGACGCCGAACTTCAGAAGACGCTCAAAGATCTGCGCTTTACGCTCAAATCGCTTATTATTTATGATATTTGGGATCGCAACGAATACTTCCAATTCATCAATTCGCGCAGCGACATTGTCAAGAAAGCGCTCGAGATCTTAGGAAAAAGCTGAACTAAGGGCCGCAGGGCGCCGCTGTTCACCTGAAAGTAGACGGCCTGCACTGAAATATGAGTTTTGAAGCAGCATACGCTTCGCCTGACCCTTTGTATTAGTTCTATAATCAATGAAAACATCCAAGCGGCAACGCTCTTTTGAGCCTCTTGCTGCTTGGATGTTTTCTCGTATCTGTGGCTTGCGAAAAGTCGTGTGCCGATAGTGGACCGTAATAGCCGTTCGGGGTGCGCAACGCACCTAAATAAGCGTTTCTCCTCTCCTTTTTTCAACAGCAAATATTGCACTTTCGGTTGGCCGCAAGTTGACTTTTCGGCGTTTTTTATACGTGCACTGATGGTTTGCTGCCGCCAAACGATGGTTTGCCGGGAACAAACGATAGTTTGGTGGGAGCAAACGATGGTTTGGCGGCAGCAAACGACCATAATGCCGTATGCCGGTTGCGGCGAAGCAACTGTATGCGTCGATCCGTCAGGCGATCGTTTTCCGCCGGTCTATGAGATGCATCGCAGAATGCGCCTTACGCTTGCCAACGAAAGGGCTTGATCAGACAATCCTTAAGGTCGGCGCGTAGATTTTGCAAGGAATATTTGGAAGAAAAGAAAAAAAACGCTACTTTTGCAGCGTTCTTTTCACGAAGAGCAATGAGTTTGTTCCATGGTGTAATGGTTAGCACTAGAGTTTTTGGTTCTCTCAGTCCCCGTTCGAGTCGGAGTGGAACAACGATGTAAGTCCTGTGTTATTGAAAAACATAGGACTTTTTTGTACATAAATATCTCGGCCGCGCCGTTAGCTGCTTTTGCTCCGATGGCTGCCGTTCTGATTTAAAGCATAGATGTATGCGGCTAAACGCCGAAGGTCGGGCGCAACAGACTTATATTTGCCGGTCGAGAACCGACTACAGGTACTTCCGGGTTGCTTCAAAAGACGCATCACAGGACACATTATATAAAGTTAAGACCCGGCAAAAACTTAGCAGCCGCTATCGGCGCAGTCGCAGAACAGAACTTTTCGCCCCAAGAATAAGCCGCGCATAACTTGCAGGCTGCTCAAGATTTGAAAAAACGTATTGTATTTATTTTTAATTTCGATTGCTTATGCGCATCGCAGGACTCCCTCTAAAAATAACGCCCGACTTCAGGATCGCGACCGACGTTTGGCAGTTTCAATTTGAGCGCCACGAACTGCCGCAAGCGCGCTTGCGGCGTGCAGATAAGCAGGTCACCGTCTTTTTGCCTAACGACGAAGGCTACACTTCGCTCGAAGGGCAAATGTGGCTGCGAAAAGTAGTCGTCGAAACCTTACGTAGGCAGGCGCACGCCTACCTTGCGCCGCGCTTGGCCTACCTCGCGCAGACTTATGGCTTTACGTATCATCGCCTAACCATTAAGAATCTTGGGGGACGCTGGGGGAGTTGCTCATCGCTGGGCAATATTAACCTCTCGCTTTGGCTTATGCTCGCGCCATCACATTTGATTGATTATGTCATCAAACACGAATTGGCCCACTTGCGAGAAATGAACCACGGGCCGCGCTTTTGGCAGGAAGTAGATCGACTCACTGATGGCCGCGGCCATCAGTTGGAATTGGAAATGAAAGCTTTCGCGCGTTCGTTAGGTGCGCCGAGTGAAAACGCCGCGCTTCCCCTTGCCGACTATTAGACCGGCCTATTCCCGAAATGCGTTGTTAGAAAGTGCGTGTTAAGTGTTGTTGGCCACGTTTTCAGCCTCTTGCGTCTGCTCGATGGTGCGCTGAATTTCCATCTGCATCGTTGGCGTAACGCTGCGCCCCTTGCTGATCTTCTGCTGCATATCTTTGATACGAAATGTCAGATATTCTTCTAATTCGGGCGAATCGAAGACGTCGATATCATCATATAGTCCTAACACAAAGCGTCCAACGCCTTTCAGGCTACAGACCTCAGTCTCCAGAAAGTAGCGCCCATCGTCTAATACCACCATCAAGTCTTTCGCTTTTGGTGCCGACTGCACCAATAAATCGGCTGCCAAGGGGCCGAGAATCAACTTGACGCGCCACAAACGCTCTCCTGAAAAGTGGAAGAGGTCGGTATAGAAGGCTGCGTGCCGATCTTTGTGAGACCATTGCAAGTCGAGCAATTCCACACTACGTGCGCGGCTGATCTTAAACGTCTTGTTCGTGCCCGTAGCCAGTTCGTAGCATCTCACTTCGTTGTTGCCATTCAAGAAAAGAAAGGGCTCGACGATGCGGTCGCTCGTCTGCTTACTATTAGGCGAATAATAATCATGTAAAATACAGACGCGCTCGGTCTGTACGCCCTCATAAAGGACGCTCAAATTCTTAGCTAATAATTCGTCGGTTTCAACGCGTGCGATGAAGTTCACATCGTAGTAGCGCGCCAACTTCTCTCGCAGATGTCGAATGCGCGGCGAATCGTCGTAGATCGTATTGAGGATTTGATTCATCGTGACTGCTTCGTCGTCGGTGAAGTGTACGAACTGCGTCACTTGGGTAAAAAAGGGCGAATGATGGTCGATGAAATAGCGCGTGCCTGATTTTTTCAATATAAATCCGGCTTTGCGCAATTCTTCTATGTATCTGTAAGTCGAACGGCGGCTCATATGCAGCTGCCGACTGATTTCGTCGACCGAGAGTGGGGCATTGGTGGTTAAGAGTACAATTAAGCGCAACTGTTTCTTAAACTTCTCGGCATCTGAAAGGGTTTCTGTCATTGTTTACTCGATCTCTTTGGGGGACAATAAAGACGTAGGCAAAGTTACACCATTCCACGCGCTTTTACATTTTGATCCTCTTTTTCTTTGTTAAAAGCGTGATGAATTTAAACGATTTTTCTTTCGTTTGGAGCAAGATTTGCTTTCCGTTTTTCTTCTTATCGCTCAACAAAAATGCGTCTGCCGGCGCCGAGTATTTGTTAAAGTTTTCCGACCTTCAGTATAGGCGAGAAGCCCTGCTTTTATCGTGGAAATGAGACTGAAACAAGGCCCTTCCGGAAAGGTTAAAAGGGGAAAAAGGACAAAGAAAGGTTTGGCTAAACACAATAAAAGCCTTACCTTTGCGCCCATAAACATCACGCAGACCCGGCTCTCGTAGCCTGCTACGGCCTTCTCGCTGTAGGAAAACCTATAGTCTGTAAGTGCTCCAATTGCTTTAGGAGTGCTCATTTGAAAGAACAGCAGTCGACATCCTTTTTTGATATCCTCGTTCTTCTCTCTGTAGGCAGCGTCTCGTGAGAAATAATAAAGCATGTATATAAAAAAAGTAACAAAATTCACAATCGGCCTGCTCTTAGCCTTGACTGCTTTTACGCAAATCAACGCACAGAAGAGAGGCATTGCAAGTTATTACAGTAACAACGCGCACGGTCATCGTACAAGCGATGGATCGCGCTATCACAAAGACAGTTTGACGTGTGCACACCGCACGCTCCCTTTCGGAACGTTGCTTAAAGTGCGCAACCTTAACAACGATCGCGAGGTGGTTGTACGTGTGACGGACCGTGGACCTTTCCGCCGTGGAGGTATCGTTGACCTTTCGATGGCAGCAGCCAAAGAAATTGGTATGGTGGCCTCAGGTTTGGCACAGGTAGAGGTTACGAATGTAGGCTTTTCCGCCGGTCCTAACGGCGATGGCAATGGCAAGCTTACGCTGCCTGAACTTCAGTTGATTGACCCTGCATCCGGCGAATACTATTCCGTCTCTGAGTGGGCTGAAATCAGCCGTCAGAATCGTGAGCAGTTGCGAAAGAAAGAGGCAGATCGCCGCCGCGAAGCGCAGTTGGCTAAAGCGAAGCAGAATAAGCCCCGCTGGCGTATTCTTAATGACCGCTTAACGGCTAAGGTAAGCAAGAAATAAGAGTAATCTCTTCTTTATTTATAGAACACACCCGTTGAAATCTTCACGTTTCAACGGGTGTGTTGCTTTGTTTCGGGTAGTGTGAATTCTCGCAATCGACTTGCCGGAAGATATGCGGTGTGTATGTTAAGCGCAAAGGCCGACAGAAGCCATAGGATCTACTATGCTTGCGCATAAGAGTCATTTCGGGCATCTTGGACGCATTATATATGTCTACGCGGCGAACCGGTCAATTCTAAGGGAAGACCGTTTGCAGCAACTATTTGATGAGAGTATAACAAATCCCGAAAGGCACAGAAAAGATAAGCGGGGCGAACGGATGCTGTGGCGTTTGCTGACCGATAATACTTAAGCATCCGTTCGCCCCGCAAAGGGGGAGGGGCGGTTAGAAGTTGATAACGCCGCCCGGTTCAGTGGTGGCCGATTCCGGCACGATGGCAACATTGCCCAGCGCCTTTGTCTTGATCTCGTTTAAGACCTCTTTGCTGCGCTTAAACGTCGGCGTGATCTCTACCATAGAGATAATTTCTTCATTGTCTAAATCGTCGGCACTAAAACAGAAAATTTTGGGACGCCGGCGCAGGCCGCCTTTCTTCTCATCAGAACCATAGAAGGCGTTGCGGCGCTCTTCGTTTTCTTCTTGCTTGTCGGCCTCGCGTTGGCGGCGAATTTCTTCTTCCGCATCCAGTTTTTGCTTGACCTCTGTCACGTCTTTTACGCCAAAGCCTGTGGCAAGAATCGTAATTTTTACGCGCTTATCGAGCGAAGGATCAGTGGAGAGTCCCCACTTTGTCTCTACGTCACTGCCGAATTTAGACATAAATTCGTGTACCTCATTCATCTCTTCCATCATCAGCGTGTCGCCTTCTTTTTCTGCACAGAAAGAGATGGCTAACAATACCTTTTTGCTGCGGAAAATGTCGGTGTTGTTCAGCAGCGGACTGTTGAGCGCATCGTTGATGGCTTTCGTGACGCGGCCTTCGCCTTCTCCGAAGCCGGTAGACATAATGGCTACACCACCATTGCGCAAGACGGTGCAGACATCGCGGAAGTCGAGGTTGATAATGCCGTGCATCGTGATAATTTCAGCAATGCTACGTGCCGCCACACTCAGCGTATTGTCAGCCTTTTCAAAGGCACTCAGGACATTGAGGTCAGGATAGATCTCACGGAGGCGCTCGTTGTTGATCACGAGGAGCGCATCAACGTGGCGCGACATCTCATCTACGCCGTCGAGGGCTTGATCTATCTTTCTATTGCCCTCAAATTTGAACGGGATCGTTACGATGCCGACGGTGAGGATTCCCATATTCTTCGCTTCACGAGCGATGACGGGCGCTGCACCTGTACCCGTCCCGCCACCCATACCGGCGGTAATGAAAGCCATCTTGGTGCCGTCTTGCAGCATACCGCGAATATCATCTACGCTTTCTTCGGCTGCTTCGCGCGCTCTTTCGGGGCGATTGCCTGCACCGAGGCCTTCTTTTCCTAATTGAAGACGATGAGGAACGGGCGAGTCGCAAAGCGCTTTGCTATCCGTATTGCAAAGTACAAAATTGACGTCGTGAATACCTTCACGATACATATGATTGACCGCATTGCCGCCGCCACCGCCCACGCCGATGACTTTAATGATGGAGGGTGTCGTCTGCGGAGTGCCCATACCGACGTCGATTAGTAGGCCGTTGTTCGTATTGTTGTCTTCGTTCATTGTCTTTGTTTTGTTAGCAGGGCTTTTGCCTTGTAGTTGAACCTTGTTTTTCTATAGCTTATTCTTCTTCGCGATCGTCGTTGACCAAACTACCGATCATATTCTTTATTTTACCAAAGAATCGGCTGCGTTTTTCGCGCGCTTCACGCTTCTTGCGCTCACGCTCTTCTTGTTTACGCTGCCGTTCAGCTTCTTCTGCCTCTTGCTGCTTACGTTCTTCTTCAAGACGAAGTTTTTCCTCTTCCAGTCTTTGTTTTTCAGCAGCATCAGCTGCAGTGCGCGTCTCCTGTTCGCGGCGGCGTTTCTCTTCCTCTTCTCTATTAAAGATTGTTGGTGCTTCCGCTCCAAGTTCCCCGCCGCAGCAGTTTATTTCACCCTTGTCTATGAGCGCAATAGTCGCATTGTAGTCACCTTCCTTGTTGAAGTTTTGCAAATGCTGAGCTAAGCGGAGTTGCGTACTGACACGCTTGATGAAACTAATCTTTTCAATGTTCGTCACCTTCCGGAAGGCTTCCTCCATACCTTTTAGGCGAGAAGCGCCACCCGTAATGATGAGGCCACCGATGAGTTGCGACTTGTCGAGTTTTGAACATTTGATTTGCTCGTTGACGTTTTCAATGATTTCCTCCAAGCGAGCTTGCACGAGTCCACTAAAGTCGTCGTATTTAACGCTACGGCCGTCTTCCAAACTAATCGGTGCGTGGCTCTCATCGTCAGCTTCGTAGTAAGCTTTGCCATATTCGCGTTTTAACTGCTCTGCTTCGCGGTGCTCAATTTGGAGAGAGGCAATGTCACGCGTGATGTTGTCGCCACCGAGCGGAATAACGGCGAGATGGCGCAATAGATTATTCTTAAATACAGCCACAGAAGTCGTTTCAGCACCCATATCGACAAATACGCAACCTGAGCGTTTTTCCGGGCCTGTCAGCATCTGATCTGCCAATGCCAAGAAGGTGATTGGGAGGTCAATAACCTGCAGGCCGGCTTCTCTAAAGCAGGTGTAGATATCTTCGCGTACGCGGCGATTGGTTACGATGTTGAGGAAATGTCCCTCTATCCCTTCAGCCTGAATGCCTACCGGATCGAGTTGCGTTTGTGCGCCGAGTTTGTATTCTTGCTGTACGGCTTCGAGGATCTCGCGCTCGCCGGGTTGCGACTGTAAGTTGTTGTCGCGAATCCCATCTACGACCTCGTTGGTGATTAGCATTTTGTCGGGGAAATGGCGCACAACAGTATTTTCTACCGTGTGCATTCCCATACCGCCAACCCCAACGTAGCAGCCGCTGATGGTTTTCTTCAGCGTCTTTTCTAATTTTTCTTTGATGAGCGTTGCACAAGACGTCATCTTATTTAGATTGTTGATGCGTCCTTTGCGAATAAAGCTGGCCGAAGGCTCTTGTATGCTGGCTAAAATCTGAATGGCGCCGTCGGGTTGCTTGCGCCCGACGAGCCCGGTCACTTTGGAAGAGCCCAACTCTATCGCTACGATGAAATTGTCTTCTGTTGCCATATCGTTTATCTTTTATTGTGCGTGTGAATGTCAGTCGTTCTTGTGCCTCGAAGCGCTTATTTTTTATTTGCTGTTCGCTTCGTGCAGACAATCTGATTCGTATTCTCAAGATTGATCCGACTATATTTATTCCAACCGACCTTAGGCATTACCTTCTCGTAGAAAGCCCGAAGGTTATTGAATTTTTGTGCTATGTTGTCAGGCGAGCCAAAGAGGATAACTTGATCGCCGAGGCGTGGGATGAGCGTCAGTTTATGATCTTCAGTCACGTTGATTTGTTCTATTTGTTTATCCCAAAGCTCATTGTTGCGCAAGAATATGCCGAGCGGAATCAAATGCTTTCTTATGAAGGCCGGATCTGCAAAACCCGTGACGACAACTAAGTCAGCCGCGTAGCCCATAGGTTTCATCATAAAACCGTGTTCATCGACGTAGCAGTTCATTCCATTGTTGCTTATAACCCGCATTAGCGGCAGGCGTTGTGCGATGAGAATATTGAGGCGCCCGTCAGGTGTTTTGTAGCAGGTAGCCTCTTTGATGAAAGGATTCTTTATCAAGAGCGTCTCAATTTTCCTGCTGTTGATAGCGTTCATCTCTTGTCCGATGGGATAATATCGAGCTTTGCGCAAGATATGTTCGACATCGGTTGAGGTCATAAAGGCTGCACGCGCACTGTCTGTGACGGCGATGTTCATTCCGACGCACTTCGTCCCGTAGCTCTCGCCCGTAAAGTGGGTGAAAGCAAAGACGAGGTAAACGATCAGCCCTATTAGTAGGAGCAACTTAAACAGCGTTTTCACCAGAGCAGTGGTTTTGTTCTCCTTTGCGCGGCGCACCGCACAGTGGATTGTGTCAGTCTTCTTATATAATATTGTATTTCTCTTTCAGCATTTGTGCTATCTGAGGCACCATTGCATCCACATCGCCTGCACCTAAGACCATTACGACGTCTGTTTCCTCCTGCTTGAGCAAAGGTAGAAGCGCCGACTTATCACATAAGTGCTTCTTCATATCCGCCCGGAGATGATCATAGATGAGTTTCGAACTGACGCCTTCAATAGGGAGTTCGCGCGCCGGATAGATGTCGAGCAAGATTACTTCGTCCAGCAACGACAGACTTTCGGCAAACTCACGATAGAAGTCGCGCGTTCGCGTATATAAGTGGGGTTGGAATATGCCTGTGATGCGGCGGCCGTCAAAGACTTCGCGCACAGAGAGGATGCTTTGGCGCACCTCTGCGGGGTGGTGCGCATAATCGCTGAGCAGCACAACCTTGTCCGATTTCATCTTAAAGTCGAAGCGTCGATCTACGCCTTGAAAGGTCTTCATCCCTTCGCGTATCTCGTCAGGCGTGGCGCCGGCAATTTGCGCCAAGGCAATGGCTGCAATGCCATTTTCTATATTGATGCTGACAGGCACACCAAGCTCTATCTCACTGATGTTGCCAAGCGGTGAGATTAAGTCGAAGCAAACCCTGCCTCCACCGATGCGAATGTTTTCGGCGTGGAAGTCTCCCGCATCTCTACCATAATCAAAGCGGCGCGTGCCGGCCGGAAGAGCCTCTTTAAACTTCAAATCTTTGTGCACGATCAATGCACCGTCAGGGCGGATAAGGCTGGTGTAGTGTGTGAAACTCTCAAGGTAAGCCTCTTTCGTGCCATAAATGTCCAAATGGTCAGGGTCCGTAGACGTAATGATCGAAGCATAGGGCTGCAAATGGTGGAAAGAACGATCAAACTCGTCGGCCTCTATGACGACGAAGTCGCTGTCATTGTCGAGCAAGTAATTCGTCGCATAATTCTTTGCAATGCCGCCCAAAAAGGCGTTGCAGCCTACGTGGCTTTCGTGGAGCAGATGCGCCGCCATAGCCGTTGTTGTCGTCTTGCCGTGCGTACCGGCCACGCAGAGACCTTTCATTTGGCGCGTTAAATAACCTAAGACTTCTGCGCGCTTCTTTACTTCAAAGCCCGCTTGACGGAACCAAGTCAGTTCGCGATGATCTTTCGGGACGGCCGGCGTATAGACCACAAGCGTCGTCTGCGGATCGCGGCACGCTTGCGGAATAGCGTCTACATCGTCGGTATAATGAATGTCAGCACCTTCGCGTATAAGTTCTTTTGTCAGGGGCGTTTCCGTGCGGTCGTAGCCGCCGACAAAGAGCGATTGCGAGAGGAAATAGCGCTCCAAGGCGCTCATTCCTATGCCGCCTGCACCTATGAAATAGACTGATTTAATCGTCTGCATCTTAATGTCCTATATCGGTCCTGTACGGCCTGCCTGCGTGAGGCCGGCACGTATGCATTATTGTCGTGTGTGTTGTTCTGCTAAGCGTATGACCTCATCGGCAATGTCTGACGCCGCATTGGGGCGTGCCAGTTGGCGGATGTTGTCGCTGAGTTGCGCTAAGCGTTGCCCCTCTTTGACCGTATTGATGGCCAGCGGCAGGAGCGTTCGGCTCACTTCTTCGTCTTTAACGTAGAGTGCAGCATCTTTCTGTACGAGAGCCAAGGCGTTTTTCGTTTGATGATCTTCGGCCACATTGGGCGAGGGCACGAGGATAACCGGCTTGCCCAGCAGGCAAAATTCGGAGATGCTGCCGGCACCGGCGCGCGAGATGATCAGATCGGCGGCCGCATAAGCGTGGGCCATATCCGAGATAAAGTCCGTTACCTTCAGGTTGTCGGGACATTTACGGCGCGATAGTTCGGCTTGGATGGCCGCACTATAATAATTGCCCGTCTGCCAAATGAATTGCACCTCTTGCTGTTGGCGGATGAGCGGCAGGTTGCCCAGAATCGTATCGTTCAAACTGCGTGCGCCGAGCGAACCGCCTACAATCAGCACCGTTCGCTTTCCGGGAGCCAAACCAAACTGCTTGATGGCTTCCTCTTTCGTGCAATCAACGTAGAGCAATTGTTTGCGCACAGGATTACCTGTGAAGATGATTTTGTCAGCCGGAAAGAAGCGCTCCATACCGTCGTAGGCTACGCAGATGCTTGAGGCCTTTTTAGCCAGCAACTTATTCGTAACCCCGGCATAAGAGTTCTGCTCTTGCAGCAAGGTCGGTATGTGCATTTTCTCGCATTCGCGGAGCGTAGGCCCACTGGCATAGCCTCCGACGCCGACACCTACCATCGGGCGAAACTCGCGGATGATTTGCTTGGCCAGTTTGCTGCTTTTCCAAATCTTTAGCAGTACGCCGGCGTTGCGCCAAAGGCGTTTACGGTCAAACCCTGCAATAGGCAGGCCCTTAATCTCATAGCCTGCAGCCGGGACGCGTTGCATTTCCATACGCCCCTCTGCTCCTACGAAGAGAATCTCGGCATCGGGCCGCTTCTCGCGCAGTGCATTGGCAATCGATATAGCCGGGAAAATATGTCCTCCCGTACCGCCGCCGCTGATAATCACCCTAAGTCTTTCGCTCATCTTTTTATATGTGCATACAATCAAGGCAAAAGTAATAAATAATTTTCTTAGAGACTAACAATAGGTTGTAAAATGTGAAAAGAGACATTTAGCTTTTGCTTTTGTTGTCGAAGTAGGGGTAATAAAAGCATTCGATATAATAAAAGTCGAAAGATGTGAAAAGGCGTCGTTTTACGTGGGAAACTCCCCTTCCGGTGTGCTTTCTCGCGCTATACTCATTTGCTTGCGAGGTGAAAAGCAAACAAGCGGGACGAAAAGTGCACCTCCTTCAGCATACCATTGCCATAAGCCATCATAGCTTTTAATAATACATTTGAAATAGTTGTAGCCTTAACAAATTACCTAGAACTTATAAACCCTGAAAAGTGAGACACCTTCTCTAGAAATATCTCTTCGTAGTGAATGGACGTGTTTTTGATACGTATAAACCCAAAGCCTGTATCATCATGAGGATAAGCTATAAGTCCTAATTCTTCAAAGACAAAAAAGCAATGTCCATCAATTCTATCATCCATCATTGTCAACAAGGAGAACATAGACACAATATCATAATCAGCATTTATTATTTTAAAATCTTGGTACAAACAGTTAGGATCGTTATAGATAGAATTGCTTTTTGTCTTTATGTAATTAAAATCAGCCAAATATTTTTCTATGTACTTTATATAATATCCTATGTTGCTATTGGTCAGAGTACACTCTTTCTTCCTGAAAACATTAGAAATTATCATCACACTATTTGTGTATTCCCTGAAGAACGTACTAAAACTATTAACTATTTTGTTTGCACGAAAAAAAGTAAAAGGTTTATTCCTTCTACAATACCCTTTCCATCCTTTGCTATCACTATAAGAATTCAGATCTACCCAATCTTGAATTTTAAAATTGAAGCTATCCATTATCTTACTTATCTTTTTATATGTTCATTCTGTGAACCTGTTATTATTTATATCCACTTTTTGTTCTTTGTTGTGTTACTTCATCTATTGCTTCTTGCGTATTGTACTTAATGCCTGCAATCGTCTTTAAAGTCCTTTTGTACCTCCCATAAGCCTTAGTATAATTCCAAGCTTGCGGACAAAAATTCCTAGCCTTGGAACAAAAGTCCGCTGCGCTTGGGAAAAAAGTCCCAAGCCTTGGGAGCAAATTGGGACAGGTATGGATGAAAAAAAGAAAGCATCTTTTGCCCGCTTTGTTTACTGCTCATGCAGACTTAGATGCTTTTTCTTTTATTTCTGCCTTCGTTAAGGATGACGATATAAGTGCTTGGGAATGAGCTTTCTTAGCAAAATCTTCCTACGAAAGAGGATCGTAAAATGCGACTCGTGGCGGGATAAGTGGACTACAAGTCGGCTATGACGGCTTCCAGTTCTTCTATCGAACCGACTACTTTTAAGTAGGCTTCCGGCCGCTTATCGATCAGTTTGCGGCGGTGCAGATCTTCCAAGAGTGCGAGCAGTAGATCCCAACAACCCTCTACGTTGTAGAGAATGACGGGGCGATGCTCAAACTGCAAGGTTGCGGCCGCCAGCACGGTGAATACCTCGTCGAGCGTACCAAGTCCGCCGGGCAGCGCGATGAAGACGTCGCTCTCTTGAATCATCGTGGCCTTGCGGTCGGCAAGGTCGGCTGTGGGAAAGGTGACGTGCAGTAAGGGACTGACGCAGCCCATATCAAACAAACGCTGCGGCACTACGCCAAAAATGCGACCGCCGGAGCGGTTGACGGCTTCGGCCAAATGACCCATCAAACCTGATGTGTTGCCGCCATAGACGAGTGTGCGACCCGTCGATCCAATCCAAGTGCCTAAAGCATCGGCAGCCTTTAAGCAGGCTGCCGATAAATGAGGTTTGGAGGAAAGAAATACGCCGATTTTTTCCAACATAGTTTGGCTAATCTTAGCGAGCGGCGATGCACTCAATTTCTACCAAAGCGTTCTTAGGCAGGGTCTTGACTGCATAAGCGCAGCGAGCGGGGTAGGGAGCTTCAAAGAACGTGGAATACACTTCGTTCATCGCACCAAAGTCGCCCATATCCGCCAAAAAGACCGTAGTCTTTACGACGTCGTTCATCGTGAGTCCGGCCTCGGCTAAGATGGCTTTCATATTCTCTAACGACTGGCGCGTTTGTGCTTGTACGCCGCCTTCGGCAAATTCGCCTTTTTCGGGGACGATAGGAAGTTGTCCGGACACAAAAATAAGTCCGTTGGCCTCAATAGCCTGACTGTAAGGACCGATAGCTGCGGGTGCAGCTGCTGTTGCAATAGCTTTCTTCATAGTGATATGATTTTATGGGTGCACGGCTTGGGTGAAAGTGCGTGGCGCCCGGAGTTTGTATAGATGATACCTTATATAATGAGTGGCGAACAAGGGAGCATATTCGCTTGCCCATTGTTCGCCATTCACTCGTTATTTCAGATAATCTTCAAAGTAGCGCGTGATGCGTTCGTGCAGGTGTACCATATCTTTTCCCATCATATTGTGGCCTTGGCCCGGATAGGTAAAGAAGTCGGGCTGCGTACCGGCGTCTTCGCAAGCGCGTAAGAAAGCCAAACTGTGCTGTGGCACGCAGACGGGATCGTTATAGCCAATGATGATTTGGAGACGTCCTTTCAGGTCTTTGGCCTTATTGAGTAGCGAACTTTGCGCGTAACCCTCAGGGTTTTCCTGCGGTGTACCCATATAGCGCTCGCCATACATTACCTCGTAATACTTCCAGTCGATAACCGGACCACCGGCTACGCCAACTTTGAAGACGTCGGGATAATTGGTGATCAGACTCGTCGTCATAAATCCGCCGTAGCTCCAGCCGTGCACACCGATGCGATTAGCATCTACATAGGGGAGCGATTTGAGATAATCGACACCGCGCATCTGGTCTTTCATTTCCTCTTGTCCGAGTCGATGATAAGTGGCCGTTTCAAAGGCGAATCCGCGCTCGCTTGAGCCGCGGTTGTCGAGCACGAAGATGACATAGCCTTTCTGTGCCATATAAATCTCCCACGAACGTGCGGCATAATTCCAAGAAGCGTCGACATTGCGCACGCCCGGCCCGCCATAGACGTAAACGACGGTCGGATACTTTTTGTTAGGATCGAAGTTGACCGGCTTAACCAAGCGATAGAACAATTTTGTGTGCCCATCAGCAGCCGTGAGAGAACCGGAAGAGATTTCCGGCACATTGTAAGCCTGCCAAGGTGAAGCATCGGTTTGCAGCAGCGTAGCGTTTGCCGTCGCCGTATTGCGCACAGCTATTTTGCGGAATACGTTGGGCTCGCTCCAGCGATCAAAGAGCATCGTTCCGTCCGGAGACAGCATTGCGCGGTGTGTGCCTTTACCGTTGTCGAGCAATGTGCGCTTGCCGTTGTCGATATTTACGGCATAGTAATTATGGTGTAGCGGATGCGCTTCGTTAGATTGAATGATGACGCTCTTTGTCTTTGTGTTGAATCCTACTAAATCGAGTACGACAAACTCGCCTTTCGTGATTTGCTTGAGTTCTTTACCCTTCGTGTCGAAGAGGTAAAGGTGATTGTAGCCGTCCTTTTCGCTTTGGTAAATAAACTTGCTGCTGTCCCAAGGCAAGAAAGTGAGCGGGTGCATAGGATGCACATACTTTTCGTGCGTTTCCGTGTAGAGTACGCCCTTTCGTTGGCCCGTTGCTACGTCGTAAGCTACGAGTTCTGTTTTCTTCTGCGAGCGGGGCATCTCAATCATATAGATGGTCTTCTCATCGGGCGCCCAAGATATGTTTGTGAAGTAACGGTCAGTCGGGTCGCCGGCTTGCAGCCAAACCGTCTGCTCCGTCTTGGGATTGTAAATACCCACGGTCACTTTATGACTGGTCATACCGGCCATTGGATACTTGATGGCATCAAGTTTGGCTTCGCGCGTGAAAATATCGACGAGCGGATAGTCTTCGACCATACTTTGATCCATACGATAATAAGCTAAGAGTTGGCCTGACGGACTGAAATAAGCGCCTTTTTTAATGCCAAACTCATCGCGGTGAACGGCTTGCCCGTAGACGATATCTTTTGAACCGTCAGTTGTGATGCGATGCGCTTTGCCGTCGGCCGTGCGCAGATACAGATCAAAGTCTTTTGCATAAACTTCGTTGCGCGAGGGGATGTTAAACTCTTCGTTCACTCTAACGCTGTCGCGTTCTGCCTGCCAAACGATGGCTTTCTTCTTCCAATCGTAGAGCAGATTGCTTCGATTGGTATGGAGCAAAGCTAAAGTCTTGTTCGGATAGGGAAATGAAGCTTGCATCAAGTTGAGGCCGCGGCCTTTTGTCTCGTCTGTAATGAGCGCTTTCACATCAGCCACCGTGAATAAGGTTTGCGCCTTTACGCGCTTTCCTTTTTCATCTGTACAGGTTTTGACTGCCTCTACTTCTAATTGCAAAAGCTTAGAGCCCCAAAACGCAGTGTAGAGATTCTTGGGCTGAAGATTCCAATAATTGGATCCGCCCCACATCAAGTCGTCCAGCGTAAAGCTTTTCTTTGTCTGTCCCATAAGGGTTCCTGTCAAGAGCAGCAGACCTATTAGTAAGGAACTGCGCAAATTCATCTGTTTCATAAATGTGTTTTTCGTAAAGTTTCGCAGCTCAACCTTTCGGTCGAGCTACGTAGATAAACGTCGTCGTTATGATTTGTAGCCACGGCGGTTTTCGCGCCGGCCGGGCCGATTGTTGTCTGTGCGGCGGGCATTGTTGCGCGGGCGATCATTGTCGAAACGCTTGTTGCCTGCCCATTTGTCGCTGCGCCCTGTTTCTCTTCGCGGGCCAAAAGCACGGCGTTCGCCGCCGAAGCTTTCGTTGTTTTCTCTTTCTCTGCGTTGGTAAGGGCGTTCCAAGCTTTCCGGCCGTGGACCAAAGTGGCGCACCTCGTGCGTCTCTCGAGCCTCATCGTCGCCTTTATTGGCAAAATCAAAGTTTGGCTTGTGCGGACGTCGCTCCGGTCGCCGCGTTGTGTGGCGTTCGCCTTTTGCTTCGTACTCTTCGCGCGACTTTCTTTCCCGCTTATTATAAATCCGGTCAAACTCTCGGTGCTTATTGCGGAGCAGCGCATATTCCGGACTCCAATCCTCATCCTCTTCTTCTGAAATGCGCGCTTTGAAATCCTCGCGATGCTGTTTCGGGCGGCGCTTCTCCGTCATATAGCTACGCTCCTCTTCTGTCTTTACCTTTCCGCCGCCGGCGCGGAAGTCATCAAGGCGCCCTTCGAAGAGTTGATACTTTCTAAATTCGCAATCAATAGGTCCGTTATTGACCTGAATCTTTACGCTCGGTCGCAGACCGATCGTATCGAAGAGTTCCTCTTTCGAACTAATAATCCAAGCATCTCCGCCGCCAAATTCGTGCTTCAACCGCTCACCGATGGCGCGATATAAGCCCAGCAAGTCGGGCGGCGTGAGTCGTTGGCCGTAAGGCGGGTTGGTGATGATGATGGCACGCTCTGCCGGCTTCTCAAATTGGCGGAAGTCCTTTTGCTCAAACGTAATGAGGTCTGCCACACCGGCTGCTTTTGCATTTTCCAATGCGCCGTCGAGCGTAGGGCGGTTGATGTCGTAGCCGTAAAAGCGATGAGCAAACTCACGCTCTTGGCTGTCGTCGTTGTAGATTTTATCGAGCAATTCGCGATCAAAGTCTTTCCACTTTTCAAAGCCAAACGATTTGCGAAAAATGCCCGGATAGATATTGCGCGCCATCAATGCGGCTTCAATCAATATTGTGCCTGATCCGCAGAAGGGGTCGATAAAGTCTGTGTCGAAGTTCCATCCTGACAACTTTATCAAGCCTGCCGCCAAAACTTCATTGATCGGCGCCTCACACGATGCTGTGCGATAGCCGCGCAGGTGCAGACTTTCGCCTGAGGCGTCAAGCGATAAGGTGCAATCGTTGTCGGCAATATGAATATTGAGCTTAAGATCGGGGTTGGCAATGCTGATATTGGGGCGCTTGCCCTCTTTTTCGCGGAAATAATCGACGATGGCGTCTTTTGTCTTGTAGGCGACAAATTTAGAATGCCTAAACTCTTGCGAATAAACGACAGCATCTACCGCAAAAGTAGTCTGCAGATCAAGATATTCGTCCCAGGCGATGGTCTTCACAGCTTCATAGACCTGATCAGCGTCTTCAGCCTTAAAGTGTTTAAGAGGCTTGAGCACCCTTACGGCCGTGCGTAAGCAGAAATTGGCGCGATAAAGCATTTCTTGATCGCCCGTAAAGGAGACCATACGTCGGCCGGTTTTGATGTTTTTAGCACCTAATTCGGTGATTTCTTGCGCCAAGACTTCTTCTAATCCTTGGAAGGTTTTGGCTATGATTTCAAATTCTTGCATTGAGTGTGATAAGGCTTCTATCGCTGTGACTATCTATTTGTCTACGTTTCGCCTATAGGCTGAGTGGCGTCGACATGAGCCGCAAAATTAAAACATATTTCCAAACTATGCTTGCCGTTAACTTGATATTTTCGCTATCCTACTTTATTTCCGCTACTTTGATGAATCTGTGGCCGAACTTACTGATAGACCCCATACGGTTTAAGCAAGGCTTTGCATTCAGTTGTTAGTAGCGCATACCTCCCCTTTCGACCTTCGTTTTAGAGCGATAGAGACGGCGTTTTAAGAATTGTGTCTTAGCACAAAGTTCTTTGCCAACAAGCCTCTTTGGGGCTTTGTTGAAGCCATCTTAAGATAAAGACAGACAAGGCTTATCTCTATACACACGAAAAGGTTGAAAGGCAGAGCCTGAGCTTAGCCAGCGAAGCACAGGCAGGCAGATATAAATTGTCTCTACCCGTAGAGACGATTGTATCAGCGGGTAGAGACAATAATATCTACACGTAGAGACACCATTTATGAAGCTTCAAGGATGAATTTGACTTACTGAAATTGCTTATTCTAAAAGGAGGATTCTGTGTTTGCCTAATGGAAAAGTAGATAGCGCCGCTTAAAACTTTGGAACTTATTGCAGCAAAACGATGCAAGGATGGCAATCATCTTCGCATTGCTCATCCTTTTCTTTCTCTTGCGGCGTTTAGGCTTATCGGGGAGAGGATTTGAGAGATAAAGGCCTTTTGTTCTATTCCAACTCATATTCATTGCAAAAATCGTCTGCGATATAATATTCGCTGTAATATTGCTAATAAGTTTCATAAGGATTATCCTTTCATTATTTAATTGATTACCAACAATAAATAGACGATAGACAATCTCCTTTTTAGGCTTTTATTGAAACAGTCTTGAGGCAAAAATAGGAATTGCTTATACCAAATTGAGGTTATAAATGGTATTCGTTATGTGTAGTTCGCGCTTTTGGTTATATTTGCGCTTAATATCATAACAATAACTATTCAAATGAGAAAAACGCTGTTATTTAGTCTGATGACACTCTGTGCCATCATCTCATCCTTTGCGCAGACGCCCAAGGATGTGTTAGCATTCCGGTTAAAAACTTCTATTGCCTCGAGTACGATGATCTACTTCGAAGTAAACTCTCCTGATGAAGAATTTTATGTAGATTGGGGAGATGGCTTTAAGAAGAGATATGCTGCGGGAAATTATGCTTACCCGACTCCCGTTTATAGTGATAAGCATAAAGAAGAAATCAAAATCTATGGTACGAGCATTAAACATATCAGCTTCAATAAAGCAAAGCTTACTGAGCTTGAGGTGCTTGATGCTACGGCGCTCCTTACTCTCGATTGTTCTAATGGGGCTTTGCAGAAGTTGGACCTTTCAGAAGCTACAAAGCTGACGAGCCTGAATGCTTCCTATAATGAGATTGCAGAGATCAATCTTTCAAAGTCCAGAAAGCTGACATCGTTGACCTTATCAAATAATAAGTTGACGACGATCGACTTGTCTAATTGCTGGGCGCTCACAGAACTTTCTTTGGACAACAACAGCTTGACCGGCGCCTTTGTGCCCGAAGCACAGAGCTTAAACATCTTGACGGTGAACAACAACCAGTTGACTTCCTTGGATCTCTCTAAGTCGACGGCTCTCACAAGCGTTTCAGCAAGAAACAATCAGATCGCATCTGTAAACGTGGATGGGCTGAACAGCCTCTATCAGTTTGACGTCGTAAACAATAAGCTCAAAGAGATTAAATTTGCCAATATGTCGCAGCTTCAGAATGTGGCGCTCGGCAAGAATGAGCTAACGAAAGTCTCCTTTGACAACTGCCCTTCGGTAATGGCTGTGTCTGTCAACGACAACAGGCTCGTAAGTCTTGATTTATCAAGCCTGACGAATCTGGCCTCTCTCTCCGTGGAGCATAACAAGTTGACCGCTCTTGATCTCAAAGGCCTCTCTAAGATTGGCGTCCTCGAGTGTCAAGACAATGAATTGGCAACGCTTGACTTGACAGACTTGGCTGAATTAAAGGACTTGAGAGCGCATGATAATAAACTTACTTCTCTCGTCCTTCCGGATAATTCTGCAAAGTTGTATGCCTGCCACATTCAGCACAATCAAATCCCGGTATCTGTAATGAATACCGCCATCAAGAAACTTCCGAATGTAACGGATATATATGTCTTAGACTTTGAAAAGTCTTGGAAAAAACATTTTAAGGTCGAAGGTAATCCAAATGTAGCGACTGCCGGCCTCAAGGAAGCAATCGATAAGGGCTGGGTGTTGGATGTAGAACCGGCAGATGTAAAGGCGCGCTTCGTGATGAAGGTTGCCGGAGAAGCCGGCGCTATGCTTTCGCTCAATGTGGCCGGTGTTGAAGATAAACTTTCTGTCATCGTTGGCGATGGCGAAGCAAAGGAATACACCGTGTCTACAGACATTACCAAGCTTACGCCGATTAGCGTAACGACAACCGCGAAAGATCAGTTTGTCGTCGTTGAAGGCGACTTGCTGGCTATGAACTGCAAAGGCAACAAACTTTCAACGATCGACTGCGCTTCTTCCGACAAACTGGTGCTGCTCGACTGCTCGGATAATCAGCTCGGACAGTTAGATATTTCAGGCTTGAAGAGCGCTAAGTATATTTACTTCATGAACAATAAGATCACAAATCTTATTGTCGGCGAACTTCCTCTCCTTGAAGAGTTGAACGCTTCCTTTAATGGCTTAAATTCGATTAACTTGACGAAGCTTCCGGCGCTTAAAGCGCTGTCTGTTGACAACAACAGTATTTCCAATCTCGTTGTAGACCGGAATACGAAGCTCGAAGCATTGTATTGCAAGAAGAATAAGATACAAAACTTGGATGTGACAATGCTTCCTAATCTCAAGGAACTCAGTGCAAGCCACAATAGATTGAGCGCCATCGACCTGTCTAAGAATACGGAGCTTGAAGAGCTTGATTTGAAAGACAATTCGTTGACAGACTTGGATCTTACGAACAATATCAATCTGGAGGAAATCAATGTCAGCGAAAACAAACTGGCGTCACTCGACCTTTCTAAGTGTACGAAGTTGACGGAGTTATACTGCTACACGAATGCATTGACCGATCTGGATCTGTCAGCGAATAAGAAACTCGAAGAAGTGAGTTGTGGCGACAACAAGCTCGCCGTGCTCAATTTTGAAGGATTCCAAGAACTCTCAAGTTTGGCTGCGATGTTTAACAACCTGACTTCTGTAAACGTTAAGAACTGCCCGGAGCTAAAGGCTTTGGTTCTTGATCATAACGAACTGGATAACCTTGACTTTACAGGCTGCGAGAACCTCCGCTTGGTAGATATTGCTATCAATACGTTCTCTGTTGACAACGCGTTGAAGATGATTGCTACTCTTCCCGAAGCTTCAGCAGATGAGAAGGGATATGTCATTTATTGGAACAAAGAAGAATATCCGGACGATGACGAGGGCAATATCTTCGACAATGAGCTTAGCATCAAAGCTGACGCAAAGAATTGGATCATTTCAAATGGCGAGAAGCAACCGCTCTCTATCGAAGAACTTACGATCGATGACAATGCTAAGCAGCTCTTGACCATCGCTGCCGACAAGCTCATTATCACTGGTACTTATACCGATGCACAGATCTTCTCTACCAATGGCCGGACGATCGCAAAATTGCACGGTGAGAAAGAGTTTAACGTAGCGCAACTTCCTGCCGGCGTCTATCTCATTAAGATAAATGCTAATGGCCGGAAAGCGGCTGCAAAGTTTATCGTTAAACGATAAATCGAATCTAAAGAGATAAAGAATAGTCATTCAAAGGCCGGGACAGAATAATCTGCTCCGGCCTTTTTTGTCTCAAATCATAATAGAGTTAAAGCATGTAGCGCTTTAACCCTGTCCTGCCAGGCGGTTGTATTGAGCAACTCCATAGGACTGGTCTTTCAAGAACGCACAAAAATGCCTCAATACGAAAATATAATTATTCAAAAAACAGCGGTTTCATCGCATATTCAGCTATAAAAATGCCGGCCAAACCACCCCGTCGCAACCCCCTGCGCACCTCCGCCAAACTTTCACCTATGATCGGAAAAATTCTCTTATAAGACAATTTTAATTTGCCTATAAGACCGTTTCAACTTTCACCTAAGAAACTTTTTCCGATCATAGGTGAAAGTTTGACTAATCCCTATCCCCGCATCACCGAAAAACGGCCCTTTTTCGATAAGGTACGAAAAAACCGCGCTTTCATCGGTTGAAAACGCGGCCTTTGTTAAATGTAATTTTCTGCCGGCACTAAGCTGTGCCTTAATCCTCAACTACTTCGCATTCCGGATATCGTCCTGCGCACCGAAGATTAAGTTGCGCTTGTCAAGAACCATGCGCATCGTACTGCTTTTCGTGAACCGCACGCTCACACGTTTAATGAGATTTGCCCCTTTTTCCTTTGCCTCTTTCGCCGTCGTTACGCCCTCGCCGTGCATCGTCAGGCGAAAAGAACCAAGATCACCTAAGCGAACCGAATTACCGTCCGCAAGCGTTTGGAGAATCTCATATT
>ERZ772807.285-NODE-285-length-32029-cov-5.918277_pt1 | contig 32029 bp, 23 predicted proteins | sample MGYA00511472_ERZ772807 | MGnify/ENA primary metagenome ERZ772807 (study PRJEB29015, sample SAMEA2737947) | human oral metagenome | biome: human oral; feature: human-associated habitat; material: dental | place: China | collected 2039 ... | reverse complement strand
CTGGACGTCGCCGTCTCCAAGGGCGTCATCCACAAGAACCAGGCTGCGAACCGTAAGTCCAAGCTTGCGCGTCGCGTTGCCTCTCTCGGCGACTGAGCGATAACGCTGAGCAGACGAAAGAGCGGGCCGCCCCGGTGGGGCGGCCCGCTTTCGTCTGTCTTCTTCCCCGCTGGCGGGGCGTACGCATGGCGAAGCCCGGGCCTCGTTCATCAACGAGGCCCGGGCTTGCCTGATCCGTCAACGCCTACTCGAGCTCGAAGGCACCCGTGTAGAGCTGGTAGTAGACGCCCCTCTGCGCGATCAGGTCCTCGTGCGTGCCGCGTTCGATGATGCGGCCCTGGTCCATCACCATGATGGCGTCGGAGTTGCGAACGGTGGACAGGCGGTGGGCGATGACGAAGACCGTGCGCCCCTCCATGAGGTTGTCCATGCCCCGTTGAACCAGCGCCTCCGTACGCGTGTCGATCGAGGAGGTCGCCTCGTCCAGGATCATGGCGGGCGGGTCTGCAACCGCCGCCCTGGCGATCGACAGGAGCTGCGCCTGGCCCTGGGACAGGCTCGACCCGTTGCCCGTCAGCATCGTGTCATAGCCTTCGGGGAGGCGACGAATGAAGGAGTCCGCGTTGGCGAGCTTCGCGGCCGCGATGCACTCCTCGTCGGTGGCATCCAGGCGCCCGTAGCGAATGTTCTCCATGACCGTTCCGGTAAAGAGCTTCACCTCCTGGAGGACTACGCCAAGGGAGCGGCGCAGATCCGACTTCCGGATCTTGTTGACGTTGATGCCGTCGTAGCGGATCTTCCCGTCGTCGATGTCGTAGAAGCGGTTGATCAGGTTCGTGATCGTCGTCTTTCCGGCTCCGGTGGCGCCCACGAACGCGATCTTCTGCCCCGGCTTCGCCCACAGGGAAATGTCGTGTAGGACTTCCTTCTCCCCGTCGTAGGAGAAATCGACGCCTTCCATGACGAGTTCACCGCGCAGGCGCGTATAGGTGACGGTTCCCTCCGCCTGATGGGGGTGGCGCCACGCCCAGATGCCCGTACGCTCCTCTGTCGGCTCGATGACCCCGTCGGCACCCTCACGCGCGCGCACGAGCGTCACGTACCCATGGTCCTCCTCGGCCTCCTGGTCGATCAGGGCAAAGACGCGTCCGGCGCCGGCCACGCCGAGCGTGATCATCGGAAGCTGCATGGACATCTGGCCGATCGTCTGAGAAAAGTTGCGAACCATGCCCAGGAACGACACGACCACTCCGACGGTGACGACGTCAAAGCCGACGAGGTGCAGATTCGGAGTCTGACGCAGGATCATGATTCCGCCGACGATCGCGACAACGACATACATGATGTTGCCGATGTTGCCCAGCGCCGGCATGAGGACGTTTCCGTAGATGTTGGCCTTCTGCGAGGAATCGAAGAGCTTGGCGTTGTAGGCGAGGAAATCCTCCTTCGCGGCCTGCTCGTGATTGAAGACCTGCACGACCTTCTGGCCGTCCATCATCTCTTCGATGTAGCCCTCCTCGTCGGCCAGCGCCTCCTGCTGAGCGCTCATGAAGCGCCCCGAAAGACCGCCCAGCTTACCGGTGAGCGAAGCCATGAGAGCACCGACGATGAACACGACCAGGGCAAGCCACACGGAGTAGTACAGCATCGTCGCGATGAGAACCACGATCGTAAGGCCGGACTGGATGAGGGTGGGGATCGACTGGCCGATGAGCTGGCGGATGGCGTCCGTGTCGTTGGTGAAGGTCGACATGATCGCCCCGTGAGGATGGGTATCGAAGAAGCGCAGCGGGAGGCGTTCCATCGAGTCGAACATGTCGTCGCGCATGTGCTTGAGAGTCCCCTGGGTGACGATCGCCATCGCGCGCGTGTAGATGAAGCTTCCGAGGACGCCGACGCCGAAGATGATGCCCATCGTGAGCACGAGGCGCACCAGGGTGGGGCGCACCGCGTCAAATCCGCTCTCCAGGCCGGGGGTCACGACCGTGTCGACGATTCTCTGCATGAAGATCGCTCCCACAGCGGAAGCGATAGCAGCCAGGATGATGCACACGATCGTCAGACCGATGCGCACCGGGTAATGGCGGACAACGTAGCGCATCAGCCTCGGGAAGGGATGCTCGATGCCCTCGAGCTTCTCGCCGTCCGCGCGCGCTCCACGCATGCGGGCCATGTCAGGCCACCTCGCTTTCCTTGGCTGCGTTCTGAGAATCGTAGATCTCGCGGTACTCCCCGCCCGCCGCCATCAGTTCGGCGTGGGTGCCTCGTTCCTTGATGCGTCCATCGTCGAGGACGATGATCTGGTCGGCGTGCTCCACGGAGGTCAGGCGCTGGGCGATGATGATGGTCGTTGTCCCCGGAATCTCCGTCTCGAAGGCGTTGCGGATGAGCACGTCCGTGCGCGTGTCCACGGCGGACGTGGAGTCGTCCAGGATGAGGACCTTCGGGTTCTTCAGCAGCGCACGCGCGATGCACAGGCGCTGCTTCTGTCCGCCCGACACGTTCGTCCCACCGCGGGCGATCACGTAGTCGTAGCCGCCGGGCAGCTGCTGGATGAACTCGTCGGCCTGAGCGAGTTCGCAGGCGCGGACGATCTGCTCGTCGGTGGCCTCGGGGTTACCCCAGCGCATGTTGTCCTTGATGGTTCCCGAGAATAGGACGTTCTTTTGCAAGACGACGGAGACGGCGTCGCGCAGGGACTGAAGGTCGTAGTCGCGCACGTCGCGTCCGCCGACCGTCACCACGCCCTCGGAGACGTCGTAGAGGCGGCAGATGAGCTGAATGAGGGAGGTCTTGGCCGAGCCGGTTCCGCCGACAATACCGAGCGTGGAGCCGGACTCGATGCGCAGGTCGATGTCCGACAGGGCGTTCTCCTCGGCCTTGTCGGAGTACTTGAAGGACACTCCCTCAAATACGACGGTGCCGTCGGCCACCTCGGTTGCCCCACCGGGGGGCGAGGACAGGGAGGGCTCATGGGTGAGAACCTCGGCGATGCGGTGCGCGGACTCGGCAGCCATGGTCGTCATGACGAAGATGAAGGCGAGCATAAGCATGTGCGACAGAATCTGGATGCCGTAGGTGATGAGCGCGGTCAGGCCGCCCTTGGTGAGCTCCGTGCCCGCTGAGTTGACGATGATTCCCGCCCCGAAGTAGTCGACGGCCATGATCGCGGAAAAGATGAACAGCATCATGACAGGGCCGTTGAGGGCGATGAGCTTCTCTGCATTGGTGAAGTCCTTGCGCACGTCCTGAGATGCAGCGCGGAACTTGGTGGTCTCGTGCTCCTCGGTGACAAAGGACTTGACCACGCGGATCGCCGCAACGTTCTCCTGGACAGAGTTGTTGAGCGCGTCGTACTTCTTGAAGATGCGGCGGAAAATCGGGAAGGCCACGAAAACAATGAGCGCGAGAATGATCGCCAAAACGGGCACCATCGCCAGGAAAATGAGCGCCATCGACACGTTGATGCGCCACGCCATGACGATGGAGAAGACGATCATGAGCGGGACTCGCACGGCGATGCGGATGAGCATCCCGAAGGCATTTTGGACGTTGGTGACATCCGTTGTCATGCGCGTGACCAGGGAGGAGGTCGAGAACCGATCGATGTCGGCAAAGGAGAAGTCCTGGACGCGGAAGAAGAGGTCTTGACGCAGGTTCTTCGCCAGGCCGACCGACGCGGTCGCCGAGAAGCGCGCGGCGAGAACACCGCACGCCAGCGAGGCAAAGGCCAGGCCGATGAGGATCGTTCCCAGACGCGCGACGGGGCCGAGGGATGTGCCGTCAAGGGCGTCCACGAGGGAAACCATGATCAGCGGGATCAGGCACTCGAAAACGACCTCGCCCACGATAAAGAGGGGGGTGAGGAGCGCGGGAGTCTTAAACTCTCGCAGCCGACCCAGGAGTATTCCAATTGTTCTCATCTGTGTCCTTCCACTGACATCTGTCCCATCGCGGGCGCCTCGTGCACCGCACCCACCCCGCGGTCAGCGTCCGCGCAGCCGGCAAATCGTGATGATGGCCTTCTCGATCGCCCGTTGGGGGTCGCGCGACTCGCCCTTCGTTTCTGCATCCGCGGTAGCGATCGCTCCGAAGACCGCGGCCAGGGAGTTATCGGACCAGCCACGCAGCTCGCGCCGGGCTCGGTCCACCTGCCAGGGGGCCATCTTCAGGGACGAGGCACCCCCTCCAATTGACACCTTCGCCATCGCCCGGAACTTCATCGCGAGGGCGGCGACGAGCACCTGCGGGGCGATGCCGGTGGCGAAGGCGTGGCGTGTCAGGGTCAGTGCCTTCGCGGAGTGTCCGGCGACCGCGGCATCGGCCACGTCGTAGCCGGTGGCTTCCACGCGCCCGGCCTGGTACCGGCGCACGTCCTCCAGGGTGATGCGTCCGCTCACGTCGGACAGGAGCTGCGCGAGCGCCCCCGCCATCGCGCGCGGATCGTTGCCCAGGGCGTCGACGAGGGCCTGCATGGCCTCATTGTCCATCTGTCGGTGTGCGGAGCGCACGTCGGAGGCGATGAGCGCGAGCTTCTCGCGGTCGTTCTTGAGGGGTTCGGCGGGGATGACGGGCCACTTGGCCTTGGTGATCGCGTCGATGACCTTCTTGCCCCGCGCGTTGCCGCCAGGGTGGGCGAGGAAAAGCCACACGTCGGGGGCTGGGGCGCTCGCGTAGGCGATCAGGTCTGCGGCGAGGGCGTCACTCATCGTTTCGAGGTCGCGGATGATGACCATGCGGGACTCCCCGAACAGGGACGGGGAGGCAATGACGTCGATCTGCCCGGCCTGGTAGGTGGCGGCGACGATGTCCGTGCGTTCGAGGTTGGGATCGGCCTGGTGGGCGAGCAAGCGCAGCTGGTCAAGCGCACGGTCAACGAGGAGCCCCTCGCTTCCTTTGATGAGGACGATGGGGGCCAGCGCTATCTGGGTGGGCGTCGCGCCTCGCCCGCCGCGTGCTGCCACGTCTCCCTGCCTTTCCACAGCGCTTCTGATTGTCTAAGTCTGCCACCGAGCGCGCTCGTGTGCGCCCGCCTTTGCCCTGAGCGGACACATCCCGTGGCCGGTCTCACCGATGCGACCCGCGAGGCGCCTCAACCGGACGCCCGCACCGATGCGGGGCCGCGGGCTTACGGCTACGCCGGGAACTCACCGTCCCCTGGCCTCCTGGACGACCGGTGCACCCCATCTTCGCCACGCCGCCCACGCACCCCATCCGGCTCCCGCGCACGCGTAGAGGGACAGGAGCGTGGGTGGGCCGCCGGGTACCTGGATGCCCGAGGCCGGAAGCCCCGAAAAGAAGTGAGCGAGTGCGGCGATCCATGCGGTCCCCCACGAGGCGAGCCAGGCGCACGCGGACGCCACGGTCGGGGAAACGGGAGCGAGGAGGGCTCCGGCCAGGCCGGAGAGGGTGACCAGGGGAACCGCTGGTTCGGCCAGGACGTTGGCTGCTATCCCCCACACGGGAACCGTGCCGGACAGCGAGACGATGAGCGGCGCGGTGAAGACCTCTGCGAGGGCGGGAACGCAGGTGCCCTCGACGAGGGCACGCACCGCTCGCCCGAGCCGCGTGTCTGCTCTCAGTCGTCGGCGCGCACGCCTGATGAGGGCCGCGCTGGGGCCGACGAGGGCGAGGGCAGCAAGGCACGACAGGGCGAAACCGTAGGAGCGCGACGCCCACGGATCGAGGATCAGGGTCACGATGACGACACCGCTCAGTGCTGCAACGGCTTGTCCCTCCCGCCCGAGAATAAGCCCGAGGCAGGCCACGGCCGCGACGCACACCGATCGCAGGACGGAGGGCTGGGGCCCAACAAGGATCACAATGCCGCAGAGCACGACCGCCGTGGCCACTAGGCGCAGGACCTTGCGTGCCGGCAGCACGAGGTTCAGGGCCGCGAGGATGATCACGATGTGCGATCCGGACACTGCCGTGAGGTGGGTCAGGGAGGTCATCTTCATGGCCTCGGCAAGGTCGGCGCTCAGGAGCCGGGCGTCACCGACGGCCATCCCGGGGACAAGGGCTCGCGCGTGCCCGGGAAGCGTCTCACAGGCGGCGACGAAGGAGCGGTGAGTGACACGCATCCAGGCGTAGACGCCGCCCGGTCGCTCGATGAGGGAGGCGCGGCGAGCTCGCACGGCCCCCACCGAGGGAGGCGCGGAGGCGAAGGAGGGGTCGAGGGTGCCCGTGACCTCGAAGACGTCGCCGCGAGCAGCGTCCTCCCACCCCGGCGCGCTCACGAGGGCGCGAGCCTGGGACGGCGTCCATCGGATGCCGTCGAAGACCTCGGTGATGCGCACGCGGGCCCGCCGCCGCGCGACGTGACCGGAGGGGGACGGAGCCGGGTCGTCTTCGAGCACGACGCGCGCGCGGATCGGCCCGGCCTCACGGCGAGCTGGATCTGCGTCGTAGCGTTGCCGCGCCATGCCGGCAACCGCGAGCGTGCAGGCGAGGCAGGCGCACAGGAGGGCGACGCCCATGCGCGCCGATCGCGGAGGAGTCCTGGCGTGCCGGGGTGGGTGGGTGTGTCGGCGCGAGTATGCGTAGGATGCCGAGGTCGCGCAGCACAGGACCAGGAGTGCCGCGGCGAGGGGCCAGGGAGGTGGGCGGCTGGTTGCCCACCAGGTGGCGGCCCAGGTTGAGGCGGCGGCGGGAAGCAGACGCAGGTCGATCATGACGGGGGCTTGTCGCTCGTTCATGGGCACACTCCCGGGCGTATCTTCTCGATGAGTGCGGGGCCTATTCCGGGCACCTCGTCCAGCGCGTCGACGCTGGTGATGCGGGGGTGGGTCGTGCGGTACTGGATGATCCGCGTGGCGAGGGCCGGGCCTATCCCCGGGAGGGTTTGTAGATCCTTGTCGCTGGCGGTGTCCAGTCGGACGCAGGACGCCGTCGCCTCGTTGGCGGGGTCCGTGTCGGGGCTTTGTCCTGCCTGGGTGAGGCGTATGTGTTCTCCGTCGACGAGGACGCGGGCGAGGTTGAGGGAGTCGAGGTCGGCGTCGGGCAGGGCTCCTCCAGCTGCGTCGATGGCGTCGATGATGCGGGAGGAGGCGGGGAGGGTGAGAACTCCGGGGGAAGCCACCGCCCCGGACACGTAGACGGTGACCTGTCCTCCCGCCGTGGGTGGGGTGGCAGCGGTGCCCGTCTGTGCGTCGGTTGATTGTCCGTTCTCGGCCGTTTCGCTCGCGGTCTGTTCCGTCTGCGGCGCCTGGGCGTTGCCCGCGTGTTTCCAGATGCTGACGGCGGTGATGAGGACGAGGACGAGGATGAGAGCCGCGACGGTCGCACCTCCTGGGAGGAGCCGGGCCACCCGCTTGTCTGCGGCCTCGTCCTCCTGCGAGACAGCGGAATCGTACACGGCCTTGGTCAAGGCCCTCATGCGCCTGCGAGCCAGCAGTTGCGACAGGTTCATAGTTGGGACGCTACGCCCGCCGGCGGCGCGTGTCAGGGGCTTTTTCTTTCCCTGTGCATGGCGCCGTCGGTGCCGGCAGGCTTGTGGATACATCCCACATGGTTGTCCCAGCCCATAAGTCGCACGGAGGTCGGGCGCCAAGGGATACTGGTGCGGGAAGACACAGCCACGCGGCGCTTGCGCGCCCTCAGTCCGAAAGACATCACCATGAGCGAGAACATCGAGGACCTCAAGGCACGGCTTGCGCAGGCCGAGGCCGCCGCGAAGGCGGCCGAGGCCGAAGCCGCGCGCGCAAAGGCCGAAGCGTTGCGCGCCCAGCTCGAAGCGGCAGGAACGAGCGCTGCCCCGAGCCCTGAGCCGCAGGAGGCGGCCTCCCCCACCCCCGCCATGCAAGAGGCCGCCGCGCGAGGCGACGCCACTCAGCCCGGCCCCTCGTCCCCCGAACCCGCATCCGACCTCTCTCCCTTCGCCGCCCACATTCAGGCCGCCTACTCCTGGGATGTTCCCGCCGTCACCGTCGGCACCCTCATTGACGAGGGCGTGCGCGTGCCCGGCGTGAGCGCGGCGATGCCTCTGCCGATGTTCAACCGTCACCTCCTGGTGGCCGGGGCAACCGGCACGGGCAAGACACGTACCCTCCAGCTCCTCGCCGAAGGGCTGTCGGCTGGCGGCTCCTCGGTGCTCCTGTGCGACGTCAAAGGCGACCTGACGGGCCTGGCCGAGCCGGGAGCGAGCTCGGACAAGCTCCTATCTCGCACTGCGGCCAACGGGCAGCAGTGGGCGGCCAGCGCCTTCCCCGTTGAGCTGCTGAGCCTGGGCGAGGCAGACGCGCAGTTCCCGGGCGTGCCCGTGCGCGCCGAGGTGAGCGATTTTGGACCGATCCTGCTGGCACGCGCGCTCTCGCTCAATACGACGCAGGAGCAGGCCCTCCAGTTGATCTTTGCGTGGGCCGACTCCCAGGGATTGGAGCTGGTGGACCTGCCCGATCTGCGTTCGGTGATCTCCTTCCTCACCAGCGAGGATGGAAAGGATGAGCTGGCGGGAATCGGCGGCGTCTCCAAGGCAACGGCCGGGGTGATCCTGCGCGCCCTGACGGCTCTTGAGTCCCAGGGCGGCGGCCAGTTCTTCGGTGCGCCGGGCTTCGATACGGCGGACCTGATCCGTTCGGATTCGAGCGGCAGGGGCATCATTTCGCTGCTGGGCGTGGGCGATATTTCGTCCCGTCCCGCCCTGGTCAGCGCGGTCATCATGTTCCTGTTGGCGAACCTGTTTTCGACGCTCCCCGAGGTCGGTGACGCCCCGCGTCCCAAGCTCGTCTTCTTCTTCGACGAGGCCCACCTGTTGTTCGCCGACGCAACGAAAGAGTTCGAGCGTCAGGTCGTCCAGACGGTGCGGCTCATTCGTTCCAAGGGCGTGGGCGTGGTCTTCGTGACGCAGACTCCCAAGGACATTCCCTCCGACGTGCTCGCCCAGCTGGGGTCGCGCATTCAGCACGGGCTTCGCGCCTCCACTCCGGAGGACTTCAAGAAGCTCAAGGCCACGGTTCAGACGTTCCCCAAGACGAGCCTCGAGCTTGACGAGGTCCTCACCACGCTGGGCACGGGCGAGGCCGTGGTGACGGTCCTCGATCCCAAGGGCAACCCCACTCCGGTGACGCCCGTCGGCATCTGGGCACCGGCCTCCGTCATGGGCCCCGCCTCGTCCGACACCGTGGCACGGATCAACCAGTCCAGCATCATCATGGGCCGCTACCGCGACGCCGTGAATCCCGATTCGGCCGAGGAGAAGCTCGCGCGCCGCGCCGAGGAGGCCGTGGCGGCACGCGAGGAGGCCATCGCCCAGGAGGCAGCCGCGAAGGAGGCGGAGAGGGCCGCGCGCGAGGCGGAGAAGGCAGCGGCGAAGGAACAGGCCGCCCGCGAGAAGGAGATGGAGAAGCTGCGTCGCCAGGTGGAAAAGCAGCAGGAGAAGGAGGAGGCTGCGCGTCAGCGCGCCGCCGAGCGGCGCACCCGCCAGGTCGAGTCCGTCCTCGGTTCCATGCTGCGCACCGCCGGACGCGAGATCACGCGCTCCATCTTCGGCACGCGCAAGCGCTGAGAGCACGCGGCACGAGGCCGGGGCCGGGACTGTCAACGGTCCCCGGCCCCGGCCTCGTCTCACAGTTCGGCCACTGGGCCAAGAGAAGGCAAAATGGGGTAGTCTGCAACGCAATCGACCAATAGCCGCGGGAGATACTCATGCGCATCGGATTCATCGGAACGGGGGCCATGGCTCAGGCCATCGCTCGCGGCGCCGTCGCGTCCGGTGTCGACCCCGCCACCCTGGTCTTTTCTAACCGCACACCCGCCAAGGCGTGCGACCTGGCAGACGAGCTCGGAGCGAGCGCCGCGTCCTCGAACGTGTCCCTGGCGCGCCAGGTCGACATCATCATCCTGGCAGTCAAGCCCAAGGACCAGCGCGCGGTCATCAAGGAGATCTCCTCCACCGTCGTGGGACGGCCCGACGTGTGCGTCGCATCCCTGGCGGCCGGGCGTACCCTCGACCAGATTGCCACCGACTTCGGCGCAGGCATTCCCCTGGTGCGCATCATGCCCAACGTCGCGGCGACCGTCGGCCAGTCCATGACGGCCGTGACCGCCTCGGGAACGACGGACGCGCAGGTGAGCGCCGTGTGCTCCCTCATGGACTCCGTGGGCCGCACGATCCTCATCGACGAGGACTATTTCCCTGTCTTCCAGGCCCTGGCCTCGTGCTCTCCGGCCTGGTATTTCCAGATTGTTGATTCTTTCGCCCGCGCGGGTCTCAAGTACGGACTGTCCAAGGACAGCGCCGTCGAGATCGCGGCGCAGGCGATGGCGGGGGCCGCAGCGCTGCTCCTGGCCGAGCGCGAGAATGGAACCATCCCCGCGCAACTCATTGATCGGGTGACAAGCCCCGGCGGAACCACAATCGCAGGATTGCTGGCCGCCGAGGAAGGCGGTTTGTCGACCGCACTGGTTGGTGCCGTCGACGCCTCCATCCACGCCGACTCCCATCTCGGCTGATTCCGCCTGCCGCGAAGCGGCTTACCCCTCCACTTTTGCGCTGTCGCGCACCCTCAACACAGGAACACTCATGTTGCTTTTCAACGCAGTCGTGCTATCCGTGATCGTCATGCTGGTCCTCAGCATCGCTCGCGTACACGTCGTTATCTCGCTTTTCGTCGCCTCCCTCGTGGGCGGCCTCGTGGCCGGAATGGGCATGTCCGGCACCATGGTGGCCTTCCAGGACGGCCTCGCCGGCGGCGCGAAGATCGCGCTGTCCTACGCCCTGCTCGGCGCGTTCGCCATGTCGGTCGCCCACTCGGGCTTGCCTCGCCTCCTGGCCAATTGGATCATCAAGAAGCTGCGCAGCGCCGACGATTCTAACTCGGCGCGAGTTGCCCGATCCGCCAAGTGGGGCATTCTCGGAGGCGTCCTCGTCATGGGCGTGATGAGCCAAAACCTCATCCCGATTCACATCGCGTTCATCCCGCTGCTAGTGCCCCCGCTCATCGGCGTCATGAACGAGTTGAAGATGGACCGCCGTTTGGTCGCCTGTGCCATCACCTTCGGTATCGTCACCACCTACATGTTCGTGCCGATCGGCTTCGGACGCATCTTCCTGCACGACATTCTCTATAAGAACATCGAGGATGCGGGCCTGCCCGTCGAGGGCGTCGTCAATCCGATGGCTGCTATGGCGATCCCTGCCCTGTCGATGGCCGTGGGCTGTTTCATCGCCCTGTTCGTTTCCTACCGTAAGCCGCGCGAGTACGAGCAGCGCGAGACCGAGTTCAGCACGGGCAACGATAAGCCGATCAACATGGTGAAGGTGTGGGCGGCCGTTGTCGCTCTCGTGGCCTGCTTCGTCATCCAGGCGGTCCTGACCAAGATGGACTCCGAGGCCGACCCGCTGCTCGTGGGCGCCCTCGTGGGCCTGTGCCTGATGCTCGCGATGCGTGTCGTGCCGTGGCAGCAGGCCGACGACGTGTTCAGCGGAGGCATGAAGATGATGAGCCTCATCGGCCTCATCATGATCACCGCGCAGGGTTACGCCTCGGTCCTCAAGGCCTCGGGCCAGATCGAGCCGCTCGTCCAGCAGACCTCCGCGATGTTCAACGGATCCAAGGCGTTGGCCGCCTTGATCATGCTCGTCGTCGGCCTCGTCATCACGATGGGTATCGGCTCGTCCTTCTCGACGCTGCCAATCATTTCAGCGATCTATGTGCCGCTGTGCATGACGCTGGGCTTCTCCCCCGTCGCCACCGTCGCGATCATCGGTACCGCGGGCGCTCTGGGCGACGCAGGTTCTCCCGCGTCCGACTCGACGCTCGGCCCGACGGCCGGTCTGAGCGTGGACGGTCAGCACGACCACATGCGCGACACGGTCATCCCGGAGTTCATCCACTACAACATTCCGCTGCTCGTCGGCGGGTGGATCGCCGCCATGGTTCTGTGATCCCCGCGATGGCACCAACGAGGCCGGGGCCGGGTCATCCGCTGGGGTGGCCCGGCCCCGGCTCACCGACCGGGCGGAGGCTACGGTGTCGGCGTCACGATCGCGAACGCTCGGGCCTCTTCGTCTTCCGTCCATCGCGCGGCCGCCCACAGGCGCTCCAATGTGATCGCCTGCGTCCACGTTTCCACCCATGTCTCACCGCGCTGCTCGTCGTTCCACGGGTCATGGACGAGCGCGTGCTCACCCACGAGCGCCCACACGTAGACCCAGTGGGGCGTCTGCTCACCGTTCAAGGTTTCCAAATCGACGAGGACGAGGGCGCTGCGTCCCTCGGTTAACGCGTCGCGCAGATCCGATAGCTCACAGGACCCGACGCGGTCACGGACCCCGAGTTCCCTGGCCTCGTGGGCGTGCATGTCGTGGATAGCCCTGCGGACCGCCGGTGTTGCGACGCACGCTCGTGTCACTCCGACAACGGGTCCGGCCCTGGTGACCAGGAGATCGACCGCAAGACCGCGCCGTGCCAACGAGGCAGCCAGGCCGTAGGGGCCTACCCCCAGCGAGTAGGTCGATTCACGCCACAGCTCCATCTCCTCGGCGAGACCGTGGCTGACCTGGCCGGGAGCGGCGCCGGAGACGTTGGCCACGGCCATGAGGACGCTTGCCGGACCGCACGTGAACTCGGTCTTCTGACGCACGTAAGAGGGAACGGGCCGAGCCGGGACTCCCCACCGCACCCACCCCCGCACGCGCGCGTGGCCGTGCACGCAGTCTTCCTCGATCGATAGGGGGGATCCCACCGCGCCGACGGGAACGAAGCCGCACGCGGACAGGGCTTCCTCCCAGCTGGAACCGGCCCGGCGAGACACGGCCTTAATGAGCGGACTGTCAGGCGAGGAATCAACGACGGCTCGGATGAGTTCCTCCCAGCGGGCTCGGTCGTCGCATGCCTGCCCTGCTGTCTCGGTGTCATCGAGCAGGCAGCAACCGCTGATGGTTCGGTGCCCGGAGGCCACCCGGTGCGTCTCGAGCACCGCCTGGCCGCCCGAGGACCACAGTGTCGCCGAGGTGAGGGGGCCCAGCTGACCCCAGCGAGTCGCGTACGAGTCGGGCACTCCTCGCGCCCGAAGCTGATCGCGCGCGGATTCGCCGGGGACAATGGTCGTCGCTTCGATGCCGGGGGCCGTACTCATGTCCATTCCTGTGCTCGACCGGGCACGGCGGACAAGAGCTGCGCCGTGTATTCCTCGCTGGGACGGTGCAGGATGTCCTCCGTCGCTCCTTCCTCGACGACCACCCCGTCCTTCATGATGACAAGCCTGTCGCACATTGTGCGGGCGACCGCCAGATCGTGGGTGATGAAGAGCAGCGCGAAGCCCTGCTCGGCCTGCAGGCGCGTGAGCAGATCCACGACGGAAGCCTGGACCGACACGTCGAGGGCTGAGACTGCCTCATCGGCGATAAGGACACGCGGTCGCGTCGCCAACGCGCGCGCGATCGCCACGCGTTGGCGTTCACCGCCGGAGAGGCGAGCCGGGCGGCGGGAAGCGTACTCGGCGGGAAGCTCAACCGACGCAAGCAGTTCAGGGACGTCGCCGGCCGGTCGTCCCGCGACGGATGCCGCTTCAGTTAGCGTCTGTCCGACCGTGCGCGCCGGGTTGAGGGCCGAGTAGGGATTCTGGAAGACGATTCCGACGTCGGGGCCGCATCCCTCGTGTCCGTTGATGCGCACCGTCCCCGAGTCGGCCTTCTCCAAGCCGACGATCACCCGGGCCAGCGTCGTCTTCCCGGAGCCGGATTCGCCGACGATTCCGATCGATTCCCCCATCGAGACGTCCAGGGAGACGTCCATGAGCGCGACGCGGGTGCCTGCACGCGAGCGAAACACCTTCGTCAGGTCACGCACCTCAACGATACGTCCCGCACCCGTGACGTCGCCTCGGCCTTCGCGCGGGTTCGGCCCGTCGATCCGCGGTTCGGCGGCAATCAGGCGCCTGGTGTAGTCGTGGGCAGGAGCGTCCAAAACGCGATCGACGGGGCCCTCCTCGACGATGCATCCACGGGACATAACGACCACGTCGTCGCCGAATTGCCGGGCAAGAGCCAGGTCGTGGGTGACCAGCACAAGCGTCATGCCGCGTTCGTCTCGCAGGCGGGTGAGCAGCAGGAGGATGTCGCGCTGCGTCGTCACGTCCAGCGCTGTCGTCGGCTCATCGGCAATCAGGACGCGAGGCGAGGAGTCGAGCGCCGCTGCGATGGCCACGCGTTGACGCATGCCTCCGGAGAGTTCATGCGGATAGGAGCGAGCGACGCTCGCATCGAGCCCGACATCGGTCAAGAGAGCGCGAGCTCGGGCCGCACGCGCGGCCCTGCTCCCACTACGTGCGGCTGTCATCTGTTTGCCGCAGGTCACGGTCGGTGCGAGGGAGGTGAAGGGGTCTTGAGGAAGCCAGACGATTCCCCTCCCTCGTTGCGCCTTCAGCCGGTTGTGGTCGGAGGCAAGATCATACTCCTTACCGCCGATAGAAACCGTCCCGCTGGCGTGGAGAACCGAGGGCGTTAGCGCGCACAGCGTGCGGGCGAGCATTGACTTTCCCGCACCCGATTCGCCCACGATGACGAGCGTGCGCCCGGCGCGCGCGTTCACGCTCACGTCGTTGACGATCACGTCGCCGGAGCGGTTGGTGACGCGCACGTGGGAGGCCACGAGGCCTTCACCGCGTTCCCTCTCTCCGAGTGCGCTCATAGGTCACGCTCTTTTCGTTCGGCAACCCAGTCGCCTGCGATGTTGATCGCGGTAGCCGTGACGATGATGGCGAGCCCCGATGCGACCGCCGCAGCCGGGTTCTGAGCGAGAATGGAACGCCCGTCGGCGAGTTGGCGTCCCCAGTCGGCTTCCTGTGCCCCCACGCCCAGGCCCAGGTAGGACAGGCCCGAGAGCGATACCAGCGCGTACGCGACGTTAACGAAGAGGTTTGCCCACACGATTGGCGTGATGTTGGGAAAAACATGGACGCCGAGGATCCGCGTGCTCGACAGGCCGAGGACGCGCGTGGCCTCGATGTAGGGTTGAGGCTTCTGCGCGAGTGTCGCCGCGCGAACCATCCGAATGTCCGAGGGAGCAAAGAGCACGATGAGCACGCCGACCGTCACCCAGTAGCTGGCGCCGAGGACACCGGCGACGACGATCGCCAGGAGCGTGACGGGAAGAGACAACAGCACCTCGCACGAACGGCAGACGCAGGCATCCCACAGGCCACCCCACCACGCCGCGCTCATCCCGCAGAGCACCCCTGCCGCCATCGAGCCGAGCGCGACGACGAGGGGTCCCACGATCGCCGACCTGGCGCCCGCAACCGTCAGGGCGAGAACATCGCGTCCCACCTTGTCGGTGCCCAGGAGGTGCCCCGGTGTCCCGGCGGGGCTCGCCCCCAGGGCGAGATTCTGATCCAGCGCGCCGGGCGCCAGAAGCGAGGAACAGACAACGCACACGGCGAGCAAGCCGAGGACGGCCACGGATATGACCACGGAACCGGGTACTCGACGCAGGGAGGCGCCCACGCCTCGGCTCAGGCTTCGGGGGGAGAAAGGAAGCGCCATCACGACCCGCTCCCCCGTCCCACCGCCTGGCGCGGATCGACGGCGAGGGCGACGACATCGACGACCAGCGTGACCGCGATGACGACCAACGCGACCAGCAGAGCAATCGCCTGCACGACGGGAACGTCCCTGTAGGTGATGGAATCGGCCAGCAGCTGGCCCAGACCGGGGAGCGAGAACGCCTCCTCCACCAGGACCGTTGAGCCGAAGAACGTGCCGAGGATCAGGCCAGCAGAGGTGATGATCGGCAGGGACGCTCCCTTGACGTACATCGCCGTGATGCGTCGGCTCGGGACTCCCCGCGAGCGCGCGAAGGTCACGTAGTCCTGGGTCAGCTCGGCTCCGACGGCCGCGCGGGTGATGCGCACCAGCATGGCGCCGATGCCGGTGGCGAGGGCAATCGCGGGGAGGGTGAGGTGCCACAGGGTGTCCACCGGGCCCGTGCCCTCTCCGAAGATCGGAAACCAGCCGAGCATGAGCCCAAACACGTAGAGCAGGACCAGGCCGAGGGCGAAGCCGGGGGCTGACACCCCGACGATCGACCATCCGACGATCGTGCGATCAACCCACGATCCCCGTCGCCTGGCGGCTGCAATCCCCAGGGGCACGCCGACCGCCACGGCCAGGATGAACGCCCCGATGGTCAGCCAGGCGGTGAGCGACACGCGCGAGGCGAGGACGTCCGTGACCGGCGTGGCCGACCGGACGGAGTCGCCGAAGTCGCCTGTGAGGGCGCGGGTCAGCCAGTGCCAGTACCTCACGACGAGTGGCTCGTCGAGGCCGTAACGCTCGGTGATAGCCTGACGCACCTCGGGGGTGACCCGCCTCGTTCCCACCAGGATCTTCACGGGATCGCCGGGCACCAGGTACAGAAGGGAGTAGACCAGGAACGACAGGAGGATCATCACGGCCCCGGCCCCCGCGAGACGGCGCAGAATGTAACGCAGCATCTACTTGGCCAGTTCCAGGGAGGACGCCCACGGAGTCATGAAGAAGTAGGGCGTGTAGTCCGTGGGGGCCACGCGCGAGGAGAACGCCGTTGAGGTCTTGCCCCACCAGAGCGGGGAGTAGATCGTGTCCTCCTGCGCGATGCGCTCGGCCTCAACGATGTCCGCGACGCGCGTGGCCGGGTCGGTTTGTGCCGCCTGCGAGGCGATCAGTGCCTGGACCCGGGTGTCCTCGTAGCGCGCCGGATTGTCCGGCCCGAGCAGCCATCCGGCGACCTCGCCGGGGTCTGCCGTGGTGGAGGTGTAGCTCATGTAGGACAGTCCGTAGGTGCCGCTGCCCACTTCCGAGATCCACTCTTCGATGGGCTTGGAGGTGACGGTGAGGTTGATGCCGATCTTCTTGAGGTTGTCCGCGATCGACAGCGCCGCCGACCCCAGGTCCGGGATCGAGGACGGGTAGGTCAGCTCGGCGTCGAATCCGCCCGGGACCTTGGACTGAGCGAGCTCGGTGCGCGCGGCATCGAGGTCGAAGGAGTCGATGGGGAGGCCGGCTTGGGCGTCGGCGGCCGCCTGTTCGCCGATCTCGCTGCCCAACTGCTCGGGGGGTTCGATTCCCGTGGCAACGGTTCCCTGCCCCTTCAGGATTGAGGACACGATGGCGGTGCGGTCAACCGCGTGGGCGACGGCCTTTCGGACGTGAATGTCGTCGAAGGGTTCGACGGCGTGATCGAAGGTGAGTCCCACGTAGGAGCGATCGGATTCGGTCAGGACCCTCGCTCCGTCGATGGCCTGAAACTGCGGCACCTGGTCGGTGGGCAGCTGGGTTGCGATGTCGATTTGGCCGCTCCTGTGGGCGAGGAGGCGAGCGTTCTCATCCGAGAAGAAGTCGAATTCGATGGTCTGTGCGGGAGTGTCCCCTCCCCACCAGGTGCCGCTCTTTTCGAAGACTGCCCGCGAGTCGGGCTGGAAGGACAAGGCCTTGTAGGGACCCGTTCCCATGATGAGGTCCGCGGGGGACCCGTAGGAGGAGGCGGATTCGTAGAAGGATTTCTCGGTGATCCACAGGCCTCCGTTCGCGGTGACCGTCCACCCGAAGTTGACGGCGGGAGCGGGAAGCGTCACGGTGATCTGGTTGTCGCCGCTGCGCTCGGCCCGCGTGCCCGTCGGCCAGTAGGTGGCCGAGGATGGTGATTTGTCGGGGTCTTGGGCGATGTCGATGGAGAAGAGGACATCCTCGATGGTGACCGGGTTTCCGTCCTGGAAGAGCGCGTCGGGGCGAATGTCGAAGACCCAGGTCTGGGCGTCGTCCGTGTGGTAGGCGGAGGCGATGGCGGGGGCGAGCTGACCGTTCTTGTCGACGGCGAGGAGTCCTTCGGAGACGACCTGCGCGACGTAGTAGTTGATGATGCCCGTCTCGTGGGCGGTGTCCAGGGTGGATAACGAACCGGGGAGCCCCACCGCGATGGTCCCCTCGCGCGAGACCGAGCCCGCGTGGGTGCGTGCCGATGGGGCGCACGCCGCCAGCGCCGCGCACATCATCGCAGCGGCGGAGACGAGGGCGGCTGCGGTTCGGGGGATGCGTGCGTGCGGCATCGGTTTCTCCTTGTGCGTCGTGTCGGCTGTGTTGCCGACACTTACGTTATGCACCCGCAACGCCCCCGACGCGGCGGCCTCGCTAGGCGAGCATTTGTGACAGCGGTAGATTCTGGGTCTCCATCCCGAGGTAGGTGGTGACGACCCGGTGCAGCACTTCTACGCTCGCGCGGACGTCGGCGAGGGGAATGCGTTCGTCATGCGCGTGAAGCTGGGAATAGACCTCTCCCAGGCTCGCCCCGCTGTCGGTTGCTCCGAAGCCGTAACCGATCCCACCGAGGCGGCGGGCGACGCGCAGGTCGGTGCCGCCGGGGAAGAGGACGGGCACGACGCGGACTCCGGGGTGGCGCTCGACGAGGGCGGCCTCGATCGCCCGGTACAGGTCTGTGTCGGTCGACGAGGCGCTGGCGGGTTCGCACAGCAAACGTTCGATGCGCACGTGGTCGGTGAGATCGCCGAGCGCGTCGACCAGTGCGGCGTCCACATCGTCGTCGTCGATTCCGGGCAGCGTGCGAATGTCGAGGTCGATGGTGGCGTGGGATGGCAGCACGTTGATGGGACCTGCGCAGCGCGCTGCCGTTTGCGCGACGGTCACGTGCGAGATCGCGTGCGCGTAGGCCGCGAGGTCACCGAACTCGCTGTAGTCGCCCTCGTACGTGCCTTCGATGAGGGCGGATTCGGTTGCCTCGTCGCACTCGAAGGCCCGCACGAACCCCGCCCAGACCTCGTCGGTGGCGGCGGGCCAGCGCGCCTCGGACAGCGCCGCGCTGACTCGTGCGAGCATCTGCACGGCGCTGACGCGCCCGAGCGGGACCGAGCCGTGGCCAGCGTCGCCTCGGATGTGGAGGCGTCGTTGAGCCGCGCCCTTTTCTCCGACGACAACGACGACGCTGTCCGCGCCCCTGCGCCCGTAGATGTGGGCTCCTCCCATCTCCGACAGGGCGGCGTCCCACGGGACCAGATGGGCCATGTTCTCGCCGATCCACGGAACCCCGAACCCTCCTCGCGCCTCCTCGTCGGCGGCGGCGACGAAAACGAGGGGGTGCGCGGGCGCGTCACCGCGTTGAGCTCGCCTCGCGACCTCGCGTGTCACGACCGCCATGGAGGCCGTCAGGTGGAGCATGTCGACGGTTCCGCGTCCCCACATCACCCCGTCCTCGACTGCAGCGCCGAAGGGGTCGCGCGTCCACTTGCTCTCGTCGACCGGGACGACGTCGGTGTGTCCGAGCAGGGTCAGCGGCCCCGCGCCATCCCCGTCGGCAGCGGTGGCGTCTGCCCCGACCGTCACGATGAGGGTGGTTCGGCCCGGGTGCGGGGACACTCGCTCCATGGAGACGGGAACGCCGTCGAAGAAGTCTTCCAGGACCTCGACTGCGCGTTCTTCCTCTCCCGAGTCTGCGGTGAGGTCGTTGACGCACCCCAGGCGCACCAGCCGCGCGAGTAGTTCCACCGCCTGATCACCGAGCGACGTCGTGCCCATGTTGTTGCCTCCTCACTGCGGGTCCGCCCCTGCGCCCCGTTCACGCATCACGGTAGCGCCACGGGATCGCGAGATCTTGGGGGCGCCACCAGGGGGACGAGTGTGACGCGCCGTGTGAGCAACCCGCACGTGCTCTCCCGGCCCTGCGTTGGACCGGCAGGCGCGCGAATCAGTACGCTAGTGGGGCACATAGTCCACGACTCGGATGGAGAAAACTCACTCATGGCCACGACCTCCCGCGCGCAGGCGCCCCGCGTGCCCGACCGCGCAGCTCCCGAAGGCCTCGAAGCGAAGTGGGGTGAGACCTGGGAAAGCCAGGGCACCTACGCTTTTGACCGCAGCGCGACGCGCGAGCAGGTGTATTCGATCGACACGCCCCCGCCCACGGTGTCGGGGTCGCTGCACATCGGCCACGTTTTCTCCTACACGCACACCGACGTGGTGGCCCGCTACCAGCGCATGGTCGGCAAGTCCGTGTTCTACCCGATGGGGTGGGACGACAACGGCCTGCCCACGGAGCGGCGCGTGCAGAACTACTTCGGCGTGCGCGTGGATGCGACACTGCCCTACGATCCCAACTTCGAGCCCCCGCACGTGGGTGGGGACGGCAAATCGATCAAGGCCCGGGATCAGAAGCCGATCTCGCGTAAGAACTTCGTGGAGCTGTGCGAGCGCCTCACGAAGGAGGACGAGGCCCAGTTTGAGGCGCTGTGGCGCTACCTGGGCTTGAGTGTGGACTGGAAGCAGAACTATCAGACGATCGGTGCACGGGCGCGCAAGGTCGCCCAGGCCGCGTTCCTGCGCAACCTGGCGCGCGGGGAGGCCTACCAGGCCGAGGCACCGGGCCTGTGGGACGTGACCTTCCAGACGGCGGTTGCCCAGGCGGAGCTGGAGAGCCGCGAGTACCCGGGCTTCTACCACCGCCTGGCCTTCCACATCACGGACGCCGACGCGGCGGCGACGGCTGCGGCCGCGGGCGCGCCCGTCGAGGACGGCGTGGACGTGTGCATCGAGACGACGCGCCCGGAGCTTCTGGCTGCCTGCGTCGCCCTGATTGCCCACCCGGACGACGAGCGCTACAAGCCGCTGTTCGGCACGACGGTGGCCTCCCCCGTGTACGGCGTGGAGGTGCCGATCCTGGCTCACCCGGACGCCGAGATGGACAAGGGCGCGGGCATTGCCATGTGCTGCACCTTCGGCGACACGACCGACATCGACTGGTGGCGTGACCTGGAGCTGCCGCTGCGCGCGATCCTGCGCAAGGACGGCCGCATCGTCACCGAGACGCCCGAGTGGATCACGACGGAGAAGGGCCGAGCGGCTTTCGAGGAGATCACCGGTAAGACGACGTTCTCCGCGCGCCAGGCCGTGGTGGCCGCCCTGCGCTCCTCGGGCGAGCTGAAGGGCGAGCCGACCAAGACGATGCGTCAGACGAACTTCTTCGAGAAGGGCGACAAGCCCCTCGAGATCGTGACCTCGCGCCAGTGGTACATCCGCAACGGTGGCCGCGCGTGGACGAACCCGGCTTCGGGTCAGGATCTGAACGAGGAGCTGATCGGCCGCGGCCGCGAGCTGGAGTTCCACCCGGACTTCATGCGCGTGCGCTACGAGAACTGGGTGAAGGGCCTGAAGGGTGACTGGCTGGTGTCCCGTCAGCGCTTCTTCGGTGTGCCCTTCCCGCTGTGGTACCGCGTGGACGCGGACGGCCAGGTGAACTACGACGACATCATCACCCCGTCTGAAGATCAGCTGCCGGTCGATCCGTCGACGGACGTGCCGGAGGGGTTCACGGAGGATCAGCGCGGCGTGGCCGGCGGCTTCGTGGGCGAGCTGGACATCATGGACACGTGGGCGACGTCCTCGCTGTCCCCGCAGCTGGCGTGCGGCTGGCTGGATGACGAGGACCTGTTCGCTCGCACGTACCCGATGGATCTGCGCCCGCAGGGCCAGGACATCATTCGCACGTGGCTGTTCTCCACGGTCGTGCGCGCGGACCTGGAGTTCGGGGCACTGCCGTGGAAGCACGCGGGACTGTCGGGCTGGATCCTGGATTCGGACCACAAGAAGATGAGCAAGTCCAAGGGCAACGTCGTCACCCCCATGGGCATCTTGGAGAAGTACGGGTCGGATGCGGTGCGCTACTGGGCGGCGTCGGCCCGCCTGGGCCTGGATGCGGCCTTCGATGAGCAGCAGATGAAGATTGGTCGCCGCCTGGCGATCAAGGTGCTGAACGCCTCGAAGTTCGCGCTGACGATGGGCGGCGAGAGCGCGGCGATTGACCTGGATCCGGCGCTTGTGACGGTGCCGCTGGATCGCGCGGTCGTGGCGACGCTCACCCGGGTCATCGACGAGGCGTCGGCGGCGCTGGCATCCTACGAGCACTCGCGCGCCCTCGAGGTCACGGAGTCGTTCTTCTGGACGTTCTGCGACGACTACCTGGAGCTGGTCAAGGAGCGCGCCTACAACCGCGATGGCGCGTGGGACGAGGCCGCGGCGGCGTCGGCGCGTGCGGCTCTGGCGATTGTTATTGATAACGTGGTGCGTCTGCTGGCCCCGTTCCTCCCCTATGTGACGGAGGAGGTGTGGAGCTGGTACCGCGAGGGCAGCGTCCACACGGCGCCGTGGCCGGTCGCATCCGACCTGGCGGGCGTGGAGGGTGATCCCTCGGTGCTGGAGGCCGCGTCGTCAGCTCTGATTGCGCTCCGTCGCGTGAAGTCTGAGGCGAAGGTGTCGCCGCGTACGCCGTTCCTGGCGGTGACGGTGTGCGCACCGCGGGCGCAGGTGGAGGCGTTGGAGTCCGTGAAGGGCGACCTGGAGGCCGCATCGAAGGCCGTGGGTGCCCTGACCGTGGCCGCCTCCGACGACGCTGAGGCCACCGAGGCCGTCGTCGAGTCCTTTGAGCTGGGCGAGGCTCCTGCCAAGCGCAAGGGCTGAGCACTGTAGCTAATTGGGGGGCCGCCCGTGGAACACCACGGGCGGCCCCGTTATAGTTGCTATTGCACTTGCCTCGATCACGGTAGCGCCCAGGATGACACGCTTCCGCGAGACACGCATGTTCTGTAAATTGCACTTGCACAGCTCGCCGAACCCCACCCACCACACCTACAAATCCAAAGAACTCCAAAAATGCAAAAGCGCAGAAACAGCAAAATATATTCCACTCGCAGCTAAAACGGCGAGCTTCTATCCTCTGCACACATAGTCGAAACTAATCCTGATGCAGCGTATAACGAAACGTTCCACAAGGATATAGGAAGCGCTCCCGGCGGTGAATCCAAGTAGATTTTCGCACCAACAGAGAACGCTCCGAGCAACGTGACAAGATAGAAAAGAAGCAAGATCAGACGCTCGTCCCCCAAATATAGAATGAATGACAGAGTAAACAATGTCCATGCAATAACAATTACCGACGGAGGGGAGCTAAGAACAGACGGTGAGGCTGAAAGATCAACTTCCCACAGTTTATTTATCTCTCCACTTATATGATATCCACCAACTTGAGTTGATAGAATAATTCCACTAATGAAGTATAAGAAGGGCATCATTTTCAGAATGAAAAAAAGTGACAAAGCTAAAAAATCGCCAAACTTACCTTCAAATAGACCGCACACCAACCTTCCGCAAACACCCAGAAAAGGAAGAACTTTTTCATCTGCAGTCTTGAATGCGGAAATCCACCCAAGAATCAAGAAGAGCACAGACAAAATCCATGTTACCCAGCTATATTTGCCAGTATAGAGTTCAGAAATCAGCATTATGAGCGCATCTGGAGTGTAATCATGAGGCATCAGAAACTCCTTATAGCCATTACATAAACAGATAGAACACGCTACATCAAACGCAGGCACGGATAGCAGCTACAGCTTCGAGAAGCTAGCCGCCCGAACCAGAAGACACCATGACAAACTCCCTGTTATCACCATCACCACTCCAGCAGATTAGGGAAAGTTTGTTATTCACACGGAAATACGACCTACCAACCGTTTGAAAGCATAAACCTAAAGCAGCGCATCCGAGTGCCCCTATTATACCATCTCCGCCGACAAGTGTCAAACTAGCTATGTGAGCAAATTTACCCTACCACCTCTAGGCATTACGGGCTCTTCCGAGTTGAGTGTGGGTGACCGGGTGTTGAGCGGGGGTTGCGGGTAGAGGTCGAGGTCCTTGATGATGAGCGGACCTCTACCCCCGCTGTCGTCAAGGACCTCGGGTCATGTCTCACCCTACCTGCTGCTGCTCCGTGTCGCTTGATCGTTGTGATCGGTGCGATCTGCTCGTCGGTTTGGTGGGCTTCCATCTGATGAGCGTGGCTCGCACCCCAGATGCTCTAGTGCTCGATGTTGAGTCGTGCAACCAGCTGGTTGGCTGCCCGGATTGTGGGCTGAATCGCACACGGCCACGGTCGCGTGGTCGTGGAGGTCATCGACGCGCCCTGGGCCGGGGTCCCGGCAAGGTTCCGGTGGCACAATACGGCGTTGAATATGCCGCGAACACACCTGCCAGACGGTGACATTCCTGGAACATGACGAGCAGGTGTGCGCACCTCGGGCGCGTCTGGGCGCCCGGGCGATCCGCTGGGGCTGGCCTGGTCTGGTTTTGTGGACCGGGCCAGGCCGGACCCTACGCAAGTGGAAGGACGCACTCGACGCCAACTTCGACACCGGCGGAGCCGGCAACGGGCCAACAGAAGCCATCAACGGAATCATCGAACTAGGCAGACGCACCGCCAGAGGCTACCGCAACCCCACCAACTACCAACTCCGAATGCTCCTCATCGCAGGAGGCCTAGACGCCTCCACCCACACTCAACTCGGAAGAGCCCCATTTGCAGATCAGGTGGTGGTGCAGCGCCGAATATCAAGGCTTTCACCACCACGCGTACCGCAGATGTGCATGGGCATTGTTAGGGTGACGTATGGCTATTTCAACGCTTGACGAGTACCTCGCGACCATCCCGAACGACGACAATCGGGCGCGGATGGTCGACGTAGTGGTGTGGGTCGGACTCACCTACCCGGAGCTGGAGCTGCGCATCGCGTGGAACCAGGCGATGTTCATCCACCACGGGACATACATCATCGGGTTCTCAGCCGCATCCAAGCACATGGCAGTGGCCCCCGAGCGCGCCACCATGATCCGCTTCGAGCCGGTCATGCGTGAGCGCGGCACGGACTTCGAAAAGAGAGTCGCCCGCCAGCCGTGGGACAAGCCCTTCGACTACGAGCTCCTTGACGCCTTCATCCAGTACCAACTTGCCGAGAAGCAGGACATCACGTCCTTCTGGCGCCCCAAGGAGCACGAACTCGCAGCGGCCGAGGCCGTCGCATCCGGCGCGCGGCCACCTATCGTACGCGAGTACACCGAGGATGACGAGGAATGGCTCCGTACCACTGTCCTGCCCGCGCTCGAGCACTACCTCGCACATCCAGAAAGCGCGCACACTCTCGAAGAATTCGATGCTCTTATCAAGCAAACTGTTCACGATTACGAGGAACACCCGGACGAGGTCTCCACGCTCGACGAGGTGAAATCCGAGCTCGGCCTGGACTAGTACCGACGCAGCTTTGCTCCGCCCGGCCACAGCGAACACAGGCAGCCACCCCTAAAGACGCTCCCTCTCCCCCACCCTACGGGAGCGTAGGATAGGGGAAGCAACAGCTGCGCCGCTGGCCTCGTCCCGCGGCGCACACCGCCCAGCGACCAGGGAGCAGACATGACCGCCGAAGAAACCCCGGCCTCGTCAAACGACGACAAGACGGCGCAGACGCAGGCGCAGACGACCACCGAGGCCCTCGAGTGGCACGCCCCTGTCCTCGTGCGCGTGGACGAGCACACGACGATCCCGCGCCTCCTCAAGGAACGCGTCCAGCGCGGCGCCACCCGCCCCCTCATCCTGCGCAAGGTGGGCATGGGCGACACGTGGCGGCCCGTGACGGCGCGCGAGTTCTACGACGAGGTCCAGTCCGTGGCCGCTGGCCTCATCGCCCGCGGCCTCAAGCCCGGAGGCCGCGTCGCCATCATGAGCCGCACCCGCTACGAGTGGACGCTCCTGGACTTCGCGTGCTGGGCCGCCGCCCTGATCCCTGTCCCCATCTACGAGACCAGCTCCATCGACCAGGTCGCCCACGTCCTCACCGACGCCGACGTCGACCTGGTGGTCACCGAGACGGTGTCCATGGCGGAGATCGTGCGCACCGCAGCCGAACGCGAAGGAAGAGACAACACGGAGGTGCTCTCCCTGGACTCCGAGGCCATCGACACCCTCATCGCCGAGGGCGCCACCACGCCCCGCGACCGCGTCGTCGCCCGCTCCGAGGCCCTCACCAAGGACGACATCTCCACCATCGTGTACACGTCGGGCACGACGGGCACCCCCAAGGGCACGGTCCTGTCTCACGAGAACTTCACGAACCTGTGCCTCAACGCCCACGCGTGGATGCCCGAGATCGCGGCAGGTGCCACCTCGCGTCTCCTCCTCTTCCTGCCCCTCGCCCACGTGTTCGCCCGCTTCCTGCAGGTCTTCCAGATCAGCGGCAACGGCGTCATGGGCCACGCCCCCAACATCAAGAACCTCCTGCCCGACCTGGCGTCGTTCCGACCCAGCTACCTCCTGGTCGTGCCGCGCGTCCTGGAGAAGATCTACAACTCCGCCGACACGAAGTCGCGCGGCCCCAAACGCAAGGTCTTCCGCTGGGCGGCCAAGGTCGCGATCGACTACTCGCGCGCCCTGGACACCGACGAGGGCCCCTCCGCGTCCCTGAAGGCCCAGCACGCCCTGGCCGACAAGCTCGTCTACCAGCAGATCATCCGCCTCGTGGGCGGCAACGCCGACTACATCATCTCCGGGGGCGCTCCCCTGGCGACCTGGCTCGCCCACTTCTACCGAGGCGTCGGCATCCCCGTGCTGGAGGGCTACGGGCTAACCGAAACGGTCGGCCCCGTCTCCGTCAACACCCCCCGCCTGTCCAAGATCGGCACCGTCGGCCCCGCGCTGCCGCCCATGTCCTTCAAGATCAGCGACGACGGTGAGATCCTCCTCAAGGGCTCCAGCGTCTTCCAGGGCTACAACAACGACCCTGAGGCCACCGCCGCCTGCTTCACCGACGACGGGTGGTTCCGCACCGGCGACCTGGGGTCCCTGGACCGCGACGGCTACGTGTCCATCACGGGGCGCGCCAAGGACATCATCGTCACCGCCGGAGGCAAGAACGTGGCCCCCGCGTCCCTGGAGAACCCGATGCGCTCCCACCCCCTCATCTCCCAGGTCCTCGTCGTGGGAGACCAGAGGCCCTTCGTCGCGGCCCTCATCACCCTGGACGCCGAGATGCTGCCCGACTGGCTGGCCGCACACTCCCTGCCTCCCATGAGCGTGGCCGAGGCCTCCTCCAACGTTGAGGTCCTCGCCTCCCTGGAGAAGGCGGTGGCCTCGGCGAACGAGCACGTGTCGCGGGCCGAGTCGATCCGCAAGATCAAGGTCCTGTCCACCGACTTCACGGAGGCCAACGGCCTGCTCACCCCCTCCCTGAAGGTCAAGCGTGCCGAGGCCACGGCCCGCCTCGCCCCCGTCATCGACGAGCTCTACGGAGGACCCGTCCAGCACTAGCAGCACGTCAGGCCGTGGCCGTCTCGCCGACCCCCCAAGCGGAGAGGTGCGAGACGGCCACGGCCTTGTCGTTGCAGGCTCGGCCCTACTGGGAGGCCAGAGCCGCGGTGGGCGGCGTGCGTGCCGCTCGGATTGCGGGGTAGAGGCCCGCGACGGCGCCGATGAGGAGAGTGGCGCCCAGGCCCGCGGCGATCACCCACCAGTGGAGGGTGGGAGGCCAGCCGTAGGCCAGACACATACCCCAGGTGACACCCGCGCCGATGAGGCACCCGGCGACGCCACCGAGGAAGGACAGGATCAGTGCTTCGGCCAGGAACTGAACCGTGATGTGGGAGCGCTTAGCCCCCAGGGACCGGCGCAAACCGATCTCCTTGCGTCGTTCCAGAACGGAGATGATCATCGTGTTAGCCACGCCGATGCCGCCGACGAGGAGGGCGATCGAGCCGACACCGGCGAGCAGCGTCGTCAGCGTCTGATCGGCCGCGTTCTGCGCCGCCAGCGCGTCCGAGGGGCGCGACACCTTCAGGCCCGTGGATCCCTGAGGGGCAAGCGTGGGCCCCAGGAGCGAACGCACGGTCTCCACTTGGGACTCCTCGGAGCGCTCGTAGATCGCGGTGGGCGTCGATCCCTTGCCGAACTGCGCCTTCGCGGAGGGAATGCCGATCAGCGCGGCGTTGTCGAGCTCCTCGGCCAGGGGCAGGTGGTTCATGATGCCCAGGACCGTGAAGGACGTTCCCCCGAGCCACACCTGGGTGCCGGGTTCGACCACGCCCAGGAGCTGGGCGGCCTTCGACCCGAGGACGACACCCGGGTAGTGGGCCGTCGCTTCGTTGAGCCACACGCCGCTCTTCATCGTGCCCGAGACCACGTCGAGGAGGTTCGTGTCGGCCGCCATCGTGAGGGTTCCACCGGTCGCGTTCGGGTCGGACAGGCGCGAACGGTAGACGGACACTCCCGTCAGGGTCGAGGTGGAGGCCGCGGAGGTGACGCCGGGAATCATCCGGGTCCTGCCCACCGAGTCCTCCGGCAGCACGAGGTCCGTGCCCGACAGGTCTGCCCCGCTGCGCGCCGTGAGCATATTCGTGCCCAACGCACGCAGCTGTTCCTGCAGGCGGGCCTGCGAGGAGGAGGAGACCCCGACGACGCCGACCATCGCGGCGATGCCGATCGCGATACCCAGGGCGGACAGGACGGCTCGCATGGGACGCGAGCGCAGGCCGGTCAGGCCCAGGCGGCCAATGTCGCTGGCACGCAAGCTGGAGCGCGCGGTGCGCGAGCTTTTCTTACTCGTCATGGCTTACCTCCCGGGTGCGCTGAGTCCGATACAAGTTGTCCGTCACGGATGGCGATCTGCCGCGGCAGAGACGCCGCCAGTTCGTTGTCGTGGGTGATCACGATGATCGTGGTGCCGGCCTCGTTGAGCTCACGCAGGAGGGCGACGATGGACGCGCCCGAACGCGAGTCGAGGTTGCCGGTGGGTTCGTCGGCCAGCAGCAGGGCGGGGTGCCCGATGATGGCCCTGGCGATGGCGACACGCTGGCGTTCACCGCCCGACATCTGGTGCGGCTTGTGGTCCATGCGGTGTCCGAGTCCCACGCGGGTCAGCGCCTCGCGTGCCGCCTCGCGCCTGCGGGCCCGGGGCACTCCCCGGTAGAGCAGGCCGTCGGCCACATTATCGATGGCGGGCACTCCCTGCGTGAGATGGAACTGCTGGAAGACGAAGCCGATCAGGTTCGAGCGCACCCCCGACAGGTCGGTGTCGCTCAGGGAGGACACGTCCATGCCGCTGATGCTCACGGTGCCCGAGCTGGGCCGGTCCAGGGTCCCAATCAGGTTGAGCAGGGTGGACTTGCCAGAGCCGGACGGGCCCACGATGGCGACGAACTCGCCCTCGTCAACGCTCAGGGACACTCCGTTGCAAGCGTGCACGGGCGGACTGCCGAAGGACCGGTGCACGTCGGTCAATTGCAGGATGTGACTCATCTGTTGGGCACCACCACGCGCTGGCCTTCGGCGAGTCCCTCGCCGCTGATCTCAACGCGGTCGCCCGCGAACAGGCCGACGGTGACGGGGACGCGGCGCACCTGACCGTTGTCATCGACAATCTCAACGCCGAACTGGTCGGTGGTCAGGGCAACGAGAGCGCCCAGGGGCACCGAGAGCACGTTCGTGCGCGTCTGCGAGGTGATTCCCAGCGAGACGGACGCCTCCTGAGTACCCTCCAGGGCCTCGGTGTCGTCGGGGGTGACGGTGATCGGAATGATGCGCTCGCCGCCGCCGTTTTCCTTCGATTTCTCCTTGGTGCCCTCCTCGCCGGGCTTATCCCGGGGCGGCTCCACCGACGTGATCGTCCCGGTCGTGGTCGAGGCAGCGCCCGGGAGGCGAATCGTGACCTTGGTGCCGACGACTCCTAGGCTCTGGTCGGAGAGCTTGAGGTTGGCTGAGATGACCTGGCGCGAGGACGAGGCCGCGAAGAGCTCGGTCTCGGGCGTCGCGGTGTCTCCGACGCGGGACTTCAGGGCGCCAACCCGCACGTCCTCGGGGGCAAAGAGCACGGTGCCCAGGGGGAGGGTGCCGTCCTGCGTGAGCCCGAGGGCCTTCTGCCAGCGCTTGATCGCCGCGATCGTGTTCCAGTCGAAGTGCTCGTTGGGGGTAGCCTGGAAGTAGCCGAGCTCGGAGAGGGCGGTCTCCAGCTGCTTGACGTCGGCGCCGTCGCTCATTCCCTCAGAGAAGTCGCGCCACGCGGGAGTGGCGCCGTGCAACAGGTAGGCGCTATTGCCCGCGACCGTGTACACGTGCGACCCCTGCTCGAGGGTCGTGCCGGGCGTCGGCAGTGCCGTGATCACTCCGGTGAAGGCGCTCTTGAGGTCGTAGGAGTCCGCGTAGTGCAGGTTCCCCTGGACGGTGGTCTCGCCCGACAGGTCGCCGCGGGTGATGGTTGCGGTCGCCCCGTCGAAGGACTGGGGGGTCTGCGCGTCGGCGCTCCCCCCGGAGCACGCCGACAGCGTCACAGCGCCGACGGCGACCATGGCGAGGGCGGCCACGAGGCGCGAGGAACGAGCAACGGTCACTTGCTGCCTCCCGGGTTGCCGAAGCACTTGTTGAGGGCATCCTGCGGAACGTCCTGGATGTCCACGCCCTTGCCCGGCTCCGGGTCCTTCACGTTGTAGCCGAGGTCGCGCAGGCACTGGGCTCCCTTGACGAGAGCGTCGCGTGCGGCCGGATCCTTCGTCAGGTCATCCTGCCCCGTGAGGCCATCGGTCTTTGCCATGCACTCGTTGACGGCAGCGTTAAAGCCTGCGGACGTGTCCTTCGCGTTGTCGGGGGTCAGACCGGTGTCGGGCACATCAAAGCCCTTTTCCCGCATGCACTGGGCGAAAATCAGGTTCGCATCCTGGCTCGCCGCGTTCGAGGACGACGCCGACGGGTTGTTCTTCTGGCCGCTCGTCGTGGACGAGGTCGATCCGCATGCGCTGAGGGCCGCCGCCAGGGTGATGGCGATGATGGCCAGGCCGCGCACGTGCGTGCGATTCTTCATCGAAACTCCTTATGGACTGCTCGGGGCTGTGGTTCTCACTGCCTGGATAGATTACAGACCACGAGGCTGGAAGCTACCTGAAAACTATCGGGGAAGCCGCGCAGAGTTTCATCAGACAATTTGCGGTTCTTTCGACGAGGAGGGAGCCTGCGGCCCCACCGAACTAACTCGGGTCAGTGAAGACGCCCTGATCAGAGGGCGGCACCCTCGTCGTACTCGGCCTTGATGTCCTCGTGGTGGCGGATCACCTCGCGCACCATGAAGCCCAGGAACTTCTCAGCGAAGTCGGGGTCAAGGCCCGAGGAGAGTGCCAGCGCTCGCAGGCGCGCGACCTGGCGAGCCTCGCGCGCGGGATCCGCCGGCGGGAGGTTCAGCCGCGCCTTGATGTGCCCGACGCGCTGGGTGCAGCGGAATCGCTCGGCAAGAATGTGGATGAGAGCGGCATCAATGTTATCGATCGTCGCGCGCGCGTTGGCGAGCTCGGCGGGAACTCCTTCCACACCCCGATCGGCAGGCGCCGCCGCCCGAGCGTCCTCACGCTGGTCCATGCCTACCTCACTCTCCTCGACTGCGTCCCAGTCTACCGGGAGGAATCAGGCGCTGCGTTTGCCTTCCGAAGAACGCTCCGGGTAAAGCTCGGCGGCACCGACGCCCTCCACCAGGTCGCGGGTGATGACCACGCGGGCAACGTCGTCTCGACTCGGCAGGTCGAACATGAGGTCCGAGAGGGTCGCCTCCATGATCGAGGACAGGCCTCGCGCGCCCGTCTTGCGTTCGTTCGCGCGCGCCGCAATCGCCAGGAGCGCCTCGTGGGTGAACTCCAGGTCGATGCCGTCCAGGTCAAAGAGGTGCTGGTACTGGCGCACGAGGGAGTTCGACGGCTCCGTGAGGACTCGCACGAGGTCCTCCTCGGTGAGTTCCTTCGTCGAGGTCAGGATGGGCAGTCGGCCGATGAACTCGGGAATCATGCCGAACTTGTGCAGGTCCTCGGCGCTGACGGCCTCGTAGAGATCACCCATCTCCGAGGCGCTCTTCAGTTCGGAGCCGAAGCCAGTGGAGCGCCGACCCAGGCGGGCCTTGACGATGTCCTCGATGCCCGCGAAGGCACCGGCGGCGATGAACAAAATCCCGGAGGTGTCGATCTCCAGGAACTGCTGGTGCGGGTGCTTGCGCCCACCGGTGGGCGGAACCGACGCGACCGTGCCCTCAATGATCTTCAGGAGTGCCTGCTGCACGCCCTCGCCCGAGACGTCGCGCGTGATGGAGGCGTTCTCCGCCTTGCGGCCGATCTTGTCGATCTCATCGATGTAGATGATGCCCTTCTCAGCGCGCTTGACGTCGCCGTCGGCGGCCTGGATGAGCTTGAGGAGGATGTTCTCCA
>ERZ772807.284-NODE-284-length-32044-cov-6.090219_pt1 | contig 32044 bp, 30 predicted proteins | sample MGYA00511472_ERZ772807 | MGnify/ENA primary metagenome ERZ772807 (study PRJEB29015, sample SAMEA2737947) | human oral metagenome | biome: human oral; feature: human-associated habitat; material: dental | place: China | collected 2039 ... | reverse complement strand
TGTTCTTTTAAAATTGCTGAAATTTCAGCGGCTTTTATTTCTGCCATTTTTTCAGGTTTTATTTCTTAGTCGTTAGTTTTTTATCGTTTTTGTTGAAAATCTCAAACTTGGAAACGTTCCTCTATTATTTACAAAAATAATTTTTCTTGAAACTCTTGTTTCAATCGGTTGAGTTTGTGTGCTACACTGGCGTTGTATTGCACATCGCCTACACGGAGGATAAAACCTCCTATGATATTCTTATCAACCTTATTTTCAAGGGTAACATTGTTGTTTTTTGTGAGTATCATCACTTTTTGAAGCATCTCTTTACGAGTAGACTCGTCAAGAGGGGTAGCTGTAGTTACTACAGCTGTTTTCTGATTTTTATAGATGTTGTACTGCACAACAAATTTTTCGGCTACTACCCCAAGTATTGGCAAACGTCCATTATGGATAAGCAACTCAAATAATCGCTGAGTTTCGGGGGTAACCATTGTAAAGATTTTGGAGAGTACATTCTTTTTTACCGTTGTTTTTACAATAGGTGAAATGAGCATACGTTCCAAATCCTTATGAGATTTTATTGTTTTGTCTATCAAGGTCATATCAGCGAATACAGCCTCCAAAGCATTTTGTTGTAAGGCGTATTCTAAGAGTGCCTTGGCATATCTATTTGCTACTCTCAATCCGTACATAACCTATTTAGTTTAACGTAACACCTTTTAGATAATCGTTGATGAGGGCAGTTTGTTTCTTCTCGTCTGAGAGTTCGCTCATCATCACTTTCTGAGCCATTTCAACAGAAAGAGCTGCCACTTGGTCTTTCAGTTGTGCCAACGCTACTTTCTTCTCACTGTCAATCGCTTGTTGCGCTTGCTTGATAAGTTTTTCGCCTTCGCGTTGTGCTTCTTCTTTGGCTTCTGTTACGATTTTATCTTTAACATCTCTTGCCTCTTTCAAGATTACATCTCTCTCGGCACGTGCTTCAGCTAAAAGACGCTCATTATCGGCTTTAAGATTTGCCATTTGTTTTTGAGCTTCTTCAGCAGCTTCCAAAGCCTTATTGATAGAGTCTTCGCGTTGCTTTACCGCATTCATTATGGGCTTCCAAGCATATTTTGCTAAGAGGAAAAGCAATATCAGAAATATGAGAGTATTCCAGAATAATAAACTTTCGGGGTGTGCTAAATTCATTTTTTTAGTTGTTATTTAGTCTTTAATAATATGATTATTTTATTCTCTTTTGTGTCCCTTTTGTAGGAATAAAAGGCAATTCACCATTAGTGGCATATACCAATTTTATAAAACCGTTGTGCAACCAACCGTTACACAACGGTTTTGTCGTCCTATTTTGCGATGAGTGCTACTACCACAGCAAAAAGGGCTACCCCTTCAATAAGTGCTGCAGCAATAATCATCACAGTTTGAATTTTTGAAGACACTTCGGGTTGGCGTGCTACTCCTTCAACAGCAGAAGCGCCAATTTTACCAATACCGATTCCGGCTCCAATGGCTGCTAATCCAGCCCCAATTCCTGCTAAAACCATATATATAAAATTAATTAGTTACTTGTTAATTGTCAATTGTTAATTATCAATTGATTAGTGTTCTTCTTCCACTGCCTGTCCTATAAACAAAGCTGATAGCAGTGTAAACACATAGGCTTGCAAAACAGCTACCAATAGCTCCAAGATACAGATAAACAAGGTAAAAACTATCGACACAGGCGATATATACACCGTTCCAAAGATGAAGATAAGTGAAATTAAGCTCAGTACAATGATGTGCCCTGCCGTCATATTGGCAAATAAACGTATCATCAAGGCAAAAGGCTTAGTAAAAACACTCAACATTTCAATAGGTATCATAATTGGTAATATCCAAGTAGGAACTCCTGGGGGAGCAAAAATATGCTTCCAATAGTGTTTGTTACTGCTAAATAAAGTGAGAATAAGGGTAAAGATAGCCAACATACCTGTGAAAAGAATATTGTTAGTTACCGTACCAGCAAAGGGGAAAAACGGAATTAATCCGAAGAGGTTGCCTATCCAAATCAAGAAAAACACAGTAAGCAAATAAGGCATATACCTATTGTAGTACTTTTCACCTATATTAGGAATCGCTATCTCATCGCGCACAAAGAGCACTATAGGTTCTAAAACTCCTGTTAAGCCTTTAGGAGCTTTGGGGTTCTTCTTGTAAGAACGTGCCATATAGGTGAAGATGAGCACCATCAATACCGATACTAAAAGCAATGAAAACACGTTCTTAGTAATAGAAAAGTTTAACGGACGCGTATTGGTTACTTCTCCTTTCTCATTGAAAGAGAGAGGTGTATCAGCATTTGCGTAGTAAATATCTTCTTTGTAGCGTACAAATCGCTGTCCGTCTTTATCTACTACTACTGTACCTTTGTTGTCGTGATGGAAGGCATTCGATAGGAAAGTCACTAATCCTTTATCGGTATAAAGAATGATAGGCAAAGGTAACGAATAAGTGTGCCCTTTATAATCAAACAAGTGAAAATCGTGTGAATCGTTGATGTGTTCATCAATCAAATCGTTGATTTGAAAAGGTTCTCCTTCCTCATTTTCAGTTGCAAAACCTTGTAGAGGAATGAGTGAGGTTACAAATAAAGTGATATATAGAATGTAATTCTTTATTTTCATTACTTGTTTTGTTTTTATTCGTGCAAATGTAGGAGTTTTTATTTAAGTGACGAAATTATTTAACATATTTTTTCACTTAATGTAATATAACCTACTGAAATACAGGAGTTATATTTTAGGAGTTGAAATTTAGGTTTCGCTCTAATTATTAACTTCTAATTCTTATAAAATGCTATACACAGGGTGTCCTTTGAGTTTCTCCCTGCCGTTCAAAAAATGGAGTTCCATCAAGAAATCTAGTTGTACAATATCGCCACCGAGGCGTTCTACAAGTTTTACTACCGCTTCAGCAGTACCACCAGTAGCGAGGATATCGTCGTGAATAAGGATTTTTTCACCTTTTACAATAGCATCTGCGTGAATTTCCAATACGTCTTGTCCGTACTCCAAATCGTAGGTTTGTGAGAGGGTTTTGTAAGGTAATTTCCCTTTTTTGCGCACCGGTACAAAGCCAGCCCCCAATCGTTGTGCAAGCAACATCCCAAAGAAGAAACCTCTACTTTCCATACCCACCACTTTGTCTATTTTCTGTCCGTGCAGGTTCTCCACGAGCAGGTCTATTACATATTGTCCTGCTTTCACATCCATTAGTAATGGTGTAATATCTTTGAAGATAATTCCCTCTTTTGGAAAATCTTTAATATCTCTAATTTTACTTTTGATATATTCTTTTTTGTCCATTTTTTTACTTGTTACCTAATTACGTGGATTAAACACTTCTGCTAGCATACACCTCGCACTGCCTCCTCCGCAAGTCTCAATAGTTTCTAAATTGCTGTGGAGTATCTGGGTATATTTCTCAATCGTCTGTATCTGTTGAGGGGTAAGGACGTTATAAGCGGCATCACTCATCACCAAATAAGTACTGCCCTTACCCTGCACTTGTAGCATATTGCCTGCGTACTGGCACATCTGTTCAGGGGTGATGCTGATAATCTCTTTCTTGTCTTCTTTTAGGTGATGCAAAAGGTTCTTGCGCTCACTCTTGTCGGTGATAGTATCTAAGCACACCACCGCAAAATTTTCACCTAAAGCCATCATCACATTGGTATGATAGATAGGTACTTGCTTACCATCTACCTTTTGGTAAGCCCTGAAAATTACAGGCGTATACTCAAAATCTTCACAGAACTCAATAAATAGTTCCTCATCAGCGCGGGGCGAGAGCGCACAATAAGCCTTGCGATGCACACGGTCGAGCACCATAGCCCCCGTACCTTCCAAGAAGATGTTTTCTTGCTCAGCATCAGTATAGTCATACACATTTTCGATGAGAAAACCTTCTTCCTCTACCTTATCCAAAATATCCTCACGACGCTCACGACGCCGATTTTCGGCAAACATAGGGTAAATTGCTACGTTGCCATTTTGGTGAAAGGTAATCCAATTATTCGGAAATACCGAATCAGGAGTGTTTTGCTCGTAAATATCGTCTACGCCAATCACTTTTACTCCTACCTCACGTAGTTTATGCACAAAGGCATCAAACTCTTGTTGCGCTTGGCGATTGATTTCCTCGTTCTTCAAATCCATTTCCTCTTGGAAATAGTTGTTCACAACGGTTTCTTCGTTCATACGGAAGCGCACAGGGCGCACCATTAGTACAGTATTGGTAATTTGTTTTTTCATCAGTAAACAATGGTTAGCACTCAAAGCGACAAAAGTACAAAATAATCAGTAATTAACAATGAAGCAAGAAAAATTATTTTTTCAAAAACGCTACAATTCTTATTTTATCAAGCTTCTTTTTAATTTCACCTTACCTCTATTTTATCTTCCTCTTATCTTCACTTTACCTTCGTTCATTGTTCGTCTTTTGTTCGTTGTAGAGCCACTGTAGACCCACTGTAGAGCCACTCATTGTTCGTTTATCCTATAAGTTCTGTATAAGTTACCCCTAATTTCACCATTAATCATTAATCTCTTTGCTAGTGCGAGCTTGTAGCTCGTACCTAAAAAATATGCACCAAAAAATTGTATAATTAAAAATAAGTTGTACATTTGTAGCGAATTTAAAAACTATTTAAACACTATTTAAAAGAAACAGAAAAAACACTTACATAAAGACATAAATTAGCGTTTCGCTTTATAATTTCCTTTTTATAGAAAACGACCATTTTTTTAAAGTAACTAAAGGGAAGTAGAAGTGGAAATGCCTACGTTATAAGCGTGGGCATTCCTTTTGCTTTAGTTACTGCCTTTGGTCGGGCTTCTATAAAAGTATAAGGAATGTGCCCGCGTTTTTTTATGCGCTTATATGAACGACAAAGGCTCTATCCGAAGGGAGCAAAATAGGTACTTTCCGAAATACCTTTAAATAGTAGGAGTCATCTAAAATTAATTTATTTAATGCGTAAAATTTTATTAAGCTCATTATTTTTCTTATTAGCTTTAAAAGGAATGGCTCAAGCACAGTTAATTGTAATAAACAACTTTAGAAGCCCTTCTAATATAAAAATAATGACTACAAAAAACGGTTATAATTCTATTTTCCATACAGAATTTATTAACCAAAACGGGCAAAGGGTATATTCCATACCTAAAAACAAGTGTGGAACTTTTACTATTAAGGTAAAAGTTGGAACAATGAGAAATGAAACCTTTTTAAGAATTCCTTCATTTCAAATAACTAATGGTTATAAAACAACTATTTACCTATCAAATGGTGTTCCGAGTTCTAAATCAGAGTTTAATCGATAATAAAATCAAATCAAATGGCATATTTAGAAGACAAAAACTTAGAATTTCTACAATATTGCAGTACTGAAGACTTGCAAGTATTAGTAGATTACTTAACCAAAGACAAGAATGGTGGTTTACGTGTTTCAGAAACTTTGACAGGAACTGAAGCATACAAAAAGTATTATCCACATAGTTTACCTATGATGTGGAAACTAATAGCTGAAGAGCTACAACACTATGGAGGAAATACTTTTGCGAATGGGCTTCGTGGTACTGGAGTTTCTTACAGAGAAATACTAACTGATGTAGCAAAGAAACAAAAAGTAAATTTCAATTCTAACAATAGCGTAGAGCAAATAGAGCAATATATTTTGCAATCTATTATGGAAAAAGCTATTGAAGAAATGTCGGAAGAAGAATTAAAAAAATTCCTTACAGAAATAGATGCTGGTAAAACGGTAGGTACTAAACAAGCTATGACAGCCGGTGCCCTTACAGCACTTAGATTAGGAGGTTTTACAACCTATAAAATGGCTGTAATAGTAGCTAATGCTGTTGCAAAAAGTCTATTAGGTAGAGGATTAACTTTAGCAGGAAATGCTACTTTGACAAGAGGGTTAAGCGTAGTTTTAGGTCCTATAGGTTGGATAATTACAGGTTTATGGACACTTTTCGATATAGCCTCACCTGCCTATAGGGTTACTATCCCTTGTGTGATACAAGTAGCCTATATGCGTTTAAAACTGCAAGAAGAAGCTTTAAAAGGAGAGCTTTCTTCTGATGGAGAAACTACTCCAAAAGAAAAAAGAGAAGAATCTAATCTCACCTCTGACATTACATCATTCAGAGAAGCAAATGAAAAGAATATTCAAAATTTCTTTGAAGAGGTTCAGAAACTGAGGGATAAGAATATGCCTGAAAAAGCCCTAATGTTATTAGAACAAAAAGAGGACGAGTTTGGTTTTTTACCAGAATTCAAGTTGATTAAAGATCAAATAGTAGGTAATATTCAGCAAGTAAAAGCTAAAAATTACTTTGATTCGTTAGAAGAACTTTTAGAGAAAAACGACTATGAGTCTGTTATAAAAAGTTTAAGTGAGAACAGAGCTCTTTATGGAATGTATAGTAGATTTCAAAAGTTACAAGAAGAGGCTTTATCAATGAGAAAAATGGAAGAAGCAAACTCTTTTTTTGATGCATTAGAATATCTTTTGGTACAAAAGAAGTACAGAGAGGGTTTAAAAAAACTATATCAGAATGAAGAAAGATACCAATCATTTAAACGCTTTAAAGAAATTGAAGAAAAGGCTTTAAAAGGAATTAAAAACACTTAAAACATTAAAATCCCCGCAAGATCTACTATAAGTCTTGCGGGGATTTTTTGTCTCTACACGGTATTACTACAATACAGCAATGCAAGAAATCTCTACTTCTACGGATTTAGGTAATTGTGCTACTTGTACGGTTTCGCGTGCAGGTGCTGTTGCCTCGTTGAAATAGTGTGCATATACGCCATTTACTTGCGCAAATTGCCCCATATCGGCTAAGAAAATAGTGGTTTTTACTACATTCTCAAAAGTAGCTCCTGCCTCGGTGAGGATAGCTTTGAGGTTTTCCATTACTTGTTTGGTAGCGGCTTCTATGCCTTTCACTACTTCTCCCGTTGCAGGATTTACCGGTATTTGTCCTGATACGTAGAGTGTGCTGCCAGCTTTCACGGCTTGTGTGTAAGGACCAATAGGTGCTGGCGCTTTTTCTGTAAAAATGATATGTTTCATATAGCTATTAGTTATTAGTCGTTAATTGTTTGTCGTTAGTTTTGTAAAGTTGGCTTTCAGAGTTCCTATGTTGCCTACTCTGTCTTTTGCGTTTACAATAAGTTCGTATCTATTGGTTTGAGTAGTATCAATATCGCTGAAATGAAAGGTGAGGCATCGGTTTTTAGGTTCATATTCAAAGAGAATCCACTGCCCATTTAGGGTGGCAGAACAAGATTCAAATCCGGTAAGATTATCGCTTACTAAAATTTTGAGAGTATTGCCTTTCACAATGCCTCCATTCCTAAAATTCACTGCTTTAAGAGTGGGGGGGATAGTATCCTTACGCAAATAGAACTTTCCTAAGTTACGCGCTTTGGCTGTAAACACACCATCTTTATAGACCGTTGGTTCATAGCCCCCGTTCGAACGAGCTATAAATACCTTAGAAGTATCTTCATTGGCATAAGTATCACTTTTGATAGTTAAAGTAAAGAACTTTTGAGCAGGAATGAACGAACTACCTACGGTTAAAGTATCCTTAGTGCTAGTAATATTCATCAAATAGTCTTTATAAAAAGTATCTTCGGGGAAGTATACACTTCCGTATTCCATTTCGTAATAATTATCACGAGTAGCAACTACTTGCTTATTGCCTTTAGGTTCTGGTCGAGCTGTTTTTAAGGGCTCTCGTTTGCCTTCTATAGGAATATTGATTTTAGTGGTATTCCCCTTAAAGTCTTCTGCAATAATAGATACGGTGTATTGTTTACCTTCTTCAATAGTAAGATAACCTTTATTAGGCTTTAAGGTAGGATATACTGATTCGAGTTTGTTGTTAGGCAATTTGTACAAAAGCTGTACAAACCCTTTGTGTTGTGCATATCGTTCGTAGTCTATAAGTGCATTAAGATAACGCGTTTCGTCATAGTTTACTTTATCAAAGACAGTTTCTAACTGGGTCTCTCCGTTGAGAAGTAAACTCACCTTGTAAATACCATTGCGATGCATTGTTTCATCTTGACGGTCATAGCCCAAAATACCAAAACCTATAGTGCCAATCGCATTAACTTTCTCGGTGAGGTAAGTGCCGTCTATCTGTTTATTTTTATTAAGCTGACGTGGTAACTGAGTGTTATCTATTTGTGCGTCATCACTTAGTGAATAAGCATATACAAGCAATACATCAGGAGGAGTGGTGTCTTGTATTTCTTGAAAGCCAAAAAGCAGAGGATTCCAACCGTTATTGTGAATATCGCGTACCTCAAAATGCAAGTGTGGCCCTCTACTTCCACCTGTATTACCACTGAGAGCTATCCAATCGCCTTTTTTTACGACAAATTGTTTTTCGGGAAGAAGTATATCGATATCATAGCTTTGCTTTTCATATTGTTTTTGCTTTACGTAAGTTTCTATTTCGGGAGCGTACTTTTGCAGATGCCCATAAGTAGTTACGTAACCATTGGGGTGGGTGATAAACAACATTTTGCCATAACTATACGGACTCACCTTGATACGAGATACATAGCCATCTTCGACAGCTAAGACCTGCAATCCTTCACGGTTTTCGGTTTTTAAGTCGATGCCACCGTGAAAATGGTTAGGACGCAATTCAGCAAAATTACCAGCAAGCAAAGGTTTAGTATTGAGAGGCATTGCGACCTGGAAAGACTGAGCTTCTGAGGTAAGAGGTAGGAAGTAAGAGGTAAAAAGTAAAAGATTGGATAATAAGCAGACGATAAGTTTTTTCATTGTTTCCGTTTAAAATATTTTGCTTTTGTAAAAACGGCGCAAAAGTAAAAATAATTTGTCAATTAGCCAATTTGTAGATTAGTAAATTAGCAAATTTTTGTTAGTGGTTAGATATTTAGATATGAAAAAAAAACTTTGCCAAAGCCATAGAACTTTGGCAAAGTTCGTGTGATAAGATTTCTTAAAGCGTGCTGATGTTCAAATCTTTTAAATCAAGAGTAGCACCTATTTCTAAGAGGTGTAAGCGACGGTGGTCGTCTTTGAATTTGCGTTTAGCCGCTTCTTTATCAATTTTGATTACGGGGAAGGTGTCGTAATGCACACCTAACACATTGCCTACCTCTACAAAACGAGCCGCTGTAAGAGCATCGCGTACGCCCATTGTATAGTTGTTGCCGATAGGAAAAATTGCTAAATTCACCTTGTATTGGTGAGGAATAATTTTCATATCGTAATGCAAGGCGGTATCTCCTGAAATGTAGATAGTATCATCGTTGTAATCAATCAAGAAACCAGCAGGATTGCCTCCATAAGAGCCATCGGGGAAGGAAGATGAGTGTTCTGCCTTAATCATCTTTATTTTTACCTTGCCATCTACAAAGCGGTGAGAACCTCCGAGGTTCATAGCGTGACCGCTAAGACCTAATTTCTCAAAATGAGCTAAAATTTCGGGATTGGTAATCAGTTGAGCACCTGTGCGTTTGGCAATAGCTCCTACATCGGCAATATGGTCGCCGTGGGCGTGAGTGATAAGGATATAATCCGCTTTGATCGTATTGATATCAATATGCGAAGCCAAAGGGTTAGGTGTAATAAATGGGTCTACGAGGAAATGAGTGCCATCAATGTCTATATTCACGCAAGCGTGACCTAAGTAAGTTACTTTCATAGTGTTTTATTTATTTGTTGTTTGAGGCTACAAATGTATAGATAAAAAACGAATAAAGCAAATAAATTTCAGTTTTTATTTTAATGCCATTTCCACAATCAAGTACAATTTTTTAAATTAGTAAATAATCCTTACTTTTGCATTTTAAACTGAAAAGAATGGAAAATACCTATATATTAGCTATAGAATCTTCTTGCGATGACACTTCTGCCTCAGTGCTTTGCAATGATAAAGTGCTTTCTAATGAGGTAGCCAACCAAGAGGTTCATAAACAATACGGGGGGGTAGTGCCTGAACTGGCTTCGCGTGCTCACTTGCAAAACATAGTGCCCGTAGTGGCTCAAGCGCTCAAAAAAGCAGGGATAACCAAAAAAGAGCTCTCGGCTATTGCCTTTACAAGGGGACCAGGCTTAATGGGGTCGTTGCTCGTGGGGACTTCATTTGCTAAGTCGATGGCAATGGGACTAGATATTCCACTCATTGAAGTGAACCATATGCAGGCACATATTTTAGCACATTTTATAGAGGAAGGTCAGCCTAAACCTGAGTTCCCTTTTCTTGCAATGACTATCAGCGGAGGGCATACCCAAATAGTGAAGGTGAACAGCTTTTTTGATATGGAAGTGTTGGGCGAAACTCTTGACGATGCAGTAGGGGAGGCGTTCGACAAAACCGCTAAAATATTAGGACTACCTTACCCTGGAGGGCCTCTCATCGATAAATACGCCCAAGAGGGCAACCCTAAAGCCTTTAGTTTTTCTAAACCTAAAATATCTGGTCTCAACTTCAGTTTTTCGGGACTTAAAACAGGTATTCTCTATTTTGTACAGAAAAACACTGAAGAAAATCCTAATTTCATAACTGAACATTTAGCCGATATCTGTGCCTCGGTACAACACACAATTGTGGAAGTACTGATGAGTAAACTCAAAAAAGCTGTAAAAGAAACAGGTATCAAGCAAGTGGCTATTGGGGGAGGAGTATCGGCTAATTCGGGTATTCGCAAAGCGCTCACAGCTTTAGGACAGCAATACGGTTGGCAAACCTTTGTGCCTAAATTTCAGTATTGTACCGATAATGCAGCGATGATAGGCATTGTAGGGTATCACAAGTTTTTGGAAAGGAATTTTGTAGCACAAGAAGTAACTGCTCAAGCGCGACTTTTTTTTGATTAGCAGATTTCTTAATTTATTTTGAAACATTCAAAATAAATTCGTACTTTTGTCTCCTAAATTATAAAAACCATTGAAACGATGAAGACAGAAACATCATTAAATGAAAAACAAGGACACTGGATTCTCGCCAAGCTCGGCAAGAAAGTGTTGCGCCCAGGAGGAAGAGTACTCAGCGAATGGTTAGTGAAAAACTTAGAGATTACCTCCAAAGATGATATTGTAGAGTTTGCCCCAGGCTTAGGATTTACGGCTAATATAGCTTGTTCTTACAAGCCTTTCAGCTATACGGGAGTAGATATGAATGAAGCAGCTGCTGCTTTGGCTAAAAAGAATATTCACTATGAAAATGCGCGTGTGATTGTAGCCGATGCCGTAGCTTCTACACTTCCTGATGCTTTTGCTAATAAAGTGTATGGTGAGGCAATGCTCACTATGCAACCTCTTGAACACAAAAAAGCTATTATTGCGGAGGCTTTTAGGATACTTAAACCGGGAGGTTATTACGCTATTCACGAATTAGGCTTACAGCCAGACAATGTGAGCGAAGAGGTGAAAAACGATGTTTTTAAAGAATTAAGTGCTAATATACGTGTACACGCACGCCCTATGACCCCCAGTGAGTGGAAAGCTCTTTTTGAAGAGCAAGGTTTTAAGGTGGTGAAAGAACAGCATAATGCAATGCTCTTACTTGAAAATAAGCGTGTATGGCAAGATGAAGGGATATTCCGCACGTTTAAATTCTTCTTTAATCTCTTTACCCACCCCGATTTGCGCAAACGCGTGATGAATATGAAGAAAACGTTTAGAAAACACCAAAAGAACTTAGACGCTATTGCTCTTGTTGTTCAAAAACCCCTTTAAACGATTTTACAAAAAAGCTCATATCTTTATAGGAAATCTCCTATAAAAATATGAGCTAAAAAAAGTAACAAATAAAAATAATTTTCTTCGCTTTAATGGTCTTTTACAATTACAAGTTGTGCTTTCGAGCCTGTTGCTAAATCCCAACGGTTGCGTATAATGGTGTTGCCTTTGTCGTCCAGCACCATAAACTCGGCTGTATTAGGACCTGATTCACCTTGGTTGAGCGCTAAAAACTCTACTTTGTTGAAGCCAGGTTTCAATTCTACTTTAAAACCTCTGAACTCTCCAAGAAGAAAAATATCGCGAACTTCTTCTACTCCATTCACATATAAACTCACTCGATCGCCATCAATAGCTGCGAAGTCGCGACAATATACATTTACAAACTTTCCATTATTGGTGAAGTCGCCAAAGAATTGGTCGCCTTTTGGGGCTTCGTAATCTTCCCGTTTATGGTCGTTGAGTACCTCATAATTAGGTTTGAACTCTATTTTACGCTGTACCAAATTACTCTTTCCCGTAAAATCAATGCTCTTTTCAGGCATCTTCATCCAGGGATTATTCTCTTTTTTAGGAGCTATCCGCAGATTGATGGGACTACCCTTGTACTCTATCTCAGGTGATTTTTCTAACGGAATGACTACCTTTTCATCTTTTTTACGTGTTTCAAAAGGTTGAGCTTGAGCTACTAATCCCCCTAACAAAAGTAATATGTACAAGTATAAATGTTTCATATTGTTTGAGCATTTACTTTTTTATAGCGATAACTATGCCAAATTTGCAATTTTGCCAATTGTTTTATACTTTTGCGCTTCATTATAAAGTATTTTTTTATGAAAAACATTACATTATTTGTAGCGCTGTGTGCTTCTTTTGTAGCAACAGCACAAGACGACCTAATCAGATCGGTAGCAGGAAATCAATCGGCTAATGCTGGATTTCAGTTTACTACCGTTATTAACCTCGAACGCACCGACGTGAAAGACCAAGGTAGTAGTGGCACTTGCTGGAGCTATGCAGGGGCTTCGTTTATAGAAAGTGAGATGAAACGTATGGGTAAAAAGCCTATTGATCTTGCCGAAATCTTCACTGCTCGCAACTGTTATATCGAAAAAGCTAAACAATATGTGCGTATGCACGGCAATTTGGATTACGGACAAGGAGGTGAACTCCACGATGTAATCAATATGTACGCCAAATATGGTGCTGTACCTCAAAATGTTTATACAGGCTTGCACTATGGTACTACTCGCAATGATTTTGGTGAACTGCACGCTATCCTACAAGGCTTTTTAAAAGGAATGATAAGAAATGGTGAAAAGAAGAAAAAACTCACCCCTAACTGGCTACCTGCTTTCACAGCAACCATCGATGCCTATTTAGGTGCAGTGCCCGAAAGTTTTATGTACGAAGGTAAAAAGTACACTCCTCAGAGCTTTGCTAAAGAGCGCGTAGGTATCAATCCTGCCGACTATATAGAAATGGTATCGTATGCCGATCAGCCTCTCTACAAAAACGTATTTATGGCAGTACCCGATAACTGGAGCTTTGATTATGCTTACAATATTGCAATGACAGACCTCACTAAAACCATTGACAACGCTCTTAAAAAAGGTTATACGGTAGCGTGGGCAGCCGATGTGAGTGAGCGTTATTTCAGTTGGAAAAACGGAGTGGCTTTTGTGCCTGAAAAAGAAGTGAGTGAGATGAGTAACGAGGAAGCCTTGTATCTTTTTTCTAATCCTCCCACTGCCGAGAGAACCATCACCCCCGAGATGCGTCAGCGTGATTTTGACAATTATCAAACTACTGATGACCACGCAATGCACATCGTAGGGCTTGCCAAAGACCAAAACGGACGTGAGTACTACATCGTGAAAAACTCTTGGGGATTGCGCAACGACTATGAGGGCTACTTATATGTAACTAAAGCCTTTGTAGAGTTTAAAACAACTGCCATTATGCTTCACAAAGGAGGAGTGCCGAAAGAGGTACTTTCAGGTAAGAGATAAGAAGTTAATACTAAAAATTGTTTATTATTTATTGCTAATTAATAAATTGTTTAGTATCTTTGCCAAATAGTTACCAAATCATTCTCGTATGAACTTACACGAATACCAAGGAAAGGAAATCCTTTCGAGTTTTGGGGTGCGCGTACAACGTGGCATTGTTGCTCACACCCCCACCGAAGCCGTAGAGGCAGCCAAACAACTCACCGAAGCCACTAATACTCAGTGGTACGTGGTAAAAGCACAAGTACACGCCGGAGGGCGTGGAAAAGGAGGTGGCATTAAGTTAGCTAAAGGTTTAGACCAAGTAGAGCCTATAGCTTCTCAAATTATAGGTATGCAACTCGTTACCCCTCAAACGCCCCCCTCAGGGAAAAAAGTACATCAAGTGCTCATCGCCGAAGATGTATATTATCCTGGAGAAAGCGAGCCTAAAGAGTTCTATATGTCGGTACTATTGAACCGTGCCAAAGGTAAAAATATGATTATGTATTCTACCGAAGGAGGAATGGATATTGAGGCAGTTGCCGAAAAAACGCCACACCTTATCTTCACTGAAGAAATCGACCCTGCCGTAGGGCTCTTACCTTTCCAAGCTCGCCAGATTGCTTTCAACTTAGGCGTTACTGGTGACGCTCAAAAAGAAATGGTGAAGTTCGTAACAGCACTCTACAATGCTTATGTATCTTCTGATGCTAGCTTGTTTGAAATTAACCCTGTTCTAAAAACTTCTGACAATAAGATAATGGCAGTAGATGCCAAAGTAACTCTTGATGACAATGCGCTTTTCCGTCACCCTGAATATGCAGCTTATCGCGACACACGTGAGGAAAACCCTGTAGAAGTAGAAGCTAAAGCCGTTGGCCTCAACTATGTCGCTCTCGATGGTAACGTGGGCTGTATGGTAAATGGTGCTGGACTCGCAATGGCTACGATGGACTTAATCAAACAAGCGGGTGGTTCACCTGCTAACTTCCTTGATGTAGGGGGTACCGCCGATGCCAAACGCGTAGAAGCTGCTTTCCGCATTATTCTCAAAGACCCTAATGTAAAGGCTATCCTCATCAATATCTTTGGTGGTATTGTGCGTTGCGACCGCGTAGCTCAAGGAGTTGTAGATGCCTACCAAAATATGGGCGATGCTATCAAAGTGCCTATCATCGTGCGTTTGCAAGGTACTAATGCCGAACTTGCTAAAGAAATTTTAGACAATTCAGGCTTAGCCGTTCACTCTGCAATCCTCTTCCAAGAAGCTGCTGATAAAGTGAAGGAAGTGCTTAGCTAATAATCACTTAAGAATTGTACATTCAACTTTGCCAAAGTTTTGAACTTTGGCAAAGTTCATTTCTAAAAACAGAAAACTTATGATAAAAAGAATTTTCTCTATCCTCACTGCTATAACCTTACTCATAAGTTGCCGCAATACACCTACTGAAAAACACACCTCTCCCGAAAAAGGAGTAGTAGCCACACACGCTATGGTGGTGAGTGCCAAAGAAGAAGCCTCACAAATAGGTCTTACTATCCTCAAAAAAGGAGGTAATGCTTTCGATGCAATGGTAGCTACCGAACTTGCCTTAGCTGTAGCTTACCCCAATGCTGGCAATATAGGCGGCGGCGGCTTTATGGTGTACCGTTTAGCTAATGGCGAAAAAGGCGCTTTAGACTATCGCGAAAAAGCTCCTGCTAAAGCGCATCGCGATATGTATTTAGACAAAGATGGCAATGTCATCCCCGATAAAAGTACATTAGGCGCTTTATCAGTAGGTGTGCCAGGTACTATCGCTGGCCTCTTTGCAGTACATCAAAAGTTTGGCTCTCTTCCTTTTGCCGAACTTATCCAGCCTGCTATCGACTTGGCGCGCAATGGAGTGCTCATCACTCAGTTGCAAGTCGATTCTTATATGAGCAAAAATGTTGACCTCATCAAGCAGGCAAATAACTATATTACTCCTTTTGAAAATGGTTGGAAAGCGGGTGAACGCTTCAAATACGAGGAATTTGCGCAAACCTTAGAACGCATACGCGATAATGGGAAGGCTGAATTTTACGAGGGTGAAACTGCCAAACGCATTGTTGCCTACGTGCAAGAACTCGGCGGTATCCTCTCCTTAGACGATCTCAAGAACTACAAACCTCAATGGCGCACGCCTGTTACTTTCACTTATAAAGATTACACGGTCAATTCTATGCCCCTGCCTTCAAGTGGAGGCATCTGTTTGGCACAGATTCTCAAAAGTGTAGAACCTTATAATATAGGTCAGTATCCTCATAACGGAGAGCAATACATTCAGTTATTAGTAGAAGCCGAACGCCGTGCTTATGCCGATAGGGCTTACTATATGGGCGACCCCGACTTTGTGAAAGTCCCTACCGAAACGCTCCTCTCTCCCGATTATCTCAAAGAGCGTATGAGTAGTTTTTCGTGGGAGAAAGCAAGTAAATCAAGTGAGATAGCACACGGTAAAATAGGAGGTTACGAAAGCGATGAAACTACTCATTACTCCATTGTAGACCAATTTGGTAATGCTGTAGCAGTTACTACTACCCTCAATACCAATTATGGCAGCAAGGTATATGTGAAAGGTGGAGGTTTCTTCCTCAATAACCAAATGGACGATTTTAGTATCAAACCAGGTGAACCCAACACTTATGGTTTAGTAGGTTCTGAAAAAAATGCCATTGCTCCTAATAAACGTATGCTCAGCTCTATGAGCCCTACTATTATAGAAAAAGGAGGCAAGCTCTTTATGGTGATAGGCACTCCTGGCGGCTCCACTATTATCACCTCAGTATTACAGTGTTTTCTCAATGTAGCCGAATATGGTATGACAATGCAAGAATCGGTGAGTAAACCGCGCTTCCACCACCAATGGTTACCCGATGATGTGATGTATGAGCCCAACGGATTTGCTCCTGAAGTCATTGCCAAACTCAAAACCAAAGGCTATAAACCTCGTGAAGAAAACTTTGTTATCATCGGCAAAGTTGATGCTATTTTAGTACAACCCGATGGCAGCTTAGAAGGTGGTGCCGACCCTCGTGGTGATGACACAGCTGTAGGATACTAAAATTAAATAACACAATCAAATAAAACAGTAATTATTCCTTTTACAATATTAAAAAACAGAAAAATATTCTATTTTAACTACTAAAATTATTTTTTTAATGTATTATTTTGGTAAGTTGATAAAATATTGTAGCTTTGCACTCAAAATAAAAATTTTATATGAAATCAAACGTATTAGGTTATCCTCGTATCGGTGAAAAACGAGAACTTAAAAAAGCCAATGAGTCATTCTGGGCTGGTAAAATATCAGAAGAAGAACTCCTTGCTGTGGCTGAAAATATTCGTGTTCATAACTGGACACTACAAAGAGAAGCAGGAGTAGATTTGATTCCTTCTAACGACTTTTCTTTCTATGACCAAATGCTTGACTTTTCGTTTACAGTAAGCGCTATTCCTGAGCGTTTTGCACCAATTAAACATTTGCGTGATTTAGAACGTTATTACGCTTTAGCACGTGGCTATCAAAAAAATGGTATCGATATTACTGCAATGGAAATGACCAAATGGTTTGATACCAACTATCACTATATCGTACCCGAGTTTACCAAAGACCAATCTTTCAAAATTCTTGTAAACAAACCTTTGCAAGAGTATAACTTGGCTAAAAAACACGGTTTCGACACTAAGCCTGTACTTATCGGTTTGGTAACTTATTTACTTCTCGGTAAAGAAAAAGAACAAGGTTTCCACCGTTTAGACTTGGCTGAGCGTTTGTTGCCTGTGTATGTACAAATCGTACGAAGTTTAGTAGATGCAGGTGCTAAAACTATTCAAATAGATGAGCCTTACTTAGCTCTCGACCTTCCTGAAGGCGCTGCCGATGTATACAAAAAAGTATATACCGAACTAAGAAGCAAATTCCCTACTACCGAATTTATCCTCACTACCTACTTCGGAGCATTGGATAACAATACCGAATTAGCTGTTTCATTGCCTTTCAACGTATTGCATATTGATTTAGTGCGCGCAGCTGCTCAGCTTGACAAAGTGCTCAAAGCACTTCCTGCCGATATAAAACTATCGCTTGGAGTAGTAGACGGACGCAATATTTGGAAAAACAACTTCGAACACTCATTAGCATTGATTGAGAAAGCTAAAGAAGCTATCGGGGCTGACCGCCTATTGATAGCTACTTCTTGCTCATTATTGCACTCTCCTTGCAACCTCGAACTCGAAAACAACGAGAAAGTGCTTACCCCTGAAATCAAACAATGGTTGGCTTTTGCTAAACAAAAAGTAAAAGAAGTAACTACTTTGCAAGCCCTTGCTACAGGTCACATAACACCTGAGGTAAAAGCCGTTTTTGAAGAAAACAAAAAAGCAGCTGAAACACGTAAAACTTCACCGCTTATCCACGACAATAAAGTGAAAGAGCGCGTGAACAACATTACTGCCAAAGACGATGTGCGCCACAGTCCGTTTAACGAACGTAAAGTAGCGCAACACAAAGCGTTGAACTTACCTCTTTTCCCTACAACTACTATTGGGTCATTCCCTCAAACCGACGAGGTACGCAGCTGGCGTGCTCGCTTCAAAAAAGGAGAACTCACTCAAGCCGAATACGATAAGCTATTGGAAAAAGAAATTGAAGAGTCTATCCGTTTTCAAGAAGATACCAATATCGATGTACTCGTACACGGCGAGTTTGAGCGTAATGATATGGTGGAATACTTTGGCGAATTGCTCAAAGGTTACACCTTCACCAAATTCGGTTGGGTACAAAGTTACGGTTCACGTTGCGTAAAACCACCGATTATCTTTGGTGATATTTCACGTCCAGAACCAATGACTGTACGCTGGAGCAAATACGCACAATCGCTTACCAAATTGCCCGTAAAAGGTATGCTTACAGGCCCTGTAACTATCTTGCAATGGTCGTTTGTACGCGATGACCAACCGCGTTCTGAAACTTGTTTGCAGATAGCTTTAGCAATCCGCGATGAAGTAGTAGACCTCGAAAAAGCGGGCATCAAAGTTATTCAGATTGACGAACCAGCTATCCGCGAAGGATTGCCATTGCGCAAAAGCGAATGGAAAGCCTACTTTGATTGGGCAATCAAAGCGTTCCGCATTTCAGCTTCAGGCGTGAAAGACGAAACTCAAATCCACACCCATATGTGCTATTCTGAGTTCAACGATATGATTGAAGCTATCGCCGATATGGACGCCGATGTGATTACCATAGAGTGTTCACGTTCACAAATGGAACTCCTCGATGTATTTGGTGACTTCAAATATCCTAACGAAATAGGCCCTGGCGTATACGATATTCACTCACCACGCGTACCTTCACAAGAAGAAATGACCAACTTGATGAAGAAAGCCATTTCGGTAGTACCAAAAGAGCAACTTTGGGTAAACCCCGACTGCGGACTCAAAACGCGTCACTGGCCAGAAACCAAAGCAGCTCTACACGCAATGGTGGATACCGCCAAAGAACTTCGCAATCTTTACAAATAAGAAATAAGAAGTAATAAATAAAAAAGCAATGTGCAAGAAAAAGCACATTGCTTTTTTTGTTGCTTCACATACTTTGTCAAAGTTGGTAACACAATATTTTTGTCAAAAGTACTCTTTTATTTTGCAGGAATAATATTTTTTTGTACATTTGCCTCATCAAACCAAAATAACTATTATAAGAAGTATTAACTTGTATAGTTTTTAAAACATATTATAAAATAACATATAGCGTTTCGCTTTACAGTTTCCTAATTTCTGAAAACGACCAATTTTTCAATGTTACAAGGAAAGTGAAAGTGGAAATGCCTGCGGTTACGTGGGCATTCCTTTTGCTTTGTAACATAGCCTTTGGTCGGGCTTCAGAAATTAAGCAATAAGGAATGTTTCCACGTTTTTTTATTGCTCTGTTATAGTGAAACCTACTTAAAAGGCGGTAACCGAAAAGCCTGAACAGAGTAGGTATAAACTTAATTTTATGTAACAATAGCAATGAAAAACAAAAACAAAAACGTAGCGTGGGCGACCTTTCGCTCTGCTACACAGGTAGTAGCCATTATGGCAGTAACTTTAGTAACCCTTATCGCTTGTGGTAAAAGCGACAGTGGGGGAAGTGTAGACAACAAGAACTTAATTGGAACTTGGAAGTTAGAAAGTATGACTATTGATGGAAAGAATGTAGAGGATATTGTTTTTGACGATGGTGAAAAGATATCTAAAGCCTCTAAAAAATGCTTTTATCGTACATCTTTCACTTTCTTAGAAAAAGAAGGGGTATTCTCTAATTGTGCGCTTGGAACTTTAAAAAACAACGAATGTAAGTGTGAATCTGTTTCATTTATCTACAGTGTCTCAGGCAATACTATAGTTTTAAAATCAACTACTGGAGAAGCAGAATCTATGTCTATAGTAGGGAATAAACTTACTCTTAGTGCTTCAAAAGAAGATGAAAAAGGCAATAAACATACTTATATTATGACTTTTGTCAAGCAATAAATCTCCCATATCATTGCTCTTAGAAACTTATTTAAGAAACAAAAAGAGCAAAGCGCTTTAACGCGCTTTGCTCTTTTTTATCTGTCACTCCAAAAAATCTTCAACCTACTCTGTTGTAGTTTTTTCAGGTAATTCATTATGTTCTTCTCGTTTAAATACAAAAGTGTCATAATAAGTATTGAAAAACTGTACAAACATAACCGCTCCTTGTCGGTCTTTGTATACTTCTACTAACAAATCCCCATCTTTATCAGGAGCTATGCGTATTCTATCAATATCTACTCCTAAAAAAATAGGAATAAACGGATAGATTCTAAACCTATTATACCGTTGCCAAAAATTCTTCTTCTGTTTGCCTTTAAAACCAGCTACCATTCTCACAGTAGTGGTGCTATCCTTTACTTTTTGGTAACTCACGTACAGCGAATCTGCTTTTACTTGCAGTTTAAACCTACTTAAAGGTAGCGCTGTTTCTTGGTATTCTTTGGGCAGTAGCGGAAAGAACAAGGGAGCTTGCTTTTCCATAGGCTCAGAATACACATAATACGTCCCTTCATTAAGGGTCTTAATAGCAGCTTCATCCATAAGAGCTGTCATTTTAGGGCGTTGCACTGTTTTACACGAAAACAGCAATAACGATAGTAAAACAAAAGCAATGGTTCTCATATTAAATTATTATTAATCATTAACCATTAATCATTAATCATTAATCATCAGTTTCTCTCTTTTAGCATCGGTACAAACTGAAAAGTCCCGTGCGTAGTCTTGTGAAATTCTTTTTCCGATATGCGCTCGTAAAGCGTCATTGTTTGAGTTTCTTCTCCTATCGGAATTACTAAACGTCCTCCTACCGCCAATTGTGCAAGCAACGCTTTCGGCACATATGGAGCACCTGCCGTTACCAAAATACGGTCAAAAGGTGCTTCGTTAGGAATTCCTTTATAACCGTCGCCAAAGTACATATGCACAGTACGATTCATTAGTTTGGGGAGTAGTTTTTGTGTTTGCTTAAAGAGTTTCTGTTGTCGCTCAATAGTGTAAAGCTGTACCCCTAAATATAGCAGTACACTAGCTTGATAGCCACTACCCGTACCTATCTCCAATACTTTTTGTCGAGGTGATACTTGTAGCAATTCCGTTTGGAAAGCTACGGTATAGGGTTGAGAGATAGTTTGCCCTTCCTCTATCGGGAAAGCCTTATCTTGGTAAGCGTGGTCTTCAAAACTGCTGTCCATAAACAGATGGCGTGGTATCGTGCGAATAGCCTCCAATACACGCTTGTCCTTTATGCCTTTTTCTCTCAATAAATCAGCTAATTGATTCCGTAATCCTTTGTGTTTTAATGTGTCTTTCAGCGGTAGCATCTTCTTGTATTTTCGGGTACAAAATTCAACCTTTTTTTTCAACTAAAAAAGTATTTGTGTTATTTTTTTGCTAAAAAGTTGATTAGTTTAAAAATTATTTATACTTTTGTGGCGGAAAAAACTAAATTAGGAAAGAGATGAAGCGTTTAAAACGTAACTTGCATTTCATCTTTGTCTTCCTTTTAGCTACGGCTTGCAGAGTGAGCGATACCTCCTCTGAAGCCACTCAAGTAGTGAAAGTTGAAGATAGATATGAAATGACACTACCTAACTCTCTTACCAGCCAAAATAATCTTTATGAAGAAGCCTCTCTGCAATATGGCAACGGTAAGTCTGAGCTTTTTGTTGCAGTAATCGATGAAGACCGCAAGGAGCTTAATGAGGTACTTTACCAAGTGTTAAAGGACTCTTTGCATATTAAAAACAAAAAAGCCTTTGTTAAATCCTTCGGATTAAAGGACTATTTTAGCATCTGCAAAAAAGGTTGGGCAGAAGCCAAGATGATGCGCCCTACTGATAAACAAATCACCGAAACTACCATTAATAAATATCCTGCTGTAGTAGTTGAAACTACCGAAACCGTCAATGGTATCGGAGTCTTTTACGTCGTGGCTATTGTCGAAACTAAAAAGACCTACTACCAAGTTTTTACCTGGACGTTAGCTAGCAAAAAAGAAAAGAATTACCAGCAGATGAAAGACATTATCAATTCCCTAAAAGAATTATAAATACTTATCTAATGACTATTAATGTAGCCCTTGCCTGCTTTGGTATGAGTGGACGGGTATTTCACGCCCCTTTCATAGCACAACACCCACAGTATCACCTCTATGCGATAGTAGAACGCCATCGTTCCGATTCGCACGCTCTATATCCTGGTGCTAAACTCTATCGCTCAGTAAACGAAATGCTACAAGACCCTGTGGTAGATTTGGTAGTGGTCAATACCCCCGTGCAAACCCATTATGAGTATGCCAAAGAAGCGTTATTAGCAAATAAGAATGTATTGGTAGAAAAGCCTTTTACGGTTACTGTCGAGCAGGCTGAAGAACTCAATACATTGGCTACAAAACAAGGCAAGTTGCTTTCCGTTTATCAAAATAGGCGTTATGATGGCGATTATTTAAAGGTAAAAGAAATAGTAAACAGTGGTGTACTGGGCGAACTTAAAGAAGTAGAAATGCGCTTCGACCGTTTCCGAAGTGAAATTAGTGCTAAGGCTCATAAGGAAACTCCCGAACGTGGGGGAGGGGCTCTCTACGATTTAGGAGCACATCTCATAGACCAAGCGCTCCAGCTATTCGGTACTCCTAAAAACGTATATGCCGATTTGGGTTACCTTCGCAAAGGTACTCAAACCGACGACTATTTTGAACTGATTCTCTTTTACGAGAACGAACTACGCGTCCGCCTTAAATCCACTACCTATGCTTTGGAACGCCAATGGGAGTACACCTTGCACGGCACTAAGGGTTCCTTCCTTCAACAGCGGTTCGACGGACAAGAAAATGCCTTAGTAGCGGGCACTATCCCTTCAGCCTATCAGTGGCTACCTTCTGTTGCCGAGCCTAATGGCATTCTCCATACAATTGAAAAACGTTTGTTTACCACTGCCCAACACGGTAACTATTGGCTTTTTTATAACGACCTTTACCAAGCTTTAACAGGCAAAGGTGCCAATCCCGTACCTGCCACTCAAGCCGTTGAAATTATCAAAATTATTAGTCAATTTAGCCAATAACACAATCTGCTAATTCTCTAATTTTCTAATTTGCAAATTATAACCTTCCTTGCAAGAATTTCTTTACTTTCTTCACATCATACCCCTTCCCCGATTCTAAATCTTCACTTTTTTGAGTGAAAAGCACATCTCCTTTTTCGTTGAGAATCAAAAAAGAGGGATAACCATATTGTGCGCCAGGGTTTCCGTACTTTTTAAAAGCCTTTTCATTCTTGTTTTCAGGTGAGAAGTTTAGGTGATAGAAAATATATTTCTTATCCAAAATACTTTTCAGTTCAGGTGTAGTAGTCACTAAATGGTTAAAGCGCAAGCACCACACACACCAATTCCCACCTATTTGCACCAACACTTTTTTGTGTTCTTTTTTAGCTTGTTTTAGCAGTTGTGTAATACGTGCATCACCGTCTTCCTCAGGGTGATAAGGTTGTTCATAACCAGCGCGTTCTTTACTTATTTCCTCACTGTTTTGAGACCAAAGAGCAGTACCTCCCCAGCAGAGGAGTGCTATAAAAAAGTATTTCTTCATAAAAACCAAATCTTTTGAAAATATATAATTACAAAAAAAGTGCCAAGATATTTCAAGAGCTACATCGAGGCTGTTTTAAAAGTCTTAAATTGCATTTGCGTCGCTACACTTTGCCAAAGTTGCCTGTGTGGCTTACTCCTTTGGAAAAGTTGATTACCTTGATAATCAATTTCTTTTAGTTATATTGTAGAGGCGATTGGCAAATTGCCTTCACAAAACAAAACTTTTCTGACAAGCTTCATATCTCTACATTTTCAGAATAAACATTACTAAATCTCCTCTTTTCAATAGATTTTATCTATCATAAATGGCTCTTATAAGCATCTAATATATAGGTTATTAATAGCGTTCCTTCGTCTTTTGTTCGTCTTAGCTTCGTCTTAGGTTCGTCTTAGGTTCGCTTTAGCTTCGGTCAAACTCCCTCCAAAATGGCTCTTTTTTCCTCATTTCTCATAGATAATATCTATATAAAGAAAACTATCCGCTTAATGAGTTGATATTTTTAAATATCACAACTATTTTATAGTTTCAATTTTTATTGATTTTTAAGATTCCCATAAGGTTAGATATTCCTTTTATATTCTAAATTCTCATTTGCTAATTTTCTAATTGGCTAATTCCCAAATTACTAATGCATTATCTTAAAAATATTTCATAAAAAGTATGGTTATTCCAAAACAAAACATTACCTTTGCCTATCATTAATGAAAAATAAACGAAACAATTGCTTTTTATGGATAAGTATTCTTTTTTGAATGCCGCAAGTACGGCTTATTTTGGTGATTTATACGATAAATATCTCGAAAACCCCGATGCGGTAGAACCCAGTTGGCGCGCTTTCTTTCAAGGTTTCGATTTTGCTCAAGAGCAATACAGCACTCCGGTAGAAGAAGCAGTACCCGTAATGGTACAACAAGTGGTGGGTAACGAAAACCCTGCGCTTTCCGAAACTGTCAAGAAAGAGTTTGCCGTGCTTAACCTCATCAATGGTTATCGCACTTACGGACACTTATTCGCACAAATTAATCCGCTACGTCCTCGTGAGCCATATACACCTACTTTGGCTATCGAAAACTACGGGCTTACGACGGCTGACCTCAATACTACCTTCGATGCTGCTCGTGAAATAGGCTTAGCTCCCTCGCCTTTAAGTGCAATTATTGAGGCGTTGAATACTACTTATTGTAAGTCGATAGGGGTAGAATATCAGTATATTCACAATCCCCAAGAACGTGATTGGTTCACCAAACGATTACAGCAAAATCACAATAAACCTCAGTTTTCTAAGGAAGAAAAACTGCAAATCCTTAACAAACTTAATGAAGCCACTTCTTTTGAGAACTTCCTTCATACTAAGTATGTAGGTCAAAAACGCTTTTCGCTTGAAGGCAACGATGCGCTCATCGCAGGTCTCGACTTTATGGTGGAAGCTGCTGCCGAGCAAGGAGTAAAACACGTAGTACTCGGTATGGCGCACCGTGGGCGATTAAACGTATTAACCAATGTATTCGGCAAGAATCCAAAGGATATCTTTTCCGAGTTCGACGGTAAGGATTACGAAATGGACGATTGGTTCGACGGTGATGTGAAATACCACTTGGGTATCACCACCCAACGCACTACTCGTGCCGGAAAAACCGTAGATATGAATTTAGTACCTAACCCTTCGCATCTCGAAGCTGTAGATGCCGTTGTAGGAGGTATTACTCGTGCGAAACAAGACCACTATTGTCAAGAAAATTTCCGACAAGCCTTGCCTATCATTATTCACGGTGATGCTGCTGTGTCAGGGCAGGGTATCGTCTACGAAACGGTGCAGATGTGTGGATTGAGAGGTTTCACCAACGCGGGTACCGTGCATATAGTGATAAACAACCAAGTAGGGTTCACTGCTAATTTTGCCGACTCGCGTTCGTCGTTGTACTGTACCGATATTGCAAAGATGAACGATTCGCCTGTGCTTCACGTAAATGCCGACGATGCCGAAGCCGTAGTGCGCACTTTTCTCTTGGCAATCGATTACCGCCAAGCCTTTGGCAAAGACGTGTATATCAATCTCTTTGGCTATCGTAAATACGGTCATAATGAAGGCGATGAACCGCGTTTTACACAACCTCTTTTATACAAAATTATAAGTAAGCACGACAATCCCCGCAATATTTACGCACAGAAGCTAATCGAAGAAGGTCTCATACAGCAAAGTTATGTTGCCGAGATAGAGAACGCTTATAAAGTTACTCTTGATGCCGACCTCGAAGCATCTCGTCGCGAACCACTTACGATATTAAAGCCTTTTATGCAAACCGAATGGCAAGGCTTTGAAATAGCATCGCCAAAACAAATGTTACAAAAGGTAGATACAACTATTAGCAAAGGAAAACTCGACACAATAGCCAAGGCACTTACTGAATTGCCTGCCGATAAACCTTTTATCAGTAAGGTGAAAAAGATTGTAGCCGACCGTAAAGAGGCGTATGCACACAACCATATCGATTGGGGAATGGCAGAGCTCTTGGCGTATGGTTCACTCCTTAGTGAGGGCTACGATGTACGTATCACTGGGGAAGATGTGCAACGCGGTACATTCTCACACCGTCACGCTGTGCTCAAAACAGAAGATACCGAAGAAGAAATATGCTTCTTGCAAGACCTCAAAGCCAAACAATTGGCAACAGGTACTTTCCATATCTACAATTCGCTGTTATCCGAATATGGAGTCTTGGGCTATGAGTACGGCTATGCAATGGCAAGTCCGCGCACGCTTACCATATGGGAAGCACAGTTCGGCGATTTTTCCAATGGCGCGCAAATAATGATTGACCAGTATATCTGTTGTGGTGAAGACAAATGGAAAGTGCAAGACGGATTGGTAATGTTACTCCCTCACGGTTATGAAGGACAAGGAGCTGAGCACTCTTCGGCACGCATAGAACGCTATTTGCAACTCTGTGCTGAGAACAATATGTATGTAGCCAATTGTACTACCCCCGCTAACTTTTTCCACCTACTACGTCGCCAAATGAAGACTACCTTCCGTAAGCCGTTGGTAATATTCACTCCTAAAAGCTTATTGCGTCACCCCCAAGTGATTTCAACTGTGGAAGACTTAGCTAGCGGACAGTTCCAAGAGGTGCTAGACGACCCTATTGCTAAAGCTCAAAAAGTAAAACGCGTAGTATTTTGCTCTGGTCGCTATTACTACGACCTCTATGCCGAACGCGAAAAACTTGGCAGAGACGATATAGCCTTAGTGCGCATCGAGCAGTTGTTCCCACTACCGCTAACACAGCTCAAAACCATTATAGCGAAGTACAAACACGCCACCGACTTTATTTGGGCGCAAGAAGAGCCTAAAAATATGGGCGCTTATGGTTATATGTTAATGAACTTCGATTTGGTAAAATGGCGTTATGTAGGTACTCCCGCCTATGCAGCCCCTGCCTCTGGTAGCCATACCCGTGACCGCAAACGCCACAACGAAGCTATCGCAGCTGTATTTGAATAATAAAAAACTAAAAATACCAATTGATATGAAACGAATTATTACATTACTATTGCTGATAACCACTTATGCACTATCAGCGCAAAAAACAGTTACCAAAATTGTGTCACGAGAGCAGAATTCACCCTTGCTCGTGGTGAATGGCGTTCTGATAGACGATAACAAGATAGGTAGTATCTTTTTAAACGCAATTGATCCTAATGATATTGAGAATATCAACGTACTTAAAAGCGCACTTAAAGATCCTTCTGCTACTGTTTTATGTAGCAGTAAAGCCGAAAAAGGAGTGGTTATCATTACTTTGAAGAAAAGTAAAGACACTTCTAAGAAAGATAACCTATCAGGAATAGAAAATCCTAATAAAGCTTTTCCTCTGGTTGTTGTCAATGATGTAGAGTTTTCAGATCCTGAAGTAGGAAAGCTTTTTATGAACAATGTCAGCCCTAAAAGAGTAGAGAGTATCGTAGTGCTAAAAGACAAAAAAGCTACTGAAAAATACGGTGAGAAAGCTAAAAATGGAGTGATTTTAGTTACTCTAAAAGGAAAACCTGAAAAGTTAGATATACCACCTTATGAACCTAAATCGTAGCACGACGAGCAATTCGTCGCAAACTTTGGCAAAGTTGAACCTCTATGGGGAACGCAGCTTTCTAACACATAACACCTAAAAAATGAGTCGAACTTTTTACATTAAAAATACACAAGCACCTGAAGAAATGACTCCTCAGCAATTGCTCGACCTCCAGCGTGAGGGATTTGTACAATACTCTATTGATGATAACGACGAGAATTACTCCCAAGTGATGAACGCACCGCTCAGTGATTGGGGCTATATGCTGATGGGACAAGAAGGCATCAGTGGTCGCGGTTTTGAGGTCTCTTACGACACCGAAACCCAAGACTACGGTGTGCGCGTCTTTACTCCCAGTACCGAAGCCGATTGGTTAGGTGCGTACGAGTTTATTGGCAAAGTAGCCACCGCATTGGGTAGCAAAGTGGTTGATGAAGAAGGAGAGGTTTATGAACCTAATGCCATTACGTACGATTATAGAAACGATATTAAATTTGGTATCAAATGTTATGAAGGTGAAAAAGGAGGATCTTATCTGTTCGGTGTCTACCGTCCTATATGTTTGTCAGACGAAATGATAAACGGGTTATTAGCTGCCGAAGATAAGGTAAAAGCCTTTAGTCAGCTCATAGAAAAACAACTATATGAGCACCCTGATGCATATATCGCACGTCAGCAGTTTTTTAGAAATGACAGAGGAGAGGTGATGGGAGCTTATGCTCTTACAGAGGGCGTCCCTACTATCTTGCCATATGAATACCCACCTTTTGTAGATTTCACCCAAGTAAACCTCAGTCAAGACGATGTAAAGTTGTGGCGCATTAGTTTGGTAGTTATCAACGGCGATGAAAACGACCCTGATGCTTATGAGGTACTCGATGGGCTCGATTACCAAACCTTTTTAGAGCGATTGCCTCAAGAGAAAATACAAAAACTCGATGGTCACTATATGCTTATAACTCTCAACCGAAAAGAACTCGAAGCTCTTTTGCAAAACGACAAGCAAGAACGCAAAGGACTCCTAGCAAAATTGAAAAACTTTTTAACGACGAAATAACTAATACCTAACACCTAAAACTAAACGATATGTTGGAAATGAAAGTCCCTTCACCTGGGGAATCTATCACCGAAGTAGAAATAGCCCGTTGGCTTGTAAAAACGGGTGATTATGTAACCAAAGACCAAGCTGTTGCCGAAGTGGATTCAGATAAGGCAACCCTCGAACTTCCCGCTGAAGCCAGTGGAGTCATTACGCTGCAAGCCGAAGAAGGCGAAGCTGTAAAAGTAGGACAAGTGGTATGCTTGATTGATACTAAAGCAAAAGCTCCAGCAGGAGCTTCATCAGCAGGTACTTCACCATCACAACCAGTTAAACAGGAAGCTCCTGTGGCACCCAAACCTACAGCTCCTGCACCTTCCACAGCTCCTATAGCACCTGCATCTTCTGCAAAGCAAGTTCCAAGTCCTGCAGCTCGTAAAATATTAGCAGAACGCGAGATTCCTGCATCAACAGTAGTAGGTACAGGCAAAGGAGGTCGCATTACCAAAGATGATGCACTTAAAGCCTCTAAACCTTCGATGGGGACTCCTACGGGTGGCGTTCGCAAAGAAGTGCGTACTAAGATGAGTATGTTGCGCCGAAAAGTAGCCGAACGTTTGGTGAGTGCTAAGAATGAAACCGCTATGCTCACTACTTTCAATGAGGTGGATATGACGGCTATTTACGAGTTGCGCGCCAAATATAAGGACGCTTTCAAAGAGCGCCATAATGTGAGCCTCGGCTTTATGTCGTTCTTTACTTTAGCCGTCGTGCGTGCTCTTAAACTCTTCCCCGATGTCAATTCGATGATTGACGGACAAGACAAGGTAACTTACGATTTCTGCGATATCTCTATTGCCGTTTCAGGTCCTAAAGGCTTGATGGTTCCCGTGATTCGCAATGCCGAGAACCTTTCGTTTAGAGGTGTGGAAGCCGAAGTAAAACGCTTAGCTACCCGCGCTCGTGATGGACAAATTACGGTAGATGAAATGACTGGTGGTACTTTTACGATTACTAATGGGGGCGTGTTTGGCTCTATGCTTTCTACTCCTATCATCAATCCGCCACAATCAGGGATTTTGGGTATGCACAACATTGTCGACCGCCCTATTGTGCGCAACGGACAGATAGTGATTGCTCCTGTAATGTATGTTGCTCTTTCATACGACCACCGTATCATCGATGGGCGTGAATCAGTAGGATTTTTAGTAGCTGTGAAAGAAGCACTTGAAAATCCTGTAGAAATTCTAATGAATGGCAATCCTAAGCAAGCTCTTGAGCTCTAAGGAATTAGAGAAAAAGATATAGAAAACTCCCTATAAAGCTAACAGCTTTATAGGGAGTTTTAATAATTAGTAAATTATGAATCAGTTACTTCACAAAAGCAACGGCTTTCATTTCTTCAATAAAACGCAGAGCGAGTTCATCGGCTTCTGCTTGACTTTTAGCTTCAGTGTAAATGCGAATAATAGGTTCAGTATTAGATTTTCGCAAGTGTACCCAGCTTTGAGGAAAATCAATCTTTAAGCCATCGATAGTATTGATTTGCTCGTGTGCGTACTTCTTTTGCATTTCACGTAGGATATTATCGGGGTTAATGTCTTTGGTAAGTTGTATTTTGTTCTTGCTCATATAATAAGCAGGATAACTATTGCGCAAGGTCTTTACACTGCATTTTCTTTCAGCAAGTAAGGAAAGGAATAACGCTACACCTACCAAAGCGTCACGACCATAGTGTAGTTCAGGATAGATAATACCTCCATTGCCTTCACCACCTATGATTGCGTGCACTTCCTTCATTTTAGCAACTACATTTACTTCACCTACAGCTCCTGCAGCATAATGTACTCCGTACTTTTCGGCTATATCTCTCAATGCACGAGAAGAAGAGAGGTTAGAGACTACATTTCCTTTGGTTTTTCCTAAAATATAATCGGCGCAAGCAACCAAAGTATATTCTTCGCCGAACATTTCACCTTCTTCCGTAATAAAAGCTAATCTATCTACATCGGGGTCTACTACGATACCAAAATCAGCTTTTTCTTCAAGTACTTTTTTACAGATGTCTCCCAAATGTTCTTTTAAAGGTTCGGGGTTATGAGGAAAATGTCCGTTTGGTTCACAATACAAACGAACTACTTCTACGCCAAAACGTTCTAATAACTTTGGAATTGCAATACCTCCTGTGGAGTTCACCGCATCAACAACCACTTTGAATTTACAATTGCGTATGGCTTCGATAGTGGAAGATGTTAGCAACCCTAACACTGCCTCAATATGTTTTTGAATATAGGTATTATCGTGAGAAATACTTCCTAAAGCTTCTACATCAGCAAAAACCACCTTGTTCTCTTGAGCAATGGTTAGAATTCTTTCACCTTCTTTAGCACTGAGGAACTCTCCCTTATTATTGAGAAGTTTTAGGGCGTTCCACTGTTTAGGATTATGACTTGCAGTGAGAATAATGCCCCCATCGGCTTTTTCCATTGTAACAGCTACTTCGACGGTAGGAGTTGTACTTAGCCCGATATCCACTACATTAATGCCTAATCCTACAAGGGTGTATTGTACTAAGTTCTGTATCATTTCGCCCGAAATACGTGCGTCTCTTCCTACAACTACCTTTATATTTGCTTTGTTGAGGTTTTCTTTGAGCCACGTACCATAAGCGGCAGCGAATTTTACGGCATCGATAGGGGTTAGATTTTCATCGGGTACACCTCCAATAGTACCACGAATACCTGAGATTGATTTGATTAATGACATAATTTAAGTGATTATACTCTCTTCAAAAGATAATGATAACATAGAAGAGAGAGTGTTTTTTCGCGACAAAAATAGGATAAAAAAATGATATATAAAAATTTGAAATCATAAAGATTAATGGTTAGTGGTTAAATTAAAGAAGGCTTATGGGATAAACGAACAACAAGCGAAGAAAGAATGGGTCTACAGTGGGTCTACAGTGGGTCTACAGTGGGTCTACAGTGGGTCTACAG
>ERZ772807.279-NODE-279-length-32565-cov-6.108951_pt1 | contig 32565 bp, 20 predicted proteins | sample MGYA00511472_ERZ772807 | MGnify/ENA primary metagenome ERZ772807 (study PRJEB29015, sample SAMEA2737947) | human oral metagenome | biome: human oral; feature: human-associated habitat; material: dental | place: China | collected 2039 ... | reverse complement strand
CTGCCCCGCTCCGCCACCGGCGAGCGCATGAACCCCTACACGTCCATGTGGACGGGCGTCACCCCGGGCGACGGCCCCCAGGAGTTCCACCTGATCCTCATGGACAACGGGCGCACCAAGGTCCTCGCCGACCCGATCGGCCGCCAGGCCCTGGCCTGCATCCGCTGCGGCTCGTGCATGAACATCTGCCCGGTGTACCAGCACACCTCGGGTCACGCCTACGGCTCCGTCTACCCGGGCCCCATCGGTGCAATCCTCACCCCGCAGCTCACCCAGGGCCTGGACGAGAAGGACCCGGTACACACCCTGCCCTTCGCGTCCTCCCTGTGCGGCGCGTGCGGCGAGGTCTGCCCCGTCAAGATCGACATTCCGACCATCCTCATCCACATGCGCGCGCGCACGGTCGACGTCAAGCGCAACATCGTGCCGGACGTGTGGGACCTGGCGATGGGCGTGACCACACCGATGATGTCCAACGCGAAGCTGTGGAAGGCCGCGGGTAAGCCCGCCAAGGCTACCCGACTCTTCGCGAAGAAGGGGTCGATCGGGGCGCTGCCTTTCCCGGCCTCGCTGTGGACGCGCGCACGCGACTTGCCCGTCGCTCCCAAGGAGACGTTCCGCGAGTGGTGGAAACGCACGCACGCTGGCTCCGACGCGAGCGCTCCGCGCACGGACGCGCCCGCCACGGGTATCCCGCTCGCCTCCGAGCACGGCATGACCAGCAGCACGACCCCCGAGGAGGCGTGACATGAGCAAGATCACGATGGACGCGAAGACCGCGATCCTGGCGCGCGCCCGCGACGCCATCTCCCGTTCCCAGCAGGGCCGCCCCGTGCGCCCCATTCCCCGCGACTACATCCGCTCCACCGAGCACGCTCCCGGCTCGGACGCCGTCGTGGAAGAGATGATCGAGAAGCTCGAGGACTACTCCGCGCAGGTCGTCGTGGTTTCCAGCGAGGACGAGGCCGCCGACGCCATGTCTTCGTTCCTGGTCGATCAGAAGGCAACCTCGGTCGTCGTCCCCACCGGCCTGGACGAGGCCTTCAAGAAGGCGGCCGCCCGCGAGGGCAGGACGGTGCGCGAAGACAGTCGCGAGAAGGCCATCCCCACCCTGGAGCTCGACGAGATCGACGCCGTGGTCACCCGCAGCCGCGTCGCAATCTCCATTTCGGGAACGATCGTCCTGGATGGCGAGCCGGACCAGGGGCGCCGCGCGATCTCCCTGGTGCCCGACACGCACGTCGTCGTCCTCAGGCGTGAGGACATTGTGCCCACGGTGCCTCAGGCGGTCGACATCCTCGGCAGGAACCCGACGCGCCCCATGACGTGGATCGCCGGTGGTTCCGCGACCTCCGACATTGAGCTCGTCCGAGTCAACGGCGTGCACGGCCCCCGCTTCCTGCGGGTCGTCATCGTCAAGTGAGCGTTTCGCTCTGACAACACTTGTGCCCGGCTGCCATTGCGCAGCCGGGCGCTCGTTTTGTCCCGAAGACCTCAGCGCAGGTAGCGGCCCGCCGCCGAGGCCTCGCCAACTGGGCCCTACGGGTGGCGCCGTGCGCCCCTCTATGCGCAGCTAAGCCCTACACCCCAGGCAGCCACCAGCCGCCAGAAGCACAGGGGCAGTGCACCCGAACAGGTGCAGTGCACCCGATCAGGTGCAGTGCACCCGAACAGAAGAGGTGCATTGCCTACGGATCGGGTGCAGCGCCCCAACACACAAGAACAAACGCGGAACTGACAGAACCCATCCCCTCCCCGCCACAACCAGCCCGGGCACAGGGCGCCGAGCCGGTAATGATGACCCCGTCAGCGCAGATAGCGGCCCGTCACCGAGGCCTCGTTGGCTGCAATATCGGTCGGCGTCCCCTGTGCGACGATGCGGCCGCCCTCAATTCCGCCGCCCGGCCCCATGTCGATCACCCAGTCGGCGCAGCGAATCAGGTCCACATCGTGCTCGATGACCAGGACGGTCGCGCCGCGGTCAATGAGGCGCTGCAACACGTCGAGGAGGACCTGCACGTCGTCCGGATGCAGGCCAATCGTCGGCTCGTCGAAGACAAACAGCGTCCCGTCTTGGCGGCGTCCCATCTCCGAGGCCAGCTTAAGTCTCTGCGCCTCACCGCCGGACAGGGCGGGCGTGGCCTCCCCCAGCGTCAGGTAGCCCAAGCCGAGGCTGGACAACGTCTCGAGGAGAGCACCCGCTTTCTTGAGTCCGCGCACGGCCACCCGGGCCTCGTCCACGCTCATCGACATGATCTCGGGCAGGCTCAGGCCCTCGCGTCGGATCTCATTGGCCTGGGTCCCGTAGCGGCTCCCCCGGCACTGCGTGCACTCGATGTCCACGTCCGGCAGGAACTGAACGTCCAGGGTGATCTGCCCGGTACCGTCGCAGGTCGCGCAGCGCAGCGAGCCCGTGTTGTAGGAGAACGCGCCCGCCTTCAGCCCGGCGGCTGTTGCCTCCTCGGTGCGAGCGAAGGCGCGGCGCAGCTCGTCCAGCACCCCGGAATATGTGGCGACGGTCGAGCGCACGTTGACGCCGATGGGCGTCGCGTCGATCAGGTTGACGCGGGACATCCCGGCGGCATCCACGTCGCGCACGTGCCCAGGCAGCGCCTCACCCGCCAGCTGGGCGCGCAGCGCGGGAACCAGCGATTCCAGCACGAGCGTCGTCTTGCCGGACCCGCTCACGCCCGTCACCGCCGTCAGCGTCCCCACGGGGATGTCTACGCTCAGCGGTGCCAACGTGTGTATCCGCAAGGTCTCCAGGTGAATCGCGCCGCGCCCATCCGTGTCCGCGCCAGATTCCGACTCCCCCGTCTGCCGTTCAACCCTGCGCGAGCCCGCCATGTACGGGCCAATGCGGGAGGCGGGGGCGGCGCGGGCCTCGTCGATGGACCCCTGGAAGATGACGCTGCCACCGTTCGCGCCAGCGCCCGGGCCGATCTCGATGAGGTGGTCGGCAGCCCCGAGGACGCTCGTGTCGTGGTCGACGACGACGGCGCTGTTTCCGTCGGCGATCAGCTCGCGGATAATCGCGAGGACCCCGTCGACGTTGGCGGGGTGCAGGCCGATCGTCGGTTCGTCGAGGACGTAGAGGACCCCGGTCGTGCGATTGCGCACCGCGCGGGCCAGCTGGACGCGCTGGCGTTCGCCGTTGGACAGGGTCGAGGAGGCGCGGTCCAGCGACAGGTAGGACAGGCCCAACTCGACGAGGCGTTCCATCGGCTCAGTCATCTCGTCGACGATAACGCGGGCCATGGGCGCGACCTCATCCGGGACAAGGCCCGGGACCCGCGAGGCCCACTCGCGCAGTTCGGTCAGGGTCAGGCGGGAGGCCGCTCCCAGGTCCATACCGTCGATGAGGGTGGAGCGCACCCGCTCCCCCAGCCGCGTGCCCTCGCAGGCGGGACACGTGCGGGTGATGAGGTACTTGGAGACGCGGGCGAGGGCCTTCTCGTCCTTGGCCTTCGACAGCGCGTTTTCGACGGTGGCGACCGCGTTGAAGTATGTGAAGTCCAGGTCCGTGCCTCCCGTCTTGGTGGCCACGACGATGTGCCGTTTCTCGGGCGGGCCCTCGTAGACGATCGTCTTTTCTCCGTCGGTCAGGTCTCGGAAAGGCACGAAAGTGCGCACGCCCATCTCGCGCGCGACGTCCTTCATGAGTTTCCACATGAGGGATCCCCACGGGGAGACGGCCCCTTCGTCAATGGTGAGAGACTGATCGGGCACGAGGGCGTCACGGTTCACGAGGCGCTGGACGCCCGTCCCCTCGCACACGGGACACGCGCCCCCAGAGTTGAAGGCCATCTCCTCGGCTCCGAGCCCATAGAAGGACTCCGCGCATGTCGGGCACACGAGCGGAATCTCGAGGGCGACGGCTCGCGAGGGCGGCACACGGTGCCCGTTGGGGCACAAGTAGGAGCCCGCACGCGAGAACAGGAGCCGCAGGTGGTTGAGGAGTTCCGTGGCCGTGCCAAAGGTTGAGCGCACGTCGGGCACGCCCGGGCGCTGACGCAGCGCGAGCGCGGCGGGTACATGCGCGACCTCGTCGACCGAGGCCTTGGCCACCTGGGAGATGCGTCTGCGCGTGTAGGTCGCCAGGGACTCAAGGTAGCGCCGCGATCCCTCCGCATACAGCGTGCCCAGGGCGAGGGAGGACTTGCCCGACCCGGACACACCCGCGATCGCGACGAAGGAGTTCAGGGGAACGTCGATGTCCACGTTCTTGAGGTTGTGGACGCGGGCACCGCGCACGCGAATGACGTCGGGCACGTCAGAACCCCAAGCGCCCCAGCATCTTGGGGTCAGACTGCCAGTCCTTGGCGGTGCGCACGTGCAGGTCCAGGTAGACGCGCCGCCCCAGCAGCTCCTCGATGTGCGCGCGCGCCTGGGTGCCGATCTGCTTGAGGCGCGAACCCTTGCGGCCGATGATGATGGCCTTCTGGGAGTCGCGCTCGACGTAGACGTTCACGTGGATGTCAAGCATGGGCGGCCGCTCGTCGCCCTCGCGGCGGGGACGCTCGATGATCTCCTCGACCTGGACGGCCAGGGAGTGGGGCAGCTCGTCGCGCACCCCCTCCAGGGCGGCCTCACGGATGAACTCGGCGATGAGGGTGTCGGAGGACTCGTCGGTGACGTCCCCGTCGGGGTACAGGGGCGGCGAGAGCGGCACGGTCTGGGCCAGCACGTCGCGCAGGTGGTCGATGCCCTTGCCCTCCACCGAGGAGACGGGCACGATGGCCGCCCACTCCTCCAGCTTCTCGATCGCGAGCAGGTGCTTCATGACGCGCTCACGCGCAACCGCGTCGCACTTGGTGGCCACGGCGATGATCGGACGCTTGACGGAGCGCAGCTCGCGGGCGATGAACTGGTCGCCTGGACCGATGCGCTGGTCGGCGGGCAGGCAGAAGAGCACGACGTCGACCTCGGAGAGGGCCTCGCGCACCATGTCGTTGAGGCGCTTGCCCAGCAGCGTGCGGGGACGGTGGTATCCGGGGGTGTCGACGAGCACCAGCTGGTAACCCTCCCCGTGCACGATGCCGCGGATGTTGTGGCGGGTCGTCTCGGGGCGACCCGAGGTGATCGCGATCTTGGCCCCGACCAGGGCGTTCGTCAGGGTCGACTTGCCGACGTTGGGACGCCCGACGATGGAGACGAAGCCGGCTCGGAAGTCTTCGGGGAAGTCGGGGACCTCAATGGTCGCGGCCACGTCCTCACGCAGGGATGCGAGCGAGGTCAGCGCCTCGAAGGCGTCCAGGTCCGCGTCCTCCTCGTCCTCCAGGTCCTGCGGGTCCGCCCCGCCGTCGTCGAACTCGGCGTCGTCGCCCTGCTCGCCCCCGGCCTCGTTCGCCTCGCCGAGGCCGGAGTGGATCTGCGCGCGCGCGTCGGCCTCCGGGTCGGCGGAGTCAGGTGCGACCTCGATGCGGGCGTCCCCGAGGGCGTTGGGGCCGGCCATGAGTTCGTCGTCGGAGGGGAATCGCATGTCAGTTGTCCTTGTCGTCGGCGGGGTGCTGGTCGGGGGTGAGGGCAGGGTAATCGGGGTCGAGGCGGCAGAGAATCGTGGAGACCTGGCGGCGTCGCCCGCGCGCCTCCTGCGCACTCATCGTCACGCCCGCAAGCGTGCCGGTGGCACCGGGGAGGGGAACCTTGCCGATCGCCTTGGCGAGGAGTCCTCCGACGGAGTCCACGTCCTCGTCTTCGATGTCGCGCCCGAGGAGCTCCCCGAGCTCGGAGATCGGGTAGCGGGAGGGAACCCGCCACGTCCCGGGCTCGATCTCTTCGGGTTCGGCGCTGTGACGGTCGTGCTCGTCGGTGAGCTCGCCGACGACCTCCTCGATGATGTCCTCCAGGGTCACCAGGCCGGCGACTCCCCCGTACTCGTCGATGACGATCGCCATGTGGAAGCGCTGGGCCTGCATCTGGCGCAGCATGTCGTCGGCCGGCTTCATTTCGACCGCGTACTCGGCGGCGCGCATCATCTGCTCGGCACGCATGTCCAGCTGGCCGCCGTTGGCCTCCCACCGGGAAACCACGTCCTTGAAGTAGAGGATGCCCCGGATGTCATCAACGTCATCGCCGACGACGGGCACGCGCGAAAAGCCGGAACGCACGAAAAGACGCAGCGCCGAGCGGGCGGGCGCGTCCGCGTCAATGGTGACCATGTCGGTGCGCGGAACCATGACCTCGCGCACGAGGGTGTGCCCGAGATCGAGGACGGAGCGGACCATGTCACGGTCCTCCTCCTCGAAGCCCTCGGTTTCACCCACCTCGTCGACGATCTCACGCAGGTCGGAGATCAGCTCGGCACGCACCTGAGCCTCGGTGGGAGCGGGAGCGGGGCGCGCGGAACGCAGCCGACGCAGCACGGGGTCGGCCAGGTGGCTGAGGCGCGAGAGGCGCGAGGCGAATCCCGCTCCCGCCAGGGCGATGCCCTCGGGGTTGCGGGCGCCCGAGCGGGCGGGGATGAAGGAGACGAAGAGGAGCTGGAGGGCGGCGGTAGCGAAGACCGCGATGAGCGCGACCGCCCACCACGGCATGCCCGTGCCCGCCAGGACGATCGTGACCATGACCGCGTAGACGACCTGCCAGAAGGTGCGGAAGGCCCGCAGGGACAGCAGGGTTCGGCGCTGGTGGTCGACGAGCGCGTAGAGGGTGCGCGCGTTCTTGCGTTCCTCCTCGACGAGGTCCTCCACCCCCGCCAGGGTCAGGCGTTGGACGGACTGTTCGACGCACTGGGCCAGCGACGCGGCCACGAGGGCGAGGAGCGCCAGGAGCAGCAACGCCAGCGAGGGCACGCCCGGGAGCGACGAGGCCGGGGCGGCCACGGGGATAAGGGTCATCGCGTGGCCAGGAAGGTCAGCAAGAGCTTGCGCTGGAGCGCAAACATGACCTCGCGCTCGGCGTCGTGGGCGTGGTCGTAGCCCAGGAGGTGGAGCATTCCGTGGGTGGCCAGCAGGAGCATCTCCTCGGCGGCGCTGTGGCCGGACTCCGCCGCCTGGCGGGCGGCAACCTGCGGGCAGATGCAGATGTCGCCGAGCATGCCGGGGGGCGTGGGGTGGTCCGCCGTTCCGGGCTTGAGCTCGTCCATGGGGAAGCTCATGACGTCCGTGGGGCCGGGCAGGTCGAGCCAGCGCATGTGCAGGTCCTCCATCGGCTCGGGCTCGATGAAGATGATGTTGACCTCGGCGTCCGAGCTCACGTGCATCTGGTCGAGCACGTAGTCGGCCAGCGCGGAAAACTCGGCGACGTTGATGTCGTAGTCGGTCTCGTTGATGACCTCGGTCATGGCGTGTACTCCCTGCGTGCTGTGTGGTGGCTGCGCGAGCGCGCGCGGCGCGCAGCGCTGCGATCGTCGAAGCGCTGGTAGGCGTCGATGATGGCGCCCACGAGTTCGTGGCGGACGACGTCGGCGCTGGTCAGGTGACAGAACTCGATGTCGTCAATGCCGCCGAGGATGGACTCGATGAGGGCCAGGCCGCTGGTCTGGCTGCCGGGCAGGTCCACCTGGGAGGCGTCGCCCGTGACGACGACCTTCGACCCGAAGCCCAGGCGGGTGAGGAACATCTTCATCTGGCCGAGGGTCGTGTTCTGGGCCTCGTCCAAGATGATGAAGGAGTCGTTGAGGGTGCGCCCGCGCATGTAGGCCAACGGCGCCACCTCGATGGTTCCGGCGGCCATGAGCTTGGGGAGGGCCTCGGGATCGAGCATGTCGCCCAGGGCGTCGTAGAGGGGCCGCAGGTAGGGGTCGATCTTGTCGGTCAGGGAACCGGGCAGGAAGCCCAGGTTCTCACCCGCCTCGACGGCCGGGCGGGTCAGGACGATGCGGCGCACCTCGCCCGAGAGGAGTCGGCGCACGGCCTGAGCCATGGCCAGGTAGGTCTTGCCCGTGCCCGCCGGGCCGATGCCGAAGACGATGGTGGCGCGGTCGATCGCGTCGGCGTAGGCCTTCTGCCCGGGGGTTTTGGGGCGGATGGATCGCCCGCGCGCCGAGAGGATCTCCTCGGTGGGGGCCTCGCCCGAGGCCAGGCGCCCCAGCAGCCCGATGGCCTGTTCGACGGCGGTCGCGTCCAGGGCGGTGCCGCGCCTGGCCATCCCGATGAGTTCTTCGAGGAGCCCGGCTGCCACGTCGATGTCGGCCTGGGTGCCCGCCAGGGAGATTTCGCGCCCGGTGACGAGGAAGCGCACGTGCGGGAAGCCCCGCTCCAGGGCGCGCAGCACCTGGTCGGCCACGCCGAGGACCGAGATGGGGTCCATGTCTGCGGGGATGGTGACGCGGCCCGTCGTGTGCGCGAGGGTGACCGCCGCGAGCGTCGGCTCAGTGTTCTCCGTAGTCATACTGGCTCCAGTTTACGCCGCCCTCGGTGCGAGGTGGGGCCGTGGGGCCGCCCGGCGCAGTGACCCCCGCCGCATACGCTTGCGCGGTGGGGCGAGCGGATGCGGCCGGGAGGCGCCGCAACGCACAATGAGGGCATGCCTACCCTGGAGGATCTTCTCGCCAGCCCGCCCGACCTGCCGGTGACGCGCGCGCTGGGCGACATCGCGCGAGCGGCGCGCCGAGGCGGATGCGCGCTCGTCACGGCTCCCCCGGGCACGGGCAAGACGACGCTGCTGCCCGTGGCCGTCGCGGTCGCCCTGGCAGGGCGCGGTGGCGGGCAGGGGCCGTCGAGGGTCCTGGTCACCCAGCCGAGGCGCGTCGCCGCACGGGCGGCGGCCCGCAGGATCGCTCGCCTCCTCGGGGAGGAGGTGGGCGGCCAGGTCGGCTACTCGGTGCGCGGGGACTCGCGGGTGAGCGAGGCGACCCGGGTGGAGATGGTGACCCCGGGCGTGGCCCTGCGACGCCTTCAGCGGGACCCGGAGCTTCCGGGCGTGGCGGCCCTCGTCGTTGACGAGTTTCACGAGCGTGACCTGGACACGGACCTGGCGTTGGCTTTCGCGTTGGATGCGCGCGCGGCCCTGCGCGAGGACCTGTTCATCGCCCTGACGTCGGCCACGTTGGAGGCCTCCTCCGCGACCGCCCTGCTGCGCGACGCCACGGGCGCCGATCCGGCGATCGTCAACGTCCCGGGGGAGATCCACCCCCTCCAGGTGCGTTACGCCCCGGCTCCGCGCGGCGTGGAGGCCGTGGGCGCGCTGGGGTCGGAGCGCGTGGGGGTGCGCCGGGAGTACCTGGCGCACGTGGCGCGCGTGATCGAGGACACGGTGGCGGCCACGTCCGGGTCCCTCCTGGTGTTCCTGCCCGGCGTCGGCGAGATCGAGGCCGTGCGCCGGAGCCTGAGCCTGCCCGGCGTCCCAATTCTCGCGCTGCACGGACAGCTGAGCGCCGCCGAGCAGGACCTCGCCCTGTCCCCCGCCTCGGGGCGCCGCGTCATCCTCTCTACGTCGATCGCGGAGTCGTCCCTGACGGTTCCGGGCGTGTCCATCGTGGTGGATTCGGGCCTCGCGCGCGAGCCGCGTTTCGACGCGGGGCGATCCCTGTCCTCCCTGGTGACGGTGCCGGCGTCGCTGGCCCGACTGGAGCAGCGGGCGGGGCGCGCGGCGCGCACGGGTCCCGGGGTGGCGGTGCGGGTCATGGACCCGGTGGACGTGGCGCGCAGGCCCGCCCAGTCGGCTCCGGGCATCGCCACGCAGGACCTGACGGACGCGCGCCTGCAGGTGGCCTCGTGGGGCACTCCGGTGGAGGAGCTCGCCCTGGTGGACGCTCCACCGTCGGGGACGTGGGAGGCTGCCCGCTCCCGTCTGGCCTCCCTCGGGGCGATCGACGAGGCCGGGGTCCCGACCGCTTTAGGGCGCACGCTCGCGTCCCTGCCCCTGGATCCGCCGCTCGGCAGGGCGCTCCTGGTGGCCAGCGGCGCACTGGGTGCGTCGAAGGCGGCGCGTTTCGTGGCCGTGCTGGCCGAGGATGTGCGCGCCCCGGGCGCGGACCTGGGGGGCTTCGAGCGCCGCCTGGGCCGCGGGGGTGAGGCGGGCGGGCCCCTGGCGGCGCGCGTGAGGGAGACGGAGGCTCGGCTGCGGCGCCTGGCCTCGCACCTGCCGGGCGTCGAGGCGTGGGAGGGCGAGGCCACGGCGGGTTTCCCCAAGCGGCGGGGCATGCCTCGGACCCGCGAGGACGAGCTGGCGCTCACGTGCGCGCTGGCGAATCCGCAGTGGATCGCGCGCAAGCGCCCGGGTTCGGCCGCCTACGTGCTGGCGGGCGGGGTGGGGGCTGAGCTTCCGGGCTCCTCCCCTCTCGAGGGGCAGGAGTGGCTGGCCGTGGCGTCGATCGATCGAGCCCCCGCGTCCCGCCACGCGCGCATCCTGGCCGCCGTTGCCCTATCGGAGGACGACGCGCTGGCGGCGGGGGCGGCGCTGACGCGCGAGGACACACGGGCGTCGGTCGAGCGCGGGGCGCTGCGGGCCACGCGCACGCGTTCCCTGGGGGCAATCCCGCTGTCCTCCTCCCCCGCGTCCCTCGGCACCGAGGAGGCCACCGCGCTGGCGGCCGAGCACCTGGCGGCGCGCGGGCTGGGCGAGCTGGGCTGGGGGAAGGAGGCCTCGTCGCTGCGCGAGAGGATGGCGGCGGTGCGTGCCGCCCTGGGGGATCCGTGGCCGAACGTGTCCGAGGCGGCCCTGGCCTCCAGCGCGGGGGCGTGGCTGGCCCCATGGGGGCGGCGCCTGGCCGAGGGAGCGCCCCTGTCGTCGGTGTCGATGCTCGAGGTGCTGCGTTCCCTGCTGCCGTGGCCCGAGGCGGCACGCCTGGATGAATTGGCGCCCGAGCGGCTCGAGATTCCCTCCGGGGGCACCCGGCCGGTGGATTGGGCCGGAGCGCACCCGGTGCTCACCCTGCGCGTCCAGCAGGCCTTCGGGTGGAGGGAGACGCCCCGGCTCTTGGACGGGCGCGTTCCCCTGGTGCTGCACTTGACGGATCCGGCGGGGCGCCCGGCGGCGGTAACCTCGGACCTCACGTCCTTTTGGGCGGGGCCGTATCGGGAGGTGCGCGCCCAGCTGCGCGGCCGCTATCCCAAGCACCCGTGGCCGGAGGATCCGCTCAGCGCCGAGCCGACGAATAGGGCCAAGAGGAGGCGCTAGCGGGCCATAGGCCTCCCGCGCGACGCGGGAGGGCAGGCATCGCGCAGGCGGACGACGCCTTGCACCGCGCGAACTCGCGGGCGCAGCGAGGCGCCCGCGGCGCGGTCACTCGCTGATCTTGCCGACCACTCCCCGCCCGTCGGGCAGGTTCTTGGACGGCATCTGGTAGGCGTCGAGGTCCGCGATTGCGGGGCGCTCGAGGCCCAGTTCGCGCAGCTGCGCGTAGGTCGACATGCGCACGGGGCCGAGCTCGGCGACGGGCTGGCCCCCCTGCGTGAGCGTGACGACTTCCCCGGATGAGGCCCGCGCGAGCGCGGCCCCCACATCCTGTTTGAAATCACCAATATCTAGAGCCCTCATGGGACTATCTAAGCACGCCGGGGGGCCATGAAACCAGCCGCGCGGTCACCATATGACACATGGCACCGATACACCGGCCAAACGAGCGTCACACTAACGCGTGGCAGTGACAATCACCACGCGCCGAGTGTTCGCCTGGTGGAATAGCTCAGGAGCGCGCGCGTTGAGGAAAGAGACCTTTCCCAACATAAGGAGCAACATGTCCACGAATCCGATCGAAGACGTCGACCTGCTGGTCGTCGGAGGCGGCAAGGCCGGCAAGTCGCTGGCGATGGAGCGCGCGAAGGCGGGCTGGCGCGTGGCGATGGTGGAGCGTCGCTTCGTGGGCGGCACCTGCATCAACGTCGCCTGCATTCCGACGAAGGCCCTGGTGAACTCGGCGCGGCGCCTCGCGGATGCCCGCAGCGACGAGGCCTTCGGCGTCGTGGGCACGGACGGGGCTCACGTTGACCTGGGGAAGCTGCGCGCCCACAAGGAGGGCATCGTGGGGGCGATGGTTGGCGCCCACGAGAAGATGTTTGCCGCCCCCGGCCTGGATTTCGTGCGCGGGGAGGCCCGTTTCGTGGGCGAGCGCACGGTGAGCGTCGCCCTGGAGGACGGCGGTGAGCGCACGATCCGCGGCGAGCGCGTCCTCATCAACCTCGGGTCTCGCCCGGCTCGCCCGGCGATTCCGGGCCTGTGGGAGTCTGGCGCGTGGACGAACGAGGAGATCCTGCGTCTGGAGGAGCTTCCCTCCTCCCTGGCGATCATCGGGGCCAGCTACATCGGCGTGGAGTTCGCGTCGATGATGGCGACCTTCGGCGTGGATGTCACCCTCATTTCCTCGGGCGCGCACGTGCTGCCGCGCGAGGAGGAGGACGCGGCCCGCGTCGTCGAGGCCGGCCTGGAGGCGGCGGGCGTGCGGATCGTGCGCGGGGTGCGCGCGCAGTCGGCGTCTCGCTCCGGCAACGAGACGACCCTGGTGCTCTCGGATGGTTCCTCGGTCGCCGCCGAGGCGGTCCTGGTGGCGGCCGGTCGCGTGCCCAACACGGATGGCATCGGCCTGGACAAGGCCGGGGTGGTCCTGGATGAGCGCGGTTTCGTCGCGGTCGATGAGCACCTGCGCGCGAGCGCCGCGAACGTGTGGGCGGCCGGCGACTGCGCGGGCACGCCGATGTTCACTCACGCCTCGTGGTCGGACTTCCGCATTATTCGCGCCCAGCTGACGGGTGCCGCCGAGGGTGATCCGACCGCGTCCACGGCGGGGCGCACGATCCCCTACGCCGTGTTTGCTACCCCGGAGCTGGCTCGCATCGGCGTGAACGAGGAGGAGGCGCGCGAGCGCGGCCTGGACGTGCTGGTGGCACGCGTTCCCACGGCGGCGATCCCGCGGGCGAAGACGCTGCGCTACGCGGGCGAGGGTTTCTGGAAGGCCGTCGTGGATGCGCGCACCCACGAGATCCTGGGCGCGACGCTGATCGGCCCGAACGTGTCCGAGGTGATCACCGCGGTCCAGGTGGCGATGGCCGGGCACCTCACCTACGAGCAGCTGCGTTTCCTCCCGGTTGCTCACCCGACGATGGCGGAGGGCCTGCAGGTTCTCTTCGATTCGCTGGGCTGAGCCGCGGAAGTTACGGGCATAGCGGGGCGGGTGGGTCCGAACGAGCGTTCGGACCCACCCTCCTTAACGGGGCCGCCCCCGCGCTTGGTGCGCGGGGGCGGCGACGTGTGGGGCGATCAGCCAAGCCACGCGCCCGAGGAGCTGAAGTGGAACCAGGATCCGTTGATGCGGACCCATCCGGTGGCCATCTTCCCGGACGCGGTGTCCAGGTAGTACCAGGTGTCCCCGTCCTTGAACCAGCCGGTGGTCATCGCACCGTCGGCGCCCAGGTGGTACCAGCCGCCGACGTAGGTCCAGCCGGTGGCGGCCTGGCCGTTGGCCTTCAGGTAGTACCAGGTGCCGCCGTCCTTGACCCATCCGGTCACGATGTGGCCGGAGTCGTCCAGGTAGTAGCGGGCGGTGCCGTCGTTGACCCAGCCGGTGGCCATGACGCCGCCGGCGTTGAGGTAGTACCAGGTGCCGCGGTCGTTGAGCCAGCCGCTTCCGGCGCGACCGGAGGCGCTCATCCAGTGCCAGGCTCCGTCGTACTGAACCCAGCCGGTGACCATGATGCCGGCCTCGTTGAAGTAGTAGTCGGCGTCGCCGATGGTGGCGTGGCCGCTGTGCTCGCAGTAGCCGTCGGCATAGCAGTAGCTCCAGCCGTTGGCTCCGTTGGACCAGGCGCCGCCCTCGCGCACGTACTCGTCAACGTGGAAGTGGACGGGTGAGGTGACGTCGTCGTCGGCGCGCGGATCCTTGTTGCGGCCTTCGGCGGTCAGGGTGGCGCTCTCCTGGGCGGAGGCCCCGGCCAGGGAGGCGACGTTGACGGGGCCGGTCGCGACGGTGACGGCGCCGTTGAAGGAGCCGTCGGCGCTGCCCTGCGCGGTGGCCAGGCCGGCCACGTCGAGGGTCACGTTGGTGACGGGGCCGGTGACGGTGGCGCGCACGTAGATGGTGCCGGACACGCGCGCGTCGGCCAGGGGCTTCCAGTCGGTGGCGCCGTCGCGCGAGTACTCAATCGCGCCGAGGGTCGGCTTGGGCTGGTCCTTGAGGACGGCTGCCAGCGCGTTCACGAGGCCCGCACCGCGGTATTCCTTGCCGTCCGTGGGGGCGGCGAGGCGGTCGTAGGTGTAGCCGGCCTGCTTCTTGAGCAGGTCGATGGTTTCGTCGGCCGTGTAGTCCGGGTGGATCTCCTTGATCAGCGCGGCGACACCGGCGGCGTGCGGGGAGGCCATCGAGGTTCCCGACAGGTAGGCGAAGGGGGGTTCCTTCTTCCACGTGGGGATGGTCGACCAGATGCGCGAGCCCGGGGCGGCCACGTCGACGGAGTTCTTGCCGTAGTTGGAGAAGTTGGAGCGCTCCAGCGGGTCGGTCGCCGGGTTGGTGCCGGTGGGCAGCGCGAGGGCGGCGACAGAGACGACCGAGTCGTTGAGCATGGCGGGAACGTCGATGCCGCCGTGGACCTCGCGCTCCTGGGCGGCTCCCTCAACGTCGTTGGGGGATGCCGCGTCGATGGTCGGGTTGTCGTGGTCGTCGTCGTCGTTACCTTCGGCAGCAACGTTCACCACGCCGTGGTTCTTGGCGTAGCGGATGGCGCGCGAGGCGGCCTCGAGTCCCGCGGCCTGGGATCCCTCGGTGGGCATCCAGAAGGCGTAGGGGTCCATGTAGTAGCTGGAGTTGGTGACGTCGATGCCGTGATCGGCCGCCCAGTCGAAGCCGCAGGCCACGTACTCGGGGTAGAAGGAGCCGGCGAGGTTGGAGACCTTGATGCCGACGAGGGTGGCGTCGGGGGCGACGCCGTCCACGCCGTAGGCGTTGTGGGAGGCGGCGATGGTTCCGGCGACGTGGGTGCCGTGGTAGTGGTCATCCTTCCAGGCCGAGGGGTCCTGGTTGGGGATGCCGTTGACCTGGCAGCCCACCGACAGGGACGCGTCGATGCGGTCCTTGAGGTCCTTGTGGTCGGGGTCGAGACCGGTGTCCATGACGGCGACGGTGACCTTCTCGCGGGGCACGTCGACCTGCTGGGCCTCGATGGAGCCGATGGCGGTCAGGCCCCAGGCGTTGGCGTCGCCCTCGTCGGGGGTGAAGTCGGCGAGCTGGGAGTCGGCGGACAGGCCGGTCGTGCGAGTGCTGGCGGCCTCGGAGACGGCTGCGGCCTCAGCGGGGGTGTTCTGCGGCTGTTCGGTGCGGACCTCGTCGCCGGTGACGGTCTTGTATCGCGTGGGGCCGATGGAGTGGTAGGAGATGCCGGCGTCGACCAGGCTCTTGCCGAGGTCGGGGGCGAAGGATGCCTTCACGGATTGGACGAAGAAGGCGTTGAATTCGGGGTACTGGGCCAGGACCACGCCGTTCTCCGAGGCCTTGGAGACGGCCGCGTTGAAGGTGTAGCGCGAGGCGTCGGCGGGCAGGTTGACCGCGTAGTTCATGACCTCGTCGCGGGCGCGCGCCTCGGAGGTGATGCCGGGGACGCCGGCCGCATGGGCGGGGGCGCCGAGCGCGGTCATCGTCAGGCCTGCCGCGAGGGCAGCTCCCCCTGCGATGAGGGTCTTCCATGAGCGTTGATGCATTATCAATCCTCGTTTCTGTACTGATAGGGGCGCGCCGTTGGGCCGATCCGCACAGTGCGCCGTCTGCCTATCGTGTCAAGGATTGCGACAAACCTGCCAGGCGGTTTCACATTTTAAGAAATCTTGACCCACGGGTCGGAAATGCTTGACCGTCAACCGCGGCCAGGCGGCGCCACGGCAACGCGCACTCGCAAGACACCCCGACGGCGCCGGTCGAAACGCCGTCATGGCGGGGCTTCGCGGGCGGTGGCGCCGGGTGTCGGAACCTACCGACCAGATCATTAGACACTGATTCAAAACTGAAAAGTTACTGAGGGTAATCTCGTTGCTCAACGTTGCAACCATGGGCATTTCTCCCATTGTCACACCGGATGTTGAGCTTGACATTTGCGGATGAAACAACGAATCATGTGTGCTACGGTCAGTAACGTCAGTCACACGCCAGTGGTGGGAGGCATCGATGCCATCATCCATTTTCCTGAGCTTCGACGCGCCGGATGGGGTGCCCGCGACGCCGCGCCGCCTGCACGCCGCCCTGGCGTCCGTGCTGGACCTGCCGTCGGGGGTGAGTCCCGGGCGCGCGGCGCGCTTCGCGAATCTGGCGTGCCGCCCGGCGCACGGGGCCGGGATGCCGAAGCCCTATTCGCTGGGTGAGCTGAGCTGCTCCGAGTCGACGTTTGGGGTGGAGGTGCGCCTGTTGGACGATCGCCTTCTCGACACGCTGGACGCGTGGTTGTCGTGGGGCGGCGTCATGCGGATCGGGGCTGGCACGCATGAGGACGCGACGCTGATCGCGATGGATGGGCAGATCGTGGCCCAGGCCTCGTGGGAGGAGCTGGCCGGGCGCGACGAGGACACGGCGTGGGAGGTGCGACTGGTGACGCCGACGACGTTTTCGTCGAGGGGTCAGCACGTGCCGGGCCTGACTCCGGCCACGATTGCGACGAGCCTGCAGCAGCGGTGGTGGGCGTGGAACAGACGGCTCGCTCCCCCACGGATCGACCGGGACGAGATGGCGAGCGTGCTGGCGACGCAGGACTTTACGCGCAGTTCGATGGTCGCCCTGGGAATGCCTCGCAGCGCCGAGCAGGGGCGCCTGTCCTCCCGCAGGATCCCCGCCCACGAGGGACGCCTGCGCATCAGCGGCGTCGAGGGCGCCGAGGCCACCCGCATCTTCTCGCGCCTCATGGCCCTCTCGGCCTACACGAACGTCGGCTCACACACCAGCTACGGCATGGGCGTCATAGACGCGGTCGCGGCGTAAGACCATTCGGAGATTTCTATGACTAATCAACGCATACACTCAATTACCACCAGTATTGTTGTCGCTTTTTTCACAGCGATCACTATTATCGAGTTCATCCAATTTGATAACCAAACTTGGCGCGGCATAGCATGCTTCTTTCTGTTTCCCCTGCTAGCCCTGCTGATTACAGTTTCTGTCGCCGGCTTCATCTTCTCGCCATGCATGTGCACACACAGCAAAGCGTCAACGACGTACACTTTCCTCATCATGGAAACTCCTCATCAAGACGCAAACGAAGCAACTGAAGATACAGAACAAAGCGATAAGGAAGAGCAAACGTCATGAACAAAGAACGGCACATTTACATCGGGATCATCATCACCCTAACGATGACCCTCGTCATGACATTAGTTCTATTCACTCAATTCAACGATCCAACCTGGCATGACGTGGCAACGACATTCATCTTTCCGTTCATCTATACAATAATCGGAGCTATCGTCGTTGCACTGGTCGGAACAACAATCGCAGACAGAGTACTTGAAAACTACAACGAGCGCCTCTCCCAAGGCCTTTCAAGCAGGAAGATACAGTTAATCGGCGACCATTCCCTAACCGCCAAGCTACAAGAAGACATAAAGAAGTCCGCTCTTATCAAAAGCACGGTTGACGCGAACAAAAACTCCGTTTCAAGCGATTCGGATCTAGTTGTTCTCTCACTCGATCTTGATTGGTATTCCGGACCACGCCCAGAAAATGGTCCTGTCGCAGATAAACTTGTCGCAGGCGAGAGAGAATTGCGCAGAATCGTCAACGAATTGACAGAATCACAAGCGCTCATTGTTCTCACCCTTGGGACGCTTGATCGAACAGCGGAGATCACGAAGACCTGCTTCAAGCGACGCTTCAGCACAGTAGTGAATGCGCAGGGACGCATTCTCAGCGATATTCATTCACTCCTGACGACTCTACCTCCACGAAATGATGGCTAGGAGACAATGCGCCATGTCCGACATTCTCGTCATGCTGCAAACGAACAGCAATCAGCCCTTCATCTTCTCCTCGCCTCGTCTGCGCGAGCAGATCGGTGCCTCCTTCGAGATCACATTGCTGTCGCAGTGGGTCAAGGAAGCAGCAGAAGAACTCCTCGAACAAAAGCCCCTTCAGATTCCGAACTCCTTTTGGGTCTCCGACTCTTCCGGCAAAGTCATCGTCCGTCTCACTGGAAACGGAGGCGAGTCCGAGGAGAAGGCCAAGAACCTGATCAGGAAGGTGACGCTCCGGGCGCTCACCGACGCACCGGGCCTCGATGTGACGGGGGTGTTCATCACAACGGATACGGATGAGGTGCAGCCACACGACTTGGAGAAGTTGGATCAGGAGTTCAGCGCGTACTCGCTGAACCGCCGCCCAGCGGCGGCACGCTTCCCGCAGTTTCCTTACCTGATCCGGGCCGATGAATCGGCACTTCCTACTGTCGCGCCCTTAACAAAGCCAGAAACGAATAGGATCTACAAGACTGCGCACGCAGTCGGAGTGAAGGAGTCATACGAGGGGCGCGCAAAGCTCAAGGAACAGAAGAAACCAGAAAACGCCGAGGACTCGCAGTCTACTGTTTTCATTGATTTCAACTCGATCTTGTACACAGCGACGAAAGAAGACGCAAAACCCGAGCACAAGCTGTCACTTCCTGCTCGGGTCAAGCGCGCGTGGGCGTTGCCTGCGCGTTTCAAGCAGCTCGACGACGTCACTGGTCACTTGAAGACTTCCATGGCCGATCTTTATCGCGATCCGACCCGTTTGGAAGCAGCCTTTCAGGAGACAGCAGTCGGCGAGCAGGAAATAATCCCAGAAGGCGACGCAACCCAAGGACCAGATCCAGACCAGGAACCCACTCCCCCTCTTCTCTCCTCAGTTGGTGTGGTCCATGTTGACGGTAATGGCGTGGGCGCGATCATGCGTGACCTCGGCAGAGCCTTCGACAAAGTTGACGCGCACCTTGATTCGCTCAAAGACGCGGCGTATAAACGCAGAGACAACCCGTGCTCGATTGATGACGATCGTTTCCAGTGGTTCGTCATGGAAGTGAACTACCGTCTCGACGGCGTTGTCAAAGCTGCTGTAGCTGCTGCGTGGAAGGACATCGAAGTTTACGCACTTGGACGCCAGGTCCCTCCCGTGGTTCCCGTGCTTGTCGGGGGCGACGACGTCACGGTCTACACGGACGGGCGATACGCGATTCCCTTCGCGGAAGCCTACATCCGCCACTACGAGTGCCTCACCGGCAAGGACGACCTTCTTAGGGAACTCGCCGTCATCGCAGGTGCGCCAGAGCCGGGCTCTCTCACCGCCTCGGCGGGGGCGGCCATCGTGGGCCGCAACTTCCCCTTCCACATCGCCTACGACCTGGCGGAGGGCCTGGTGTCGCGAGGGAAGAAGCTCGGCAAGAAGCCGGGTGCCTCCCCCTGTTCGACGATCGACTTCCACGTGCTGCGCGACACGACGGTCCTCGACCCGGAGGACACGCTGGACGAATACGAGGGCCGCACGCAGCGCCCCTTCTTGGTCGGCCACTACGCGCCGGAGCGGATCGGGGATGCAACCACGACCTCGGCTTCCGACGGGGTGCCACAATCGCAGGACCAGTGGAAGCGGATCCTCCAGGCGGTCGCGGCCTTCGACGGACACGAACCGGACTCACCCGACAAGACGCCCGGCGACCCGTTCCCGCGCGCCCGCGCCAACCGCATCGTCAAGCTCCTCGCGCAAGAAGCCGAAGCTGACGAGGCGGATAAGACGCCGCGCGCGTGCCCGGGGTATGTCCTCAAAGCCGATGAGAAGGTGCTCGCGCCGCACGAAGAGATCAAAGCGGATGAGTCCCGGGAGGACAAGGATAAGAAGACCAAGCGCTGCAAGCATCCGATCTGCACGATCCTCGCAGAGTGGTCGGACGCCCAGGAGAACGCATCTGGCACTAAAGGCCTCGTCAAGCGCTTGACGGCGCTGCCCTCCCAGGCGCGCCTCGCCAATTCCGTTGAGCCAACCGAGGACTGCATCGAGCAGGTGCGGTGGCTCCTGGACCTGATCGACCTGTCCGAGAACTTGCCCGACGGGTACCTCGCTTCCCGGATTAGCGCCGACGCCGACCGCGACGACCCCGAGGAAGCAGCAGACCACCCCATCGAAGGAGGTGCCAAGTGACCACCGATTCACCCACCACTTCTCCGAGTGCAAGCGGCCACGTGACCATCGTGTTCACGTCCGACTGGGGAGTGTCCACGGGCGTTGGCCAGGCGGGGCGCACACACTCAACAATCGAGCGTTGCAGCGACGATCCGGTCGTGCGCGGCACGGTCATCACGGGAGTCCTGCGCGAGCAGGCGATGCTGGCGGCGAAGGCCCTCGACGGGCAAAAGGACGGGAAGTGGACCAGCTTTGCCCTGTGGCTCTTCGGCCAGGACCCCAACAGCGAGCCGGGCTCAACTCCCCACCCGCGTCACATTCTCTTCTCGGACGCCACCCCGGCCTCGCCGATCCCGGTCCACGACACGGTATCCCTCTCCATCGCCCCTAAGACGGGGACGGCGCGCGATCAGTTCCTGCGCTTCACGGAGCGCGCGGCGGCCGGCGTCCTCACGGGCACGTTCACCCTCATCGACGAGGCCGGGGCTGAGATCTCCGACCAAGAGACGCGCAAGGCCTCGCACTTCCTCCTGGGGGTCGCGGGCCTCATGGTCCGAGGCATCGGCTCGGGCCGCAGCGGAGGCGACGGCGAGTGCACGGTCCTCGTGACCAACCACGAGGTTGAGGCGCGCGCCGGGCAGTCCACGTCCAAGATCGTCGCCTTCGCTTCGTCATGCGCGCAGACGCTGAGGACGAGCCTCAAGAGGCTGGCAGCAGAGTTCACCGAAAACGCTACCAACGAGCTCCCAGCCCCGCAGCAGAGCGGCACACAACACCAGGTCGGGACTGTCGACGGTTCCGCTGCTCAGCACAGCGGCGGGCACCACCTGATCCTCGACCTCACGCTCAACTCGCCCATCGTGTCCTACGAGGTCCCCTTCTCGAATGAAATCCGCTCCTTGGATTTCCTGCGCGGGACGGTCCTGCTCCCCTGGCTGCACCGGCTGGTGTCATCGAAGAAGCAAGGAGAGAGCGAAGCCGTCATTACCAACGCCGTGACCGGCGGCCACCTGTCCGTCTCGGATGCGTTGCCCGTCATCAGTGACACTGAGGGTCTCCCCATTCCCCTCACGCTCAAGACAGACAAGACGCCAGCCACCACTTCAACAGTCACCCTGTACGGCGACTCCCCCAAGGGCACGAATAGGATTCCCGTTCGCGGCGGATATGTCTTCTTCGACCCCAAGGAAGGCGACCGCGAGGGGGCCAACACTGACCCTCAGGGCTGGTACGGTAAGCCTCCCCTGCGCGGGCGACAGACGACCGCCATCAACCATGAGACGGGCGCGGCCAGCAAGGGGCAACTCGTCCTGGTCGAGGCCCTGCCTGAAAAGATGCGCATGCGCGCGCACGTCTGGGTGTCGGACGAGCTCTGGAACACCGCCTCTGTCGCCGATCTTCTCGGTAAGACACGCAAGGCCCGGCTCGGGTCGCGCAAACTCACGGGCACCTTCGGTTCCGCAACGTGCACGCTGCGCGAGGACACCTCGCCCACCGAGTCTGCTCCGGCCTCGTCCAACGATCAGACAGTCTCTCTGTGGTTCACGTCCGACGTGATCGCACGCTCCGCTGGGCTCGGGGCCGGAGGGACCGTCGACGACCTCATTCGCGCATTCAAGCGCGAGGGCATCACCGTCGAGGCAGTCGGTACCCCCTCGATCCGTCACCGCCGCGTCGACTCGTGGTCACCTGCGGACAACGGGCCGCGCGCGACTCGGCTCGCAATCCAGGCGGGGTCCGTCATCCAGGTGAACGCCAATGATGAGAACCACGCCAAGCTCCTGGAGCTCGCCCTCTTTGGAGTGGGCGAGCTGACAGCGCAGGGCTACGGTCGCTTCATCGTGGACCACCCGCTGCTCAGCTGTAAGAGCCTCACCGTCACGAAGGCGACAAAACAGGACTTTATGTCCTCGGCGGCCACCAAAGGAGGCGAAGGCAAGTGACCTTCACACGCTATGAACTAACCATCCCCGTTGAGCTGACGTCGGAGCTCCACATCGGTGGGGTGGATGCTGTCCCCGACCGCGACGGAGAGGGAACCGTCATCCGCTGCTGCCGCAACGGCCTCGACGAGCCGACGATCCCCGGCCGGTCCATCAGGGGTGCCGTTCGCGCTGCCTGCGACGTCGCCCGTCAGGCGCTGGTAGACGCCGAGGATCCAACGACTCGGAACGGTGAAGCCTTCTCGAAGGAGAATTGGATCTCCCTATGGGGCGATGACACAGACTACACTGGTAGATCCGCCAATGATCGCCAGCTGCCAAGTGATGCGTCGCTCCCTATCAGGAAGAGTGCGCTCACATTCCACGCTGTCTCTTTCCCTGCAGACCAGAAGATGACCACCCGCCACGGTGTGGGCATCGACCGTACGACGGGCGCTGCCTCGGACGGAGCACTCTACGAGCACGAGTTCTTGCCCCGCGGGAGCGCATTCGACATTCGCATCACCGCCGAGGGACGCGACGACGAAACGATGGGACGCGAAGAGTCGAAGGGGATCCCGAACCCCGCGTCCTCCGCTTCCGTCAAGAAACTCCTTGAGTTCATCGTTGACGTCCTCAAATCCGACACCGTCTCCTTGGGTGGCCGCACAGGCTCTGGCCAGGGAAAGATCCGCGTTATTGAGCCGAAACTCCGTCGTCTCAGCGGGACAACCGATGCCGGTACACTGACTGCACCGGCAGACATTCTCGATGCTCTCATCGGTCAGGACAAGGAAGGGACGCCGATTCCACTCGAACTGGGCGGATGGTCCCTCCAAGAGCCTGCGCGCATTACAATTCATTGGTGGTCCCCCACGGGAGTCTTCGTCGCGGAGAACAGGAAGCTGACCCAACAGCGTCAGGCCAAGGCACGAGCGGACGGGAACCCTGACGCCCCAGAGATCACTGAACCACTTCGAGATCCCTCTGCAGCGTGGGAAGAAGCCCAGCTCCTCATACCGGGCACATCGATTCGCGGCACTCTGCGTTCCAGGGCCGCTCGCATCGCGCGGACTGTCCTCGCGGCACGCGGCGATCTGGAACCCCTCGCGTCGCACAACATCCACGAGCAGATCGCCCATGAGCCGAACCTCGTGCGATACATGTTTGGTTGCACCGATTACCGGGGCGCAGTCACCGTCCACGACTGTCGATCGATAGAGCGCGGAACGCGCATCGAGGTCACTCACAACGCGATCGACCGCTGGACGGGCGGCGTGGTCGACGGCGGGCTCTTCACCGAGGCTGTGTATCTGGGCACGAAGTGGGAGCCGATCCTGATCGATATTGATCTGAGGCGCCTGTTGAAGAACATCGAGACCGAGATGGGGCCCGATGCCACGCGCGAATCTGCCGATGCCGACGAGAGACAGGATGGTGCAGAAAAACGCGAGGAGCAGAAGCCCATTTTCGCCTCCTACGCTCACGCTGCCTTCGTGCTGCTTGGGTTGGTGCTCGCCGAGTTGGCGGCGGGCACGCTCCCCTTGGGCAGCCGTTCGACGCGAGGCCTGGGCCAGGTCGTCGTTTCGTCGATCGATATTCGTGGCGGTATCCACGATCATGTCAAGATTCCGACAAAGGAGCCCTTTGGCGACCAGGCGTTGGAGCATCCAGGCACCGCAGCGAGTCCCCCGCCACAAGATCGATGCGCTGCGCAACGCGGGCTCGCTGGAGCTGTCCTGGCCTACTTGAAGGGGATCAAAGGCTGGAAGGAGTGGTCGCAGCGACTGACTGACTCCTCCGAAGTCAATCACGCACAATCGAAGGGCGAGGAGAATACTCATGAGTGAGAAATACCTGTCGGCCACGCTGACGTGCACGCCGATCCGGCCGGTCTCCGGAGGCTTGCTTTGCTTGGGTGATTTCCTGACGCATGTTCGCTCGAGTTGGAGTGGTGCTGTACAGGGCCTAGCGTTCGCCACAAACGGGACATGGCCGGTGCTGGGAATCGATCAAGATCTCTCCAAGGATTCTCAGGAGCTGTCAGTAGCTCCAGTCGAGGGCCGTTCCTTCGACGACAAAAAGGTCTTCGAGCTGCGCCTGTGGGTGCTGGTTACACATACTGACGATCCCGAAGACGACACCTTGTTGGCTCGTGAATTCCGGTGGGTGAACGACTTCAATGCTGCGGAGCTGACACTCACCACGGGCAAGAAACGGGTAGCTTCCGACAATTCGGAGTCAACATCTGTCTGCGGCTGGGCACATGAGGTGAGCTACCTGAAGCATGCGTCCGCTGGGAGCAGCAAGAAAGCAACCGGTCCAGATTCTTCCGTACCTCAGTCGAAGCAGAGCACAGAGAGCACTGGAAGCGCTGACATCACGGTTGTTGAGTTCATCCAAGAAGAAGACAAGTACGGAAACACGGTCGTAGTCGACCAGCTATTCACAGGAAAGTGGAACTGATTATGACACCGAGCGACACCGCGCGAACCAAACAAGGCTTCCACTCAGCTGTCAACCGCATTCCTCGCCTCCCCAAGGAGGCCAGAAAGATGGACCTAACGAATACATCCGACATCTATAGTATTCATGCGGCTGCACCACTTGACTACCTTCATTCGGAATGCCTGTCTGGTTACTTTGACCTTGAGCTAGTTGCTCGCTCCCCGCTTCTCGTCGGAAAGCAAACAGAGGACAGCGCCAAAAACCATTGGCTCGAAGTCCAAAAAGTCAACGGCAAGCCTTTCATTTCTCCAACGATGATCAAGGGACTATTGAGCACAACATATGAGAGACTCACTTCGTCTCGCTTCCGCATATTTGATACAAGCACTCACTCCAACCATTTGACTTATCGAACAGATCCGAGCCAGTCACTCTCCCTCACTCCAGTCCTGTATACTGGTACGACAGACAACAATCAGAATCATACGTTCAAAACACTCGACGGTAGCCCTAGTAGGGACGGAAAGCCAGCGTACATTCCAATCAAGTACAACAAGAGAGTACTGGGCGGAAGATACAAACTAAAATCAGGATACACAAAAGAGCTTATCAAACAATTCAGACATGGCGATCACGTAGTCTTCAAAGCCTACAGAATCAAACGCCGATGGATTGTGACAACAATCTCAAAGATTGATCGTAGTTACACCCTTCATGTCGGAACATTCCAATATCGAAAGAATGATAGCAGAGCCCAAGATCCTAGGGAATTCACAGGCTACCTATATATCACAAGCCCGAATGAAAATCTTAAGAAAAACAGGACTAACTTTGACACAAAGTGGGCTGAGAGAATATTTATCGAAAAGGAAGTTGGCGACAAACAGATCCGATCACAAGACATTACCTGCGACCAATCCGTATTCGAACGCTACCACGCAGTACTCAGCTCATATGCCAAGCATCAAGAAGCAGCGGACAAACTACAGGAGCGACGCAAGAATCCCAAAGCTACAAACAACATTTTTTCCCGCGCAGCTGAGGAGGAACGAACACTAAAGATAGGGGACCTTGCTTACGCACTACTCGACGCCAACAAGCAGGTTTCAGAACTAGTACCGATCACTGTCGGACGACATGCCTATTCACATGTCCCGAATGAAATTGCTGAACAAGACGGCGTGCTTCCAGCAAGGATACTTGAGGATGCGTCAGCGGCTGAAAGGCTCTTCGGCTTCGTCGGCTGTGAAGACTCGAATGGATCCGCGGCGCTACGAGGTCGAATTCAGATCGGGCCAGTGACCGTGTCGGATGATCCTATCGAGACTCCCCCAGTCGGCGACTACACGACACTTCCCCCATTACTCAGCCCAAAACCAAGTAGTGGACGCCGCTTCCTTGTTGCCAGGAAGGGGTTTCCTCGCACAACCGGCAATGGTCTCCGTCGTGACACACTCTTCGATCCTTCGGTCTCTTCGCTGGGCGAAGCAGCGTATCCGACTCACAGATCGGCACTCAACAAATCACTCGTTGACATCATCGCCGCGTGCGACGCCAACCGCGATACTTCAAAGGATAGTGATTCTGTTCGACTCAGGGTGCGTTCATGGCTGAAGCCGGGCACAACACTATGCTGCAGAGTGTATTTTGAAGACGTTTCTGCAAAGGAACTCGCATTTTTGTTGTGGCCGCTTGTCCCTGAGAACCTCACGCCCGATGGCTGCACCGGGGTCGGTTACCACAAGATTGGCATTGGAAAGCCCCTTGGCCTGGGGTTGGTCGAGGTAAGGGTTCAGCGCAATGCTATCAACTTGCAGGAAGCAGGTTCGCTGGTATCGGCATATGCGGCACTCTCAGGAGTCCTTGGTTCGACAGTTCTCGAACGCTCCGTCGATAGCCTGATAGACAAAGGTGCGATTGGCAGCCTTGATGAGCTTCCGTGGGTCCGCGCATTCCGCAGGATCGCTTATGGTTTCGACGACGGTCTACCTGTTCGTTACGTCAACCTTGAGGAGAACAAAAGGAACAACAAGACAGACAAAAACGGAAACCCCAACGAAGGTTGTGGTCTTGCACCACGTCCGCTGTGGCACAAATCTGCGGAAGAAGGCTACGTGGATCATTTTCGGGGTTCAGGTTGCACGAAAAGGCAAACTAACAAATCGCCCGGAAAGAAGAAAAGGCACGCCAACGGAAACGGTGATGAAGCCGACCAGAACCGACATCGAAGCAAGCAGGGACGAAGATACTACCGCAAGTCCAGGGGCCGCTAGCCCCTCACCACACTCCCCGGCACAACCCCACGTCGTCGAGCGCTACGGCCGCGCCGAGTATGTCGGCGCGGTCGGCGCAGGAGGCGCAGATGGGGTAGATGTGGATGACGTCTTCGGCGTCTGTGATGGTGGCGGAGAGCAGGTGTCGCACGCGGGCCAGTGAGTCGGCGTCGAGGCGCAGCTGGAACACGGATTCTTGGATGCGGTAGCCCCAGGATTCCAGGATCTTGGCGACTTTGAGCCGTCGCCGGTTGTTGGCGATATCGTAGGCGATGACGTAGATCATCGCCACGCGATTCCTTTCCACTGGTAGTCGGGTTCGGTGATGGCGCGGGCCAGGAGCTGCGCCTCGTGGGTGATATGCCTGCGCCACGATCCCGAGTACCCGGGGAGGGCTCCGGTGACGCTGCGCTGGGAGGCGGCCTCGTACGCGTCGACGAGGATCTTCTTTCCCTCCGCGCCCAGCCACACTCCTCCGCTCTCGGGTTCGATGGCGCCGTGCTCGGGGCGGAGCTTCCGCGTGCGCAGGAGTGCCAGGACGGTTTGGTCAACAAGGAGTGGGCGGAACTCCTCCATGAGGTCCAGGGCGAGGCTCGGGCGTTTGTCGGTGGGCGCGTGGGCGATGCCGAGTGAGGGGTCGAGTCCGGCGGCGTGGAGCGCTCCGACGCATTCTCCCAGGAGGATCGCGTACCCGTAGGACAGTGCGGCGTTGGGCAGGTCGCGCGGCGGGCGTCGGCTGCGTCCGTCGAAGGGGATGTCGGCGGGGACGCACGCGGCGAGGGCGTCGAAGTAGGCGGTGGAGCAGGCTCCTTCGATCCCCATGACGTCATTGATGGTGCGCGCGTCTGCGAGGCTGCGTCGCCAGTGGTGCATGTGGGCGGTTGTGTCGGCGAGGTGGAGGCCCGGGTCGCGCCTGGCGATGCGGGTGAGCACGTGGATCTGCCCGCGGATCTTCGAGCCGATCAGGGCGGCCGCCAGGCCAACGCGGCGCGCCTCGTCGCGCGTGAGGTCGCTCTGGGCGAGGAGCCGGGCCGCGTGCGTTCCCCTCCCCGCTCCTACCAAGGCGCCTTGGTAGGAGCCGCGGCGTGACAGGCAGACGACGTCGATGCCGCTGCGCATGGCCCAGGAGCGCGCGCCCGCGGAGAGGCCGACGTTTCCGGACAGGACGATGCGGGCAACGTTGTTTTTCGGCAGGCTCGTCGCGGGGATACCTGCGGGTCCGTCGACGAGGAGCCTCCCGGCTTTGACGTGGACGCGCGCCCCGTCGCGTCCGACGTAGAGGATGCGGTCGGCCAGGTCCGAGGGCTGGTTCTTCTCGGGCGGGGGCGCGTGGTCGATGCCGATGCTGGCGAGGGTCGCGTCGGCGTCAACGTGCTGGGTCGCGAGGTCGCAGATGCACATCCCGAGCGTCACGGCCGCGCTGGCAACGGCATCGATGGCCTCGCCCAGGTGCCCTTCACTGGGGGCGGCGAGGATGAGGGTGGATGCAACCCGGGAGTAGAGGATGCCTCGGCCGGTGGCGTGCCTATCGAGGTCGAGGAGGGCCGCGTCGGTGAGCGTGCGAGTGATGGGATCGGCGGGGTTCGAGGCGTCGGCGAGCTCGCCGATGATCGGCAGGGCGTCCGCGGGCAGTCCGAGGCATTCCAGCCCCGCGCGCGCCGCCTGCTCGGGGTGTGCGTGGCAGATGGTGGCGCGGGCGAGGTGGTGGTTGCCGTGGTCGTAGTCGGTGGTGACGCGCCGGGTGAAGGCCTCGTGGCCGTCGGGGGTGTCGTCGTAGGTGCCGTGCGGGCGCTCGAGGGCGAGGAGGCGGCCGAGCGCATCGGTGACGGCTTCGGCGAGGAGCGCCCGAAGGGTCGGGGTTGCGCGCTTGGTGGATTGGGCGCCGAGGCGGTCGATGTGGGGCGGTGTCCAATCGGGGTCGGCTAGTTCGCGGAGCTCTTCGTCGGTGAGAGCGTGTTGGTCGGCGTCGCGCGGGCTTGTGGTGAGAAGGCGTCGGCGTGCGCGGGTGAGCGCATCGGGGGTGCTTGCGTCCCTCATGAACGAGGCCGTGGCAGGTTGCGTCATTGTCATACCTTCCGGTGCATCAACTTTAGGGTTACCGTACAAGTGTTTGGGTCGCTCAAGCCGCGACACGCCGATGTCGATCGGCCTTTCCGGGGCGAGTGTGCTGTCTTGGCGCGTCCGTGGCGATGTGAGGATTTGCAACGAAAACCCTGCTATTCTGGCTGGGTGCTTGCGGGTCGAGCGGGTGCTTTCTCGGCCCCTGGCGATCCGGGGTGGTGTTTCTGCTGGTCACAGGGGGTGCGACACGCCGGGCGGTCAGAAAGCACCTAGCGCCATAAGGTGCATTAAGACTCGTCGAAAACGGCTTGCTCCCCACCGGGGGGCTACTGTCAGAAAGCACCTAGCGCCATAAGGTGCATTAAGACCACGGTCGGGCGGGTCACGGTCGCCCGGTCGATCATGTCAGAAAGCACCTAGCGCCATAAGGTGCATTAAGACCGAGTCTCAGTGTGGTCGTTGGTCATCGGCGGGCCTCCTGTCAGAAAGCACCTAGCGCCATAAGGTGCATTAAGACCCCATCCATCACACTTGAAGTGTGAACACAGTTCACCCTTAAGTCAGAAAGCACCTAGCGCCATAAGGTGCATTAAGACTTCAGATATCCACAGGCGTAAAGTCTTCCAGAATAACGTGGTCAGAAAGCACCTAGCGCCATAAGGTGCATTAAGACGGCCCTTCGCGCCGGGCTGCGCGGTCCAGTAGTCGCGGAGTCAGAAAGCACCTAGCGCCATAAGGTGCATTAAGACCGATCAGGCGGCCTTCGATGGGGCGGCGCGCGACGACGATAGGTCAGAAAGCACCTAGCGCCATAAGGTGCATTAAGACGGGTAAGGAGTCAGCTCAGGAATGTGAGGCAATGTGCCTTCGTCAGAAAGCACCTAGCGCCATAAGGTGCATTAAGACGCGACGCTGCCGACAACCGTCAGCGCGTCGAGGGCGCGGACGTCAGAAAGCACCTAGCGCCATAAGGTGCATTAAGACCATGCCACCCCATTCTTGTAGCTCTTGTTTGTCTTGTGTCAGAAAGCACCGAGCGCCATAAGGTGCATTAAGACCCTCACGGATCAGACGCACCTCGTCAACGCGTTCGGTCAGAAAGCACCGAGCGCCATAAGGTGCATTAAGACTACGCTTCTCTGAAGGCAGCGTTCGCTTTATTTTGTCAGAAAGCACCGAGCGCCATAAGGTGCATTAAGACGTCAGGGTAGGTATAAGCCTCGATCGTGAACTTGAAGTCAGAAAGCACCGAGCGCCATAAGGTGCATTAAGACACACTGCCCCTGTCGTTGAGTAGGCACAGCCGCCCGTGTCAGAAAGCACCGAGCGCCATAAGGTGCATTAAGACGAGATCGCCTCGGGGGAGTCGGAAACCGTGGCGTAAGCACGTCAGAAAGCACCGAGCGCCATAAGGTGCATTAAGACTGTCGCAACCTGTGCGCGGTGGGCCTTCTGTAGCTTGGTCAGAAAGCACCGAGCGTCATAAGGTGCATTAAGACTCAGAGAGCCAGAAAGCCTCGTTTCCATAAGGTACTTATAGTCAGAAAGCACCGAGCGCCATAAGGTGCATTAAGACCTCGAAGCCCAGGTCGCGGCCCTGTCCGTGAGCCTGTCAGAAAGCACCGAGCGCCATAAGGTGCATTAAGACGCTGTACATTCGTCGTCGGTGAGGGCGTTGATGTGTGTCAGAAAGCACCGAGCGCCATAAGGTGCATTAAGACACGCCACCCACGTTGCGGGAGGCCTCCTTGTAGCCGTCAGAAAGCACCGAGCGCCATAAGACGCATTAAGACTTACGGGCCTTGAGGATCTCTGCGGGGGACATCTTCTTGAGTCAGAAAGCACCTAGCGCCATAAGGTGCATTAAGACTCTCAGCCACCTGCACAGTGGAGAAGTACGTGTCGTCGTAGTCAAAAAGCACCTAGCGCGGTAAGGTGCATTAAGACCCACCCACGGTGACAGCATTAGTCGCGCGGTTTTGGTCGGCCGGAAAGCACCTAGTACCATAAGGTGCATTAAGACAGGATCGACACGATGAGCAGTGCCAGCAGCGCCATGTCAGAAAGTACCTAGCGCCATAAGGTGCATTAAGACGGACTCCTATCTCGGTGTGTAGGTGAGTCGGACGCTGAGTCAGAAAGCACCTACCGCCATAAGGTGCATTAAGACCGTGCGCCGTGTCCTGGCGAATACGATCTGCATCCTCGTCAGAAAGCACCTAGCGCCATAAGGTGCATTAAGACCTGTCGAGTCCCCATACGGAGTGGAAGGCGATCTCGTAGTCAGAAAGCACCTAGCGCCATAAGGTGCATTGAGACATCCGGTACGCGGCCTTCGCCACCGGAATCCCCGCGGCCGTCAGAAAGCACCTAGCGCCATAAGGTGCATTAAGACCGGAACCAGGGCGCGCTCACCGTCGCCGACCTCAATGGTCAGAAAGCACCTAGCGCCATAAGGTGCATTAAGACGCGTTCTCGCGAGTGAGTTCTTGGAGGGCGTCTTTGACGTCAGAAAGCACCTAGCGCCATAAGGTGTATTAAGACTCGGTCATTAGTTATTCTCCTGTTCCTTGGACTCCTGTGTCAGAAAGCACCTAGCGCCATAAGGTGCATTAAGACGTTGAGTAGTCTTTGATCGCGAGCTGTCCAGCGGATGGTCAGAAAGTACCTAGCGCCATAAGGCGCATTAAGACTCCAAAGAGACGCCTGCAGCCGCTCCGGTGGCCGCGAGCGTCAGAAAGCACCTAGCGCCATAAGGTGCATTAAGACCGACTCGAGGATGTCTGTACCTGATCGACATACTCCATGCGTCAGAAAGCATCTAGCGCCAAAAGGTGCATTAAGACATGTCTGCGCAAGCGACCACACCAGTGGCGTTACTTAGGAGGTCAGAAAGCACCTAACGCCATAAGGTGCATTAAGACCGACGGCGGACTACCTGGTTGGGCCGTTGTCCTTGTGGGTCAGAAAGCACCTAGCGCCAAAAGGTGCATTAAGACGGGATGATCGAGTATCCGGTGAGGGCAATGACAATGCCGGTCAGAAAGCACCTAGCGCCAAAAGGTGCATTAAGACACGACACCTTCGTAATGAGCCGGGAGCATCCAAATCTCGTCAGAAAGCAGCTAGCGCCATAAGGTGCATTAAGACAGTGCATGTCGCTCTGCTCGGCACCGTTGTACCAGTTCGTCAGAAAGCACCGAGCGCCATAAGGTGCATTAAGACACGGCCCTCAACGGCGTGATGTTCCCGCTCGAGGCGGCCAGAAAGCACCGAGCGCCATAAGGTGCATTAAGACCTGGCTACCCTCACTCACGAGCACCACCTTGTTGGGGCCAGAAAGCACCTAGCGCCATTAGGTGCATTAGGACGGATGGTTGTTGGTTCGGGTCCAGCCGCAGGAGCGCGAACTCTTCGGCTAAGATGCACCCCGCAGAAACAAACCGCTAACAACTTGCGCACAGGCCAGTAGTGAAACCCGGGCCGCCCCTGTCTGCGGTGCTGGGCGGGCTAGTGAAACCCGGGCCGCCCCTGCTTCGCGTGAATCGCCGGATATTGGTGTTCTTCTTCAGGCGGGGGTGGTCTGGGTTTCATGCGACGCCCAACAGGGGGTGGCCGGGGGTGGTTTGGGTTTCATGCGACGCCAGACAGGCGGTGGCGGGGGTGGTCTGGGTTTCATGCGGTGCCCGAGAAGGGGGGTGGCTGCGTGGTGCTGAGTTCCCGTCGGTCTGGGGTGTGGTGCCTGTTGGGTGTTTAGTGGCCTTGTTTTTCTTCTGAGGTGTCGGTGTTGTTGATGATGAGGTGGTCGAGGCGGAAGGGGTCGGTTGTTTCTGTGGTGGTGACCAGGCCGTTGATGGTTTGG
>ERZ772807.276-NODE-276-length-32891-cov-7.058046_pt1 | contig 32891 bp, 28 predicted proteins | sample MGYA00511472_ERZ772807 | MGnify/ENA primary metagenome ERZ772807 (study PRJEB29015, sample SAMEA2737947) | human oral metagenome | biome: human oral; feature: human-associated habitat; material: dental | place: China | collected 2039 ... | reverse complement strand
GCGTCGCGCTTGAGGACGATGACGAGGCGCTGGCCGGTGCGACCCGAGGTCTCGTCGCGAATGTCCGCGATCCCGCCGATCGCTCCGTCGCGCACCAGCTGCGCGATCTTATCGGCGAGGTTGTCGGGGTTGACCTGGTAGGGAAGCTCGGTGACGACGAGGCACTGGCGGCCCTGGATCTCCTCGACGCTCACGACGGCGCGCTGGGTGATGGAGCCGCGTCCCGTGCGGTAGGCGTCTTCGATGCCCTTGCGGCCCAGGATCGTGGCTCCGGTGGGGAAGTCGGGGCCGGGGATGATCGTCAGCAGCGCTTCGAGGAGTTCCTCGCGGGACGCCTCGGGGTGGGCGAGCGCCCACTCGACGCCGCGCGCAAGCTCACGCAGGTTGTGCGGGGGGATGCGCGTGGCCATGCCGACGGCGATGCCTTCGGAGCCGTTGGCCAGGAGGTTGGGGAAGCGGGCGGGAAGGATGGTGGGTTCCTGGTTGCGCCCGTCGTAGTTGTCCTGGAAGTCGACGCACTCTTCGTCGATGTCGCGGACCATCTCCATGGCCAGCGGAGCCATCTTGCATTCCGTGTAACGGGGGGCGGCCGGTCCCAGGTTGCCCGGGGTACCGAAGTTGCCCTGCCCGGCCACGAGCGGGTAGCGCAGAGACCAGGGCTGAACGAGGCGAGCCAGGGCGTCGTAGATCGCCGCGTCTCCGTGCGGGTGGTAGTTACCCATGACCTCGCCGACGACGCGGGAAGACTTGGAGAAGGAGGAGCTGGGCCTGTAGCCGCCGTCGTACATGGCGTACAGGACGCGGCGGTGGACGGGCTTGAGGCCGTCGCGCACGTCCGGCAGCGCTCGTCCGACGATGACGCTCATGGCGTAGTCGAGGTAGGAGCGCTGCATCTCCTTCTGCAGGTCGACCTGGCGGATTCTCTCGGTGTCCGAGATGTGCCGCAGGTCCGTCATCTGCTCGTCGCTCACGAAAGTTCCTTACGTTGTTTGTGCTCAATCACGGCCAGCGGCGCGCGGGCGGCCGCCGACGGTTGGTGGGTTGTCTCAGATGTCGAGGAAGCGCACGTCGGTGGCGTTGCGCTGGATGAAGGTGCGGCGCCGGTCGACGTCGTCGCCCATGAGGATCGTGAAGGTCTCGTCCGCGTCTGCTGCTTCGTCCAGGGTGACCTGCTTGAGGATCCTGTTCTCCGGATCCATGGTGGTCTCCCACAGCTCGTGGTCGTTCATTTCGCCCAGGCCCTTGTATCGCTGGATGCCGCCTTCCTTGGGCAGGCGCCGACCGGCGGTGGCGCCTGCCTCGAGCAGCTGATCGCGTTCCTTGTCGGAGTACGCGAACTCGTGCTCGGCGTTGGTCCACTTGATGCGGTAGAGCGGGGGCATCGCGATGAAGGTGTGGCCGCCCTCGATGAGGGGCCGCATGTAGCGGAAGAGGAGGGTGAGCAGCAGTGTCGCGATGTGCTGTCCGTCCACGTCGGCGTCGGCCATGATGACGATCTTGCCGTACCGGAGCTTGGAGATGTCGAAGTCCTCGCCGATGCCCGTCCCGAAGGCCGTGATGAGGGAGCGGATCGTGTCCGAGGACAGGGCTCGGTCCAAGCGGGCCTTTTCGACGTTGAGGATCTTGCCGCGGATCGGCAGAATCGCCTGGCGTTCGGGGTCGCGTCCGCCCACGGCGGAGCCGCCGGCGGAGTCACCCTCGACGATGAAGATCTCGCACTCGGCAGGGGTGCGGGAGGAGCAGTCGCGCAGCTTGCCGGGCATGGACGCGGACTCGAGGACGCCCTTGCGCCGGGTCGCCTCGCGCGCCTTGCGGGCGGCGACGCGGGCGGCCTGCGCGGCCTGTCCCTTGGCGATGATGGCCTTGGCGTCGGCGGGGTGGGCGTCGAACCAGTCGGTGAGCTTGGAGTAGACCTGCTGAGCGACGAAGGTGCGCGCCTCGGTGTTGCCGAGCTTGGTCTTCGTCTGGCCCTCGAACTGAGGTTCGGTGAGCTTGATCGAGATGACGGCGGTCAGTCCCTCACGCACGTCGTCGCCGGTGAGGTTGTCGTCCTTGTCGCGGATGAGTCCCTTGTCGCGTCCGTAGCGGTTGACGAGGGAGGTCAGGGCCGTGCGGAAGCCCTCCTCGTGCATGCCTCCCTCGGTCGTGTTGATCGTGTTGGCGAAGGTGTGGACCGAGGACGAGTAGGCGCTGGTCCACTGCATGGCGATCTCGACGCTCATGGTGCCCTCGTCGTTTTCGGCTTCGAAGTCGATGATCTCGTTGTTGATCGTGTCGGTCTTCTTCGCCGAATCGAGGTACTCGACGTAGTCGCGCAGGCCGTACTCGTAGCAGTAGGACACGGTGCGGTGGGTCGCGGCCCCCTTGCCCGAGGCCTTGTCGTCCCCGGCGATCTCGTCGCCCTCATCGGTGGCGAACTCGCGCTCGTCGGTCAGGGTAATGCGCAGGCCCTTGTTGAGGAAGGCCATCTGCTGGAAGCGCTGGCGCAGCGTCTCGAAGTCGAATTCGACGGTTTCGAAGATCGTGGGATCCGGGTAGAAGACCTGCGTGGTGCCCGTTTCGTTGGTTTCTTCGCCCCGAACGAGTTCGGTGATGGGACTGCCGCCATTGGCAAACGACATGCGCCACACGTAGCCCTGTCGGCGGATCTCCGTGTCCACGCGGGTGGACAGGGCGTTGACGACGGAGATGCCGACGCCGTGCAGGCCGCCCGACACGGCGTATCCGCCGCCGCCGAACTTGCCTCCGGCGTGCAGGATGGTCATGACGACCTCGACCGTCGGCTTGTGCTCCGTGGGGTGTTCGTCAACGGGGATGCCACGACCGTTGTCGACGACCTTGATGCCGCCGTCCGCCTGAATCGTGACCTCGATGTGGTCGGCGTAGCCGGCCAGCGCCTCGTCAACGGAGTTGTCGACAACCTCGTACACCAGGTGGTGCAGGCCGCGTTCGCCGGTGGATCCGATGTACATGCCCGGGCGCTTGCGCACGGCTTCCAGGCCCTCGAGGACGGTGATGTCTGATGCGCCGTACGACTGCTCGCCTCCGGCGGTGTTCTCGTTGTCAGCCACGTGGCTCCCCTCGCATTGCGCGAAATAGATGTTTAACCTTGTAGATTCTACCAAAAATGCCGGTTGCATCGGGGAATGACAGGCCCGTAGGGTTACTTTACAAACTGCTTGATCGCAACGAAAAGTCGACTGTGATCAGTCGCATGTGCAGCGGCGTGGACGCCGACGAACGAGGGTGGCCCTCCCGGTCGGGAGGGCCACCCTTCGGCGTGACAACGCGAGGCGCGAGCCAGCCGGCCTGACTCCGCCGTGAGAACGTTTCGCGCTCATTCAAGCGACGGATCCCCGCGGGTTCACTTCGGCTGCCAGGTCCAGTACTGCTGCTTCTTTCCCTTGGACTCGTTGATCATCCAGTTAGCGTCCCTGAATTCGACGGCGGTCTTCTTGTCCTTGATGACCCAGTAGCCAACGTATTCGACCGTCTCTCCGGGCTTGACCTGAACGTTTCCCGGGGTGTACTCGAAGTCGGAGGGCTTCTTGGTGGTGAAGAAGTTGGGGACCGTCAGCTGCTCGTTGTTCTGGTAGGGGTGCGGGTACATGCCCGCGAACTCCTCGGTGGTCCCATTGTTGGTCACGCGGAAGACGACCCTCATCGTCTGCTCGTTCTGGTCGGCCATCGGACCCAGGGAGATGTCGGTGATCTCATAGGTCGAGTTGGAACCCTCCGGCGTCGCCTTGTACATGCCGCCGGACGATCCGTTGTTTCCGTTCGAGGGGGCCGAGGAGCCAGCGCTCGGGGACGCACCCGCGGTGGGAGAAGAATTGTCGCTCGGGGAAGAACTACCACTCGGGGACGCACCCGCAGAGGGATCGGATGCGCCGGATCCGGACAGCATCCACACGGCCGCACCGGCGACGAGGGCGACAACGACGACGCTGGCGACGATACCAACGATGAGCGGAGTCTTCGACTTTCCGCCCTGCTGGGGCGCACCCTGCGGATAGCCACCATAGCCACCCTGCTGACCCTGACCAGCATAGGGATCGCCCGGTTGACCCTGCGGATAGCCACCCCAGGCGTTGCCACCTTGCGGCACGTACGGATTACTCATGTCATCTCCTCGATGGGCCCACTGCGGGCCGACAGGCGCCAGCGTAGCAAATTCTCGGTTTCAACACGGTGATCTTCCACGGCCTCTCAGTGCGTTCGTTCTACCCGTAGTCCGCGCGCGGTCCTCGACCCCGCACCACGTACGGGCCCTTCCTCCACGAGGGTGCAACGGGACCTCGGATGATGACCTGCTCGACCACGCCCGAGCCGACTTCCTCGACGATTCGCCTCTCGATCGTCGGCAGGAGAAGCTGGAGCTGCTTGGCCCACGCGGTGGAGTCGGTTCGAACCACCAGCCGGTGTCCCTCGAAGGTCTCGATTCGAGCGTGGTCGGCGACCTGGGGACCGACGATGCTCCTCCACTTGGCCATGATGGATCCCATCTTGGTGGGGGTATCCCAGGCTCGGGAGCTGATCGTTCTGGCCAGGATGGCACCCAGAGAGTTTGCTCGCCTGTAGCGCGGGCGCATGGCCGCCATGCCGGGGGAGCGGCTCCACGAGGCGCCGGTTCCCTCCAGGGCCCGGCGCAGAGCCGCGAGATCGCCGCCCGGGTCCTCGTCAAAGAACGAGGCCGGTGCCTCGACCCCGTTGGCGTGCCGGTACGCGGCGGCTCGGGCGGCCGCGCGTGCCTGAGCTCCCTCCTCGTCCCCGATTCTTCCCAGCCCGTCTGTCTCGATGGCGGCGTACTCGCTGGATCCGTCGAGGGAGCGACGCGGGCGAGTCTCGTCGAGGCCCCACGAGGGCAGGGTCGATCGCGTGTAGCCGTGGTTGCGGGCCACTCGTTGGGCGCGTTCCAGGGCTCGCACGACGAACTCGTCCGCGTCGTCGGCCCGTTCCACCGCCTCGGGTCGTTCCTCTCGGTCAGCCATGGTCGTCCCCGTCAATGACCGTTCCGCGCTCGGCGTCGAGGCGCACGCGCAGCGCATGGTGGGGGAGGGAGGCGGGCAGGTCCTCGGCGACCGCGCAGGTCACGATGACCTGCTCCGCCCTCGAGGCGAGGGACGCCAGGCCCTCCCGGCGCGAGGAGTCAAGCTCGGCAAAGACGTCGTCGAGGATGAGGATGGGGGTGTCCTCGCCGTCGCTGAGGAGCTCGAAGGCCCCCAGGCGCAGGGCGAGGGCAACGGACCAGGATTCGCCGTGGGACGCATATCCCTTGACGGGCATGGACCCCAGGCTCAAGGACAGGTCGTCGCGGTGTGCGCCCACCAGGTTGACTCCGCGTTCGGTTTCCTTCTCCCGCACGTGCGCCAGCGCGGCAAGCATCCGGTCGGCCTGGGCCTGCGCGTCCGTCAGGTCGGCGCTGGCCGGATCCTCCGGGTCGGTGCCGATCACACGGTCGACGGAGGCATCGAAAGCGAGCGTGAGGCGGCGCGGGGAGTCCGCCACGTCGTCGTAGGCTCGCCTCGCCGGCTCCACGAGGGCTGCCGCGACGGCGGCGCGGGTGGCGCTGATGCGCGCCGAAAGCTCGGCGAACTGGCAATCCCACACGTGAAGGGTGGACAGATCCGGGGTTCTTCCCCTGCGCAACGAGGCCTGGGCGGCCTTCATGAGGGCCGCCCTCTGTCGGGCGACGCGATCGAAGTCGGCACGCACCGAAGCGTGCAGGGGGGAGAGCTGGGTCGCCAGGTCGTCCAGGAAGGATCGCCTCACGGAGGGATCGGCACGCACGAGCGAAAGGTCCTCGGGGGCGAAAACAACGGTGCGCACGAGCCCGAGGATGTCGCGGGGCCTGACCTGCGCCCTGTTGATCCGCGCGCGATTGGCCTTGCCGCGCACGATTTCCAGCTCGACGACCTGTTCGCGTCCCGAGGAGACGATCCGTGCGCGGATGACGGCTCCGCCCGGGGGATTCTCGGCCTCGTTGGTGGGGATACGAACGAGAGCGCCCTCCGCTCCGACCCTGTGCGAGGAGAAGGCCGACAGGTAGGCCAGCGCCTCAACGAGGTTGGTTTTACCCTGACCGTTCGCGCCCACCAGGACCGTGGTTCCGGCGGGCAGCTCAACGACTCCGTGCTTCCAGGAGCGAAAGTCGTCAAGGGCCAGGTGAGAGACGCGCACGTCAGATGCCGAAACGGATGGGCATCAGCAGGTAACGGAACTGGGTGACCTCGCCCTCGTCGACCTTCTTCTGGCCCGTGATGACGGCCGGCTTGGTGGAGTGCGTGAAGCCGAAACGGACGAAGTCGGTGTCCAGAACCTGCAGGCCATCGATGAGGAACTGCGGGTTGAATGCGGTCGAGATGTCGTCGCCGTGCAGCGAGGCTTCGATGGCCTCCGATGCCTGCGCGTTGTCTCCCTGGCCGGCTTCGAGGACGAGCTGGCCCTCGGTGAACGCCAGTCGCACCGAGGTCTTGCGTTCGGCAACCAGGGACATGCGCTTGACGGCCTCCAGGAGGGCATGGCGATCGACGACCGCCTGGATCGGCGTGGACTCGGGGAAGAGCCGTCGCACGGCGGGGTAGTCGCCGTCCATGAGGGTCGACGTGGTGCGACGACCGGAGGCGGTGAAACCGATGAGCGAGGACGAGCCCGGCTGGGTCTCGCCAGAGAGACCGACCTCGACCTTGGCGCCCGAGGTCATCGACTTGGCGACATCCTGGAGGATGCGGGCCTTGACCAGGGCGATCTCTTCGATCGAGGTGTCGGTCGGCTCCCAGTCGAGCTCGCGCATCGCCAGGCGGTAGCGGTCGGTTGCCAGGAGCGTGATCGAGGGCCCGTTGATCTCGATGCGAACACCGGTCAGGAGGGGGAGCGTGTCGTCGCGGGAGGCAGCGATCGACACCTGGGAGACGGCCTGCGACAGGGTCGAGGAGTCGATCGCCCCGATGCCGGTGGGCTGGGCCGGGAGCAGGGGATACTCGTCGAGAGGCATGACCGCCAGCGTGAAGTGCGAGGACCCGCACACGAGGTTGACCTTCTGTCCGTCCAGCTCAACGGAGACGGGCTTGGAGGGCAGAGACTTGGAGATATCCGCGAGGAGACGACCGGAGACGAGCACCTCACCGGCCTCGTCGACGGTCGCGGGAATGTGGGAGTTAGCCGAGACCTCGTAGTCGAAGGAGGAGAGCGTCAGCTCGTCGCCGTCGGCCTTGATGCGCACCCCAGCCAGGATCGGCGACGCTGGACGCACGGGGAGCGCGCGGGCGGTCCACGAAACGGCTTCGGCCAGAACATCGCGGGCGACGGTGAACTTCATAGCTGCCTCCAAAACACAAAACGGATCGAAGACTACTTTACCCACATGTGTGCCCACGCGGGGCGCGATACTGGCCTCGTCGGCGGGCGGGAAGACCAGAGCACGTAGCGCCGATGTGCGGGGGCCTGTGAAAAAACCACGATCATTGATCTCTCCATCCATCATAAGGGCTGTGAGTTCTGTGGAAAACCACCCCTATCCGCGCAACGTCAAGGAAACTACTGTGGTGTCATTCCGGGATTGTTCTGTGGACTCCTCACGCGGGGGTGTGGATGAAAGAAACGACAAGTTTTGGAGATCCACAGCGCCCATCCCTTTCTCCACAGGCCTGTGGCCTTGATCCACGCGACTGTGAACAGCCGCTGTGAATGCGGGCGTGGGCCCGCACTTTCGTGCGCGCCCACGCCGTTTACTACGACTCCCTGGCCTTCTGCTTGATCCGATTTGTAAGCTCCGACACGTGGTTGAAGGTCTCGCGCTTCTCCTTCATGAGCTTGGAGATCTTCTTGTTGGCGTGCATGACCGTCGTGTGGTCGCGACCGAAGGCTTGCCCGATCTTCGGCAGCGACAGATCCGTCAGCTCGCGGCACAGGTACATGGCGATCTGGCGGGCCTCGACGACGTTGTGGCTGCGTTCGGACGAGCCCATCTGCTCGATCGTGACGCCGAAGTAGACGGCGCACTGGCTCATGATGAGGCTCACCGTGATCTCGTTGTCGTCGGGATTGGACACGAAGTCCTTGAGCATCATCTGGGCCAGGTTCAGGTCAATGCGCTCCTGGTAGAGGGAAGCCCACGCGCCGATGCGCACGAGCGCGCCCTCCAGCTCCCGGATGTTCGAGGAGATGCGCGAGGCCACGTACTCGAAGACCTCGGGCGTGACCTCGAGGCCCTCCGCGTCGGCCTTCTTGTGAAGAATGGCGATGCGGGTCTCCAGGTCCGGCGGCTGAACGTCAACGAGTAGTCCCGAGGAGAAGCGCGACCGCATGCGGTCCTCGAAGCCCTTGAGCTGCGCGGGCGGCAGATCCGAGGTCAGGACGATCTGCTTGTTCGCGCTGTGCAGGGCATTGAAGGTGTGGAAGAAGCCCTCGACGGTCTGCTCCTTGTCCCCAATGAACTGGATGTCGTCAATGAGGAGAATGTCGAGTTCGCGGTAACGGCGGTGGAAGGCCTCGACCTGGGAGTTATCCGTCTTGTTCAGGCGGATCGCGTTGATGAACTCGTTCGTGAACTCCTCGGAGTTCACGTATCGGACCTTCAGATGGGGCATCATCGACAGCGCGTTGTGGCCGATCGCCTGCAGGAGGTGAGTCTTGCCCAACCCCGAGTCGCCGTAGATGAACAGCGGGTTGAACGCGGTACCGGGCGTCTCCGAGGCAGCCAGCGCGGCCGCGTGAGCGAAACGGTTGGAGGGGCCGATGACGAAGGTGTCGAAGGTGAACTTCGGATTGAGGTGGGTGGGGCCGGAATCGGTGGGCGCGCTCACCAGGGCGGGGGAGTGCGCCTCCCTCCTGGTCGGTTGAGGCGCCTTCTCCTTGGGCTTCTGCTGGACGGGGGCGGGCTCCTCGTCCTCGGTGACGACCTCGAGGGAGGGATCAACGGTGATGGCGATTCGCACGGTTCGGCCCAGATTGACCGACAGCGCGGCCGTGAGCTTGGACTGAGCCTTGTCCTCGATCCACTGTTTGGTGAATCCGTTGGGAACGGCCAGCAGGATCGTGCCTTCGATATCGCCGAGGGGGCGGGCGGATCGCAGCATGGACGTGGCGACGGGCCCCAGCTCATCGGTGGGGACGGCGCCGAGGGCCGCAGCCCAGGCACGTGTGAGGGAATCCGACTCCACGGCAACCTCCGGACAGATCAGACGGTGAGTTCAATCACGGCATCGTGGTCATGCGCGTGACTCCTGTGCACCTGAGCAGTGTAGCCCGCGCACATGTTATGCACAGACTGGGGATGAAGCTGTGGAGAACCATCACAGAATCACAGAGTTGTAGTTACAACTGTGGGTCCGCGCCAGCGTGCGGAAACCAAAAGAGCGACCCGCCTGTGGATAACGCGCCCCATCCACGAACTGTGGACGATGTCGTTCCACAGTGATTTGCACAGCTGTGGATGCTGTGTGTGACGAGGTGGGTAACTCCGCCCCGTTGACTCCCCGCGCGGATCCGCTTAGTCTTGGTTCTTGTTTGCGCCCATTTCGGGCGCGCGTCCCCGCTATCGCGCCCCGATGGGCCGATAGCCCAACCGATAACGAGTGGGAGACCACTCACCGCCGAGGAGAATCGCCGTGACCACCAAGCGGACTTACCAGCCCAACAACCGTCGTCGTTCCAAGACGCACGGCTTCCGCCTGCGCATGTCGACCCGCGCCGGCCGCGCCATTCTGGCTGCCCGCCGCCGCAAGGGCCGCGCCAAGCTGTCCGCCTGAGACACCCCGGTGCTGCCGCGCGCGCACCGCATGGTTGACCCAGCGGACTTCACCGCCGCGATCCGACACGGAGCGCGCGCAGGCGACCCGCTGGTCGTCGTCCACGTCCGAGCCGACGAGGAACGCAACAGCCGCCTCGTCGGTTTCGTCGTACCCAAGCGGGAGATCAAGCGCGCCAACGGTCGCAACCGAGTCAAACGGCAGCTTCGTCACCTCATGCGCGAGCGAATCGACAACCTTCCCGAGGGAAGCCGGGTCGTCGTGCGGGCCTCCGGCCGCTCCCTGGGAGTTTCTTCCAAGGAACTGGGAGCGCACCTCGACCGTGTCATGAGCAAAGCGTGGCGCAAGTGGGACGCACGATGACTCGGCTGGGACGCCTCGTCGGCCAGGTCGCGTCGGCGCCCATCGTCGCCTACCAGCGCTTCATTTCTCCGGCCCTCGGACCCCGATGCCGATACGCTCCCAGCTGCTCCACCTACGCGCTCCAAGCGATTCGTGTCCACGGACCCATCAAGGGATTCGTCCTTGGCGCCTGGCGCCTCCTGCGGTGCAACCCCTGGAGCCTCGGCGGGGTGGACCACGTGCCCGAGCGTGGCAGGTGGAAGCCGGACCCCTGGGTCCCGCCCGATGATTGGGCGGGGCACGACAACTGGGTTCGTCCCGAACCGATGGGACTGGACCCCACCGACCTCTCCGGAGACTCAACGACGGCCTCGGGCCACTAAGGAACAACGAAACAGCGGCGCCAACGCGCCACGGCGAAAGCGAATAGTCCATGTTCGACGCAATCCTCCACCCCTTCGCGTGGGCCATCTCCTACCTGTGGGTGTGGATCCACGATCTCCTCGTGCTCCTGGGATTCTCCTCCGGATCCGGTGTGGCGTGGGTCCTGTCCATCGTCCTGCTCACCGTCCTGGTGCGCATCGCCATCATCCCGCTGTTCCTCAAGCAGATCCGATCCTCGCGCGCCATGCAGGCCATCCAGCCCGAGATGCGCAAGATCCAGGAGAAGTACAAGGGCAAGAAGGACCAGGCGAGCCGGCAGAAGATGATGGAGGAGACCCAGGCCCTCCAGCGCAAGCACAAGGTCTCGCCGTTTGCCTCCTGCCTGCCGATGCTGGTCCAAATGCCCGTCCTCTTCGGCATGTACCGCGCCATCATCGCCGTATCGTCGATCGCCAACGGCACATACACCTACCGGGGCGAATCCACCGACCACCTCGGCCCGCTGAACGCATCCGTTTCCTCGGAGATCGTCAACTCGACCGTCTTTGGGGTTCCCCTGTCGCACACGCTGCGCGATTCCTTCGACCAGCCGATGGCCGTCGCGGTGTTCGTGGCCGCAATCGTCATGATGGTCGTTCTCCAGTTCGTCTCCATGCGCATGTCCTTCTCGCGCAACATGCCCGACATGGGCGACAACCCCATGGCCCAGTCGCAGCGCTCCATGATGTACGTCATGCCGCTGATGTTCATCTTCTCCGGCGTTTTCTTCCAGATGGGCGTCGTCATCTACACGGTGACCGCGTCCGTGTGGGCGCTCGCGCAGGCGTACTGGACCATCAAGGTCATGCCGACACCGGGTTCACCCGCCTACGCCGACCTGCTGGCCTCGCGCGAAGCCGCCTACCAGGCATGGGCCAAGCCCTTCTTCCAGGACTACGACCGGGAGAGGGCCGCGCTCGGCACACCCGCCTCCGACCCGCGCGTTGACGAGCTCAACGAGCGCACGCTCGCGACGTTGCGATCCAGGGCCAAGAAACAGCACGTCGCCTCGGACTTCCCCGCCTCCATGTCGGTCGGCGAGATCGTGACGGTGTACCGCAACCTCGCCTCTCAGGCGTGGACGACTCTGCCCGATGAGCAGTGGATGCGCGGGCTGAGCCTGGCCGTCGAGAAGCGTCTGGCCAAGAAGGAGGCCTCCGCCCAGAGGGCCGAGCTGCAGAAGAAGGCGCGAGGCCGCCGCTCGGCCGAGCGCGAGGCCGCCACGGCGGCGGGGGAGGCTCCCGAGGCCGATTCCGAGCGCAGCGGGGCCCGCGGCTCGCTCAGCGCCCAGGAGATCGAGCGCCGCCGCGTCGAGCGCCGCAAGGCACGGCGCCGCTCGGGCAACAAGCGCTGATCCCGACAGTTTTCCGCTTCGGGCACCCGAGGGTAACCTGAAGACCATACAGACCCATTCCCCACCACGGAGGAGACGTCATGAGTGACGACAATGCAGACAAGCTCACCCGCCTCGAGGAAGAGGGTGAACTTGCCGCCGACTACCTGGAAGAGCTGCTTGACATCGCCGACCTCGACGGAGATATCGAGATCGACGTGGAGAACGGCCGTGCGTCGGTCGAGATCGTCGCCGACGATCCCGACGCGCTCGATCGCCTCGTCGGCGAGGACGGCGAGGTGCTCGACGCCCTCCAGGAGCTGACCCGCCTGGCCGTTCAGACCGAGACGGGCGAGCGGTCGCGCCTCATGCTGGACATCGCGGGATTCCGCGCCGAGCGCAAGGAGGAGCTGCAGGACATCACGCGCGAGGCTATCGCCCGCGTGCGAGCCAGCGGGGATGCCGTCAAGCTCGAGGCGATGAATCCCTTTGAACGCAAGGTGTGCCACGACGTGGTCGCCGCGGAGGGCCTGACCTCGGAGTCCGAAGGCGTGGAGCCGCACCGCCGAGTCGTCATCCTCCCCGAGGATTCTGACGGTGAGTGAGAAACCGAGCGGGATGGGGAGGGGTCGCCAGGTGGGCGACCCCTTCGTCCCAGAGGAACCCACCGACGAGGTTCGCTCGTTCTTTGGCCCCTCCTTCTCCGACGTCGCAGAGTATGCGCGGATGCTCGAGGAAGAGGGGGAGATCCGCGGCCTGCTCGGCCCGCGGGACATGGAACGCATCTGGTCGCGGCACATCGTCAACTCGGCGGCCGTCCTGGAGTTCATGCCCGGCAAGCGCGGCCGACAGGTGCTCGACGTTGGTTCCGGTTCGGGACTGCCGGGCATCGTGATCGCCGCCTGTCGACCCGATCTCGACGTGCACCTGGCCGAGCCGATGGCGCGCAGAGTCGAATGGCTCATGGACGTGGTTGGAGACCTGGGACTCGACAACGTCACGATTCATCAGGCGCGGGCCGAAGAGCTGCGTGGCAAGGGTAAGGCCGACGTGGTGACCGCCCGCGCGGTGGCCAACATGAGCAAGCTCGTGCGCATGACCTCCAAGCTCATTGCGCCGGGCGGAGCGCTCGTCGCGCTCAAGGGCAGGCGGGCACCCATCGAGGTCGAGGAGGCCTCCGGCGAGCTGCGGCGTCACCACCTGCGCGCGCAGATTCACGAGGTTCCCTCCATCATGGAAGAGGAGTCGACCTACGTCGTGGTCTGCACGCGCATCCGGTGACTGCCGAGGAGGTGGACCCGTCCGTTGTGCGCTGCTGTGATGCGCAACACATTATGCTCGTCGTCTGTAGGATCGCTTCGTTCGATCGACGGCCGAATCGGTGCGGTACCTTCGCTGGGAGAATCGATCCTAGAAAACGTGTGAATCGATGATTGGGCTCGCGAGCCTGCGATTTCGTGCACCTTCGCGCATTCAACGCTTTTGGGCTGGAAGTGCGCCCGTCTGCCCGTAGACTAGTGGCAGAACCTAGGAAGGTGTCATGAGCAATAACAACACCCCTCTGTCTACTCAGATCGAACGCAACCTGCGCGATTTGGCGATGCTCGAGCGGGCCACGTTCCGCAAGCCAGAAACCACGCGCATCATCGCCGTGGCGAACCAGAAGGGCGGCGTCGGCAAGACGACTTCGACGGTGAATCTTGCGGCGGGGTTGGCCGTCGGCGGTCTGTCCGTGCTCGTTATCGACGCTGACGCTCAGGGCAATGCGTCCAGTGCGCTCGGAGTTGAGCACCCCGCTGGCACGCCTTCGACCTACGACGTCATTATCGGGGGCGCGCGGATGGAGGATGTCGTCCAGCCGTGCCCGGACATCGACGGAATCCTCGTCTGCCCCGCAACGATCGACCTGTCGGGCGCTGAGATTGAGCTCGTGGATGTGTCGGAACGAGAGTATCGCCTGAGCGTCGCCCTGCGCGAGTATGTGGCGACGCACAGAGAGATCGATGTCGTTCTGATCGACTGCCCGCCGTCGCTTGGTCTCGTGACCCTGAACGTCATGGTCGCGGCGAACGAGGTCGTGATCCCGATTCAGGCCGAGTACTACGCTCTGGAGGGTCTCAGCCAGTTGTGGCGCACGGTGGAACGCATTGGTGCCGATCTTAATCCTGGCCTGCAGGTGTCCGGCATGCTGCTGACGATGGCCGACAAGCGAACGCGGCTGTCCGAGGAGGTCGAAAGCGAGGTGCGGTCACACTTCCCGGAGCACACGTTCGAGACCGTGATTCCGCGCTCGGTGCGCATTTCCGAGGCTCCGAGCTACGGGCAAACGGTCATCACCTACGACGGGAAGAACGTCGGCGCGATCGCGTACCGCAAGGCTGCGCTTGAGCTCTCGCAGAAGATACCAAGCGGCGCTCGGTGATTGTTTCACGTGAAACACTGCGCGTCCCACCCCTGTTTGTCCAGGTCGCAACATCCAACCATCGTGGTCATCGGTGCAACATAGTGATCAACGGCGCTCACGGCGTGAGCACGCACCGATGTTTCACGTGAAACAATGAACTGACGCAACTGAAGGAGTAATGCAATGGCGGATGCATCGTCGAAGTCGGAGGGGCGCAAGACCGCGCGTAGGCACAGTGGCCTGGGTCGTGGCCTCGGAGCGCTCATTCCTCAGGCGCCTGAGCAGGCCTCGGAGCCAACGCAATCTGCGCCCTCTCGTCCGCTCGACGTGTTCTTTCCGGAGGGATCTGCCACGCGCAGCAGGGGAGGATCCGCGAAGGAGCTGCTGCAACCCAAGCGTGCTGGATCTTCCTCCAAAAAGAAGCGTCCCGCGATGCCACCCGTCGACGTCGCCGCGGGAGTAGCCCGCGGAAGGGTCGGCGGAAAGCCTGGCGTTTCGGCGAGCAACGGAACCGGTGGCCCTGCGACGGGCCGCGAGGTAGTGGACCCGGCTCCCGCCGTCGATCATGTTTCACGTGAAACATCCGACGATGCTCAGCTCGTTCCCGTTCCCGGCGCCTCGTTTGCAGAGATTCCGATCGATCAGATCGTTCCCAACACGAAGCAGCCCCGAGAGGTCTTCAACGAGGAGGACCTCACGGAACTCTCCGCGTCGATTAAGGAAGTCGGGGTCCTCCAGCCGGTGGTCGTCCGAACTATTCCTGCCACCGGGCGCTCGACAAAGCTCAAGGAGTTCATCGCCGAGAAGCCGGGCGCGCGCTACGAGCTCATCATGGGCGAGAGGCGCTTGCGGGCCTCGGAGCTGGCGGGGGAGACGACCATCCCGGCCATCATCCGAGAGACCGAGGACGGCGATCTGCTCCGAGATGCCTTGCTGGAGAACCTGCATCGTTCGCAGCTCAATCCGCTCGAAGAGGCGAGCGCATATCAGCAGCTCATGGCCGATTTCGGAGCGACCCAGGATGAACTCGCGAAGAGAATCGCTCGGTCGCGTCCTCAGATCGCGAACACGCTGCGCCTGCTGAAGCTCCCTCCGTCGGTGCAGAAGAAGGTGGCGGCGCAAGTGATCAGCGCTGGACACGCTCGTGCTCTGCTGGCGCTTTCCACCCCCGAGGAGATGGAGCGGCTTGCGGATCGGATCGTTCAGGAAGGGCTGTCGGTGCGAACGACAGAGGAGATCGTCCGCCTCGGCAAGATCAAGGCTGCCGCTCCGCCGCGGAGCCGCCGACAGCAATCCCTCTCGCCCTTGGGTGAAAGCGTGGTGTCGGCGCTCTCCGACGCCTATGACACGCGTGTGTCGATCACCGAGGGCCGCAGGAAAGGCAAGATCGTCATCGAGTTCGCCGGAGCCGACGACCTGCAGCGAATCGCGGATCTTATCCTGCGCTGACCGGGTGTCAGAGATCTTTCCGCAGCTCAGGAGATGTATGTACCCAATCATACATTTTCCGCACTATTGCGCGGAAGCTTGACCGCATACACTACATTGATAGGATCCGCCGCTGGATCCTTGCAGTACCAGAAGGAGCGAAAGGCATGAACGCCCAAGGCAGTTCGCGCACCGTGCTTTTCGATGTCGGTGGCGTTCTCGTCGACGCCCACCCCGATCCGCACGTGATTGCAGAGATGTTTGGCGATGGCTCGCGCGGCCTCACAACACTCGTCGATCAGGCGATGTGGACCCACCGCGGCGACTATGATGCCGGCCTACCGGACCGCGTGTTCTGGGACCGGATCGCGGGTGACTGTGGGCAGCCTGAGCCCAGTGCGGATCTTCTCAGCAGTCTGGTTGCACTCGATACTTCACGCATGGCAAGAGCCAACGATGACGCCCTCGGGTTGGTGCGCCGACTACGTGAGGGGGGCGTCCGTGTGGGTATCCTGTCGAACGCGCCGTACCCGGTCGCCAAGGCGATCAAGCGCTCCGAGTGGGCGAAGCTCTTCGACTTCTTTGCATTCTCGTGCGACTACGGCGTCTGCAAGCCGTCACGGGGGATATACCGCGACGTGTTGCAGCGCCTGAACACGCCTCACGAAGACGTGGCCTTCATCGACGATCGGCGCGAAAACGTGCGTGCGGCGGAGCTTCTGGGGGTTCGCGGTGTCATCTGGAAGGGCGTGGATAACGCGCGAGCACGCCTTGTGGAGCTCGGCTTCCTCGCGGCCTAAGCCTGGTCGGTCGGAGAGGGCGCACCGACGACGATGTTTCACGTGAAACAAGTGGCCCGCGGGAGGGAAACCCCGCGGGCCACTCGTTGATGCCGGGCTACTCGGTTGCCTGAGCCTCCATGGTGGGGTCTTCGGCGGTGAGAGCATCCAGCTGACTGGTGCGGCCCTCGGCGACGAAATCGATGATGTCGGCGCATAGCTGCGCGAAGGAGGAATCGTCGAGGGCATCGGCCGCCTGGGGGAGGAGCGACGTGTCCGTCATTCCCGGCGCCACGTTGGCATCAATGAACCAGCACGTGCCCTCGTCGTCGACGACGAAGTCGATGCGGGACAGGTCGCGCAGGCCGAGTGTCGCGTGCGCCTCGACGGCGGCCGCCTGGAGGTCGGCGAGAGTCTCATTGGAGAAGCGTGCGGGCACGAAATACTCGGTTTCGTCGGTCGTGTAGCGCGCGTCGTAGTCGTATCGACCTCCATCCGTGGAGATTTCGACCGGCGGAAGCGCGACGGGTCCATCCCACAGGTCGACGACGGACACGGCCACGTCCCGCCCGTCGATGCGCTGCTCGACCATGAGTCGCTGGCCGTAGGCGAAGGCGTCGACCATGGCTCGGCGCAGCTGATCCGCGTTGTGCGCGGTGGAAATGCCCAGTGCCGAGCCCCCGTCGGTGGGCTTGATGACGACGGGGAAAGACACCGAGCCCTCGAGGGCGGCCAGGACATTGGAGGCGCCGAGCTGACGGAAGATCGCCTGGGGGAGCGTCACCCAGCCGGGCGTGGCGACGCCGGCGGAGCCGAGCAAGGCCTTGGCGGTAGGCTTGTTGGATGCCAGCATCGCCTGCACTGACGACGATCCGACGAAGGGCACTCCCACGGACTCGAGGAAGGACTGCAGGGATCCGTCCTCGCCGATGGAGCCGTGAACCAGCGGCCAGACGACGTCGGGTTCGAAGGTCTGGATCGACTCGGTGAGGGAGGCGTCGACATCGGAGAGCATGACCTCGTACCCGAGCTGGACGAGAATATTGGCGACGCGTCGGCCCGAGCGCACGGACACGTCGCGCTCGTGGGTCAGGCCGCCGGCGATGATGAGAACTTTCGTTGCCATGGTGGGTTTCTCCTAACGTAACCTAGCGGGCCGAAGGGCTGCCGGCCTCGTCGATCGAGGCGGTACCGAACATGTCGACGATGTCCTTCTCCGCGTTGACGACGGTGGACAGGCGCCGGACTCCCTCGCGAATCTCGTCGGGAGTGGGGTAGCAGAACGAGAGACGCAGGTGATTCGAGCCCTGGCCGTCGTAGAAGAAGGCGGTGCCGGACACGTAGGCGACCTGTGCCCTCACGGCGCGCGGCAACATGGCCTTCGCATCGAGGCCATCGGGGAGGGTCACCCACGTGTAGAAGCCTCCGTCGGGCACCGTCCACGTGCACGAGGGCATGAACTCCTCAAGCGAGGTCAGCATCGCCCGGCACCGCTGCGCATACATGGAGCGGAAGGACTTGACCTGGCCGTACCAGTCGTAGTCGCTCAGGTAGTCGGCGATCGCCATCTGGCCGACCATCGACGGGCACAGGATCGCGGACTCGAGGGCAAGGACGAGCTTGGCTCGGATGGCGTGGGGCGCGTAGGCCCAGCCGATTCGAAAGCCCGGGGCGAACATCTTGGAGAAGGAACCCAGGTAGACGACGCCCTCGGGGCTGTAGGAGGCGATCGCCGGCAGGGGATCGGAGTCGAAGCCGAGGAGGCCGTAGGGGTTGTCTTCGACGATCAGGACGTGCTCGCGCAGGCAGATGTCGGCGATGATGGGGCGGCGCTCGGCGGACAGGGTGACGCCGGCGGGGTTGTGGTAGTTCGGGATGATGTAGATGAACTTGATAGTCCGGCCGCTGGCGCGCACGTCTCGGATGGTGTCGACGAGTGCCTCGGGGATGATGCCGTGGTCGTCCATCGGGACGTGGACGACGTCTGCCTGGCGGGCGCGGAAGACGCCGAGGGCGCCCACGTAGGAGGGGGCCTCGGCGAGGATGACGTCGCCGGGGTTGACGAAGAGCTCGGTGACGAGGTCGAGCGCCTGCTGGCTGCCGGTCGTGACCACCACGTCGTCGGGGTCCGCGCCGACGATACCGTCGTAGCCCATGACCTCCGTAATGCGCTCGCGCAGGACCTCCCAGCCCTGGCCGCTGCCGTACTGCATGGCCTTAGCGCCGTGGTTGCGGATCATTCGCTCCGCCGATGCCGCCAGGCGGTCGAGGGGAAGGTCCTTCAGGTTGGGCATGCCTCCGGCGAGGGAGACGACCTCCGGCCGGGAAACGACGGAAAAGAGGGCTCGGATCTCGGAGGCGCGCAGGTTGTGGGCGCGATCGGCGTAGACGTCGAACCAGGGGTCGAGCCGGTTACCCTGAGAGGGGGTTCTCCCAGACGAGGCCGGGGTCCCCCCGTGCGATGAAGGTTGAGTCAAGGGCGTGCCATCCTTTGCGTGAAGTCGCGTTGTCTGTATAGGTCAAGTGTGCCACTTTCTGCCCTTCGTGGGGCGCTTGGCCAGAGCGTGACCGACCCGCCTTACGTGTCGGCCGTGGAAGAGGCGCAGCCGATGGCGTCTGGCTCTCGGGGATCCGCCGTGGTTCGAGGCCGTGTGTGCCGTGAGTGCGGCGGGTACAGTCACGGTTTCTGGGCGAGTTGTTTCACGTGAAACATCGACGGTGTGGCGCAGCTCGGAATCCAATGTTGATGACAACCGATTCAATCAATGCTAGTATCTTGTCATCAAAGCCAGCCGTTGACCCTCCGCTGATATGGAGATGCCGATGACTGGCTTTTTATGTGTTGAGGAGTAGCAACGTGGCTAACTTTATGGAACGTACGGCAATCCTTGTAGACGGCGGATTCTATCGCATCCGTGCGCAGACTCTATTCGGCGTCAAAAGCCCTGAAGAACGAGCAGATGAGCTCTTCTCCTACTGTATGCGCCATCTCAACAAGGGAACGGGAAACGAGTCAAGCCTCTACAGGATCTTCTACTACGACTGTCCTCCCTCGACAAAAGTGGTCTACAACCCCGTTACGCAGCGACATGTGAATCTTGCAAAGAGCGACCAGTATCGCTGGACAACGGCGTTTTTCAACGCTCTGGTCACCAAACGCAAGGTTGCTCTACGCAGGGGAGAGGAACTAGCAAGTAGTGGCGACTACACACTACGGGCAGGCGTATTGAAAGACCTATGTGCAGGTAGGCGAAGCGTCGAGAGTCTAACGGATCGCGATACGAGGCTCAACATCACGCAGAAGGGTGTTGATATGCGTATTGGGCTGGATATTGCTTCGCTGGTTGAGCGCAACCTGGTGACACAGATCATTCTGATCTCTGGAGACTCTGACTTTGTTCCAGCTGCGAAGTACGCTCGTCGCCGTGGGATGGACTTCGTGCTCGACCCAATGTGGCAGACAGTCAGTCCAAGTCTCAATGAGCATGTGGACGGTATCAGGTCACGTGTTCAAAGACCACCCCGTAACGAGCAGGATCCGTTGTATCACAGAGAGGACATAGGGGAAGACGCCAGCATCATTGATCCTGGAAGCTGAAAGAACGAGCGGAGACTGTCGATGTCACTGGGCTGAATCTGAGCCACTTGTGCGATGAACGCCGACTCTCTGGGCGTCCAGCGGGCGGGCACACCAACAAAAAGTCCGCAGCCCCGTGGGGGTCTGCGGACCGGTGTGCTGCTCCGGCGAGGCCGGAGGGTCGCTCAGTGGCGGTCGGCCTTGCGCCAACGCTTGGCGTCGGCGAGTTCGTTGAGCTGGTCGATGTGGGCCTGGGCAACCATGACGTCGATGGTAGAGAACATGAGTGACTCCTCGTGGGATCGTATTCGTGGGTTGTATCCCTGTTTGACGAGGCCGGGGATCGCCCGGCGGATCTCGAACGTGGAGCGTGCCGTCGCGGATCGCGTCGGCGCGACCCTGCGTGTTTCAAACAAGAAAAGCGCCCGACGAGCTTGGCAGCTGTGTCAGGCGCTTGATGATTATAGCTTATTCCTCCGACCGGGGCGTAATCAACCGTGCGGACAGTAAGATGCGTCGCACGAGGGACCGGCGAGGGCGTCCGCCGTCGCACCCCGGCTGCCCGGTGTCCTCGGTTACCCCGGCGTCCTCTCTTACCCCGGCTATCTCGGCTAGCCCAGCGGGGCTAGGACTTTGCAGCTCTGGGTCAGCAAGCATAGAATGATAACGATTCTCATTCAATAGTCTTGTGCTACGCACCTAGAGGACCAGTTCCATGAACCCCACGAAGCACCGGAACCCGGGTCGCCGAGCGGCCCGGGCGTTTGCCGCCGTGGCCCTCGCGGCCACGTCGTTCCTCGTACCCGCGAACGCCTACGCCTCGGAAGAAACGACCGACAACCAGGCCGGTCACACGGCCGCCGACAACGCCTCGGCCAACGACAGCGGCGATAGCGCGCCCGCGCCCGCGGCGCTCTCCGGCGCCATCACCTCGTGCGACGCTATGCGCTCGGCCCCCCAGGGGACCACCGCGACCCTCGACCACGGCCACGCCGACATCTTCGACCTGACCTCCGACGCGTCCGGCGCCCTCACCCTGCGCATCAAGGAGGACGCCACCGGCTCCGCAGTGCTGCGCGAACCCGAAAAGACCCTCCTCGCCGTCAAGGGATCCACGCTCACCCAGATCCCCGCCGGCATCAGCCAGGCGACCGGTGCGCCCAGCGCCGCCTACCTGCTCGGACAGTCCGGCGACAACCAGGCCACGGTCCTGTGGCCCGGGTGGGACACCCTGGGCATCACGGCCGGAGGCTACGACGCGGCACGCTTCCACGTCACCTACTCCGGCCCCGCCGACGGCCGCATCTACGCCTTCACCTCCGGCCTGACGGGGGCCGCCCAGGCGGTCACCGCCGACGGCAGCTACGACCTCGCACCCGGCGGCGACGACATCGACCAGGCGTACCCCGCCCACAAGCACGTCAACTGGCTCTTCACCCGCGCCGGACGCTACGTCCTCACCGTCCAGGCCAGCGCCTGGCCCAAGGGAGCCACCGGTGCGCCCGCCCAGAGCGCCGCGCGCACCTACACGATCGACGTGGCCGACGAAGCCTCGTGCGTCGCGCAAGGCTCCCAGCCCCCCACCGCCGAGCCGCCAGGGAACTCCGCCCCCTCCACCCCCGACGCGCAGCAGGGCGGCACCGGGCAGGCCGAGCAGCAGCCCCCGACCCCCACGCCGAGCACCCCGGAGGCCGGCGGCACCAACCCCACCGCGACCTCGGGAAGCGGAGCGGGTGGGACCACCAACGGTCGAGGCGCCGCACCGGCCAAGACGAGCGGGGGCGCGGGTGCCACCGACCGCTGCATCGCCACCCGCGTCACCCGCGAGGCCACCGAAGCCGAGGCGGCCACCCTCGCCTCGAACAAGGCACCCGCCAACACCGCGCGCACCACGCTGACCGTGAGCGTCGGCGACGGCGCGAGCGGCAACGCGACCGACGGACACTTCGACCTGGGGCCCGCCATCGAGAACGGAACCCTCGTCGCCCGCATCAAGGACGACCGCTCCCAGCCCGCCCAGTGGGTCGACCCCACCTCCCTGACCTTCGCCCTGGGTGACGCCGCCCGCATCACCGCGCCCGCCGACCTCGGCTTCGTCGCCTCCGCGGGCTCGAGCGTCTGGCTCATCCCCTCCACCCAGATCGCGGGCGTGCCCTGGCTGGGCCTGAACTCCCAGCGCGAAGAGATCGTCACCGGCACCACCGGGGGCGTCCAATTCACCCTCGACGCCGTCGAAGGCCCCGGCCGCGTCGCCGTCTTCAACGCGGGAGCCCTCGGATCGGGCGTCGGCGAGCACGTCTTCGACGGCCCCGGATCCACCTACACGCTCGGCGCCAACACCCACGCCCACCAGAACTGGGTGTTCACCGCGCCCGGCACCTACACGCTCACCATCTCCATGCGCGTCACCCCCAACGGCGAGGCCCTGGCTGGCAGCGGCTTCGGCAGCGGCGGGGAACTCACCGCCACCGGCGCGCTGGGACCGAACGGGCGACCCATGGTCTCCCAGGTCGTCGGCCGCACCGCCTCGGGCAAGGACTGCGACCTGTCCCTGGCCACCACCGGCGCCGACACCATCCCCCTGACCGTCGTCTCGCTCACGTGGGCCCTCACGGGCGCGGCCTGCGTGTGGGTGGGCGCCCTTGGACGCCGCCGCAACCTGCGCGCACAGTCGTGACCTCCCACCAACGAGGCCCGCACACCATCATCCCCCGCCGCCCCACCCGTGGGTGGCGGGGGAGTGGGTGCTGCGCCGCCGCGACGCTCGCGCTCGCGACCGCCCTGGCAGGATGCGCGCCCGCACCCCAGCCAGCCGACGACGGACAGCTGCGCGTCGTCGCCACGACCGGCATCCTCGCCGACCTCGTGCGAAGCGTCGCAGGCGAGCGCGCCCACGTCACCCAGATGGTGCCAAACGGAGCAGACCCGCACTCGTGGGAACCCTCCCTGCGCACGGTGCGCGACGTCGCCTACGCGGACGTTGCCTTCTCCAACTACCTCATGCTCGAGGAACACGCCCTCATCCGTGCCCTCGACTCCAACCTGCCCGCAGGCTCGGACTCCGTCTCCGTGGCCGAGGAGGCCGCCAAGAACGGCGCCACCATCCTCCCCCTCGTCGAAGACCGCACCCTGGACACCCCGTGGCTCGGCATGCGCGTCTGGGGCGACGGCGCCGACCTGGGCGCCACCCGAGCCTCCCAGATCGACCTGACGACCACCGCCGTCGAGGGACCCGGGGCGGCCTCCGCCTACCTCACCACCTCCTTCGGCCAGCCCGAGGTCGCCTTCGCGTCCTCCGACGGCTTCGACGCCGCCAGCGGATACGAGGCCGACACCGCGCACCTGCCCGCCGACGCCCACCAGCACATGAGCTGGGCGTTCACCGCCCCAGGCGTCTACCGCGTCCACTTCCGCGCGAACCTGCGCACCACCCCCGGCGCGCCCCCCACCCCCGTCGGGGAAGGAACCGCCGTGTTCGCCGTGGGCACCCCGCCCGAGGAGATCGCCGCCGCCGAAGGGCGACGCATCCTACGCGGCGGACACGCAGACGTCACCGTCAACCTGGCCACCAAGCGCATCGAGCTCGCCTCCGACGCGGGCGCCCTCAGCGGGGACGAGGCCTCGGCACCCTGCCAGGGAGCATCCGGGGCGGGCGCGATTGGTGCCTCCACCATGGAGTGCACCGACCTCGACCGCGCCATCATCGAGGTGCCCACCCGAGCCCTCACCACCATCCCCGGCGAGTCCTCCTTCCGCTTCATCGGGGACGCGGGCGCCGCCGTCTACATGCTGCCCCAGGCGGTCCTCGGCAAGCACGTCCACGGAGACATCGACCCCCACCTGTGGCACGACGTCCACAACGCGCAGGCCTACGTGAAGGTCATCCGCGACTCCCTCACCCGCGTCGACCCGGGCGGCGAGGCCACCTACCGCGCCAACGCCGCAGCCTACCTGGCGCGCCTGGATGAGCTCGACGCCTACGTGGCCTCCACGATCGCCACCATCCCCGAGGAGTCGCGCAAGCTCGTCACCACGAACGACGCCTACGGCTACCTGGCGAACGCCTACGGCCTCACCGTCGCCGGCTTCGTCGCCCCCAACCCCAGCGTCGAACCCTCCGTCGCGGACCGGATCAAGCTCCAGGCCACCCTCGCGGACGCGCACATCCCCGCCGTGTTCCTCGAACCCAACCTGGCGCGCACCCGATCCACGCTGCGCACCGCCGCCACCGACGCGGGCGTGGACATCTGCCCCCTGTACGGCGACACCCTCGACGACCAAGCACCCACCTACATCGACATGATGCAACACAACGCCCGCTCACTGGCACGCTGCCTGGGCGGCAAGGAGATGCCATGAAATTCTTCTCGTCCATGTCCTCTGTCGGCCGCCGGCTCTTCGCCCCGGGGGCGGCGGCCCGCCCGCCCGCTTTCGTGGCGTCCCGTGAGCGGCGGCCCGCCCGCGAGATCGCCACACGCGAGCCTGTCGGCTCGGAGTGGTCGATCTCGAAGCCCGGCCAGGCCCCGCCGACGCCCACGGGGCGCAGCGGTTCGGCGTCGTGTGTTGAGGCGCGGCCAGGCCCCGCCGCCGACGGGGGGAATTTCAACACTAGAAGCATCCGTACGGCGTGTCGCCGGCGTGTCGAAACTCAAATGTCGTTATTTCCCCGCCTCGGCATGTCGCTGAGCGCTCTGCTCGTGTCGGCTCTCCTTGTCATCGTAGGGGCGCCCTCCGTGCTTGCCGACCCGACCGACCCCGACCTGGCCCAGAGTGTCGCCGCTCACGAGACATGGTCCGGCGAAGCCAGCGAGATCAGCGTCGGACACGTCGACCTCGGCCCGCGCCTCATCGACGGACAGTGGCGGGCCGGGCTGCGCCACGACGCCGAGGGCGGCGCCGTGTGGCGCGACCCCAACCAGACCGTCCTGCGCGTGAGCGATGCGGCCATCATGACCGCTCCCGACTCCGCCGACTACCCGTTCCTGTCCGACGTGGCCGGTAAGCCCGTGCACGTCATCCCCCAGACGCAGAAGCCGAACGTCGTGTGGCTCGGCTGGAACACGCAGGACCCCGCCGTCACCGCCACCATCGACCGCGGACTCACCATGCGGGTGGGCCCCGTCTCCGGCCCCGGCCGCGCCTGGCTCTTCCTCCAGTCCGGCACCTTCGGCAAGCCCCTGCTGCTCGCCGACTCCGGCGCGGCCCCCGGCGACGTGTGGATCGACTCCGGCACCCACGTGCACGCCAACTGGGCGTTCTCCGCCCCCGGCGTCTACACCGCGACCGTCACCTTCTCCGGCACCACCACCTCCGGCGAGGCCGTCAGCGCCACCACGACCCTGCGCTTCGCCGTCGGCGACTCCGCCTCCGTGTCCGAGGCCCTCGCCAAGGCCGCCCCCGCCGCCTCCGATGCGCCCTCCGCCTCCGCGTCCCAGGGCTCCGCCTCCGGCGCTCCCAACGCCCAGCGCTCCGGCAACGAGGCCGCCTCCCCGGACGCGTCGCAGGGAGGCCTGCCCGACTGGGCGTTCCTCGTCATCGTCGCCGTCGCCCTCCTCTCCGTGCTCGTCATCGGCGTGCTCGTCGTCGCTCGCGCGCGCCGCAGCCGCGCCGAGCAGGCCGCCGCCATCGCCGAGGCCGACTCCCTCCTCGCGCCCCTGCCCGCCTCCCGGTCCGGCGATTCGGGCGAGGCTGCCCCTGCCTCGGCCTCGGCCTCGGTGTCGGCTTCGGCCTCGGCTCCGGCCGGGCCTGCCGACGCGCCCGGCGAGGGTGAGAGCGCGGGCGAGAGCGGCCTCGGCAACGGGGTAGGGGAGCAGTGAGCCAGCTGCGCGTCGCTGGGCTCGGCGCGTCCCTGGGTGGGCGTGCCGTCCTGGAGGGCGTCGACCTGGAGGTCGGCGCCGGGGAGCTCGTCGGCCTCATCGGCCCCAACGGCGCCGGTAAGACCACGCTGATCCGCTCGATCCTGGGCCTCATCCCCTCGAGCGGGCGCGTCGAGACCGACGGTGCGATCGGATACGTGCCCCAGCGGCACGAGTTCGCGTGGGACTTTCCGATTAGCGTGCGCGACGCCGTCCTGCAGGCCATCACCGTGCGGCGCGGGCTGCTTGGGCGGGCTCGCACCCCGCACTTCCGGGCCGTTGAGGAGGCCCTGGGCCTCGTGGGCATGCGCGACCTTGCGCGCCGTCCCATCGGCGAGCTCTCCGGCGGGCAGCGCCAGCGCGTGCTGGTGGCCCGGGCCCTCGCGATCCGCCCGGCGGTGCTGCTCCTCGACGAGCCCTTCACCGGCCTGGACATGCCGACGCAGGAGATGCTTATGGACCTGTTCCGCGCGCTCGCGGACGGTGGCCGGGCCCTGCTCATGACCACGCACGACCTGATCGGCGCGCGCGCCGGCTGCGACCGCCTGTACCTGCTGCGCCGCACCATCGTCGCCTCGGGCACGCCCGTGGATCTGGCCGACGCCGACCCGTGGATCCGCGCCTTCGACGTGCGACCCGACAACCCGATCCTCGACGCCCTAGGAGTGCGCGCATGAACCCGGTCATCCACGCCGTGGGCCGCGGCCTGGCTCTCGCCCCGGCCACCGACTTCCTCAGCCCCCTGGACTTCTTCCGCGACCTGATGAACCCGGCGCTCGCGTTCCTGCCGCGCGCGTTGCTGATCGCCGTTGTCGCCGCCCTCGTGTGCGGCAGCGTCGGCGTGCACGTCGTCCTGCGCGGCATGGCCTTCATCGGCGACGCGGTCGCGCACTCCGTGTTCCCCGGCCTGGCGATCGCGTTCGTGTGCGGCGGGTCCCTGGTGCTCGGCGGGGCGCTCGCGGGCGTCGTGACCGCCGTGTTAGTGGCGCTGCTCGCCCAAAACCGGAGGCTCAAGGAGGATTCGGTGATCGGCGTGCTCTTCGTGGGTGCCTTCGCGCTCGGCGTCGCGATCATCGCGCGGGCACCCGGGTACGCGGGCAGCCTGCAGGACTTCCTTTTCGGGTCGATCACGGGTATTCCAGCGTCGGATGTGCCCGTGGTGCTGGGCGGCGCGTTGTTTGTGTTGCTCATGCTGTTCCTGGCCCACCGGCCCATCGTCGCCGTGACGCTGGACCGCGAGAGCGCCCGGGCGGCGGGCGTGCATGTTCTGCTGGCTGACCTGTCCCTGTATGTCGCCGTGGCCCTGGCCGTCGTGATCTCCGTACAGACGATCGGAAACGTGCTGGTCCTCGCGCTGCTCGTCACCCCCGCGGCCACCGCGCGGCTGCTGTGCGACCGCCTGGGCGCCATGATGGTTCTGTCGCCTGCTCTTGGTGCTTCTGGGGGGCTCGTGGGCCTGTACCTGTCGTGGGCGCTGGACGTGCCCACGGGTGCCACGATCGTCCTGGTGCTCACGGCGTGCTTCGTGCTCGCCTGGCTCTTCGCGCCGAGGCACGGCCTCCTCGCGCGGACCCTGCGCGAGAGGCGGGGGTGAGGTCCTTGTGAGGGCTTCCGGCTGCGCTTGCGGCTCGTGACGCCCTGTTTCTCTACCGGTATCGCCGATCGTCGGCGATTGTTTCACGTGAAACACTCGCGCGGTGGGCGCGGGGGTGGTGGTGTCGTGCCGCGGCGCGTGCGTCGGCTCCGGCCCTGCGCTTCCCGGCGTCTTCCCATGATGTTGTCTGCCTCTTCTATGAGCTTCTATGGGGTTGATGAAGGGTTCTATGAGATACAAGTGGGCGTCTATGACATAGAAATGGGCTTCTATGACATAGAAGTGGGGGTCTATGAGATAGATAGGGGGGTCTATGAGATAGAATCGAGTCTATGATCAACGATCTCGATGACCTGCTGGGCGCCCTGGCTGTGCTCGAGCTGCGCGGCGGCGATACCACGTCGATCGAGGCGAAGACCTTTTCGGAATACTCGCCGGAGCAGCTGGGTCCGACGCTGAGCGCGTTTGCAAACAAGCCGGGAGGAGGCGTGATCCTGCTGGGCGTGTCGGAGCGGGATGGGATCAACGTCGTCGGCGTCGATGACGTTGATGGCCTGTTGAAGAGAGCGGCGAATCAGGCGAGGAATGGTTTCAGCGCGCCGATCAGGGTAGATGTGCGTGCCTTTGATCTGGACGGCAAAGCGATCGGGGTCGTTAACGTTGAGGGCGCTGATGTGAACGAGAAGCCCGTGCGCTGGTTGAAGGATAAGAAAGCGTATCTACGCCAGTACGACGGGGACTATCAGATGGCGGCATCGGAGGAGCAGATGCTCCTGCTGCGCCATCGTCGACCAACTGCCGATGCGGACCCGGTGCATGGCAGTTCGCCGCGCGATCTCGACCAGACCCTGGTGTCCCAGTACTTGGCGTCCGCTCGTGAAACTACGTCGCGTCTCGCCGACTATAGCGACGAGGAGGTCCTTTACAACACGGGCGTTGTTGCGGATCGCCAGAGCGGAGAGTTGTCGGTTGCTGGCCTGTATGCGTTGGGCGAGTATCCGCAGCGTCTTCTCCCGCACCTGACACTCACGGCAGCGGTCGAGGGGAGTGGGGATGTGAGGGCGGTGAATCGGCGTGATTTCACGGGCGCGTTGCCGGTCATACTGGACGATGTCTTGGAGTGGGTCAGAGGGAACGTGGAGTCGAGGCAGCTTGTCACTCGTGACGGAGATGGTATGACGGAGTATGCGGTGCCGCTGCTGGCCGCCCGCGAGGTCATCGCGAACGCGCTGGTTCACCGTGATCTTTCCGAGGCGTCGCGGGGAAAAGGTATTGATCTGAGGATCACCCGAGATGGGTTTCGTTTGACGAATCCCGGTGGCCTGTGGGGAATCACGGTTGACCGGCTGGGTTGTGGTGACCACCCCGCGGTGAATGAACGGCTCTACGGGATTTGCCGGAATGTGCATGGTCGTAGTGGGCGGGTGATCGAGGCGATGGGTACCGGGATCAGGGAGGTTCGCCGGTCCCTGCGCGAGGCTGGGATGGCGGAGCCGCGTTTCTACGATAACGGGGTGTCGTTTACGGTCCGTTTTCCGAACTCGGCACTGATTCCTGACGGTGACCTCGCGTGGCTCGGCGGGCTTGGACGGGACGTGGCGGCCGGGCTGAATCGGCGCCAGAAGGAGGCGCTTGTCGAGATGCGTCACGGCCGCACGTGGAGCAATGGAGAATATAGGGAGCACTTTGGTGTGACTGCTGAGGAAGCGCGCTCAGATTTGCGTGATCTCGTGTCGCGAGGCCTGGTGACGTCCACGGGTCAGCGGCGCTGGGTGCGCTATGGGTTGGCCGGGGACTGACGAGGCACCGTCGTGGTGGGTAGAGATTGGTACGGCGGTGTGTCGCGTCCTCAAGGGGGCGTTGGCGATGAATGCCTGACCGATTTGCTGACTGCAGTGTTGCCGGTGTTGACGATGAGCCGCGTGTGATGGTGGCTGCTTATGAGGCTGGGACACGCTTGTCAATGTGAACGCCCGGTCATATGCTTGGCGAGGTAACAGTGTGTTCTGTGGTGCACGTTTTCGTGGGCCGGTTGATCAGGAGGTGGCGCGTGGCCGACGTCGGTTTTGATTCCGATAAGCACGCCCAGACGCGTAACGACATGAAACGGGGGGGGGGAGTCCCTAGGGGACTCTTCGGAGGCGCTAGGTCGACTCATTGACGCGCAGGACCCTGCGTATTGGTCCGACGAGGCCGGGTTTCAGGCGATGCGCACTGCGATCATCGCGTGCATGAAGACTGAGAGTCGGCTCATTGGCCAGCAGAAGATTCGGTTCAAGAAGTTTGACGGCGATGTGGAGCAGGCGGCCAAGGTGTTCGAGGCTGCGGAGACGGCCAACGCTGATGAGCTTGCGGCGATCTTGGCGGGCTTGGATCAGGGGCAGGCGGGGAGCGGGCAGCTCAACACCCCAGCACCGACACCAATCGGCAGCTCTGGCTCTACGGCCAGTGGGGGAGCCGGTGCCAGCACCTCGGCTTCCGGTTCTTCCGCGTCGGGGTCCGGCACGTCTGGGTCTGCGGTGTCGGGGTCCGGTCCCACCCAAAATGCGCCGTCGGCGATCTGAGAATGAGGAGCAATTGTCATGGTTGAGAGTCCGATGTATGAGCGCCTCATGAGGTTGGTCGCCGCGATTGAGAAAGCGTCCGCACTGGACGCCTGGGACGACGAACACAATAAGGTCGTGTGCGGCCTGAACGAGGCCAACAATTCCACGCACCATATGCGCACGAATCCGGCGTTCACCGGGGAGACCGGGGACCAGATCGACGCCTGGACCGACCAGGCGATGAAGCAGGTGCGCGAGGAGGCCATGCAGCTTTCGCCCACGCTGATCGACGCGAGGCTTCAGGCGCTGGCGGATGCGGCGCACGTGGTGATTCCGGTGGCGAAGTACCTGGGACCTGGCGGCGTGCCGATCAACGCCATCGCCGCCACGGGTGAGGCTTACATCCGGGGGCTGATCGACCAGGCGAATAACCAGCGCGAGGCCGCTGCGGCAGATGTTCTGCAGCGCGCGAATGACACGATGCAGGGACTCGCGGATGGGACGAATAAGCAAGCTGTGGCGATGGAAAAGCAGGTAACTGATCCAAGCTCGTATTCTGGACCTACTCCAGGTCCCTCAAACAGTAGCGTCCGCAGGGATATTGAGCGCGGACACCTGAACAGCTCTGTCCACGAGCCGGGTGTATATCCGGGCAATCGTGATACGGATTATGGGCGTTCCGGCTTGCGCGGGAGTGGGTCCGGCCTGTATCCGGGAGGCTATGACGAGGGCGGCCCGGTCAGCGATCGCGCGATGTCCTCGCCACGCATTCCCAATCGCTTTATCACCGAGGGTGAGGTGGGGTCGCGCCTGAATCCCGTTTCCGATCCCCAGGACCTCATGGACGTGGATCTGCTGCACACGCGCGTGAACGGCGACCGGCACCGCAACGGGGTGATCGGCGGTTACACACCGGCACCTCCGGCCGATCGCTACCACCCGCTGTGGAGTGTCAATGGAGGCCCGGGCAGTGAGTCGGCGCTGGCCGGTCGCCTCGGCGGCGCGGGCGTGCTGGGTGCGGGAGCGCTGGGCGTACGTGGCGCGGCCCGCATGGGCGGGGGCCTCGGCGCGTCAGCGAGTGCCCTCGGGCGTAGTGGTGTCGCGGGCGTGTCGGCGCTGCGCGCGGGAACGTACTCGGGTCCCGGTTACGGGACCTACAAGCCGCAGTCTCCGGTTGGCGCCGCATCGGGCGCCTCCGGCATGACTGGTACGCGAGGGACGGGGTCCGGGGCCACGGTTGCCGGGAGGACCGGCGCCCAGGGCGGTGGCTTCATGGGTGGTGCCGGCGCGGGGTCGGGCACGGCCAAGGACGACAAGAAGGCGAGGCGCCGCAAGTACACTCCCTTCCGCGTTGATGACGAGGACGAGCTGCCGCCGGGCTATGTGAATCCGATGTCGCAGACGTACGGGTCGGACAAGGATATCGAGCCTGCCCCGTCTAAGGATGACGGATGGGATCCGCGCCAATGGTGAGGTGGACGAGGCGCACGCGAGTGAGTGTGAAGAACTGCGCCGTGGTAGCCGTGGCCGGGGCGCTGGCGGTGGGAGCTGTGTCGATACCCGTCGCCCCAGCTCACGCGGCCGACCCGATCACCGCCACCGATCAGGCATATTTCGCGTACTACGGCCTGGACCAGGCGCGAGCGAAGGGCTACACGGGTAAGGGCGTCACGGTCGCCATCATCGACGGTGAAGTGGATACGTCAGCCGCTGAACTCAAGGGCGCAGATATCTCGCTTCGATCAACGTGTACGATCACTTCATCGTCTGGGTCGAAGACACACGGTACAACTGTTGCGTCGATTCTCGTTTCGGATAGCTATGGAGTCTCTCCTGGCAGCTCGCTTCTGGCGTATCAGATTCCATTTTCCAATCAGGGTGATCAGGCGACGGATGACTGTTTTGGTAATGGCGGTGGAGTTAGTAAAAAGGAACCCTTATGGGTGCTAAATCAGGCTATGAATGATGGTGCCCAGATTGTTAACCTATCTGCTTCTAGCACGGCTGGTGATGACGGCATGAAGTGGACCATCGCCCGCGCGATGTCACGAGGCGTTATCCTTGTGGCTGCTGCCGGCAACGATGGTCAAGACAATGATGTTGAGTCGTTATCGGGATGGTCGGGTGTTGTAGGCGTGGCGGCCATTGGCGCGGATGGTAATCGGCAGGATTACTCGTCGTGGGGCCAAGGAGTGACGACGGCGGCGATTGGTGGCCCAGTTGCCGTTCGTGATTATGCGTCGGGACAGGTAAGTCAGGAGTATGGGACGTCATTTTCTGCTCCTGTCGTGGCTGGTGTGCTTGCCCTGGCGAAGCAGCGTTGGCCTGAGGCGACCAGTAATCAGCTGCTGCAGCTGTTGGTGAAGACGGGGTTGAATCCGGATCACGGGTGGAACCAGTACACCGGCTTCGGTGGTATTGATCCGGGCTCGATTTTGAATACGGATCCATCGCAGTTTCCTGATGAGAATCCGTTGGCGCAGAAGCAGGGCGGGTCCAGCCCGACGCCGGAGGAGGTGCGCCAGTACGCGGACGGTGTCGTGGATCCGGCGAGTATCGTGAACGACAACTCGTATACGTATCGCGGGGTTGATGAGTCGAAGCTGAACGACTCACTGAACGTGTATCCGACGCACCTGGGCACGAGCCCGCGTTACCACGCGAAGTAGTCTTTCTATAGGGTTGGGGCTGTGGATTGGTTCCCGGCTGGTAGGCCGTACCGTACCCGCGTGCGCTGTCGGTTGCGTCGGAACGCACGGTTGAGCATTCGTGTGGGCTCTCACCTGAATGTGCCGGCAGGCTTATCGGGCTCTTCATAATTGAGGGTGTAGTTGGGGTCTGAATCCTCCTGTTTCGAGGAG
>ERZ772807.275-NODE-275-length-32951-cov-7.659229_pt1 | contig 32951 bp, 27 predicted proteins | sample MGYA00511472_ERZ772807 | MGnify/ENA primary metagenome ERZ772807 (study PRJEB29015, sample SAMEA2737947) | human oral metagenome | biome: human oral; feature: human-associated habitat; material: dental | place: China | collected 2039 ... | reverse complement strand
GGCGCGGGGCCGCACGGGCGACGGCGGGGGCGTCGTCGGGAACGACGCCGAGGGGTCCCGGCCGGGTGAAGGTCCCCGGCCCGGCGTCCGGGCCCAGGCGCCGCGGCAGAGTCAGGAGGAAGGACGCGCCCTCCTGAGGCCATCCCCACGCGACGATCGTGCCGCCGTGCAGGGCGGCGTCCTCCAGGGCGATCGACAGTCCCAGCCCCGTCCCGCCCAGGGTCCGCTTGCGAGAGGGATCGGCCCGGTAGAAGCGGTCGAAGACCTGCTTGACGACATCGGGGCTCATGCCGATGCCATGATCGCGCACCCGCACGGCCACCGCGTCGTCCGACCCGGAGATGGTGATGTCGATGCGGGAGCCATCGGCGTGCTCGATAGCGTTGACAATGAGGTTGCGTAGAATGCGCTCGATGCGCGTGGAGTCGACCTCGGCGACCACCGGCTCGGGTGGCGCGTCGAGCACGACCTGGGACCCCTTGGCCTCGATGTGCACGGAGACCAGATCCAGCACGCCCAGGGTCAGTGCGACGATATCGGCGTCCTCGGCGCGCAGCTGCACGCGCCCGGAGTCGATGCGGGAGATCTCCAGCAGGTCGGTGAGCATGGACTCGAAGCGGTCGATCTCGCGCATGAGGATCTCGAGGCTGCGAGCGGCGAACGGATCCTCGATCTCGTCGCGGGCCTCCCAGATCTGCTCGCTGGCCAGGCGGATCGAGGCCAGCGGGGTGCGCAACTCGTGGGAGACGTCGGAGACGAACAGCCTCTCGATCTTGGAGAGCTTCTCCCAGGCCTCGATCTGAGCCTCGAGGGAGGCCGCCATCTCGTTGAAGGACCTCGACAGCGTGGCGATCTCGTCCTCCCCGTGGACGGGCAGGCGCTCGCTCAGGCGGCCGCCCGCCAGACGCTGGGAGGCCAGGGAGGTGCGTCGAATGGGAATCAGGACGCGCCAGGTCAGGGCCCAGATCCCCAGGATGAGCATGAGGAGGAAGCCCGAGCCCGCGATGACCACGGCCCGGGAAGCCAGATCGATGACGTTCTGCTCGGGCGCCAGCGTGTAGACCAGGAAGAGGTCGTAGTCGCCCGCCAGCGGCAACGAGACCCTCTGCCCGACGATGAGGCCGGGACTGGGGCCATTGCCGGAGTCCACGCTGACCGACTCCCAGTACTGCCGGTGCTCGCCCGCGCCGTCGGCGAGCGCGGTGATCATGTCCTCGGAGACCAGCGACATGAGCTTGACGTCGGTGGTCAGGTCATTGATGACATTGGCCGTGGTCTCGGTGCCGCTGCGCTTGAGGATGACGCCGACGCCGCCCGCCCCGGCGAACGACTGGCCGACGGAGGAGATCTGCGCCTGGGCGACGGCGGCCACCTGGTCCGCCGTCGTCGCGCCGGAGGTATCGAAGGCCGCCTGGACGGTGGCGACCCGAAGACGGGCGTCCGTCAGGATGACATCACGACGATCGGCGAAGATGTCGTCGCGTATTCGGGCCGTGACCACCACCAGGATGATGACGATGAGAACGATGCCGCCGACCATGGCGAACATCGCCATCCGCGTGGCCAGGCTGCGCCGAATGGCCGACAGCGACGGCATGAAGCCGTCGCGTCGGCGCAGACCGGGGCTGCTGACCGGCGTCGGCGCGCTCCCCGGGGCTCTGCGAGGCGCCTCGGGCGAACTCGCTCGAGCGGACCGGTGCGAGAAGGTCACGAGCCGAGTGCCGCCGGACGGATCAGGCGGGCTCGCCGGCGCGGTAGCCCACGCCGCGGACGGTCACCACGATCGCCGGATGCTCGGGATCGTGCTCGATCTTGGCGCGCAGCCGCTGGACGTGCACGTTGACGAGTCGCGTGTCGGCGGCGTGCTGGTAGCCCCACACCTGCTCGAGAAGCTCCTCGCGGGTGAACACCTTCCAGGGAGTGCGCGCGAGCGTGACCAGCAGATCGAACTCGAGGGGCGTCAGACCGATCTCGACCTCCCCGCGGCGCACCTGGTGCCCCGCGACGTCGATATCGAGATCACCGGCGCGCACGTGCTCGGCGTTGCCGCCGTCGGAGGTGCGGCGCAGCCGGGTGCGTACGCGGGCCAGCAGCTCCTTGGACTTGAAGGGCTTGGTGACGTAGTCGTCGGCCCCGGCCTCCAGCCCGGCGACGACGTCCTGAGTGTCCGTGCGCGCCGTGAGCATGATGACGGGGACATCCGACTCCTCGCGGATGTGCCGGCAGATCTCCACGCCGTCAAGGCCGGGAAGCATGAGGTCGAGGAGAACAAGATCGGGTTCTGATTGATGGAAGACGTCGATGGTGGCAGCCCCGTCGGCGCAGTACGAAGGTTCATACCCTTCGGCTGTGAGCATGATGCCGATCATCTCTGACAGGGCCGTGTCGTCATCGACGACCAGGATGCGGGTGCTCATGGAACGTATCTTGACATGAAGATGCTCCGGATGAGGCATTGGCGTCCGGCCTCCAGGTACGTGTCGTCCGCGCCATCGCTTGCACTTCAGCCCCGTAACACCATTGTGACACCTTCGTGCCACCTCCGTGACAACTTCGCGCCCTCCCCGTATCGGCTCTATATCATCTTCCTATTATCAAGGCATTGCCTCTTCATCATCTCCGGATCCTCTTCCCGTCTCTTCCGCATTAGTCGTCCGCTACCTCCCCGTCGACCACGTGCTATCTGCGAGTCGTGGATGAGTGATCTGCGCATTCTCTCCACGGCGTCTGCGCATTCACTTCGTATCGTTTCCGTCATAATGCCTCCGCATCGTCACGGCCGGGAGCGGCGGACCGCCGACCGACGTCACCGCCTCCCCCTCCTCGGACCCATCTCCTCCTCGGGAGGGAGGAAGTCGCCGTCGCAACGTGCCACAGTTGCCCCATGACCAGTGACATCGACGGGCCCTCGAATCAGTCGTGGCAACCGCCATCCGAGCATCCGCAGGCGCCGGAGAGCACGGGGGGGGCCGACCCGGCCGACGGCCGGGCATGGGAGCGACCGGGCATGCCGTCGTCCGGGGAGGCTCGGACCGGAGCATTCCAGAGCCGAGCCCCCGCCCAGGGATCAACGGGTCCGTACCTCGCGCAGAGGCCCTCCTTCCTCGCGCCCAAGCCCGGCATCATCCCCCTGCGACCGCTGGGCGTCATGGAGATCATCAGCGGCGCGTTCGAGGCGCTGCGCGCCAATCCCCGCGCCATGTTCCTGCCCGCGCTGGTCGTGACGAGCGTGATCGGAATCATCTCCGCGGCCGTGACGTTCGTGATGGCCCAGCCCCAGTTCTCCGCCCTCGAGAGAGTCCAGGCCTCGAACGAGCCGTCGGTGGACGAGGTCATGAGCTCGTTCCAGACCACCGGCACAACGCTCGTGGCGCAGTCGGGAGTCTCCCTTCTCCTGTCGCTGGCCTCCATCATCCTGACCGGTCTGATCATCGTGGCGGTCTCCCGCTCCGTGCTCGGGCGCGTCGCGACACCGGGCGAGGTCTGGGATCGGGTTCGGCCCCGTATCTGGCCGCTGATCGGCCAGTCGCTGCTCATCGGGCTGATCGGCATCGTGGCGGCCGTCGTCGTGCTCGTCGTCGCGGTAGGCCTCGGCGCGGTCGTCATCGCGTCGATCACTGGCGGCGGCGAGTGGAGCGCCGCGGGCGTCCTCGCAGCCATTCTGACTATCTTCGTGGTGACCATCGCCCTGACCATCGCGGCCGTCTACTTCACCGTTCGCCTGGAGTTCTCCAGCGCCGCCCTCATCCTGGAGAACGTGGGCGTGTGGGAGGGCATGCGCCGCTCGTGGCGCCTGACCCGGGGCAGCTTCTGGCGGGTGCTCGGCATCCTGCTGCTCAGCCTGCTCATCACCTCCACCCTCACCGGGATCGTCTCGGGCGCCGTGGGCATGCTCGGCGCGCTCGCGACGCTGGGGGGCGGGCCGGGCGCCTACTCCGCCCTCATGGCCGGCTCGTCCTTCATCTCCTCCCTCCTCCAGGCGGCGATCCTGCCCTTCGCCTCGGCCGTCACCGCACTGACCTACATCGACCTGCGCATGCGCAAGGAGGGTCTGGACGTCGAGCTGCGCCAGGCGGCCGCCGTCTGAGGCCGAGGGGATCGCACAGCACATGCGCACCATCGTCGGCTTGCTCGCACTCCTCCCGCTCCTCCACGCGAACGCCCCGTGCGCGCCGGAGGCGCTGCGCCGGTGCGCCGGCACGGCGCGGGCGGCCGATGCCCCCGCCACGCCCGACGCCTCCCAGGCCCGCGAGGCCGCCGAACGCGAGCTCGCGCGCCGGGAGTACCAGGGGGGCGAGAGCCTGTGGACCCGGCTGTGGCGGTGGATCTCGGAGCACCTCGACCCCAGTGGCGCCGTGCCGGGGATCCCCTCCTGGACGTCCACCCTCATCGTCGTCGTGGTGCTGCTCGCCCTCCTGGTCGTCCTGGCCCTCCTGCTCGGGCGCGTCACCCGGCAGCAGCGCGCCCGCATGAACCGCAGCCTCTTCGCCGGCGACGACCGCGACTCGACCGCGCTGACCAGGGCGGCGGACGACGCCGCCGACAGGGGGGACTGGACCACCGCCGTCGTCGAGCGCTTCCGAGCGATCATCCGCTCGCTCGACGAGCGCGGGGCTCTCGAGGACTATCCGGGGATGACCGCTCACGAGGCGGCGACCGTCGCCGCCTCCGTCGTCGTCGGTCACGCCGACGACCTCCACCGCGCCGGGGTTCTCTTCGACGCGGTGCGCTACGGGGAGATCGACCCCACCTTCGAGCAGGATGTCTGGATGCGCGATCTCGCCGACGCGATCCACCGCACGCAGCCGGCTGTCGAGCCCGCCCTCGCGGAGGTCCCCGTCCACGGACGCGGAGGCCCGTTGTGACGGTCTCCTCGTCCTCCCGCGGCGCACGGCCGGGCGCCGCCTCGGGAGGCGACCAGGTCACCGGCGTCCCCCTGTCCGTCAGGCTGCGGCGGTGGCGTCCCTTCATCCTGGCGGTGGGGCTTCTCCTGATTGTCACGGTCGTGGGGACCCTGACCGAGTCGCAGCACTCCAAGACGCCGTTCGCGATCGACAATCCCAAGCACGACGGAACGCAGGCGCTCGCCCGGCTTCTGCGCCAGGAGGGCGTCTCAGTCGAGACCGTCCGTTCCCAGGAGGCGGCCGTGCGCGCCGCGGAACCGGGCACGACCGTGGCCCTGCTCGACGCCGGGCTCCTGACGGAGGACGAGCGCTCGGAGCTGGCGCGCACCGGAGCCGATGTCGTCGTCGTCGGCGCCCTGTACCAGGACCTGTCCGGGCTGACCGACCCGGTCGAGCTGACCTCCTCGGGCCAGTCGGCGCCCGCCGACACCGTCCTGACCTCCCAGTGCCCCGACGCGGACGCCGCGGCGGCGGAATCCATGGCGGGCTCGCGCGGCTCCGTGCAGCTGGGCGAGGGCACCGACGCCACCGGCTGCTTCCCCATCGCCCAGGGGGAGGACCGGACCGGCTACGCCTACGCGATCGACGCCACCGGCGGCGGCGGCGGCGCGCTGCGCGTCATCGCGGACGCCGACGTCATCACCAACTCTCGCCTGGCCGAGGCCGGCCATGCGGCCCTCGCCATTCGCGCGCTGGGCCACCACGAGCACGTGGTCTGGTTCGACGCCTCCCAGCAGCAGATCCCGACGGTGTGGGACACCGTGTCCACGCCCCCCTGGATGCCGGTCCTGCTGGCGCAGGGCGTCGTCATCGTCTGCGCGCTGGCCGTGGTCCGGGGGCGGCGCTTCGGCCGGATCGTCGCCGAGGATCTGCCCGTCGTCGTGCACGCGGCCGAGACGACGCGCGGGCGCGGCCGCCTGTACCGGCGCGCAGGGGCCCGGGATCGCGCCGCCGAGACGCTGCGCTCCGCGACCGCGCTGCGCCTGTCCCGCAGACTGGGTCTCCCCCGCGCCGCCGAGCGCGACGCCGTCGCCCACGCGGCCGCTCGGGCCACCGGGTGGCCGCCCAGGCTCGTCGGCGACCTCCTGTGCGGTCCCGTCCCTTCCAATGACCGGGCCCTCGCGGGCCTGGCCGTCCAGCTCGATCGACTCGAGAGCGAGGTCCTTCCACGATGAGTACTCCCACCGCCTCCGGTTCGCCCGAGGCCGTCCCCAATCCGCCGCCGGCCGCCACCGAGGTCGACGACCCGCGCGAACGGCTCGTGGCCGTCCGCGCGGAGGTCGCCAAGGCCGTCGTCGGTCAGGATGCGGCGGTCACAGGGCTGGTCATCGCCGCGCTCGCCGGGGGGCACGTCCTGCTCGAGGGCGTGCCGGGAGTCGCCAAGACGCTTCTCGTGCGCTCGTTGTCCCGGGCTCTGGACGTGGGCGCCAAGCGCATCCAGTTCACCCCCGACCTCATGCCGGGCGACGTGACGGGATCCCTGGTGTACGACGCCCGCTCCGGCGCGTTCTCGTTCCGGGAGGGGCCGGTGTTCGCCAACCTGCTCCTGGCCGACGAGATCAACCGCACGCCGCCCAAGACGCAGGCCGCCCTGCTGGAGGCCATGGAGGAGCACCAGGTCTCGATCGACGGGGAGCCGCGCCCGCTGCCCGATCCCTTCATGGTCATCGCCACGCAGAACCCCGTGGAGTACGAGGGCACCTACCCGTTGCCCGAGGCGCAGCTCGACCGGTTCCTGCTCAAGCTGATCCTGCCCCTGCCGGAGCGCGCCCAGGAGATCGAGGTGCTCTCGCGGCACGCCGCCGGCTTCGACCCGCACGACCTGGCGGGAGCGGGCCTGCGGGCGGTGGCGGGCCCCGACGACCTGTCCGTCGCGCGCGCCCAGGTGCGCACGGTCGGTGCGTCCGCGGAGGTCCTGGGATACATCGTGGACCTGGTGCGGGCCACGCGCGTGTCGCCATCGGTGGCGCTGGGCGTGTCCCCCCGCGGGGCCGCCGCACTGCTCGCCACCGCACGGGCATGGGCCTGGCTGTCGGGGCGGAGCTTCGTGACGCCCGACGACGTCAAGGCGCTCGCCCTGCCGGCGCTGCGGCACCGCCTCCGGCTGCGCGCCGAGGCGGAGATGGAGGGCGTCACCACCGAGTCCGTGATCAACGGGGTGCTGCGGGCCGTGCCCGTGCCCCGCTGAACGTCCGCCGATCGTCCGCCGATCGTCCGCGGACCGCTCGACGAACGCTGCGAGCCCCCGCGAGGAGGCCGGATGCCCCGGGCACGCGACCGGGCGCATAACTGGGAGGAGGAAGCGTGTACCTCACGATGCGCACCGTCTGGCTGCTGACCGCCTGCTGCCTGATCGTGCTCGCCGCGCCCCGCCCGCTGACCGTGGTCGGATGCGCGGGCGCCGTCGTGCTCCTCGTCGTGGGCGACGTCGTCGCCGCGCCCTCACCGCGCGGCCTGCGAGTGCGGCGCTCCGTCGAGAGGTCGGTCCGCCTGGGGGGATCCACGACGGCGACCCTCACCGTGACCAACACCGGGCGCCGTCATGCGACGGCGCGGGTGCGCGACGCGTGGCCCCCGTCGGCCGGGGCCTCCCACGAGCGGGCGTCGCTGTCGATCCCGCCGGGTGAGCGCCGCCGAACCCGCACGGCGCTGACTCCGACGCGTCGTGGCGACCGCCGGGCCGACCTCGTCACGGTACGGCTGGCGGGACCCCTCGGGCTGGCCGGCCGCCAGGCGTCCCTGCTGGCACCGGCGAGGTTGAGAGTCCTGCCCGAGTTCGTCTCGCGACGGCACCTGCCCTCCCGATTCGCGCGCCTGCGGGAGATGGACGGTCGCAGCATCGTCATGATCCGGGGGGCGGGAACCGAGTTCGACTCCCTGAGGGAGTACGTCGTCGGCGACGACGTCCGCTCGATCGACTGGAGATCCACGGCACGGCGGGGCGAGGTCGTCGTGCGCACCTGGAGGCCCGAGCGCGACCGACGCGTGCTCATCGTGGTCGACACCGGACGCATGTCCGCGGCACGGCTGGGCGACGCCCCGCGTCTGGACTCTCACATCGAGGCCTGCCTGCTCATGGCCGCCCTGGCCTCGCGGGCCGGGGACCGAGTGGATGTCGTGGCCCTCGACGTCGCTGTGCGCGCACAGGTGCGAGGGCGGACGGGACCCGCGCTCATGAGCGCCCTGGCCGACGCTCTGGCGCCCCTCGACGCCGAGCTGGTGGAGACCGACTGGGCGCTCCTGGCCTCCACGGTGCACGGCGCCCTGTCGCAACGCGCACTCGTCGTCGTGCTCACCGCGCTGGACGGGTCCGGCGGTGAGGCGCCGATGGTGCGTGCGCTGAGCACCGTTGCACGGGATCACACGGTGATCCTCGCCTCTCCCACCGACCCCGAGCTCGCCGATCTGCGCGCCGACCGCGCCGACAGCGAGGCCGTGTACACCGCGGCGGCGGCCGAGCACGATGTCATCGAGCTCGACCGGATGCGCCGCAGGCTGCGACGCTACGGGATCGAGGTCGTCGAGGCCGAGCCTGGCCGCATCGCCCCGGCGCTGGCGGACGCCTACCTGTCGCTCAAGGCCGCGGGGAGGCTGTGATGGGGACGCACGCCGGCCCCCGACCGCTCCCGCACGGCGGGTCAGCCCGCCTCGGCGAGCACGACCCCCGCCTCGTCCTCGGTCAGGTCCCCGGTCCGCCCGACGCTGGCGGCCCGCCCTCCCAGCATGAGCGTATACACCCACAGCACCGTGACGGCGAGCACCCCCACCACGAGCTTGATCGACCACGGCATCCGGGCCGGTGTCACGAAGGCCTCGATGAAGCCCGCGACGGCGAGAGCCGCCGTCAGCGCGACCGCCACCGTGATCAGAGCCCGGCCCTCCGCGGCCAGCGCCGTCCCGCGGGACCTGGGACCGGGGACGAGCAGCGTCCAGAACAGGCGCAGCCCCGCACCACCGGCGATGAAGATGCAGGTCAGCTCCAGCAGGCCGTGGGGGGTGATGAGTGCGAAGAAGAGGTCCAGCGCGCCGTGGTCGGCCATGACGGCCGCCGCTCGGCCGACGCCCAGGGCGTTGGCGAACAGCACGTAGGCGGGCAGGACCCCCGTGATGCCGCTCGCGACGCATACGGCGGCGATGCGCGCGTTGTTGGTCCACACCTGGGCTGCGAACTCGCTCGGCTCGTACCGACTGTAGTAGGACTCGAACATGGAGCGGGCGTAGGCGTCTCGCTCCTGCGGGGTGCCCACTGCGCTCATGGCCTCGGGACTGCGCAGGGTCCACAGGGCGATGACCGTTGTGAGAGCGATCTCCGCGACCATGACGCCCACCGTCCACCAGCGCACCCGGTACAGGGCCGCCGGCGCCGACTGGAGCCAGAAGCGGGCCAGGTCGCTCAGACGAGTCTCCCGGGCACCGGTGATCCGACCGCGGGCGGCCGCCACGCGGGCCGAGACCTCGGCGATGAGCTCGGGGTCCGGGGCGCCGGTGCGGATGCGCGAGAGGTGCCCCGCAGTGGCGCGGTAGAGGCTCACGAGCTCGTCGGTCTCCGCCCCGTTCAACCGGCGTCTGCGCGTGAGCTCGTCCAACCGGTCCCACTGGTCGCGGTGCGCAGCCGCATACGCGTCGATGTCCACGGAAGGAGTCTGACATGATGAATGAGGCCCCTGCCTCGTCCGAGCGGATGATGATGCCCGACGTGGTGATCACCGGCGAGGCCGTGGCCCTCGAGGTGAGCGCCGCCTCGGCCGGGCTGCGCATCCTGTCCGGCCTGATCGACTACATCCTGTACAGCAGCGGACTCGTGATGAGCCTGATCACCTGGAGCAGGCTCTCCTCGTCCGACGACGAGAGCCCGTCGCGGGCGGCGATGATGGTCGAGGCCTCGCTCATCCTGCTGCTCTGGGTTCTGCTGGTGCCTCTGACGGTCGAGACCCTCTCCCGGGGGCGATCCGCGGGCCGGCTCATCACCGGCGCACGAGTGGTGCGCGACGACGGCGGCTCGATACGGCTGCGCCACAGCCTCGTGCGCGTCCTGCTGACGACGGTGGAGATCTGGATGACTCTGGGCGTGGTGGCCAGCCTGGCATGCGTGGCGACGCGCCGTGGCAAACGGCTGGGGGATCTGCTGGCCGGCACCTACGTGGTCCACGAGCGCTCGGCGGCGGGGGCCGCTCCTCCTATCCTGATGCCTCCGGAGCTGGCCGCGTGGGCATCGCAAGCGGACCTGCGCGCCCTGCCCGGCGATCTCGCACTGGTCGCGCGAACCTTTCTGCAGCGCGGCTCGTCCATGCAGCCCGCACCGCGAGTGCACCTGGCGACACGGCTGGCGGCGGAGGTCGAGCCCTACGTGGCGCCGCCGGCTCCGGCGGGGACTCATCCGGAGCGCTTCCTGGCGGCGGTGCTGGCCGAGCGCAGGGACCGCGAGTTCATGCTCGAGCTGCGGGACAGACGAGCCGACCAGGAGTAGGGAGCCGTCACCGCCGGCTCGAAACCCTCCGCTCGTCGGCGTCCGGGCGCGGGCCCTGTCGGAGCGGGACCGCCTCGCGGGCCAGAAGGACGGGCACGCCGTCGCGCACCGGATAGGCCAGGCCCGCGGACGGCGACTCCAGGCGCGGGGCGCCGTCGGGACCGGAGCCATCGACGAGTTCTCCGCCGGTCACGGGGCAGCGCAGGAGGCTGCGCGCCCAGGGCTCGATGACGGTGGGGACGGGTCGAGCGGGCACGCGTCAGTCCTCCTTCTCACCGCGCAGGACGCGCAGGTGGCCCCGTCGCATGATCTCCCCATCGCCCAGGCCGACGAGGTGGTCGGGCAGCGTGTCGGGCGCCTGCGTGAGGGAGGCGGGGAGGATACCGCCGGGCCGACCGGAGTGCTCGGCCGGCTGGGGCTTGGGCCGCGGGGCGCGCGAGGCCTCGCGCACGGCGTCGGCCAGGGCGGTGAGGTCGTCGTCCGACGGCGGAGCCGGCTCGAAATCGGTGGCCAGCCGGATCACCTGCCAACCGCGCGGGGCGGTGAAGGACTCCACGTGCTTGGCGCACAGGTCGTACGCCTCGGGCTGGGCCTCGGTGGCCAGAGGGCCCAGCACGATCGTGGAGTCGGCGTAGACGCTCGTCAGTGTGGCGACGGCGGGACTCTCGCAGCCGGGCCTGCGGCAGCGTCGGACTCTTCTCACGTGCGCAGGCTATCGCGCGGAGCCCCGCATGAGGCACTCAACGCACACGTTCGCCTCCTCCTGCTCGCTCCAGGCGGGCGAGGCCTACGCCTCCGGATCGATCTCCTCGGGGCTGCGCCCCAGCATCAGCGCCACCTGCTCGACGACGACGCGCCGAACGAGCTCGGTGAGCTCGGCATCGTCCTGGGCGCGGGAGGCGAGGGGACGGCGGTAGACGACGATGCGCGAGGGGAGTCCGGCGCGCGGTCGGGCGGCGAAACCCCGCCCCAGGACGACGCCGTGCTCCCACGGAGCGGGATCGGAGGGAGGCACCTCCTCCACGGCGAACTGGATGGAGCCGACCTGCGGCCACCGACGGGTCAGGACCTCGGCGGCGGAGACGACGAGCTCGTCGAAGCGCTCGGCGCGCGTGCGCCAGGCGGGCAGGTGCGGGGGCAGGAGCGGACCTCGCAGGCCGCGTCCATGACGATCCCGGCGACGGATGGAGGCGGTCACGGGAGCTGGAGCGCTGCGGGACGGGATCGGCACGGCCTCAGCCTAGACGACCGGCCGGGGCGCTCCCGTCGCCGCCTCGGCCGGGACGGACTCGAACCGATCTCGGTGCGGCTCCCGAACCGAGATGATCGGCGAGCGGAGCGGGAGGCGAGCCGATGCGCGCCTCAGCGCAGAAGCAGGCGGCTCTCCGCCAGGGCCGTTGAGTCGGCCACAGCCGGTACGACCGCGATGAGAGTGCCGGCGGCGTCCCCGTCGACCTTCGCCGTCACCACTGCGGCCGCCGTCACCTCCCGGGAGGGCGGACCCGCGATCGTCAGTGCCGCGACGCCCTCGGGCACCCGGGGCGTCACGGTGCTGCCGGCCGGGACCTCCGTCTCCTGGGTCCAGGTGCCGTCGGCCGAGGACAGAGTCACCGTGGTCGAGGTCTCCCCGGAGTTCGTGAGCACCAACTGGGGGGTCAGCCCCTCGGCCCGGGGCAGGGCGATGGAGCCGGCCTCCCCGGCGTCGGGCGCGGCCGCCTGCGACCAGCCGACATCGTGGACCAGCGCGCCCGAGCGCTGGGGGTACTCGCCCGCGCTGCGCACGAGCCGGACACCGCCCGCCAGCGGCATGTCGGAGCTGACGTGCACGCCGTACGCCCCCGCCGGCACCCCGCTGAGGGAGACGTCGAAGACCGCGCCCGGATCCACGACCACCGAGTCCGCCCCCGGCAGGGCCCGTGCGCCGTCCGGGCCGATCATCGATACCGACGCGGTCGCGGGCTCGCTGCCGGGATTGACCAGGCGCACCACCGGGACGTCCGAGGAGTCGGGCGCGTCGGCGGCGGCATCGAGGGTCCTCTCCCCCTGATCGGCCGCGTCGACCAGGACGACGCCGGGAATGGTCAGCTCAGCGGCGGGGGCGGCGCCCGCCGTCATGATCTCCGTGCCGGCCGCGGTCTCGCCATCGAGGGACTCGGTGGCCAATGCGGACACGAGAGTCCCCCCGACGGACTCGATGCTCAGCGCCAGGCGGGGATCATTGCCGGCCGCCTCCAGCAGGACTCCCATGGTCTTGCCCGGGGGCACGACCACCTGGCCGCCCGAGGGCAGCGGGATCTCGCCCACCGAGCCGTAGAGGCGGACGGTGGCCGTCACCGATGTGGTGCCGGGGTTGGTCAGACGAAGCTCGGCCGACGATCCGAGCGCGGTCGATCCTCCCACGATCCAGGAGATGGCGGCCGGAGGCGTGCAGGGGGCCGCGGTGAGCCCGCGCAGGTCCCCGTCGGCGCTCAGCGTGGTCGTCGCGCCCACGGCGCCCATGGGCCTGCGCCCGGCCGGGTCGACCGTCAGCACGCCGCCGGTGGCCTCGGAGAACGTGGTGACGGGCTTGCTCAGCGCCTCGCCCTTGTACGTCAGGCCGGCCCCCTCCTCAAGACTGCTCAGCGTCGTGGTGGCGGTCGTTCTGCCGACGGAGATCGCGCCCAGGGTGTTGTTGGGAGCGGCGTGGCAGGCGTAGACGATCTCTCCGGCCGGCGCGGGGACACCGACTGCGGTCACATCGGCGCTCCGGTGCGCCGGGACGCGACCGCCCAGCCACGTCAGGCCGGCCAGGCCGACGACCAGGACGACCGAGGCGATCAGGGTCGCCGAGCGGCGGAGAACTCGGCGACGGCGCGCAGCCCTGCGAGCGGCGGAGGGGATCTCGGTCATGCGACGGTCCTCCTGCGCCGTAGGGGCAGTGCGGCCAGCGCGGTGATGGCCCAGGTCGCCCAGATGAGGCGGGCGGAGACCGTGCCCGCCGTGGTCCGATGGGAGACGACCAGCTCCCCTCCGCCCTGAGGCACGGCGAATGCCTGCCTCCAGCCGCCGGTGGCGTCCTGGAGGCCGACCGCCTCGAGGGGCTCGTCGTTCAGGGTGGCGTACCAGCCCGCATCGGCGCGCTCGGCCAGGACGAGGGTGCGTGCCCGTCCCTCGGGGGAGTCGGGTATGTCCGCGGTCACACCGATGCCGGCGCCGGCGGAGGTCGGCAGGGCCTCCTGCGCGCCGTCGGCCGTCAGAAGGGTGACGCGCGAGGACTCCGCGGTCCCGCTCGGGCTGACGCGCCAGGAGTTGCCGGCGGCCGTCTGCGCGAGCTGGTCGAGACCCGGCGTGGACTCCAGGCCCGCGCGAGCCAGCGCGGTGGTCTCGTCCCCGGGGGCGTCGGTCAGGAGGACGACGGCGATGCCGTGGGCGGCCAGGTCGTCGGCGGCGCTCTCGTCCTGACCCGTGGTGGCACGGGTCACGATGTCCGCCAGCTCCGCATCGGCGGGATCGGCGGGCGCCATGCGCAGCGTCGTCCCCGACGGATGGGAGGCGATCGCCGACACGAGGGCCGTGTCGACCGGGTCGGCCGGGTCGGCCGAATCAGCCGAATCAGTCGAGGCGGTGCTGCCGGTGGCCTCGGCGAGCCGGTCGCGCAGCTGTGCGGCCAGGACGTCGGGGACGACGTCGGTGAGCTGGGTGCCCGCTCCGCGCCAGGTGCGCACGATCATGCCCTCCGGGGTCGAGGTCAGCGCCAGGACGCGGCCGGCACTGGCCGAGCGCTGGGTCTCCCTGGCGATGACGGGCACCTGCTGCGCGCCCGGACGCAGAGCCATGATGGTGGCGTCGGCGCCGAGACCGGTGGAGTTGCGAGCGGCCAGCGCCCAGGAGACTCCGACGGTCAGCGGGACGACCAGCCCGATGATGGTGACCGCGGCCAGGACGAGGTGACGCCACCCGCCGGCGCGTCGCACGAGACTCGCGCCGGCGGCGTCGGCACTGGCCAGGCCCGCCGCGAGCAGCCCGGCCGTGGCCAGCGTGATGCCAGTGCCCGCCCAGCCGGTGACGGTCACCGATCCGGTCCCGTCGGGCAGGGTGCCCACCGCGGTGATCGAGCGCACGGCGAGCAGCGCGAGCCCCAGACCGCCCAGAGCGCCGAGCAGGCCGGCCCGAGCCCGGTGCCCGCGTCGTCCCCCGGCGACCAGGCCGCACAGCGCGACCGCGGGCAGGATCGCCAGGAGCGCTCCGGCGACCAGCGCGACGGCGGGATCGGTCACGAGCGCGGTCATGCCGACGGGCAGGCCCAGGAGCGCATCGAGGGGCGAGGGCGCCGGAACCGCCACGGGGCCGCCCGCATCGGTGAGCAGGTAGCGCAGTCCGGAGGCGATCCCCTCGGCCGAGACGAGGCGCCCGGCGTGCCACCATGCGGGCGCCGCGGTGGCGGCCACGGGCAGAAGGGTCAGGACGAGGCGCAGGGCCGAGTGCCGCACCACCGCCATGAGGACCAGCAGGCAGCCGAGCACGACCACCGCCGTGCTCGGAGCGGCGGCGACGACGAGGGTCAGGAGGATGCCGGCAACGGCTGCGGCCGTCGGCGAGCCGGGCCCGTAGCGCTCGGTGGTCGCGGCGAGGGCGACGGCGCGCTCACGCGGAGCCGCCGAGTCCGCCGTACCCTCCGTCGCCGCAGTCGCCGCAGCATCCGTCGCGGAGGAGGCCGGACCGTCGCCCTCGTCGGCGCCCTCGTCGTCCTCGGCGGAGCGCCGCGCCTCCGCGATCGGGTCGGGCGAGCCGAACTCGGCGTCGTTCTCCTCCACGATGCGGGCCAGGGCGACGGCGCGCTCACGCGGAGCCGCCGAGTCCGCCGCATCCCTCGTCGCCGCAATCACCGCAGTCGCCGCAGCATCCGTCGCGAAGGAGGCCGGACCGTCGCCCTCGTCGGCGCCCTCGTCAGCCTCGGCGACCTCATTGTCGGGACCGGTCCCGTCCGACTGCGCGGCGTCATCCGAGTCGTCGGCGAGAGCAGCCAGGTCCTCGACGCGCTCCGAGGCGAACCGGTCGAGATCGGCCTTCTCCCGCTCGGTGGCGTGGTGAGCATCGACCAGACCGGAGAGCACCGCATCACGCCGATCGGCGCCGACGGCCCGCGCGAGCGCGAGCAGCGCCCAGGGCAGGGCGAGATGGACCAGCACGGCCGTCAACCGCCCCTGGCCCACAGCCAGCAGAAGGGCGGGGGCCAGCGCCCAGGTCAGCGCCGCCCAGGCCCGCAGGCCCACGCGTCGGGTGATGGTCCCCGCGGCGAACCAGGCGCCCAGGGCCGCCAGCGGCACCGCCGCCAGGATCAGCAGGCGAATCAATCCGTCTCCGTCGAGCCCGAACCGGCTCGCCACCGCGACTGGAAGCGCGAGCAGCGCGAGCAGAGGGTTGGCGACGGCGGTGTAGCCGTCACCGGATGCGGCCCAGGTCGCCCAGGCGGCGCCCCACAGGGCGCGCCCGGTGGTGGCCAGGCCGACCGAGGCGCCGCCGGTGATGGAGCCCGTCACCAGCAGCGGGCTCAGGCCGGCTCCCGCCACGACGACCACCGCCAGGAGCACGCCGGTCAGCGACAGGCGGCGACGACGGGCCAGCACCGCGAGCTCGCGCAGCTCCAGCTCGCTGGGGGCCGCGGCGCGCACGGCCCGTTCGCGCTCCTGACGCCGGCGGTCGCGGCGCACCGAGCGGATGTCGGCGGCATGGACGTAGAGCCGGGTCAGGACCGAGCGGCGCACGGTGGCGTGGGAGGCCAGGCGCCTGCGACCCCGCCTGATGGCGCCGCCACGGCGCAGGACGGTCAGGGCGGCCCCGAGCTCGGCACGGGCCAAGGCCGGGGACTTGGTCAGCAGGCGCACCCCGGAGCGGGCGATTCCCAGGATGAGGAACCAGATCAGGAGCAGACCGATGGGCCGGCCGGAGAAGGTCGCCCAGGCGGTGAGCTGGGCGATGCGGCGCGCGCGGAAGGAGCGGTCCGGGTCGGGATCCGCCGCCCGCGCCCACGGCGCCGAGGGGAGCGGGTCCGCGTCCGCCGCGGGACGTTCGGGAGCCCCGCCCTGGGACGGGCGCAACCCCAAGTAGCTGGCACGCCGGTGGCGGATAACGGCCTGCGGGACGACGACGACGCGATGACCGGCCAGGCGGACCGCGCGAGACAGCTCGAGGCCGTCGTTGAAGACCGGGAACTCGGGGGAGGTGCCGTCCAACTCCTCCCATACGGCGCGGTCGATGAGAGCGCCCGCGGTGCCGACCGCCAGGACATCGGAGCGGTCGTCGTGCTGACCCTGGTCGATCTCGCCCGCGACGACGTCATTGGCCCTGCGCGCCGACGCGGTGGTGCGCAGCCCGACCTCGAGGAGGTGCTCGGGCTCATCCCAATCGACCTGCTTGGGCCCGACCAGCGCGGCCGAGCGCGCCTCCGCGACCGCGGCCAGAAGAGCCTCGAGACATCCCGGGGCCGGCGCCGCATCGTCGTGGAGCAGCCACAACCAGCCCCTGCCGCCCCTGCTCGCTCTGCTGCTCCCGGCGTTCCCGCCCTCGCGATCGGCGACCCGCCCCCTGCGCCGCGTCGTGCCGCGCGAGCGCTTCGAGTTCGCGGCGCCCGAGGGCCGATCGGACGAGGCCCGGGGCCCGCGCGTCCCGGTCCCGCTGAGCTCGGAGTACAGGGCCAGGCCGCGGGCGACCGCGTCGCCGAAGCCCCTGGCGTCGGGGGCGCGCACGACGCGAACCCGCATGCGCGCATCGATCCCCGAGGCCGCGACGACCTCCTCGACGGGCGTTCCGTCACCCAGACCGTTGTGACGCGAGGCCACGTCGATCACGATCACGGCCTCGGGCTCCACGGACTGCCGGGCAACGGATCGCAGGGTCCGGCGCAGGTAGGGCGTGACGCCCGCGGTGACCACGACCGCGAGCGCCTCGGTCCCGGTCGTACGAGCAGCCGGGGCGCCGGGTCCCGCCGGGCTCATACCGCGCGACGCTTGAGCTTGCGACGCTCCCGCTCGGACAGGCCGCCCCAGATGCCGAACCTCTCATCATTGGCCAGGGCGTACTCGAGGCACTCCTCGCGAACCTCGCAGGACGCGCACACGCGCTTGGCCTCGCGCGTCGAGCCACCCTTCTCGGGGAAGAACGCCTCGGGGTCAGTCTGCGCGCACAGGGCGCGCTCCTGCCACGCGAGCGGCCCCTCGTCAACCTCGTCACCGCCGAAGAGGAACAGCAGGGTCTCGTCGTCGGCTTCGTCGGTGCGCGCGAGAGGACCCTCGCCGAGAATGTTCCACACGTTGGCTTCCCTTCAGGTCAGGGGCAGGTAACTACGCATGAATTACACGGGCGTGAGCAAAGAGAGTCAAGCCGGGGAGGGATATGTCACCCAATCGTGACCATCGGCGTCATTCCGCCGAAAAGTCCGTGTAACGGAACGATAACAGCGCCCTCGGAGCCAGGATTTTGAGGGTTCCTCTACACGCCCCTCGACACCCCCTCCGGCGGGCTCCGGCACGGGCCCGGCGCGGCCCCCGCACGAGCCCGGCGCCCGTCGTCGCGTCCCCGCGGCGCCCGCACACGGAACCCCTCCCCCGCGCCCGCGTCGCGACCGCCCGAGCCTCCTCGGGAGACGACGCGCGACAGTGGCGCGGACGCTTGAATCGCACCCGGTTTTTGCTTGAATCTCCCCCATGCCCGATGCGCTCGCCCGAGCCCTGCCCTCCGCCTCCGACTCCTCCCACCCGTGGCTGGTGTGGTACTCCCCCGACGAACGCGTCGAACTCACCGGCCGCGTCCTGAGCATGTGGAACGCCAAGTGCGCGGGACTCATCGCAGAGGAGGCGGGATCCGGCGCCGGCGTGCACCTGGGAATGGGGCCGCACTGGCGGACGATGACGTGGTGCGCGGGGGCCTGGCTGGCGGGGGCCGTGCCCGTCCTGCTCGACGCCGACGATCCTCTTGTAGGAAACCTACTAGAAGAGGCGCCCAGCATGTCGGTCGCATTCAGGATTCATTGGTTGTTTCCCTCAGCGGACGTTCAGGTACTTGTGACAATGGAGTCCCTCGCGACACGCTGGCCGGGCCCCCTCCCGCCGCTGGTGCTGGACGGAGTCGCCGATGTCATGCCCCTCGCGGACCGCTTCCCGGCCGTCCCGACGGACGGCTCCGCTCCCGCCCTGCAGATCGTCCGCAACGGCGAGCCGCGCACGGTGAGCCGGGACGCGCTGGTCGCCGCCGCCCCTGGGACCGACGCCGAGGCGGCGCTCGCCACGGGCGCCCGGGCCCTCCTGATCCAACGGAGGACGACCGAGCAGGCGCTGCTGGGCGTTCTGGCCGCCTGGAGGGCCGGGCTCACGGCGGTGCTGGTGTCGCCGGACGCCGACGCCGCCGTGGTCGCCTCGGCCGTGCGTCAGGAGGGAGCGTTTAGGGCCTGATCGCGAGCCGTCCTCCGGCGGTCCACCGGCAGCCGGCTCGCCCCCGGTCTCAGGGAACGTCGGCCTGGACGACGACGCCGTCCCCATCGACGGCGAGCACGCGCTCGTCGGCCCCGATGAACAGGGCCTGGCCGCGCGCGAGCGCCGCTCGGCCGCCGGGAGTCGTGATCGCCGTCTCCCCCTCGACCGCCAGGACGATCCGGGGCCCGCGTCCGGGCACCTGCACCCTGCCGTCGGAGGGGACGACCTCGGTCACGAGCAGCTCGAAGTCATCCACCGGCGCGTAGTAGGCGCGGGTGGCGCGGGAGAGGTACTCCGGCGCGGGCCGCACCGGCGGAGCGGCCACGTAGTCCACGCAGGCGAGCATCTCGGGCACATCGACGTGCTTGCTCGTCAGCCCCGCCCGCAGCACGTTGTCGGAGGAGGCCATGATCTCCACACCGAGTCCGCTGATGTAGGCGTGCACGCTGCCCGCGGGCACGAAGAGGGCCTCGCCCGGCTGGAGAGTGACGGGGTTGAGCAGCAGGGCCGCGGCCACCCCCGGGTCGCCCGGGAAGGTCCCGGCCATGATCATGGCGTTGGCGTCCGCGCGCCGCGAGGGGGAGGCCCCCCGCTCCAGGCGCACGGCGATCTCCTCGACAAGCTCATCGATCTCCGCGGCCGTGGGACGAGTCCCGGCGGACACGAGCTCGGAGAAGACCTGGCGGATGCCGAACCGGGTCGGGTTCAGACGCAGGGTGCGCCGCATGCGATGGGCGAGCGCGGAGTCGAGGCCCGACAGGACCTCGGCGGCCCGACGAGGGGCGCGGAACCCCGCCACGGCCTCGTAGCGGCTCAGGGCCAGCACCATCTCCGGTTTGTGATTGTCGTCCTTGTACGAGCGGGCGGGATCATCGAGGGCCAGCCCCGCCTCGTTCTCGAGTCGGAATCCCTCGACCGCCTGCTCCAGCGAGGGGTGGACCTGCAGCGAGAGCGCCCGCTCGGGAGCGATGAGCTTGAGCAGGAAGGGCAGGTGGGGACCGAAGCGCCTCACGACGTCCTCGCCCAGCAGCCGCTGCGGGTCGGCGTCGATGAGGTCGGCCAGAGTAGCGGATCCTCCTGCGATACCGGCTGGACCGGAGGCGTGGGCCCCGTACCACTGCTCGGCCCAGGGACGCCGATCGGGGCGCTCGCCGAGCAGCTCGGGGATGGCCGTCGTCGAGCCCCAGTCATAGGACTGGCGCGCACCGATGAGTCTCTCCATAACAACACGCTAACCCATTACCCGCGGGGCGCCGCAGCACGACGACCGCGGCGCTCGCGATGCGACGCCGGAAGCACGTATGGGCCACACTGAGCGCATGCGAGGAATCATTCTGGCCGGTGGCTCCGGCACGCGACTCAACCCGATCACCCTGGGGACCTCCAAGCAGCTGGTACCCGTCTACGACAAGCCGATGGTCTACTACCCCCTGAGCACCCTCATGCTCGCCGGGATCCAGGACGTTCTCATCATTACCACCCCCCATGACGCCCCCTCCTTCCACCGTCTCCTGGGAGATGGCTCCCAGCTCGGCGTCAACCTGTCCTACACCGTTCAGCAGGAGCCCAACGGACTGGCCCAGGCCTTCGTCCTGGGTGCCGACTTCATCGGCACCGACAGCGCCGCCCTGGTCCTGGGCGACAACATCTTCTACGGTCCCGGTATGGGCACCCGGCTGCGCCGACACACCAGTCCCGATGGCGGCGTCGTCTACGCCTACCAGGTCGCCGACCCCACCGCCTATGGCGTGGTCGAGTTCGATGAGAGCTTCAAGGTGATCTCCATCGAGGAGAAGCCCGCCCGTCCCCGCTCCACCTACGCCGTGCCCGGCCTGTACTTCTACGACAACGACGTCGTCGAGATCGCGGGGAGCCTCAAGCCCTCCGCGCGAGGCGAGTACGAGATCACCGACGTCAACCGCACCTACCTGGAGGCCGGCAGGCTCACCGTCGAGGTCCTCCCCCGCGGCACAGCCTGGCTCGACACCGGAACCTTCGACTCCCTGGCCGATGCCACCAGCTTCATCCGCACCGTCCAGCACCGTCAGGGCCTCAACATCGGCGCTCCCGAGGAGGTCGCCTGGCGCATGGGCTTCATCGACGACGAGGGTCTGCGCCGGCGCGCCGAGCCGCTCGCCAAGTCGGGTTATGGGACCTACCTCCTGGGGCTGCTGGACCGCGGGCGACGATGAGCCCGGAGACGTTCGCACCGGCCGCGGGACGCGCCCCGGCGACCGGGAGCGGGCGCAGGGTGACACCCCCCACGTTCACTTTTCGAAGTTCATTCGTTATCTTTGAACGCACCCCGATCCCACCGGAAAATGAACGGACATGGTGAAGCCGATGACAGAGCCGATGACAGGCGCGCTCTCGCAGCCCCAATTCGACGTCCTGTACGCCCTTGCGCGCGCGGACGCCCCGCTGACGCAGCGACAGATCCAGGAGACGACCCAGATGTCGCTGGGCGGTGTCAACACCGCCGTGCGCATGTGCGAGGCCGCCGGATACATCGCCGAGCGGCGCATCACGCAGGCCGGCAGGAGGGCGCTGGAGCCCTACCGGGTCGATAACGCGGTCATCATGGCCGCGGGCCTGTCCGAGCGCTTCGCCCCGATCTCCTACGAGCGCCCCAAGGGGGTGCTGCGCGTGCGCGGAGAGGTCCTCGTCGAGAGGCAGATCGAGCAGCTGCACGCGGCGGGCATCACCGACATCACGGTGGTCGTCGGGTACAGGAAGGAGTACTTCTTCCACCTGGCCGACCGGTTCGGGGTCAAGATCGTCGTCAACGACGACTACGTGGCCCGCAACAACAACGGCTCGCTGTGGGTGGTGCGAGAGGACCTGGGCAACACCTACGTCTGCTCCTCGGACGACTACTTCACGTCCAACCCCTTCGACTCCCACGTGTACCAGGCCTACTACTCGGCCCAGTACGTCGAGGGCCCCACCCAGGAGTGGTGCATCTCCACCGGTCCCGGCGGACGGATCACCGGCGTCACGGTCGGCGGTCACGACGCCTGGACGATGCTGGGGCACGTCTACTTCGACCGCGCGTTCTCGGCCGGCTTCCGACGCATCCTGGAGGAGGTCTACGCCCTGCCCGAGACGGCGCCCAAGCTGTGGGAGCAGATCTACATCGAGCACGTCAAGGATCTCGACATGGTCATCCGGCAGTACCCGGCCGGGGTGATCAACGAGTTCGACTCGCTCGACGAGGTCCGCGGCTTCGATCCCATGTTCATGGAGAACCTCGACTCCGAGATCTTCGAGAACATCTCCTCGGTCCTGGGATGCCGCAAGAACGATGTGCACGACTTCTACCCGCTCAAGCAGGGCATCACGAACCTGTCGTGCCACTTCGCCGTGGGCGAGGAGCAGTACGTCTACCGGCACCCGGGCATCGGCACGGACAAGATCGTCGACCGGAGGGCCGAGTTCGAGGCGCTGAATCTGGCCCGGGACCTCGGCATCGATCGCACCTTCGTCACCGGCGACGCTGCCAAGGGCTGGAAGATCTCGCGCTTCATCCCCGACTCGCGGAACCTGGACGCCTCCCGCCCGGAGGAGCTCGAGCAGGCCATGCGCATGGACAGGGAGCTGCACGAGTCCGGCAGGACCCTGACCCGGACCTTCGACTTCGTCCGGGAAGGGGTGGCGTACGAGAGGATCCTCGAGGGCTACGGCCCCATCGACGTCCCGAGGTACTTCGAGCTGCGCGACAAGGTCATGAGGCTCAAGGAGTTCGCCGACGCCGACGGCTTCCCCGAGGCGCCGAGCCACAACGACTTCTTCCCGCTGAACTTCCTCGTCTCTCCCGACGGCCGCCTCGATCTCATCGACTGGGAGTACGCCGGCATGTCCGACGTCGCCAGCGACTTCGGCACCATGGTGGTGTGCGCCCAGCTGACGCTGGACCGAGGGGATAAGGCGCTCGAGTTCTACTTCGGCCGGACGCCCACGGAGCGCGAGAGGCGCCACTTCTGGTCCTACGTGGTCTTCGCCGGCTGGTGCTGGTACGTGTGGGCGCTCGCCAAGGAGGCCGAGGGGGACGACGTCGGCGAGTGGCTCCTCATCTACTACCGTCATGCCGTCGACCATGTCGACTGGCTCCTGGCCGATTACGCAGAGGCCGCAGAGCCGACCACCGCCCCCTCGGGGCCGGCGGAATCCCTTTCGGAATGAGGAGCGCAGCATGAAGTACGGAATTCTCAGCGGCATGCTCTGGGGCGTCGATACCGTCGTCCTCGGCATGGCCCTTCTGCTCGCGCCGTTCGTCGGCGGGGATCACGCATCCCTGACCAGCGCAGGCCTCCACGACGCGTCCAGCGCCGTCATCCTCCTGATCTACATGGCGGCGCGCGGGCGCCTGCGGGACACGGCGGCCGCCATCAGGACGCGCAGCGGCAAGGCCGTCATGCTGGCCGCTCTGCTGGGCGGACCGATCGGCATGACCGGTTACCTCATCGCCATCAACAACATCGGTCCGGGCTACACCGCGATCATCTCCACGTTCTACCCCGCCTTCGGTACACTGCTGGCCTTCCTCCTGCTGGGCGAGCGCATGCGGCCCCGCCAGATCGTGGCGCTCATGGTGGCGCTAGCGGCCGTGGCGGTCATCGGCTGGTCCTCCTCCAGCGAGGAGACCACCGGCTCGGCCCTGATCGGTGTGCTCGCGGCGCTCGGATGCGTGGTCGGCTGGGGCTCCGAGGCGGTTCTCCTGGCCTGGGGCATGCGGGACGACATCGTCGACAACGAGACGGCGCTCCACATCCGCCAGACCACCTCGGGCCTGACCTACCTGCTCATCGTGATCCCCGTCTCGGGCGCGTTCCGCTTCGCCGCCGGCGCCGCCATCTCACCGGCCACCGCCGTGATCGTCCTGGCGGCGCTCACGGGCGCCGCGTCCTACCTCTTCTACTACAAGGCCATCAACGTCATCGGCGCCTCGCGCGGAATGGCGCTGAACATCTCCTACTCCGCGTGGGCCGTCGTCTTCGCGCTGGTCCTGCAGGGAACCGTGCCGACCGCCCTGCAGATCGTCTGCTGCGTCGTCACCCTCACGGGCACCGTGCTGGCGGCCACCTCCGACTGGCGCGAGCTGCGAATCATCCGGTTGCCGAGGAGCGGGTCGGCGGATGATCGCAGGACGCCGGGGGACGGGTGCGGGCCCGAGCCCGATCGGGACGCGGCGCTTCCGACCTGAGCCGTGACGGCGTCGTCGCCCGCTGCGGCCGCGGAACGGCTCAGCGGGCGACGCGCCCTTCCCCGGGATCCGAGCACCGGGTTAGGCCGCTGTGAGAGCCCTGTGAGAGGATGCGGGCCGGCGGCCCGGGAGGGGGCCGGCCGACCTCGATGGGAGCCACGGATGACGACTGATGACTGGGCCGACCCGCAGATGCTGCGCAGGGTTCACGTGCTGCTGACCAGGATGCTCGCGGAGTTCGACCGCGTGTGCAGGCAGCTGGGCGTCTCCTACGCCGTGTACGGCGGGACGGCCATCGGCGCCGTGCGCCACAAGGGGTTCATCCCCTGGGACGACGATGTCGACGTCATGATGACGCGCAGCGACTACGAGCGGTTCCTCAGCGAGGCGCCCGACCTGCTCGGTGCGGAGTTCCGGATCGACAACACCCGCACGATCCGCGACTACCCGTTCATGTTCTCCAAGCTCGTCCTCAAGGACACACTGCTGATCCCCGAGTTCGCCAAGGACTCGACCTACCGCATGCCGATCTCACTGGACATCCTGCCCGTGGACAACGTGCCGGACTCCCCGAGCGCCTTCCGGGCCATGAGTCGGCGCACCTGGCTGTGGGGGCGCCTCCTGTTCCTGCGGGGAACCCCCAGGCCCTATCTCATCGGGATCACGGGGGCGCGGCGGGCGGCGATCTACACCGTCACCTCGACCGTTCACTGGATAATGCGCGGCCTGGGCCTGACTCCTCGATTCCTCCAGTCCCGCTGGGAGAGAGCGGCCCGGCGCTACGAGCACGTCCGGACCAAGCGCATGGCGGACTTCTCCATGCGCGACCCGGAGAACTGGGCGCTGACGAGGGACGAGCTCTTCCCCGTCCGCGAGGTTCCCTTCGAGGACATCACCGTCATGCTGCCCCACGAGTACGACGCGCTGCTGCGCCGTGGCTACGGCGACTACATGGAGCTGCCGCCGGAGGACCAGCGGAGGAACCACAAGCCGCACGTTGTCGACTTCGGCCCCTATGGGAGTACCCTCCCCTGAGGGAGCCCGCCATGATGACGCCCCGCGGCGTCCCCGAACTGCGGGCCGATCCGTGCGTGCGCACCGTTCCCACGGCCCACAGCCCCCAGGAGGCACGAGCATGTCCGCACCGGAGAAGTCCCGGGCCCGCGACTATTTCTGGAACACCGTGGCCTCCCTCATGCTGTCCTTGACGACGGCGGTCCTGCTCCTGGTCGTCAAGCGCACTGCCGGGCTCGAGGCGGCCGGGGTGTTCACCATCGCCAACACCGTCGGTCAGCAGTTCCAGGCGCTGGGCATGTACGAGGTGCGCACCTACCACGTCACCGACGCCCGTCACCGCTTCTCCTTCGGCACCTACCTGGCCACTCGGCTGGTGACCGTGGGAGCCATGGTCGCCGGCATCATCGTGTCCGCGGCGCTGTCCGGGGACGGGCTCATGGCGGCGGTGCTCATCGCCCTGATCGCCTGTCTGCGCGTGTTCGACGCCTTCGAGGACGTCTTCTACTGCGAGCTGCAGAGGGAGGGACGGCTGGATATCGCCGGAAAGGCCTGCTTCCTGCGCACCCTGACCACCATCGGCGTCTTCTCCGTGGTGCTCGCGCTCGGCGGGAGCATGCTCACGGCCGCGGCGATCACCCTGGTCGCCTCCCTCGTCGTCATGCTGGGGGCCTACCTGCCGCCCGCCAGGCGCCTGTTCCCGCTGGGGCCCCGATGGGAGCCGCGCCCCATCATCAGAGTCCTCGCCGAGTGCCTGCCGCTGTTCCTCGCCTCGTTCATCGCGCTGTACCTCGCCAATGCCCCGCGGTTCGCGATCGACCGCTATCTCGACAACGCGCAGCAGGGCTACTTCGCGATCATCTTCATGCCGGCATTCACCATCAACCTGCTCTCCTTCGTCATCTTCCGACCACTGCTCACGCAGATGGCCGACCGGTGGATCGGCGCGGACCGGGCCGGGTTCGCGGCGATCGTCAGGCGGGGCCTGCTGGGCACCTTCGTCGCCTTCGTCGCGGTCGCCCTGGTCACCTACACGGTCGGCGCCCCGATCCTCGGCTTCGTCTACGGTACGGACGTCTCCGGCTCCATGCTCGAGCTCATGGTGCTGGTCGCCGGAGGTGCGCTCAACGCGGCGGGCGTGATCCTCTACTACGCCCTGACCACCATGCGGCTGCAGCGACTCGTCTTCGCCGGATACATCATCGCCGCCGCCGCGATCACCGTCCTGTGCCTCCTGCTCGTGCCGACCTACGGGCTGCTGGGGGCCTCCCTCGCGTACGCCGGGGCCATGGCGATCCTCGCGGCCGCCTTCCTGGCGGGCGTGCGCCTCGCACTGCGGCGGGCGCCGTCGGGGGCCTCCGACGACTGACCGACCGCCGGCCGAACACCCGACTCGGCCCGGGCCGGCCGATCACAGGGTCGGCACGTAGGCCTCCAGGCGTTCCATGGAGTCGCCCGGGGTGAAGCCGGCGGCCTCGATCTTGGACAGGTCCAGGGCGCTGCTGAGGGGGCGCGGAGCGATGCCCTCCCGGCCCGCGTAGTACTCGGCGGTCGTCACGGGCGTCACCTCGTCGGCGCTGCGACCGACGAGCTCGTAGACGCGCTTGGCGACGTCGCACCAGGACACGATCGGCCCCTCGCCCGACAGGTTGTAGGTGCCGGGCTCGGCGCCGACGGACAGCAGGTGGATGATTCCGGCGGCCAGGTCCGAGGTGAAGGTCAGGCGCCCGGTCTGGTCCGCGACGACCCGTGGAGCGACACCGCGCCCGGCCAGGGAGGCCATCGTCCGCACGAAGTTCCCGCCGTCGCCGACCACCCAGCTGGTGCGCACCAGATAGTGCCTCGGCACCGCCTGGATGGCGGCATCGCCCCCCGCCTTGGACTGACCGTAGACGCCCAGGGGGCTCGGGGGCTCGTCCTCGACGTGGAGGTCGGCGGTGCCGTCGAAGGTGTACTCGCTGGAGACGTGCACGAGGGTCAGGCCGTGCCGGATCGCCTCGCGAGCGAGGTTCGCCGGGCCGGTGGCGTTGGCCCTCCACGACAGGCGGCGCCCGTCCGGCGTCTCGGCGCCGTCGACATCGGTCCAGGCGGCGGCATTGATGACGACGTCGTAGGCGGACCAGTCCACCGCCGCCATCCGCGCGGCGTCGGAGATGTCGAACTCGGGCAGATCGACACCGGTGACGGTGCAACCGGCCGCGGGGAGCCGAGCCATGAGCTCACGGCCGAGCTGGCCGTGGGCGCCGGTGACCAGCACGCGTCGGCCGTGCTCGGAATCGGCGGAGTCGGCCGGAAAGGGCGTGACGTCGGGCAGGCGCGGGTGCGCCCGGTCCCTGTCCGACAGGATCGCCCGCTCCAGCGGGATCGGCCACGGCACCGCGGCGGTCTCGTCGGCGAGGTTGAGGAAGGTGTAGGCCGCCTCCGGCGACCAGTGCTCGTTCACCAGGTAGGTGTAGGCCGTGCCCGGTTCGAGGGTCTGGTAGGCGTTGCCCACGCCCCTGGGCACGAAGACGGCCACCGACGGGTCGATCTCACAGGTGTAGACGGCGCCGAAGCCCGGGCCCTCGCGCAGGTCCACCCAGGCTCCGAAGACGCGGCCGGTGGCCACGGAGACGAACTTGTCCCAGGGCTCGGCGTGGATACCGCGGGTGACGCCCACCTCGTCATTGAACGAGATGTTGTTCTGGACCGGGCCGAAGTCCGGCAGTCCGAGGGCGATCATCTTCTCGCGCTGCCAGTTCTCCTTGAACCAGCCGCGATCGTCCCCGTGAACGGTCAGGTCCAGGCGCAGGAAGCCGGGAATCGGCGTGGAGTGGATACTCAGGGGCACGCGCATATCGATGTCGCTATCAATGCCACCCATGACGCCTCGTGGTTCCTCGCTGCCGGTCATGCGACGACGTGGCGCCCCAGGTTCTTCACCCCGGCCATGTTCCTGGCGAGCGCGGCCCTGGGGAGCAGGGACCCCGCGTGCAAGCGCGAGGAGATGTGGAGCCGGGCGACGCGCGCGGCTCGCTTCCAGCCGAGCCGCCCCATCTCGGTGGCCATCTGGAGGAAGAAGCGACGCTCCTCGCCGAACCTGGTGCCCTCCAGGGCGCGCCAGGATGAGTCGGAGCCCGAGTGACGTCGGTAGAGGAAGGCCGCGGTCGGGTCGTAGAGCAGGCCGCCGCCCTGCATGGCGACGTCGCACACGAGGGCCATGTCCTGGACCACGTCGTACCCCTCCCGGAAGCCGATGCCGAGAATGGTCTCGGCGCGCCAGGCCAGCGACGGGAAGTAGAGCCAGTCGCCCCGCAGGATCGAGACCGCGAGGGCCTCCCCGCGCAGCACCTGCGGGACTCTCCTGGACGGCATGTAGAAGCTCTTCACCCTCTCGACCAGGGTGTGGGAGGGCGCTCCGTGCTCGTCGATCACGAAGACACCGGGCTGGAAGATAGCCGCGTCCGGGTGGCGCTCAGCCGCCCTGACGAGCCAGTCCACGTAGTTGGGGAGCATGACGTCGTCCGCCCCCATGACCTGCACGAGCGGGTTCTCGACGAAGGTCAGGCACTTGCGGTAGTTGCCGTTGGCCCCGAGGTTGGTCTCATTGCGCATGTAGGTGACGCGGGAGTCCTCCAGGGAGTCGAACCAGCCGGGTATCGAGTCGTCCGGGTAGCCGTCGTCGACGACGATCAACCGCCAGTCGGGATTCGACTGACGCAGAACGGACCTGACCGCCTCCTTCATCATGGCCACATCGCCGTAGAAGGGAAAGAGGATGTCAACAGTCATGAAGGGGCCTTCCACGATGCGGTCTGTACTACCGCTAGGTTAGCATCGCGCGGCGACGTGCTCCGTCATCCGCGCGCGGGCGCCGCACCGGCGCTCCGCGCCCGGGTCCCGCACGACGGGACCGCCCGATCCTGCTCTCGCCGCTTCTCCCATGCCGTTCGCAGAGGTTCACAGAGCATCACAGCGCCCGTTCACCCGTCCGCCCGCCCCCGGCGCCTACTCTGGCCGGGTGACGGTTCACAACGGCCCCTCGGTCCCCGCCGAGGGCATTGAGGGCACCGAGGACGCGGGGAGCGCAACGGACGGGGGACCGGACGCCGCGGGGGAGCCTCGGACCGGGGTCACCGCGGGGCACGCCACCGGGATCATGGCGGCATCGATCACCGCCGCGGCGTCGAGCCTGCTCATCACGGTGATCTCCGCCCGGACGCTCACGGTCGCCCAGAACAAGGAGTTCCTGGTCTTCTGGGGATTCATGTTCGGAGTCTTCGGCGTGATCTCGGGCATCCAGACCGAGTCGACTCGCGCCGCCCTGGCCGGTGCCAGGATCCGCGGGACCGCCGAGTCCGCCGGATCCGCCGAGTCCCCCGGACGCACTCCCCGCCGTGCCGGCATCCTCACGACCGCGCTGCTGCTCGGTCTCGTCATCGCCCTGCTCACACTTCTCGCGGCTCCGGCGTGGGCGCCGAGGCTGACCCCGTCGACCAGGCCGCTCATCGCCGCGCTCATCGCCGCGGGCGTGTGGGGCTACGCCGGTCAGGCATCCCTGTCCGGGATACTGGCCGGGACCAGGCGCTGGAACCTCTACTCGGCCCTCATGGCCGCCGAGGCGCTGCTCCGGCTGCTGCTCGCGCTCGCCGTCGCCATTATCGCCTCGAGCCTCATCGGCCTGGAGGCCGCGGCCGCGGCGCCCGCCCTGGTGTGGCTGCTGCTCCTCCTCGTGCCCGCCGTCCGGGCCCCGGCGGGCTCCCGCGCCGACGTCGGCACGGCCCGGCTGACGTCCTTCAACCTTCAGGCCATGCTCAGCTCGGCCTCCTGGGCGGTACTCGTCACCGGATTCCCCACGCTCCTCGAGATCACCTCGCCAGGGGCCGACGCGGCCGAGGTCGCGATCGTCATCCTGGCCGTCAGCGTGACGCGCTCCCCGATCATGATCCCCCTCCAGGCCTTCCAGGGCGTGCTCATCACCACCATCGCCGATGCCGAGCCGTCCAGGCGCCTGACCTCCGTGCTCAGGATCCTCGGCATCCTTCTGGCCGGCGGCGCCCTCCTCGCCATCGTCGTAGCGGCGGTCGGCCCGTGGCTCGTGCGCGCCGTCTACGGCGCGCAGTACGACCCGTCACCGCCATTACTCGGATTCCTCACGCTCGCCGCCGCCAGCATGGCCTCCCTCGTGCTCACGGGCGCCTCCACGATCGCGCTCAACAACCACCGGGCGTACACGCTCGGGTGGGTTCTGGCGGCGGTCGCGGCCGCTCTCCTCCTGTGGATCCTGCCCCTGGGAGTGAGTCCCCGCGCGACGCTCGCACTGGGCCTGGCGCCCCTGACCGGGATCTGCGTCCATCTGCGAGCCATCGTCCGCGCCGACGAGGGACGGCGGGTCCGATGATCCCGGCAGGTTCGACGACCCCGCCGAACCCACGACATCTCATGGCCCCAGCACCCAGCAGGCCCCGCATCGAGCGCCGCTCCCGGGAGGACTCATGACATCCACGCCTCGAACACCTCGAACCTCGATCATCATGCCCGTCTACGGCACCGGCGAACGGGTCGTCGACTCGATCCGCTCCGTCCTGGCGCAGACCGACGGGGACTTCGAGCTCCTCGTCCTGATCGATGCGTCCCCCGACGACGCGTCCCAGCGCATCGCCCGGTTCCTGTCGCAGAATCCGGACGCGCGCGTGCGGGTGTTCGACAACACGGTCAACCGCGGCGTGTCCGCAGTGCGCAACCAGGGGCTCGACTCGGCCCGCGGCGCATGGATCTCATTCATCGACTCCGACGACGCCTACCGCCCCGAGTACCTCGCCTCCATGCATCGGGCGGCGGCCGGCGCGGGCCCGGACCCCGGGTCCGAGCCCGATACGACCGATATGGTCCTGTGCGCTCACCGGATCAGGGCCATCGGGGAGGCGACCCGGACGCGCATCCGCGTCGCCCCGGGGCGGATGACGGGGCGCGAGGCGGCGCTCCGGCTGCTCGCCGATACCCTGACCCCCTACGTGTGGGACAAGCTGTTCAAGGCATCACTGTTCGATGATGTCCGCTTCACCACGGACATCAGACGAGCGGAGGACGCGCTGGTCGTCCTGGAGACTCTGACCCGAGCGCGATCCGTCGTCGTCATCGACGACCCCCTGTACGACTACACGGTGGACACCGATGGCCTGACCTGGGGCCAGGTCACGCCCATCGAGGAGAGCGATCGGCTGGTCTCGGCGATGGCCCTGGCCTCACGGGGGATGCCGGACGATGCGCGCGTGCGCCGCGCGCTGGCGACCTCGACGACCCTGACGTATCTCAACAACGCGCAGCAGGCCATGATGGTCGACGGCTCCCGGGCGACGGGCGACCTGAGGGCGTGCAGGAGGAGGATCCCGTGGAGCGGCATCGCGAGCGCCATACGGATCAGGCCGGCTGTCGGCATCGCGGCGCTCCTGTTCAAGACGAGTCCCGCGCTCTACCGGAGGGTCTACCGCAGGTACGTCCGGCGGGCGTACGGGATCGCCTCGCCGTCCGTCGCGAGGGCCGAGTGAGCCCGCCGGGCAACCGGGGCCCTCATGACCGCGGCGAGTCCGCCGAGTCCGCCGGACCCCCTGAGCCCGCCGAATGCGCCTCGAGCTCCTCGACGCGCAGGTTCAGGATGGCGATCTCCTCGACGAGCCTGCGCCTCTCCTCATCCGCTCGCGAGGCATCGACGCTGAGCTGCAGCGAGACGAGCATCATGACGATTCCCGCGACGAAGAAGGCCAGGTTCAGCGGGACCCTGACGCCCAAGGCGCCGGCGAGCAGGCTGAGCAGAGCGGGGAACAGCGACACGATGGTCGTGCCCACCACGATGACCACCCACCAGGTCGCGTAGCGCTCCTTCATGCCCGCGTTGCGCATACGGAAGAACACCGCGAGCAGGACGATCAGTGCGAAGACGAGGCCGATCCAGTACGTGCGTTCCATAAGTCACTTCTTCTGCGTAGGACGGGTCAGGGAGACGCCGAGCGCCACGAAGGCCCTCCCCAGGAACTTCGCCGCCTTGAGCGGATTCTGCGACGGGGTTCCTCCCGCTCGGGGCCTCATCGCCACGGGTTCCTGCCGCACCACCAGGTTCGACCTCGCCGCGACGACGAGGGCCTCGATGGTGTCGCCGAGATACTCCGACGGGTACTCCCTGGCGAAGAGCTCGATGGCCCGACGCCCCGAGAGCTTGAAGCCGGACGTCGTATCCGTCAGGCGGGTCCCGCAGACCCTGGACAGGATGACGGACAGAACCCTCATCGCCCACCAGCGCGGACCGCGCACCGAGTAGTCCCCCTTGCCCGCGAAGCGCGCGCCGATGACGACGTCGGCCCGATCCTCCTCGGCCCGGTGCAGAAGGCTCGTGATCTCCTCGGGCGCGTGCTGACCGTCGGCATCGAGCTGGACCGTGTAGCGGTACCCCTGGCGCTGGGCGTACAGGTACCCCGCCCGCATGGCGCCGCCGACACCGAGGTTGATCGACAGGTCCAGCACCGGCACCCCGGCGGACCGGGCGATGTCGGACGTGGCATCCGTCGATCCGTCCGAGACGACCACGAGATCGGCGAAGGAGCCGACCGTGTCCCGCACCTCCTGAAGGACGCCGCCCAGCACGTCCGCCTCGTTCCAGGCGGGGATGATGATCAGCGTGTCATGCGTTGGCGGCGCCATGGCTCTCCTTCACGATGGCGATGAACCGGCAGAAGTCTACCGGGTGTGTGCCGGCCCGGAGCAGCGTACCCGGAGGAGCACCGGGCGGACGCCGCGGGAGAGGACCGCAGACATGGCATGATGCGCGGAGGACGGCGCGAGCCGACGTCCCCGTCTCACACACCTCGGAGCCCTCATCCCATGAACATCCTCATCACCGGAGGCGCCGGCTTCATCGGCGCCAACTTCGTCCACCAGACCCT
>ERZ772807.272-NODE-272-length-33107-cov-5.993223_pt1 | contig 33107 bp, 42 predicted proteins | sample MGYA00511472_ERZ772807 | MGnify/ENA primary metagenome ERZ772807 (study PRJEB29015, sample SAMEA2737947) | human oral metagenome | biome: human oral; feature: human-associated habitat; material: dental | place: China | collected 2039 ... | reverse complement strand
TACGCCTTCAACAAGTCGCACGCCACAGGCTACGCGCTCGTGAGCTACTGGACGGCCTACCTCAAGGCGAACTATCCGGCCGAGTACGGCGCCGCGCTGCTGACCAGCGTCGGCGACGACAAGGACAAGATGGCCCTCTACCTGGCCGACATGCGCGCTCAGCACATCAGGGTGCTGCCGCCGGACGTCAACGCCTCGCAGAACGAGTTCACGGCCGTCGGCGAGGACGTCCGCTTCGGGCTGGGCGCCATTCGCAACGTCGGCGAGTCCGTCGTCGCCGGCATCGTCGGGGCCCGCACCGAGCACGGCCCCGCCGAGGACTTCTACGAGTTCCTCGACCAGGTGCCGCTGAGCGTCTGCAACAAGCGCTGCATCGAGTCGCTCATCAAGGCGGGTGCCTTCGACTCGATGTGCCGCTCCCGGCGCGCCCTCATGGAGGTCTTCGAGGGCGCCGTCGACGGCGTCATCGACCTCAAGCGCAACCAGGCCAACGGCCAGGACGACCTCTTCGGCGACCTGCTGGGCGGCGACGAGGACGCCGACACCGCGCTGTCGCGCACGGTCCCCGAGGTCCCCGACTGGGACAAGCGTACGAAACTGGCCTTCGAGCGCGAGATGCTCGGCCTGTACGTCTCGGACCATCCGCTGCACGGCCTCGAGCACGTGCTCGGCGCCGAGAGCTCCGTCGGCATCGGCGCCCTCGTCGAGTCCGGCGCCGACCTTGACGGACACGTCGAGACGATCTGCGGCATGATCACCCAGGTCCAGCGCCGGCAGTCGAAGTCGGGCGCCTTCTGGGCGACCGTCACCATCGAGGACCTCGACGCCAGCGTCCAGGTGCTCATCTTCCCGAAGGTCTACCAGACCTGCCTCACCCAGCTCGTGCCGGACACCGTCGTGCGCATCCGCGGCCGCATCACGAACAAGGACGAGTCCATCGAGATGCAGGCCAACGAGCTCACCGTGCCCGAGGTGCGCATGAGCGCCGACGGCCCGGTGACGATCCAGATGCCCGTCGTGCGATGCATCCCGCCGGTGATCCAGGATCTGCGCCAGGTGCTCACCGCCCACCCGGGCGGCACCGAGGTGCGCGTCAAACTGCTCGGCCCCGACAAGAGCATGCTCATGCGGCTCTCCGACTCGCTGCGGGTGAGCAACGAGCAGCCGCTCATCGCAGACCTCAAGGCGCTGCTCGGCCCGCGCTGCATCGCGGTCTGACCGGCCGGGCCGATACCCTGGGGATCGTCCACCGAGCAGTGAGGAGGGGGCGCGTCGTGACCGAGCAGCAGCCCGCGCAGGGCGGCGTCATGCCCGCCGTCGTCGCGTCCATCGAGACGACCGGGCCGCAGCAGGCCGTCGACGATCCGACGCCAGGGCTCCACCGCGTGAGCCTGTGGCGCCCGCACATCAGTCGCCGCGACTGGCTCCGCACCGCGTTCTACGCGGGGCTCATCGGCGTCGTCGGCCTGTTGGCCGGCCTCGTGTGGTACCTGGTGGCGCCGCTGCAGTCGGTCACCGTCACCTCCGACGGCACCGTCACGACGACGAACACGGCGGCTGTGCAGAACTTCGGCCCCGACGCCGCCTTCATCATGATCGGACTCGTCGCCGGCCTCGTCCTGGGCGCTTTCAACATCCTGAAGAGCGTGAAGATCAACGGCATCTCAATCCTCGACTGGGCGGGCATCGTCACCCCCGGCGGCGTCACCTTGCGCGCCTCCGGTGATGGCAAGCACGCCAAGTGATACACTGAGCGCGTTGTAGTTCAGGGCTGGCGGCCCGGGTCGGTTGGGGCCCGGGCCGCCAGTTGTTCACAGTGGAGAGGACAGTCGGATGGCAGACCGCAAACCGCCTAGCAGGCTCACTAAGTCGGCGCGCGCCCTCTGGGATGGGGTCACGTCGAAGTGGGATCTTCGGCCGGACGAACTGCGCGTACTCGAGGACGCCTGCAGGGAAGCGTCCCTGGTCGACCGGATCGAACGGGAACTCGGCTCCGACCTCCTCACTTCCGGATCCACGGGGCAGGTCCGCGCCCATCCGCTGCTCGGTGAAGTGCGCCAGCACCGCATTGCTATGTCGCAGCTGCTGTCCCGCCTGAACCTGCCTGACGCTGACGCTGACAGCCGCGCCCAGGACGCGCGGACCCAGCATGCGCGCCTGGCTGCCGTGGCCCGCTGGGGCGAGGCGCAGTAATGGCGCGCGCCCGGCAGGCCCCGGTCGTGTCGGACGACGAGATCGAACGGCGTGCAATCCGCGGCTACTACCAGCGCCTTCTCGCCGGCGGGGTCCCCCTCCCTGAGCGGGCGCCCGTTGACATCGTCGGCCCCGTCTGGTCCCGCCAAGACGGGCGCTGGGAGCTCCCGGAGCGAACTATCGCCCTCGATGCAATGGTGTGGGCGTCCCAGTGGCTGCGAGGCCCGGACGGCGGCCCATGGCGGTTCACCGCGGAGCAGGCGCGTTTCCTTGCGTGGTACTACGCGGTCAACGAGGAGGGGGTGTTCTGCACGCCCACGGTCGTCCTGCAGCGCTGCAAGGGTTGGGGTAAAGACCCGCTCGCTGCGGTAGTTGCGTTGATCGCCCTGTGTGGGCCGTCTGTGCCGGCCACGGACGATGGCGGTGACACCTGGCACGGCCGCCCGGAAACGGACCCGTGGATCCGCCTTCTCGCCGTGTCGCAGGAGCAGACCCGCACCACGATGGGGAACATGCCAGCCCTGTTGCCACAGGAAACCCGCGACCACTACGCCCTTCATGTCGGCGCCGGTGGCGTGTCGCACAGGGATGGATCTGCGGGCGTCATCGTGCCGATCACGTCGAACCCCGCCGCCGCCGAGGGAGCCCGCGCCACCCTCACCGTGTGCACTGAAACGCAGAACTGGACCGCGTCCAACAACGGCATCGCCATGATGGGCGTAGTCCGCGGCGACGCGGCTAAATCCCCGAAGGAACGGCAGGCTCGCGTCCTGCATCTCTGCAACGCCGCCCGTTCCGGCGTTGAGTCGGTCGGCCTCGCCGTCCGCGAAGCCCACGAGCAGGGGCGAGACGCGGAGGCTGGCATTCTCTACGACTCCCTGGAAGCGGACGCCACCGCCCAACTCACCTACGAGGCCGCCCCGGAAGTCGTCGAGGCGGTCCGCGGGGACGCCTCCTGGCTGGTCCCAGACCGCATCATTCAAGACATCATGGACCCGTCCACGCCGCCGTCCGAGTCGCGGCGGAAGTGGTACAACCAGGTCGTCTCCGCCGATACCGCCTGGCTGGAGCGGTCTGATTGGGACGCCTGCCTCGACAAAGACCTTCCCGAGCTCGACCCTGGCGACGAGGTCGCCGTATTTTTCGATGGTGGCAAGTCCGACGATGCGACCGCCTGCGTGGCTGTGCGCGTGTCGGACGGCGCCCCGTTCGTGGTCGGCTTGTGGCAGCGTCCTCCGGACGCCCGCGCCCACGGGTGGGTCGCCCCGCGAGAACGCGTCGACGCTGAGGTTCGCGACTTCGTGGAGCATCACAATGTGGTCGGCCTGTGGGCAGACCCGTCCCATGCCCTGGACGACGTCAGCATGGAGCGATTTTGGGACGGCATTGTGGACGGCTGGCACCAGGACTACGGCCGGCGGCTGCCCCTGAAAGCATCCCCGCAGCACGCCGTCAACTGGGACATGTCCGACCCGAAGCACCATAAACAGTTCGTGTACGCTGCGCAGGCGCTAACATCCGAGATAGACGCCCGCCAGTTCGTCCACGATGGGGACCCTAGGCTCCGCGCGCACGCCCTCCACGCGGTCCGCTACCCCACGAAATGGGGCGTCTCCATCAGCAAAGATCACCGGGAATCCCGCAGGAAGATCGACCTCGCCGTCTGCTTGATCGCGGCACGTATGATGAGGGCTGTATACCGCAACGGGCGCCGCAACCGATCGCGAGGGAAGATATGGTGAACAACGGCAAGACGACAGTCCCCGGACCGTGGGACCGGCTCGTCAGCAACCACACGGAAGAGCTGGCCTGGACGCGTCAGCGTCGAGAGGATATTGCCCCGCTCGCCGACCCTCATGGCCGCGTGCTTGGCCTCGCCGACATTGATGGCGGCACTAAGAATGAAGAGCGTCGGCGGCTGCGCCAGCTGTCTCTCGGGCCGACGCTCGGCCTGCTCGTGGACACGCTCGCCCGCCAGCTGCTGTGCGACGGCGTGTCCCGCTCTGGACTCACCGGGACTGCCGAAGATGACACAGACGACCTGCACACCATGTGGGAGCCGTGGGAATACGCTGGCCTGCCCACGAAGCAGACCGCCCTGTACCGGGAATCCCTGATCGACGGCGTCGCCTATGTGGTCGCGCTGCCCGGCCGGCCGCAGCCGCGCCTCCTGCCGCTGCCGTCCTCCCGCGTCGCCTGCGGCTGGGGCGGCGACCCGTCCGCGGAGTGGCCCACCGCGGCCGCACTCCTGGACGGAGCCGGCAATCCGTGGATGTACATCGATGACGTGTCCGTGATCGACCCGAAGACCGGGGACGTCACCTCGACGCATCCGGCCGGCGTGTGCCCCGTCGTTCGATTCGCCCCCTACCAGGACCTCGCCGGCGCCTGCCCCGGCCTTGTCGACCGACTCCGCCCCGCGGCCAGAAGGTACGTAAAAACCGTCAACGACAGGCTCCTCGTCCAGCACAACAACTCATGGCGGGTCCGCACGGCGACCGGCCTGACTGACCCCGGCTCCCCCGAGGAGGCGGAGCGGCAGAAAGCGATCCTTGAGCACGCCGACATCCTCACCGGAGGCGAGGGCGTCCAATTCGGCTCCCTTCCAGAGACGACCATGTCTTCGCTGCTCGACGCGGAACGGGCTGACCTTGGCACCCTCGCCGCGCTCGCGTCCGTCCCGTCGTGGGCGCTGTCCGGGTCGCAGCTCGTGAACCTGTCCGCTGACGCCCTCGCCGAGGCCAAGAGCGCCGAGCGTACGCACGTGGACGCCATCCAGCGCGCCTACGGTCGTTCCATCGCGTCGCTGCTCCGACTCGCCCAGGCGCAAGCCGGCCGGCGTGACCTCGCCGCCGACTACTCCCTCCGCATTGACTGGCGAGACATGGAGGCCCGCTCCCTGTCCCAGGCCGCCGACGCGCTCGGCAAGCTCACCCAGTCGCTCGGCGTCCCCGCCGAACTGCTGTGGCAGCGGATCCCGGGCGTGTCGCCGCAGGAGGCCGACGAGTGGCGCAAGTGGGCCGACCAGCACCCCGACGCACTCACCCAGTACGCGCAGGCCCTCACCCCGGATCAGGGCGAGGGGAACGACAACCCGCTGAAGGCCTGACATGCGATGGGGTGCCGCCGCCGTCACACTGTCCCATCAGCGGGCAATGACGCCGCTCGCCCAAGCGATCGCTGACGCCGCTCAAGAGGACGTCGACCGGCTCCGCGGCGGGGGGAGCGTCGCAGAGAAGGCGTTCATGGATGCCGCACTCCGCCGTCAGGCCGCCGCGAACAGGGCAGTAGACGCCGAAACGAGCCATTACCTGTCTCGCTACCAGACCGCCTCCGGCCTGCACGTCGCCCAAGACCTGGTTGGCGACGCCATGGAAGCCCGCGAAGTCAAAGTGATGACACTGTCCGGCCCTGTCACTAGGCGGGTGGCGATCCGCGCCGGCGCGTCCGAAGCGGAAGCGCTGGCACTCGCCCGCAAACGGACGGGGATCGCCGCCGGAAAGCTCGCCCGCGACCGGGACCGACTCTCCGTCATCCGGTCCGCACGGAAATCCAAGCTCCGGGCCCGCCGAGTCATCGTCGGGAAGACCTGCGCCTTCTGCTCCATGCTCGCTGCCCGCGGCCCCGTCTACACGCCAGAGACCGCCGCCTTCCAGTCTCACCCACACTGTGACTGCACATACGAGATCAGCGACCAAACCCCGAAGCAATGGCTACGGTCGGGCGCCACCAGCCACGAAGAAGCTATCTCCGATGCATACGACCAAGCCGCCGAAGCCACCAAGGACATGAGCAACGGCAAAGCCCGCCGGCGAGAAATCCTCGAACACATGCGCCGGCAGAACCCGACGCTGTTTACCGACGGAATCCCCGGCCGGTGATATACACTGTGAACGTCTCACAGAAACCATGAGAGGAGGCCGCATGGCTGACCGTCCTGGTCGCCCCACCGAGGACGACACGAAGACCAGCGACGCGTCGCCCGCTCCCGCCGGCCAGGAGGACGCCGCGAAGCCCGCGGCTGCCCCCAAGGCGGCCAACGAGGGTGACGCCACGAACCCGCAGACCGACCGCGCCGCCGCGGACACGGAGGAGAAGCCTGAGCCTACCGGCGCAGACAGACCTACCCCCCCCGCTGACACCGGCGCGGCCAAGCCTGCAACCGCCCCTTCGGCCGCCGAGCCGGCCGAGGAGCCGGGCAACGGCGACTCGGATGCCGCCGAGGACGCCATCGATTGGGAGGCTCGCGCCACTGCGGCGGAGAAGGAGCTCGCCAGCCTGAAGCTGAAGGTCGCCTCCCAGAACGCCGCCGCCGAAGCTGGCCTGCCCCCCGAGGCTGCCCAGTTCCTCCACGGCGACAACGACGAGGAAATCAAGGCGGCCGCTGAGACGCTCGCCGCCCTCATTACCCCTACCAGCCCCCTCGACCGGAACCCGTCCCCCCGCGGGCAGGAACCGGGCGACCGCCCCGACCTCGCCACCATCGGTGCGAGGCTGTTCCGCAACTGAGCACCGAAAGGAAACCCAATGGCTAACTTCGCAACCCCGGCCGTAAAGGTCGCCGAGTCGTCTGTCGCGGCTCTCCGCTACCTGTCCGTCCTTCCTCGCACGATCAACCGTGACGCCGAGAGCGCCTACTCCGCCGGCTTCGGCACCACTGTGAACGTGCCCCTCCCCGTCAAGGCCGTCGCCAACGAGCTGTCCGCCTCCCAGCGCGCCAGCCGCACCGCGATCACCTACAACGACCTGACCCGCAGGTACGTGCCCGTCACCCTCGACACCCAGATCTATTCCGCGGTCCGCCTGCCCTCCGACTGGCAGACCTGGACCCTGCAGGACTTCGAGAACGAGGTTGTCAAGCCTCAGGCTCAGGCCGTCGTCGACATCCTGCCCGTCAAGATCGCGAAGCTGATGGAGTCTATTCAGGCCCCTCAGGACAGCAACCCGGGCGCCAGTCCGGTCGACGTGACCGACCCGAAGGCCACGAAGTTGAAGGCTGACGGCAGCAACCTGTTCAACGTTCTCGCCCGCCTGACCCGCGTCCTCAACGCCCGGCAGGTCCCCTTCGACAACCGCTACCTGGCTGTCGGCGCCGCCGTCGGCGAGATCCTCCACGCGAACAAGGACCTTGTCAACGCGGCGTTCTCCGCCGACCAGGGCGACATGCTGCACGAGGCGACCATCGGCCGCCTGTTCGGCATGACCGTCGTTGAGGACCCGCGCCTCCCGCAGGCCCGTGCCATCGCCTACCAAAAGGATGCCTTCACCATGGCCCTGCGCGCCGCCGACGTGCCGCTCGGCGCCTCATTCGGCGCCAGCCGCGCCGAGGACGGCTTCGCTATCCGCCAGATCGCCGACTATGACCCCGACCACACCGAGGATCGTTCCGTGCTCGACGCCTACTTCGGTGCCGCCGTCATGGACTCCGACCGCGCGGTCGCTGTCGCGATCGGCTGACATCAGCCATGGCGAGTGAACCGCTCGCCCCGGTCGGCCTCCTCAGTGAGTGGCTCGGTGAGCCCATCACCGAGGAGGCCGACGTCAGTAGGGCGAAAATGCTGCTCCGCCGGGCCTCCACGATCGTCATCGAGGAGGCCGGGCGGCTCGCCCATCCGTGGGCTGCGACTGACGTCCCAGACGGCGTCCAGCAGATCGTCCTGTCCTGTGCCGGGCGCGCGTACACGAACCCTGAGTCGTGGAACTACGAGCGCCTAGATGACTGGATGGGCGGTGGCAGGCCCGTCCCGGAGGATGGCCTGTACCTGACCCCCACCGAGCGACGCTCCCTGCTCCTGTACACCGAGGACGGTCGCCCCAAGGGCGTCGGCATCATGCGCACGACCCGCCCCGTGTGGCCGCCTGTCGGCTATGACGACGGCTGGGTGCGGTACATCAGGGAGAACGGCTGATGGCCCGCCCGAACATGCGCCGCCGGCGGGCGAACTGGCTAATGACGGACACGTGCGTCATCGACCGTCCGACAGGTTCCTACAACTGGGACCCGCGGACCGGGCACGACGAGCCGACCCTGGAGCGCGTCTATGAAGGGAAGTGCAGGCTCCGGCAGCAGACGTCGTACGGGACCGCGCCAACTACTGGCGGCCACACGTACGAACTGCAGCAGACGGAACTGCACGTCCCCTACGGCGCGCACTACGAGGCTGCCGTAGGAGACGTCGCCACCGTGACCGGGTACCGGTACCCGTTCCGGGTGCGCGGCCTAATCAACCAGACCCACCGGACGGCGAACCGGATGCTCGTGGACGCGGAGACCGACTAATGCCCGTTGACGTGTCCCAGCTGATGACGCTGGCCGCAGACTTTGCGTCCGCCGAGGAGGCGGGCGCCGCCGTCAAGGTCGGCGTGCAGAACGCCCTCGACGGGGCGAAGCAGCGGGCTCGAGACGCGTACAAAGGGTTCCCCAACAAGGGAATCGCGAAGGTCGGGGAAACGTTCTCCTACGACACGAAGACGGCAGGCGGTGTCACCCAGGCTGAGTTCGGGCCCACGAAACCGAAGGGCGCGCTCGCGAACATCGCGATCTGGGGGACATCCCGCGGCGGTGGCGGCCTGCCACACCCGGCGGACTTCATGGACGACAAGGTCACCTCGGAGATCGCCGACACACTCGACGAGATAGTGAGGAAGCTCGGATGATACGCGTAGCCCCGCTCGTGAAAGCGATGGAGCGTGCCTGCCGTGAACGCTCCCGGTACGTCGTGTACCTCGGTGAAGTCACCGTCCCGCGCCCCGAGATGCCATACATCCTCGTGAAACTTCCCGCCGCCAATATGGGCAGCGGGGAGGCGCTCGACGGGAAGCTGCGTGAGCTGTCGTACCTGCAGCCCCTCACCGTGGTCGCGGCGACCGCCGACAGGCTCCTAACCGTCCTTGACGACGTGCGCTCCGCCCTCGAAGGTTACGAGCTGCGAGTCGGGCAGCAGTACGTGGAGCCGCTGAAGCTGTCATACTCGTCCGGCTTATTCCGTGACGACCAGGTCGATCTGCCCGAGAAAGGGCACCCGTTCTACGCTGTCGACATGTGGCAGATCCGAGCCGTCAACCGGATCAACTGACCTACAGCGCCTATACTGAGACCAAGTCTGGTACGCCCCGCCAGAGTGCGGGAGAAAGGAAAACCCCATGGGAACCTCAGTCCGCACCCTGGCCGACGGCCGCATCTCCGTCGTCGCCTTGGATGCCGCCCACAAGGCGGCCGACCCCAAGAACCCGAGCGTTGACGAGCTGAACGCTGGCCTGCGCCTCGAGATGTACGTCATGAAGTCTGACTATAAGCTCGGCTCGAAGGGATCCTCCTCCGTTGAGGAGCCCGTCCTCGGCGCCCAGGGCAAAGGGACCGTTCCTGGACCCTCCGAGTATGAGGGGCAGATGTCCGTCTACTGGTACTTCGACGACAGTGGCCAGATCGCCAGCAGCGACGACAACAAGGCCTGGGAGCTGCTCCGCCAGACCGGCAGCGAGTTCGACATTTACGAGCGCGAGGGTAAGCTGCCGACCGCGCCGTTCACTGCCGGCGACCGCGTCGACTGGTACCACGTCGCCCCCGGCCAGCCGCAGAAGCCGGACGACCGGACCACGTACACGAAGCGCACCATCACGCTGTTCATTTCGGACGCCCTGGAGAACAGCATTGTCCTCGGTGGCGGCGCTACCGCCGCGCCGACCATCGCGTCGATTGACCCGTCGGGCAAGAAGGCTGGCGACACGGTCATGATTTCCGGCTCCAACTTCATCGGCGTGTCGTCCGTTACCTGCACGGTCGCCGGGAAGACCGCCCCCGTCGCGTCGTACACGGTCGCCTCGCCGTCCGCAATCACCGCAGTCCTCCCGCAGGGCGTTCAGACCGGCAACGTCATCGTCACGAACGCGAAGGGCGCTTCTGCCGGCTTCCGTTACACGGTCGGAGCCTGACGGTAGACTGGCCTGAAGGGTCCCACGACGGGCGTGCGGTCTCCCGCCGTGGGACCCTTCCATATGACCGCAGCAGACCGCACAGAGGGGCACGCCATGACCGACACATCCGCCATCACCGACGTCAACGCAGTCGATGCCACCAACGACGGCGACCAGCCAGAGAAGTTCGACCTCGCCTCCTGGGTGGCCGGGTTCCAGCCGACACGGAAAGCTTGCGTCCTGTACGGGCGCACCGACCTCCTTGCCGTGATCGACCGTCTCGACGGCGAAGCGCGCCTGCCCGGCCTTTCTGACGAGGAAAAAAGGCGCATCCTGGACGAGGCGAACGCCACCCTCGCCGAGTTGAAAGCATCTGGTGTGGAGTTTGTCGTGCAGACTCTGTCCGTGCACGCCCAGAAGCGCCTGGTGGACGACCTGCGGGCCCAGTACGGCGCAGACGGAGAGAAGGTCACCCACGACATGGAGTGTGCGTTCATTGCCGCGCACATTGTGGAACCCACTGGTGTCACCGGCGCGGACATCGCCCGCCTGTACGACGCGTCTCCCGCGCAGGTCGAGAAGCTGTCAAAGACGATCCGCGCCGTGGACGTCGCCGAGCCGACCATCACGGCCCCTTTCTCGTCCGAGTCCTGAACGGCCCCACAGGACGATGGATCGCATCCCAGGTGAAGCACGCGCTCGCCTGGGGGAAGCCGCCGACGGGGCTGCTCCGCCATTCTGACGAGTGGTTGGAGGAGGACTACATTCTGGCTTCCGCGTACTCAATGTGGGAGGACGGCCTGTGTCCGTGCGGCTGCGGGTACCCTCGGGATGTCGCCTGGAATGAGAACATGGACGGTTGGTTCGAACCGCGAGAGGAAGTGTGCTACGCGAAAGCCGCCCGCGAGCAGTGGGAAAACGAACATTCTGAACGGAACAAGGACGGGTCGCTCCGCTACCCTCCGAAGCCTGGGTCCATGCTGTACGTGGCTGACGTCCGGGTAGAATTGTCGACAGATTAGGTAGGAGGTTCCCGTGGCTGACAGGACGGTAGTCGTTAAGCTCACCGCCGACGCGTCAGGCGTGAAGCAAGGGATGCAGCAGGCGTCCGACTCTACGAAGGCTGCCGCGACGGCCATGCAGGAAGCCGGCGGCGCCGCGGAGGGTGCCGGCCAGAAGATGGGGAACGCCAGCGAAACCGGGAAGACCGGCCTCGCTGGCCTCGCCGACTCTGCCAGGCAGAACGGCGCGGCGTGGACGACGCTCGGTACGACAGTCGCCGGGGCGGGCGCCGGCCTGCTTGGGATCGCTGGGATCGCCGGGAACATGGCCGCCAATTTCGACGCGTCGATGTCGTCCGTGCAGGCTGCCACACACTCCTCGTCGGAGGAGATGTCGCAGCTGCGCGAGGCTGCGATTCAGGCCGGCGCTGACACGGCGTTCTCGGCTACTGAGGCTGCGTCTGGTATCGAGGAGCTCGCTAAGGCCGGCGTGTCCACGAAGGACATTCTCGCTGGTGGCCTTTCGGGTGCCCTTGACTTGGCCGCAGCTGGCGAGATCAGCGTGTCCGAGGCGGCTGAGACGGCAGCCACAGCTATGGTGCAGTTCAACCTGTCTGGCGACAAGGTGACGCACGTCGCCGACCTGCTGGCCGCAGGGGCCGGCAAGGCGCAGGGTGGCGTCCATGATATGGCGTACGCCCTGAAACAGTCGGGGCTCGTAGCCAGCCAGGCAGGCCTCAGCATCGAGGAAACGACCGGCTCTATCGCGGCGTTCGCTTCGGCCGGGTTGATCGGCCAGGACGCCGGCACCTCTTTCAAGACCATGCTTCAGCGGCTGGAGAATCCGGCCAAAGGCGCAAAGAACGCAATGGACGACCTGGGCATCCACATTTATGACGCCCAGGGCCATTTCATCGGGATCACCGCCGTTGCCGAGCAGCTGCGCAACGGGATGAAAGACCTAGGTGAAGAGGAACGCAACACGGCGATGTCGACAATCTTCGGGTCGGACGCCATCCGTGCCGCGAACGTCCTGTACAACGAAGGCGGTGAAGGCATCCAGGGCTGGATCGACAAGGTCAACGACGCCGGCTATGCGGCTGAAACCGCGCGCCTTAAGCAGGACAACCTGAAGGGTGACATCGAAAAGCTCGGCGGCTCTTGGGAAACCGCCATGATCAAGATCGGGTCGTCCTCGCAGGCGCCGGTCCGCTCCGTCGTCCAGCACATCACCTCCCTGGTCGATAAGCTCGGCGAGCTCGGCTCCGGCACTCAGTCGATGATTTTCAACTTCGCTGCGTTCGGCGGGGCGGCCCTCACTGCGGTAGGCGGCCTCATGGTGATGGCGCCGAAAATCGTTGAGATTCGCGACGCTATGACCACCCTGAACTGGACCGCCGCCGGCCTGAAGGGGAAGCTCGCGGAGGTTGCGACAGGCATGACCGGTTTTGGTCGGGCTGGTCGGATGATGATCACCGCCGCGATGATTGAGGGCGTGAAGCACTACGGCGACACTGTGCGCCGTACCGGCGTGTCCGTAGACGAGATGACGACCGTCCTTGAGCATGGCGGGTCCGTGCTGAACAACTTGGACTTCGACCGCGGCAAGTATTCAATCCAGGAGTACTCGCAGGCGCTGGCTGATATCAGCCGCCCTGGCGTGTGGAACGGCATCGAGCAGCACGTGGCGTCCTTTGTCGACGGCATCACTGGCGCGTTTGGGGCGGACACTCGCTCCGACCTGCAGCGCACCAAGGATGCCCTGGAGACGACAGGGAAGGCCCTGAGCGGCCTGTCGACCGACCAGGCGGTGTCGGCGTTCAAGCAACTGGCGTCTGAGATGACCAACGGGACAAACAAGTCAATGATCGACCTCATCAACTCGATGCCTGATTACAAGGCGCACCTGAATGAGGTAGCGAAGCAAGCCGGCCTGACGGCGGATGACAACACTCGCTTGGCGTTGGCGCTCGGTCAGATCGATCCGAACGCCCAGCAGGCTGCAGGCGGCACGTCGCAGCTGGACGCCGCCATCCGTAAAGCCAAAGAGGGGACCGACCAGATAGTCCCGTCCCTGGAGGAGGTCATCAAGGGCATCAAAACATACGGTGACACGGTGATCGCCAACAGCAATGCGGACATCAAGTTCCAGGAGGCGTTGAAGAACGTCAATGATGCCGTCCGCGAGAATGGCGCCACGTTGGACATCACTACGGAGAAGGGGCGTAAGAACCAATCCGCTCTGAACGACTTGGCTAGCGCGACGTTCGCGCAAGTGCAGGCCGCGCAGGCCGCCGGCGCCGGGCAGGAGGAACTGCAGGAGAAAATGCAGACGGGGCGCGACGCGTTTATCTCAGCGGCCGAGTCAATGGGCCTCACTGAGGAGGAGGCGGTCGAGCTTGCCGACAAGTACGGGCTCATCCCGGAGAAGGTGACGACCGAGGTCACGGCTGACACGAGCCAGGCGACCGAGGCCGCGAATGGTGCGACCGCCGAGATCGACGGGATGACGGGAACGATCTCCATTTCCGGTGACGCGGCGAGCGCGGACTACACGCTGACCGTAACCGCCGACTCGATCAACGGGACGACCGGGGTTGTAGAGATCGATGCGGACAATGATCAGGGACTGGCCGGCCTGCAGGAGACCGTGCAAACGATCGACAATTCCGACGGCACCGTGTCCATTCTCGGTGATGCGACCGGCGCCCGCTGGGAGAAAGACTCGGTCCACACCGAGATTGATAACACGACCGGGACGGTTACGATTTCCGGTAACGACCAGGCGTCCGGGAAGGTCCGCACCGTTAAGTACAATATCGACCAGTTGCACGACAAGGAAATCTCGATCACCACCCGGATCAAACAAATTTTCACGTCCGTCGGCCATTGGATTGGCGACCACATGCCGAAAGGCTCCTGGCTGCGTTCTGAGGGAGGGCCGATCACCCCGATCAAGGGGTACGCGAACGCTGGCGCAGTGTACGGCCCCGGCGGCCCGAAGGACGACTGGATTCCGGCGTGGCTTTCCAACGGTGAGCATGTCCTCACTGCCGCCGAGGTGATTGCCGCCGGCGGGCAGGACGCCGTGTACCGGCTGAGGAAGATGATCCGCGACGGTGAGATCCGTCAGTACATGGACGCCCGACGCTTCGCTGACGGCGGCGCCGCCGGCGCCTCGGCCCCAGCCATTGCCGGCGCCGGAGGAGTGTCCGTGAAACAGCTCCGCAAAGCGATGGACGGCATGAACCTGGAACTCACCGTGGACGGACAGACCACTCTAGCCACCAGGATGCGGTCCGTCGCAGACAGGCGCATCGTCACTGCCAACCGAATGATGGGAAGATGACCGTATGGCGACAATGAAGGCTTTTACGGCACAGCACACGGGGATGCTGTCGCTGCAGCCGAACCCGTCACCCGAGGGTGCCGCGGCGATACCCGTGTATGTAAAGTCAGACGACAACCGGGTACTCATCTGGCACCCCACTGACTCTGAGTGCATCAGCGACCCGCTGGCGCCGATCGGCGAAGAAACCACGTACACGCAGGTTGGAGCGGCGGACACGACCGCAGTTCGCACGTCCATCGGCGCGGACATCATCTCGGACGAGACGGGGCACGTCGCGGTCAAGGGGCGCATCGTCGAGGCGAACGAGGAAACTTTCTCCGCCGGCCTGACGACCCTGTCCACTTCAGCTGGCAGTCTTGACCGGTGGGGGCAGTCCGCGGAGCCGTTGTCATACACGATCGCGTACAGGACGAAAGGCAAAGCCGACTACGAGACGCTCCGCGAGCTTACGCAGCGCCCGGGCTATCTGATCGTCGCCCACGACGGTGACGCGTGCACGATTCCGTCGTGCACGGTCCGACCGATCCGCGTGGTCGCAGTACAGAAGGCGACCGCCCAGCAGACGGAGTCCAGGGTCACTGGCACCGTCCAGTGGGAACTGTCCGTGACGGAGCGGCCCTCAGAGATGGTCCGCCACACGGAGCAGTGGCTCGGCATGTACGGCACCCGAATGGGGTCGTGGGCGCCGTGCGTCACCTGGGGTGAATGGTTGGACTGGGAGGCGAAGCTCGCTGCCGGCGACGTGAAACGGGAAGTGACTTACCTGTGGGGTGGTGCCACACACCCCGAGGATGACAAGCTGCTTGGTGGCGACATTTCGGAGAACTGGTCGCCGCATGGGCGTCCCACACGCCGTGCTGACGCGCGGACGGTCACCCCGATGACGGGCGTATCCAGCTTCCGGCAGGTGCCGGTTGGCCACGTCGTGGAAGTGTCTGCCTACGTGCGGCGCATCGACAGCGACCCTGACCTGTCGAACGTGTCAGTCGGCCTGTGGTTGTCGAACGGCCGCGACTCCGGTTCCACGAGACGCTCGTTCGATCACCCGGATCGGCAGATGCGCGGCAAGCCGGACGCGAACGGATGGGTGCTCATGAAAGCAACAACCACGATTCAGGTCGGCGCGGACTGGGTTGCCCCGTGCCTGCTCCTCGACGCCAACCCGCTGCCGACGGTCGAGTTCGCCGAGGTAGGCGTCGCGGACATGTCCATAACCGACATTCCAGACATCACTGCGCGCACGTACAACGACGCGTGTCGTTACGTGGCGGGGATGCCGTCATGAGGCCCGGCCCTTCCTTGTTCGACATGGCTCGGCCGGCCCGGTGGCGTGTCCGCGTTGACGTCCGCTACGGCGGAGAGATCAAGTGGCGGAACCTTCCCGCCTACAACGTTCAGCTTGACTGGGGGAAGCTCGGCACGAAAACCGACTCGAATCCGTCTGCGCCGGCCCGGCTTACGCTGAACGCACCCCACCAGCTGGCAGCGAAGGACCCGACGGACCCGTTGGCGAACTACGGGCAGGAGCTGTGCCCAGTCTTGGAGATCCGCCCCCGCGAAGGTGAGGGGTGGGACGTTCCGTTCGGGCACTTCCGGATCGTGGAGTCGCCGGCTAACCCGGAGGAGGCGACTGTTTCCGCGAAGGACATGCTGCTGGACTTGGAGGAGAACCCGTTGCCGTTCCCGCACTCGCCGTGGCTGGGTGGGACTCTCCTGTCGGAGATGCGTCGCCTGAACCCGGTTCCGGAGCACACGTACGTTTGGGTTGACCCGAAGGTGCGGAACGCCACTCCGATGTCGTCACTTCAGATGCCTCCGAACCGGCTGGCGTCGGTGATCATGCTGGCGGACTCGTGTGGCGCTGACGTGCGCATGGGGTATGGCGGGAAGATTGAGGCGTACGCGCGCAGGGAGGACTGGGCAACGCCTGACGAGACGTACCCGCTGGCGTCTGGTCTGCTCGTGGACGCGCAGCGGACGGAGGACCCGCCCGGCCGGCTGCCGAACATGATTGAGATCAACGCGAAGGGCGACGGCACGAAGTCGTACTCACTGTCCGGCAACAAGTCATGGGCTGACGCGATCAAACGGTCCGACCATGACACCGAGGTTGACGAGGCGCTGAACCTGCTGTGGGAAAGCAAGCCCACGACGTCGGCGTGGGGACAGAAGGACGAGCTGTATCAGAACGCGAAGAATACGGCCTGGCAGTGGAGGCATAACCTCTGGCCCGGCTGGGAGCGCGAGACCGACGACAAGGGGAAGACGACTGGCTGGAAGTCGAACTACACGTACGACTTCCATATCGGCATGCAGTACTACGGCGCCCCTTATGATCCAAAGCACTACGGCCGGGTGACGAAGGTTACGGACCTGTCGTCGGACAAGTCATGGTCGAAGATGGTGGAGCAAGCGAACGCTGACGCTTTCCATGCCCGCGACAGGCTGCCGTCGTGGAAGGTGGAGATGGCGTTTGATCCCCGCATTGAGATCGGGGACCTCCTCGCCTTCGAGGTCAAGGAGGGCGAGTGGATTGCTATCATTGTCACGAGCTACTCGTGCTCACTGTCTGACGTGTCGCGCACGATGACAGTAATCGGACGGGAGGCTCGCCGCCACCTGTAAAGGAGGAGACCGCATGAGTGATAGCAGCCTGTACCTGGCGCTCCGCGAGGGCAGCCAGGCGTCCCAGCGTCGCGACACGACAATACGTTGGGTGAAGGGGCGTGTCGTCGACACGTCGAAGACCGACCCGACCTTGCCCGCCGGATGGGTGCGCGTCGGCATGCCGTACGACAAGCCCGAGACGTACGTGGCCGGAGAGACGCCAGGCCTGTACACGTGGCAGGGCGCGATGGTCACCGTCCGCCTGCACCCGGACGGGACTCTTCTGTCGATCACTGACGGGCAGGACGAGCCCGGGGACGAGCGCACCCAGATCGAGCGTCTCGGCCCGGCCGGCAAGGAAATCGCCGACGCAATGAACGACGCGGTCGACGCGAAGAAAGCCGCCGCAGAAGTGAAGACCCGCGCCGACAATGCCGCAAAGGATGCCGCCTCGGCGGCCCGCGACGCGCAGGCCGCCCGGGCGAAAGCCGATGCCGCCGCCGCTTCCGTCGGCACCGTGCAGGACAGCGTAAAGGGCCTGGACGGGCGCGTCACTGCCGCCGACAAGGCCGCGAAGGACGCAGCCTCCGTGGCGGACGCCGCCAAGACGACAGCCCAGCAGGCCGCTGAGACCGCGAAGCGCGCCGAGGACGCCATCAAAAACTCCGGCGACAACGCGAAAGCGGTGGCCCTCGCTGAGGAAGCGAAGTCGCTGGCGCGAGCCGCACAAACACTCGCCGGGCAGGCGGCCGCGAAAGCGCAGGATGCCGCTACGTCCGCCGCGACAGCCACGCAGAAGGCTGCCGATGCGGACACTGCGGCGAAGAAGGCTGACGCGAATGCCTCAGCGGTGAAGGCTACGGCGGATGGGGCGCAGGCTGCCGCTAGGGCCGCGCAGGCCGACGCGCAGAGGGCGCAGGCCGACTACTCGGCGCTGAAGGCAAAACAGGACGCCGCCGCGTCTGACATCCTCGCTGCCAAGCAGAAGGCTGACGGCGCCGCTGCGGCCGCCCAGGGCGCCGCCGAGAAGGCCGACAAGGCTGTGGCTGACGCGCTAGGGGCCCGTAACGCCGCCGACCAGGCGTCCGCGAGGATGTCTTCCCTGGACGGGAAGGTGACGATCGCCGCGCGCGCGCCCCTACCGGCTGACGGCCAGGGTAAGTCCGCCGGTTCGCTGTGGTGGGCACAAAGCGCCGACGGAAAGCTCGGCCAGGCGTTCGTATGGAATGGAACCGCGTGGAGACTCAGCCAGGCTGGGGCGAACTTCATTGGCGACAAAGCGATCGGCAGCGCTCAGATCGGTGACGCCGCGATCGGGGCGGCACAGATTGCCGACGCGTCCATCACTGACGCGAAGATCGGCGGCCTGTCGGTGTCGAAACTCATGGTGACGCAGGGCGCAAAGATGCCACAAGCCGTGATCGACGTGATCACCTCAGACAGCGCGTTCCTGGGGGCGGTGGCCGCTCATTCCGTGTCTGTGGACCCGGAGAACATGGTGCGGGAGCCGCTGTTTGCGACGTCGCCGTCTTCGGTATGGACGGTGTCGGACGCGAAGGCGGTCACACTGGCGGCTACCGTATCTGGGGCGCCGGGCGCGCTGGTGACCGGCGTCCGGTTTGTGGCCCCGTCCGGCGCGCAGACGTGGGCGCAGGCGACACAGCGGATCACATTCCCTGCGGGGAAGCGTTGGGTGCTGCGGATGACGTACCGTTACAACAGTGGAAACGCCGGTACGCTGGTGGCGACTGCCGCAGCAAAGGAAATCTGCCGCCCCGTATACAAGGCCAACGATTACGGCTGGCGGACTGAGGAGTGGTCCTGGGCGCCCGATGTCGGCGCCACGTCGACAATGTTCCAGCTGTCCGCTACGGCGGGCTGCCGCGCTGAGGTAGCATTTGTGTCGCTGACAGAGGCCGTGGGGGCTACGAAGCTCGCCCCTGGCAGCGTCACGTCGGATGCTATCTATGCGTCTAAGGAGCTGTGGGCGAAACTGGCATCCTTCGCGTCGGTGACTACCGACATGCTGACTGCCGGCGGCGCCACGATTACCGGCAAGGCTGTGGTAGGAGACCTTAAGGGCAATAATATTTTCGGGTCGAAGATCGTCGGGGCGTCCATGTATGCGTACTCCGAGTCCGCCGAGTCGCTGAACAAAAAGGGGTTGCCCTACAAGTCGGTGGACGCCGACGAGGGGAGCTGGACATCCCAGAAGATCCCGATGACTCGCGCGTGGGCGAACAAGTACAGCAGTGACGCGGACGGCCTGTGCACCATCGATTCGGCGACGGAGAATGAGCTGCATGGCAAGTACGTGTCGCGCCTTGACTTCACGTACTACGCCTGTTGGGAGACGTACTTCGACTTGCCGGCGGGGGACGTTTTTGATCCGACGGTAGATTTCTGGGCAGCGGACGACGGGGGTACCACGGAGATTGAGATCGTCCTACTGCGGGACGGCGTCGAGCTGTCGCGGAACCGGACCCTGGACGGGCAGGAGACGATCAGCCTTGCGAACTGGAAGGCCGCCGACACGGGGACACGCAGGTACTATCTGCGCATCTTCCCCCTTTATTCGCCAACAACCTTCACGTGGAAGAACCTGACCCTGTACTACCGGACGCAGTATGACAGCACGGCGATCCGCCTGAAGGGGAATTCGCTGATGTTCAGGCAGTCGGTTCCAGACGACGCCGGGACGAACAAGTGGTTCCGTTTCACTAACGGGCAGATGTATGCGGCCGGCACGAACGAGCTCGAGTATCAGCGGCCCCTAAAGTCGCTGGTAATGCCCCCGCATTTCATTGGGACGACGAACCAACAGCGCGTCCTGCACCGAAACAAAAAGTCCTGGACCCCGTATGACTTGGACAACCCGACCGATTGGTTCGAGTATGACATGCAGGATTTCCGGATCGGAAAGAATAATGTGCCACAGGCGCGACTGAGCGGCCTGTACTGGGTGTCTGCGCAGATAACTGTGCAGAATAGGTACACGTCGCTGTGGACGAACGTCGGCGTGGAGTTAAGTCCTGCCGCTAACTGGGCTCTCGCTGTCGGCAACAGTGCGATGCTGGAGCCGGGAGCTAAAGATGTAAAGATCAGCGCGACCGGGATGATGCAGTTGCGCACCAACGTTCGTCTGATGTGGCGCTTTGTGGTGCACACTCCGGATATGGGGTCTGAGAACGGCTGGATCTACATCACGAACATGCGCCTGTCGGCCATGTACATCACAAACTGAGTAGGATGGAGCTATGAGTACTACCCGTTGGGATGGGGCGAAGGTCCCGACCGCTTCCGATCCGATCTTGTCCGCGTGGGGTGACTACGCGGACAGCGTGGGTACGTTCATCCGCTGCGCGTCGCAGGCGGAGGCGCAGGCCCGCCTGTCACAGGCGCCGGCTGGTGTCGTCTCAGTTGCACACCCGGCTATGTTCCTGATCGCCGGCGTGCTGTATTCGGCGGATGGAACCCGGTCCGGCAACCAGTTCGTACTGCAGCCGGTCAGCGGCTTCTGTGACGTGCTGATCGACAAGACTGACGCGTCCAACGGTCGCGGGCGCCCCACCAGCGATCACACGACACGCAGGTGGGCGGAGACTAGCTTCAATCTGCCGATCCGCTCGCTGCTGGAGTTCAGCTTGGACGTGTGCGTCAGTATCGTCCACTCGGACTTCGCTTCAGAGGCCGACAAAGACAAGGCGAACGGGAGCTACTATTTCGGCTTCATTCTGGACAATGCGGGCCTGTGGCAGACGGAGATCCAGTACAACAGAACTTTCATGACCCACCACCTGTCATGGAAGCAGGAGGTTCCTGCGGGCACGCACTCGGCCGCCTACAGCACGTGCGGGTCTTACGGCACGGACCCGTTCTGGCACTACGACGGCGGCGTCTACCCCGGCACCAGGTTCAGGGTGATCAGCCTCGGCGCCGCACGCTGACCCGACATTAGTTACCTGCCGCCCCTGTGAGATCATAGGTGCGGCAGGTAACCGCTACCCGACAGAGGAGTGCTTCGTATGGCCACCATGGGGCCGACAGAGGAAAGGAAGCGGCGCGCGGAGGCGCTGCGAGGTTGTGTGATCGCATCCGCGAATGGAGCGCCAGACGGGAAGCTGTGGGCTCAGCGCGCCCGACAGTTGGGTGTCACTCACATGCGGATTACGGATCTGTTCGGCGATGGCACCGCCCAGGCGTTGAACAACGGCGGCGACAAGCTGGGAGAGCTGGACGCGAAGGTGCGGTGGGCCCGCGACGCGAACATCCGGTTTTGGCTGGACTTGTCCTACGTGCGGAACCTGTTCATCAAAGAGGGGGCGAACCCGTACTACAAGACGTGGCAGGACTGGCTACCGTACTTCCGTGAGGTGTTGTGGCGGGACTTCCCGGACTCTGGCGTCTCTTACCAGGACTACCCGACGCTGGACTGTGTTGCACTGGCCGGCGAGCCGATGGTGCTGTGGGGCGACGATAACCCCGTGCAGCAGGCCGGCTCGGCCGACCAGTATGTGTGGTCGCTGCTGCAGCAGGTGGAGGCCGTGCGGCGACTCGGATACGACGGCCCTATCGCGGCCGGCGGATTCATTCACCTGGGCGCCGATGGTCGGGGCCGGGAAGCGCACGGCGATTTGTTCGACCAGGTGGCGCGCATGCCCGAGGTGGACGTCTTCACCACCCACGGGTACGACAATCCGACTGGCGAGTCGTTCCGAAATCTCGCCCGGATCGCCACGCAGGCGGGGAAGCCGTTCATCCTGGAGGAGGTGGGCTTCAACGACAAGACAGACGCCGCGAAGGCGGCGAAGCTGGCTGCGTTCGCGGAGATCGCTTCCCTGTCTGGGCTGAATGGCGTTGGCCTGTGGAACATTGGCCAGTACGGTGATTTCGATGTGCGCCCGGACGTGGGTCCGAAGTCTGCGGCGGCGTGGCTGCAGGTGGTTGACGCGGTGGAGGCTCGGCGGCCTGCTGCTGCCGGCGCATCGCAGCCCGCAGGCGAGTGGGTGGGGTTTGCCGGTGATATGACGCCCTCCGACACGTTCATCGCGGCCCTCACGGGGCATGCCCTGTGCGTGGGCCCCATGTCGGAGTGGGGGACGGTGACGCTGCCGGCTGTCGGTCAGAAGCGGGTGGCGACGATCCCGCCCTCAGTGCTGGGCGACTCAAAGCCGCAGCGCACCTGCTACCCGCTACTGAAGACGGACGGCACGTCGGATGGGGCGACCGTCGAGGTGTGGCCGAACAAGACGGTGATCGCGAATATCCCCGCGGGCGGCGGCGGGAAGCGGGTCATGCCGATGATGTACGCCCCGCTGGCGTGAGTGTCGTCGCAGTTCTGGGCGCCCATACTGGCCTCATGCATGAGCTCGACTTTCCCCCCCTCCCCGCGGAGATGATCGGCGCCGCGTTCACTGTGGTGGCGTCGTGGGTCGGCTGGCTATTTGCGAAGGCGGAGCGGACGTCGGACCGGAGGGTCGCAGCGTTGGAGGCGTGTACGAAGTCACTGACCGCCAGGGTGTCGACATTGGAGGAGTCGCGGGATAAGGCTGAGGCGGCGCGCGACCTCGCAGAGGAGGAGGCGCACCGCCTCAGGGTGCGGGTGTTTAGGTTGGAGGAGTATGCGGCGGCGTTGATCCGTTGGGGGGTTTCGTTGATCCAGATGATCACCCCGGAGTCGAGGCCGCCGGGGCCGCCGTCACCGCCACCCGGTTTCGAGGATGTGGGCGATCTGGGTGGCAGCGGAGTGGCGGCTGGCTCCCTTCCAGTGGACGCCCCCTCCGGTCACATGCCAGGTGATGCCGCGCCTGGTGAGGGTCACGCGAGTTCCTGATGGGCGCCGGCCTCTGCGGATGATGGCTTCGCGTGGGCCGGTCGCCACTTTGAGTTCGGTGCGGTCGAGGCCGCACGCGTCGAGGATGGTGAGGGCCTCCGAGATGACTCCGGCGGGGGTCATCTCAGTCCACCCCCAGCCACTGCCAGAGCCCCCAGACGGCGAAGGCGGAGCCGAGGGCGACGAGGGCGGTGGCGGCGAAAGCAATGATGTAGGCGATGCCGGCGAAGACCAGCTCTCCGACACGGTTGAGGCGACGGTCGAGGGTGCTGCTGCGGGGGGCGGCGTGACGCATTGCTATTCCTTTCAGTCGGCGCGGACGATGATGATGGACCCGGCTGGGGCAGTGGCGTAGGAGCCTTTCTGGGAGCCTGCCAGGCCGCCGCGGAGGGTGAGGGTCCGGTAGGCGGGCCGGCCGGGGGTCGGCTGGTTGGCTTCGACTCTCCAGGTGGCTCCTTCTCGGATGATGAGGGAGCCGGCGGAGACGTTCTCAATGGGGGTAGGCCTGGTCGGCTGGTGGGGGTACATCATGAGGTAATCCTTTCTGGGGGCGTCGTTCACCGGGTGGTCCGGCCGGTTGCCTGAGTTTCGTTCTTGATGGCCTCGTAGAGGCTGTCGAGGGTGTCTGTGGGGCCGTAGGGCACGCGAGCTGTCCGCCCGCCACGCGGGCAGATGGTGACCCACCCGTCTTCGACGGTGACTTTGGTGCCGGCGGGGAGGTCGCTGTTGGCGATGACATTCCAGGCGGCGATCCGGGCTATGGTGGCTGCGTTCATTGTTGCGCTCCTTGTGTTTCGTGTTGGTCAGAGGGCGTTGAGGGCGGCGACGTCGAGGCGTCCCATGAGGGCGAGACGGTCGCAGAGGTCGTCATAGAGGTCGCCTGCCGGGGAGCCGGCGTAGGGGAGGTTCCACTGGTCGACGTCCTGGAAGACGTACTCGTCATTGAGGGTGAGGGACCAGCGGGTGAGGGGGGTCCCCGCGTAGTCGGGGGCGGCGGCGGCAGCGAGTTTCGCGGCGCTGTTCATGTTGCGTTTCCTTTCTGGTTGGCCTGACGGGAACAATACTGCCCTCGCTGTCCACGTCCGTCAACCCCCGTTGGTGTTGCGTCCGTCACCAATGGGGCTGGCCCGCCCCTGCACCTCGACTGGGTGGGGGCGGGCCAGGGGATGTCGCGGACCGCGACTACAGGATACTTCAGGACCAGAGCTGCCAGGCAGACGACGTCCCCTGCCCCAATTCGAACGTCAGCAGTCGCGGCAGAGATGACTCGCCGGACGCGTTCTGAAACCAGGAGCTGCCCGGGTCTACGGTCGGCGCGCAGATGATCTGCCGACTGTCGCCAACTGTCTGCACTGAGAAGGAATGCCAGTGCCCGTGCAGCAGCACCCTGGCGTCCTGCATGCCTGCGACACAGCCGAACGCCTGCCCGCGGAACCACTCCGCAACCCTATTCTTTGAGCCGGCCGCGTGCCCGTGAGTGACGCCCATGACTGTCCCGTCGGCGGCGCGCACGGTCAGGGACTCCAGGCGCTTCTCCGGCGTCTCAAACCGGACGTGCTTGTAGTCCGCCCGACCGGCGATGATCTGCCGGATGTTGTCGGCGATCAGCAGCCCGTAGTCATCCCCGGGGAACGATGCTCGATTGGACCTTCCAATACCGGCGCGGACCTGGCAGTGGTTCGACGGGACGGCCACGTAGGTGACCTCCGGGGCTGCGGGCGCCAGCGCGCGGAGCGTGTCGGCGAGCAGCGCCTGGGCGGTGCGGATCTGGTAGGTGAGCGGCAGGTCGTTGGTCTGCGCCTGTGACACCGTGTTGCTGAACCCCTCGGTGGAGTCGCCGCAGTCCACGAGGATGACCCGCCTGTACCGGCCTGCAGCCCAGTCGGCGATCTTGGCGACAGCGGCCCGGACTCGGCGGACTGTCCCCTCGGTGCCGCCGGCTCGGTCGGTCTTCCCGATCTGCAGGTCTGACACGACAACAACGAGGGTCGCCTGCCCGTCCACGTCGCCGGCCTTGTCGGCCGGCTCTGCGAAGATCGGTGCGAGGTCCTCGAATCGCTTCGCCCGCACCTCGCCGCCCGCGACCACGCCAGGCTTGTACGTGATCTTCTCATACGAGCCGTCGGGCAGCCGCACTGTCTTCCCGCGGGCAGTGACGGCCTCGACGGGCACGCCGAAGTACTCGTCAACGCCTCCCCTGCCCATCTCGCTGCGTCGCTTCAGCGCCTTCCTGTGGCGCCTGACGGCCGCCTCGGAGGTGCCGTACTCGTCGGCGATGGCCTGGTTGGTGCGCCGCTGGTGCTGCGGCAGGCTGTCGTTCTCAAGGATTGCTTCGTCCAGGGGTGTCAATTGCCCGCCTCTTCCTTGTAGTTGTTCACCCACTGGCGGAGCTTGAACATGTTGAACCCAGCCCAGTGGGCGACCGTGTCGCCGGTGCGCTTGTCGACCACGTAGCAGACGGGTGCGGCCGCGTAGCCGTTGGCTGTGGCGATCGCCTGCGCAGTGTCGTCGTCCTTGTATTTCGTCTCCAGGTATGGCGTGTTGTTCTTCGTGAGGTACCGCTTCGAGGAGCGGCACTGCTGGCAGGACGGCTGGGAGGCGATCATGATCTCGAATGAAGCCATTGTTTTATATCTTCCGCTTTATGAAGGTCTACGTGTAGTGAGGGGGGTGGGGAGGGGGTGTCGAGAGTGCCCCCCCCTCCCCGCGGCACCGGATTAGAACGGGGGGTTGAACGTGTTGGACGTGGTCGGGGCGAGGGCCTGCACACCTCCAGCCTTGTCCGACTTCTTGATGTAGCCGAGGAGCTTCGGGAAGCGCACCTCGAGGGCAACACCGGCCTTGGAGCCGGACTCCCAGTTGCGGCGGACGAGCGCCCCGACCAAGGACACCTGGTCACCCTTATGGAGGATGTCGCCGAGGTAGTTCTCCCGGTCGCCGAAGAACGTGGCGTCGATGTACAGCGGGTCGCCGTCGTCCTCCCACTGCTTCGTGTCCCGGTTCTGCTGGCGCCTGGTGGCGGCCAGTGCTAGCTTCAGCATCGCGGTGCCTGACTGTGCGTACTTGATCTCCGGGTCCCTGGTGAGCGTCCCGGTGACGGTGATCTCAGCGGCCATTGGTGTTCCTTTCGTTGAAGAGGTTGATGATGGTGACGAGGTCGGTGACGGTCATGGTCACCCATTGGTCTTCGGGTTTGCCGTTGCCGTGCCTCTTGTGGATGACCAGGCCGGCGGCTCCCCCGATGTTGCCGGCTTCAGTATGCGCCTCCCGAGTCCACTTAGGCAAGTCCGTCCGGGTAACGTTTTTGCATTCAATGGCGATGCGTTTGCCGGCGAGGTGAACGCCAGCGATATCCCCGGAGTCATGCGCCCCCGTCTTGACTTGCCGGTCGACGTGGAGGCCGTACAGCCGGTCGTTGAGGTGGTCGGCAATGAGCCGCTCGAAGCGCGCACCCGCGGCCTTGGCGGACTTCAGGTTGCGTCCCATGCCTCGCCCACCTCCTTGTCGACCTGGTTGTAGATGGCGGCCAGCTGGTCCCGCAGGTATTTGCGCATCTCGGCGGTGTCTTCCTGCCTGGAGGTCAGGTGGGCGATTGTGTCGGCGAAGTGGGCCTGTAGGGACTCGAGGCCTGCCTGCCAGGAGTCGCGGTAGGCGATGTTGTCGACATGCCTGCGCGCGTACCAGCGAGCTTTCGCCATGTCTTCCTCGTACGGGCTGCCGTCCTTGATGCCGGCGCGGAGCGCGTACTTCAGGACGTTGCCGATCAGGAATGTTTCCCGCTCGGTCAGGTCGATGGCTTCGACGGGCCACCGCGTGTAGTGGGGGGGGTGGCTGACACTGTCGTTCATGAGATCACCGCCACAGCTTCGCCGTTAGGGGCGACGTGGAACAGGTCCCAGTCGGCGGGCACGGGCTGGCGCCTGGCGTGCATGATGAACGGGGCAGTGGCTTGCTCGTAGTCGGCGTCCGCCGTGGTGAGGACGACGACAGGGATGTTGCCATACCGGCGGGCGATCCCTTGCAGTTCACACATGAGGCCGTTGACAGTGAGATGGGCGCGTTCATCCATGGTCTTGTCCTTACTGTTCATGATGTTGCGGCTATGGGGGTGCCGTTGCGATCCGCCTGGTACTGGTCCCAGACAGCTCTGCCCTTCGGGGATGTACAGGTCCAGGCCGGCGGCCGTGTCATGCGCCCAGGTCGGGTCCTGAACGTTCGTTGTCTTCTGGATGGCGACCTTCATGAGTGTTCCTTTCTGCTCCACGGGGACCGGTCCCGGCCCCTCGTTAGGTCGTGTGGTTCGGCGTGGTACTCGTCGATATCATCCTCGTCCCATGCCAGTGGGGAGTGCGCGCCAGCCTCGACTGCGGTCTTGTGGGCGACCCGCGCCTCGTAGTTCACGGGGGCGAGGTTGCATTGGTTGCGACACCAGGCGCACGCGATGAGGAGTCTGTCCTCTTCGGGAACATACTCGGCCGCCCTGCCTTTCCGTACAGACTTGAGCTTCACGCCGGCCATGTCGGCGATTCGCTGCTCAGAGTGGCCGATCCACATGAGCGACAGAATCCGCCGCTGCGTGCCGATCGGGGTGACAGTCCGGAGTTTCACTGCTCCTCCTGCGGTTCCGGGTTGACGCCGGACTCCCACTCGTCAATGACGGCGGCCAGAGAGTCGGGGTCGTCCATGCTGGCGCCGGCGGCCTGCGCCTGTCGCCACACTTCGTTGGCGTCCCGGCCGGACTCGCGGCAGTAGTCCATGAGGATGGTGCGGGTCATGTCCCGCCGCGTGTGGTCCTCAGCTGATGTCGCGGACTTCCGTGGGGCGTTCTGCGTAGGCGCGGACTCCAGCTCCTCTGGCGTGTAAACGGTGCCTGCGAGAGCGTCTGACGCACCCTGCCGGCACACCTCGGTGATGGCGCGGGCACGGAGCATCTGTCTTGGGTACTGCTGCCACGGCCCTCGGCTGCCCCACAGGCCGGCGGCCTGGGCCTTCGCTTTGTCCCAGGTGACGGTGAACGTGTAGTCAGGGTCGTCGGCGCGAATCAGGTCGGCGGTCACAGAGTCGCCGTCCTCGCGGAGGCGCAGCTTGTGGCCGGCCCTGCGCACGACGGCGCCCATCAGGTCCGCAGACATTGTCATCTTGCCGCGGGCCACGACCATCGACTGCATGACCTGCGTGTACGGGACGCCGAGCGCGTCGCCGATGTCCATGGCCCACACGATATCGGCCGGCTTACCCCGATACTCGGCGGGGATCAGCGAAGACTGGGCGACAATCTTTGCGTGCTCGATGCGGTCTGTCATCGGAGTGTTCCTTTCGTCATTGTGCCGAGGAGTTGGTTGGCTACGTCCGCGGGGTGCGCGTCGCATTGGTATGACATATCCACGGTTGACCGGCCGGCGTGCATGGTGACTCCGGCTTGACCGACGTGGACGGTCATGAGGTCTCGGTCACCCCAGTAAATGTACAGGGTCGCAGCCTCGCTGTCAACCAGCGGCTCCTCGATGAGATGGTTCGGGCCCGGGTGGTCGCGGAGGCAGACGTCGGCGATGACCTTGGCCATGGCGATCCTGTCCGCGACGGGGGCGTACCGGCCGATCATGCCCGCTCCTCACCCGCGCCGAGGTGGTTGCGGATCGCTTCGAGGGGCGGCATGGAGAGGCGGGCCTGGGAGAGCGGCGACATTGGTGGTTCCTTTTCAGTTGACGGGCTTGATAGCGGACAGGATGTCGGCGACGGCTGCGCGCGCCTCGGCCTGGTCGCGCTTCGAGGCGCGCCAGCGACGGACGTGGGTGATCGCCCAGGCGGAGAAGCTGTCACCGTGGGGGTCCTTCTCGATGTGGAGCCCCCCGAGTCCGTAGTCAATCTCGGCGACCATGGTTCCGTTGGGGAGGGTGCCTGTGGTAGCAGGCGTGCCGCCGGCGAGGAGGTCGGAGAGCTGTCCGACCAGATCGTCGGGGGTCATCTCTCGCGCCTCGCGGGTGCGGAGGTCACTGGACATGGTAGAGGCGCGGGCGTAGTCCATCATGATGGGCAGCTGCTGGTTCATGGCGTCCGTGTCGCCTGCGGGCCAGGCGTCGCCACCGGGCTGCGAGTACCACACGTAGATGCCGTCGTAGTCATAGATGTTGGTCTTCCTGGCAGCGCCCTCGATGGCGATCATCCGGTCGCCGACATCGTCGGACTTGGTGATGGCCGCGGACTCCCCGTCATGAAGTAGCGGTGCGAGTGCGCTGAGGATGTCTTCGAGTGTCATGCTGATGCTTTCAACTGTGGCGAATGTTGATTGTCCGTGTGCGGCCGGTTGCCGGGTCGGTGTAGGTGACGCGTTTCCAGTCGGCCATCTCGGCCCGCTCGACGCGTTTCCGATACCGGGCGGCGGCGGCCTTCGCGGACCCTGACCGGTTCTTCATTGCAGTGTTCTGCGGAATCTTCATGGCAGTGGCAGGTTTCTCAAAATGTTTTCCGCGGTAGTCTCTTTGTCCTCGTATTCGAATACTGGGGCTTGCGGAAGCGGCCTATTGGATGAGGCGACTACGACGTTGAGGTCATTGTTTATGACTGCGACACCACGCCCTGGAATCACGATTGCGTGCTTCTGAACGTTGCCCATCGCTGACATTACGGTGACGGGTTTCGCTTCAGCAGGGAATCCGCGGCGGCTGATTTCCTTGGCGATGTCGTTGGCCATCGACCAGGGGGTCTTCCTTCTGTGGAGGCCGAGCATCAGCTCTCCTCGAAGGAGAGGAACCCGCCGACGATTCGGCCGGCATCACTGAAGCTGATCGGGTAGGAGACGTGCGCGCCGAGCTTCGACGCGTACACGATGCGATTATGGTGCACGGCAACCTTCGCTGTGCAGGTGGTCTTGCCGCTCTCGGCGATAGCGACCACGGCTGCGTCAGGGAGGCCGGCGCGACCCACCTCGGTGGCGACGGCACCGTAGCCGATCGTGTTCTCGCGGACCCACTTCGCAATGAGGGTCGCCGCGTTGTTCTGGGCGGCGGTTGACAGGTACATAGGGCTTCCCTTTCTGAGGTTGTGTGGGCGTTTCTGAGGGTCGTTCATCGGGCGGCCGGTGCCTGGTACTGGGCCTGGGCGGCAAGGCTGTCAGCGCGGCGGAGAGTGGCCTTCCTGCGGTTGCTGACCCGGGTGGCCTTGATGGCGACCGGGAGGCCGACGATCAGTGCCGGGACGGTGGCCGGCCCGACCCCGCCGGCGATCAGGCCGGCCACCGCGCCGAGGACGGCGACGATCGAGAGCGTGGCAATCCAGGTGATCAGGGCGGTGGCTGCGCGGCTGGGGAGCTGGGCGGTGGTGTTCATTTGGTTCCTCCTCGGGGGGGTGGTTGGCTTGATGGGATCAATCTACGGCGTGTCGACACGCCAGTCAACCCGTGCCGCAGTGACATCGGTCACGATGTAGGGAGGTGGGAAGGGGTGCAAAAACTGCGTGAGGGGGGGGTGCAAAAACTGCACACAAACCTTATCCAAGAGAATAAACACCCCCCTACCCCCCACGGCCTGGGCCCCCGAGGGGGTCACCCAGGCCCGACACCCGCCCGCGCCGGAGGCGGCACCTGTGGACAGGGCAGCAACCAACCCAGACGCACCTGCTACTGTTGACGCGTTGGTTGATCGTCAGCCAGGGTTTTGTTGTGTTCCTCCCGGCTGACAGGGGCCCGGGGTCTGAGCCACGAAGCTCCCCCGGGCCCCACCAACAGAACGCGAACACAACAACCAACACAACAAGGAGAAGACATGGAGTGCTACAACACCCAGGTCATCGGCGCCATCAACATCCGCCCCTACTGGAAACGGCAAGTCAACCTCACCGGCGGAGACGTCGCCGTGCTCACCGCACTCTGCACCTGGTGGAACTGTGAACACATCTACCCATCATGGGCAGCCATCGAGCAGCGATCAGGACAGTCACGCCGCACAGTCGCCAGCTCGCTCAACCACCTCACCGAGCTTGGCATCATCGAAACTCGCCACAACCCCGGCGCCACCAGCGGATACGCCATCCACCTCGACGCACTCCTCAACCACGACGGCCTCGTAGCCGCCGGCGCCACCAGCCACGACCGCACCAGCGAGCCTCCGCGCCCCTACAAGCCACTCACCCCTGTCGCCGACCGCGTCACCGCCGACGACATCGCCCGCGCCCGCGCCAAGCACGACAAGGCCGCAGCCAAGAAACAAGCGCAGAGGGCGCAGGAAGCCCGGGAGCGAGCCGAATTCAACCAGGCCTACCCCGGTACCAAAGCGACCGCCCGGGACTGGCAGAAAGCACGACGGAACGCCACAGCCCAGGAAATCACCGACGGCGCCCGCGCCTACGCGAGCCAATGCCGACGCCGGGAAACTCCCGCCCGCTACATCCGCAGCGCACGCCGCTGGCTCGAAGACCACGACTGGGAGAACTACCAGCCGGTCGCGCCAGCCGACACCGACGACCTCCTCGGCACCGCACGCATCAACGATCCCGAACTCGTCAACGCAGAAGCCACACCCGAACTCATGGCCAACATCGCAGCCATGTGGGACAACGCAACCAATAACTGAACCCGCCGGAGAAACGAACACCAATGGAAGTCACCACCATCGAACAGTGCCTCATCGGCTCCGCCCTCGCCGGCAGCGAAGCACAAACCGACACCACCTGGTCCACCACGCCGGACATGATCGCCAACACCAGGTACGCCGTCCTCTGGGGAATCATCCGAGACCACTGGGCAATGGGCAGGATCCCCACCCCCGCCTCCGTCCTCGCGGAAGTCCGCGCGCCGGCAACCGGAGAAGACATCCTCGACTGCGTGCACGCGTCAGTGAACCCCGTCGACGCAGACCACTACGCCCGCCGCGTCCAGGAAGCCTCCGCCAAACGCGACGTCCACGACGTCCTCACCCGCGCCGAGCAGCTCCTCCAGGGCGACGCGACAGCTGCCGAGGTGGCCTCCTGGGCGCAGTCCCACATCGGCAACGCCACCCCCGACGGAGACACCGTCTCCCTGCCGGCCCTCGTCGACCAGTGGTACACGGCAGAGAAAGCGACCGGCGTCCGCACCCCCTGGACCAGCGTCAACAACATCATCGGCATGCACCGCGACGGCGGCCTCCACGTCGTCGGCGCCCGCCCCGCAGTAGGCAAGACCCTCTACGGCCTGTACCTGGCCTCCGCCGCCGCGCGCAACGGCCGGCACGTCCTCTACGTGTCCATGGAGATGCCGGCCCGCGAACTACTCCCCAGACTCCTCTCCCAAGCCACGGGTGCCGCACTGAAGTACACGACCAGGGAGGAGCCCGCACCGTCCGCCATCGCCGACACCCTCAACCGCGCCGCCGCGCAGATCGCGGCCCTGCCCATCCACATCAGCGACAAGGCCGGCGCGTCCGTCGAGCGTGTCGCCGCGCTCGCACGCACCCTCCACCACAAGAAGAAGCTCGGCACCATCGTCATCGACCACATGCAACTCCTCGCCCCATCCCGCGGCGTGCCCGGCTCCTCACTCCGAGAGATGGTCACCTACCAATCCCGCGCGTTGAAGGAGCTGGCCCTCGAACTGGACGTCCCCGTGTTCGCCCTGTCGCAGCTGTCCCGCGCCTCCGAGATCAGAGATGACCTCGCCCCGAAGCTCGCCGACCTCCGAGAGTCAGGCAGCATCGAACAGGACGCGGACACCGTCACCCTCCTGTCGCTGCCCGCCCGTAACGGCGTGCCCGATCGGACGCGACTCGCCGTGTCCGTAGCCAAGAACAGGCACGGAGCAACAGGCGACACGGAACTCATCCGCCAGCCTGCCATGGCTGTCCTCGCAGAACCCGCCCCACAAGGGCGCTGACAGCCTCACTGGCGGACGAACCCCCCTCACCTGGTACTCGGGTGAGGGGGCTTCCCGTTAGGCCGGCAGCGGGGCTCACACGGCCTCCGTGCAGGCAGGTGGGGCGGCTACCATAAGAACACCGACACCAACCGATAAGGGAGACCGCAATGACCCGCACCCTCTACGCCGTCGCACTTACCGCCGGCATCCTCTCCGCCATCCACGCCGCACTCCTCTGGTACGCCGGCTTCACCACCGGGGAGCTCGACATCTCCACCAGCCTCCTCTGGACTGTCGTCTCCGCCGTCTGCCTCGCCTCGCTGCGCCCCATCCGCTGGGCCCGCAAGCACGGCAACCACCCAGGCTTCCACCGCCGCTGAC
>ERZ772807.270-NODE-270-length-33184-cov-7.255365_pt1 | contig 33184 bp, 26 predicted proteins | sample MGYA00511472_ERZ772807 | MGnify/ENA primary metagenome ERZ772807 (study PRJEB29015, sample SAMEA2737947) | human oral metagenome | biome: human oral; feature: human-associated habitat; material: dental | place: China | collected 2039 ... | reverse complement strand
TCATCAACGATGCCCAACGCTTTGGCCTCTCCGACCTGCATCAGATGCGTGGTCGTGTGGGACGTTCTAATAAAAAAGCTTTCTGCTATTTTCTTACTCCACCTTTGGCTGCACTAAAACCTCAGGCACGTCGCCGTCTGGAAGCATTGGAAACCTTCTCCGATCTTGGTAGTGGATTTAATCTTGCTATGCAGGACCTCGATATACGTGGTGCAGGAAACCTCTTAGGCTCTGAGCAAAGTGGATTTATAGAGGATTTGGGATATGAAACCTATCAGAAAATTCTCAATCAGGCAGTAATTGAACTGAAAAACGATGAGTTCCAAGAACTTTATCAAGAGGATATGAACGATGGAAAGCTGATTACGGGCAATGATTTCATTGATGATTGTGCCATAGAGAGCGATCTTGAGATGTACTTCCCCGATAACTACGTACCTGGCAGTTCAGAGCGTATGTTGCTTTATCGTGAGCTTAATAATATTGAGAAGGATGAAGACCTCGAAGCCTATCGTAAGCATCTACAGGACCGTTTCGGCCCTGTTCCCCCTCAGAGTGAGGAATTAATGCAGGTTGTTGTGCTCCGTCGTGTGGGCAAGCAGATAGGCTGTGAGAAGATTATCCTTAAGCAAGGACGTATGCAAATGCAGTTTGTTTCTGACCCTAATAGTGTCTATTATCAGAGTGCAGCCTTTGACAAGATTCTCAACTATATCGGTCATCATCCTCGCCGTTGCAATCTGAAGGAGCGGAATGGTAAGCGTTTTATGGTGGTCAGTGATGTTATGACGGCGAGAGAAGGAGTGATGATTTTGCGTGAGATAGAGCATCTTCTATCATGATCTTTGATAGAGGATAGGTTTACTGCTCCCTCACTAACCAATGTTTGTTAACTAAAGGGATGTAATTAAGAAAGGATTATTTTTGCTGTGGAACTAACTATACTTCTTTATTCTAAATCGGTTTATTAGGTTATAAATCCATTATCCTTATTATATTGTTTCCTAATTGCCCAACAAAATATATTCTGGGCTAATGAACTGATTTAGGATAAAGGTAAAAGAGAAAGTTCTTACTCTGTCTTTTTCTCGGTTATTCTATCTAAATTATATATTTCTTTGGGATTTCCTTGCCCATTCTAGAAAGATGTCTTACCTTTGCGGCCGTGAAACAATTAGCAATGACATATCAGGCCAATTTAGCACAGCAAAGAAATCTCAGTTTCTTTGCCTTTTTTAGTGCTTTATATTTGGTAGTTTCAGATATTTTGCTAACACACACACACACACACACACACAGGCGCACCTAGCGTTTAATCATACTTTTTTTCTTCCATCCTACGCGCGCGCGAAGCGTGGCGTAACCGTTGTAAACAAAGGACTTCACGGAGTTTCCTTTGTTCGCTTTTTTGTGCCCGTTTGCGAGCTGTCAAGAAAGCAAAATAAGAACGTTTTAAGCACTGATTTTACCACAAAAGATAATTGTAATTCTCTGATAATAGTTTGTTTTCTCTCGTTGATTTCTCAGGCAGGCAGCGGTAACGCGCTGTCTGCCTGTAGAGAGGGAACGTGTAGATGGTTAAGAGGGATAGATGATAAGGTTATCAGGATGTTTATAATATAAAAGGTGACGAAAAGAAGCCACATAGAGAGTAGATAACAACTATTTTTAATCAAATCAAAAAGATGATGAAAACAAAAGAAAGAAAAGACTATTGCACCCCTTGGTGCTCATTTCTGAAAGTCGAAAACGAAGGGTTTATGCAAACCTCATTCAACAATCCTGGAGGCAGCGGCAGTGGTCATGCCCACGCTGGTGACACGGGAGGACTGAACGCAAAAGTAAGTACATTTACTGAAGAGGAAAGCCTCGAAGACGAGAAGAAAGGTGGAGAATCAAGCTGGTGGTAAGCTGGTCAACTCCGCAAGTAACAAACTAAATTAAAAAAGAACAAACAATGAACAAGAAAAGTATTTATTTCGGCGGTCTATTACTGGCTGCACTCGTATTGGGCAGCTGTGCCAACGACGATACAGCCACAGACAAAACAGCAGGTAAGGATACGCCAAAGACAGGAACCGTATTCTCATCAGAAACAGAGCCTGCAACCCGCACCTCAGCGAAATATACAGGTAGCGGTCTCGATTTCTATTGGACAGCAAGCGATAAGATTTGGGTTAAGGACGACAACGGAACTTATCGCCAAAACTCAGATGATGATATTGCCACTCGCATTGCAGCCGTCCCAGGCAGCACAACTACCGACAAGGCGAAGTTTTGGGTAAATGGAAGCTACACCAGTTCTACACACAAGGTACGTTATACAGGTAAGAACGGCACAAAAGACAAGGTGACTATCAAGGCTTCGCAAACCCAAAACACTCCAAATGATGCCGCCCATATTGCAGACGATGGCGACTTCGGTGTAGCAGATGCAACGGGTAGTGGTTCGTATAACTTCACGTTAAATCACAAGGCAGCGTATGTTACCTTTATGCCTTATAACGCAAACGGAGTTATCCCAGGAGCTAAGATTCAGAAGATACGTGTCTACACAAGCAACACTTCTGACCAGCTCGCAGGTACATTTGACTTGGCAGATAATGGAACACTAAGTAATGGCACAACTACCTCAAACAGTGTAGAACTAAATGTAAATGATTTCACACTCCCCAATGCCTATTCTTATACAACCAATGGTGCAACAATGGTTTTAAACCCTGGTACTTACAACAACGTAACGATAGAGTATACTCTCCATGATGCTGTAACCAATGTTACGGGAGTGATTGAAAAAACTTATCCTTCTGTAAGCTTTGATGCAGGAAAGAACACACCTGTAAGAGCTGATCTGAATATCAAGATATATTCAGGTAACAACTATTACATGTGGGATGCTCCGCAGCATTATTGGTCAGGATATGAATGGGATGGGGTTAATCCTATGCAGCCAACACTCAACAACCAGAGCAATTCTAATTATCCACAGAATAACTCTGACATTCGATGGTATAATGATGGTGGTGGTGGCGGTGTTCGTTTTGATGCAACAACTTCTCTTTTTACTTCGATTCCTAACGCTAATGAATTGGTATGGTATTGTCAAAAAGGTGACCCACACTGGGATGCTGACAGAGTATGGGCAACTATGGGACATTTGTACAAAGGTGGTATGTGGTTCAAGAAGAAATCTTATATTACGGGCTATTCTTCCGAACATATTCCAAACAATAGTAGTGTTGATATGCGTACAACAAGTACCATATTCAATTTTACTAATAATTCTATAACACAAAATGCCCCTTCACTTACAACTCTGAATGAGTACTTTTATCTACCAGCTTTAGGAGCATATGACCAGACAGGAAAGTTATGGGTTGTTGGTACTGTTGGAGATTACTGGTCCTCAAGTACCGATGCAACTTTCAATAAAAATGCATATGAAATTGGCTTTGCCAGCAATATTATTATGGTAGATCGCGTATTAAAGAGTTATGGATATGTTGCATATCCATTTGAATGACCTCTCTTATTTCATCCTATAACTTCCTTCGGGAAGCTATAGGTTTCTCTAATTTGCTTCTAAGGAAAGCTAGAGAATATTAAGAATAGAGATATCCTCTTAGACTTTAAGTTAAAGTGCAAAAGGACTTTAAGTTAAAGTAGGACGATACTTTAAGTTAAAGTAGGAAAGGAGTTTAAGTTAAAGTCCACAAGCAAGGAAAATGGAGGAGGAAAATAGATAGAATATTGTGATTAACAACGGGGCGTAGCTCGCGGGTTACGCCCCATATTTAAAAACCTAAAATCTTTGAATTATGATTAGTTTTAAAGTAAAAGAGAGTATTCTCCGAGTTGGTCCTAGAAAGGGACAAAAGGCCTATAGTGCTGTTCCTAAGGCTGCTAACAGATTTTCGTCTTCATGGCTGGTTGATCGGATCGTTCGTGAAACGTCGCTGAGTGAGGGTGATGTTAGAAATGTGCTTATCACGTTGAAGAACATTACGCGTGAGGTCGTTACGCTGGGTGGTTCGCTTGATTTGGGCGATATCTTTTCTTTCCGCACGGTGATTTCTTCTAAGATGGAGGCTAACAAGAAGGATGTCTGTGCCGACTCCTTGAAGCATCCACACATCGTGGTTACGTGGAAAGAACCTGTCCGTAAGGCGCTGAAAGATATTCAGGTGGAGGTGGATAATCCGGCGAGGAAGAAAGTGAAGGGAAAGGAGGAAAAAGAAAAGAAAGAGAAGGAAGGAGGAGGACCAGAGGCGGGATAAAACAACAACAGCAACAATAACAACAATAACAACAACAACAACAACTGGCCCCTCCCCCGACCCCTCCCCCATAGGGAGGGGAGTGAAATGCGCAGTTTGCTAGAGGAGGATGGAAACTAGGAGGTGTTAGTTGGTGATGAAAGAGAGGGGAGCTGGTAGCGGGAGCTATATGTAAGTAGAGGGAGTGTCAAAATGCAAATTAATAACTTGACACTTTCAATCTATAAGTAGGATTCTTTTAAAGGCAAAGAAAAGACCATTTCTTTACTCAAAATCGAGTATAGAAATGGTTATTTTTTATTGGATTGTTTCAAACTGTAAGATTATCAAAATGGTATTTGTATTTTGACACATCCTCACTAAGATTACTATCTTTTTTATAATAGTTTCTCTATTTCTTCACTCAAATTCTGTATCTGTGATGGATTTTTCACAACATTATTACCACGATCAATGAGATAGATGATTGGCATAGTCTGCGCTGGAGCTGTATATGCACGACTGATACCCGTATCGTCATAAACATTTATCCAAGGAAGATTAGCTACTTGTTCTTTCCAGAAATGGGCGTTATCATCGAGGGAAACCATGTATATCTCCAATCCACGATCATGATACTTGTTATAAAGTTCACGCATTTTCATAATATACTCAGTTGATCCTTCTGTCGCAAAAACATGGAAGTCAAGCAGAACAACCTTTCCTTTTAAATCAGTTAGATGATGTTCTACACCACGATTATCGCGTAATGGCAAGTCAATAACTCCCATCTCCTTCGCATCAACCTCTACAGGCTTACTTTGAGCTTGCACAATTCGCTCGTCTTTCATACCCTTGATAGTGATATTATGCAGGTTCTGTGTACGCTCCGAACCTGGATAATAAGTGTCCCAACTCGTTGCAACTGCTCCAAACACCTTGTTATCCTTGGCATCCTTAGTAGGATCAAAGATTAAACGAGCTTCATTCCCCACTACAATGTATTGGAATAAAGCAAAGTAACTATAAGCTCGCATTGGCTCCTTGAAGATGTAATTACGTGACACGTCTTGCTTATAACCACTAACAAGAACATTCACTAAAGAGTCGGCAATATCTGGACGCTCGGCATAAATAGTTTGACACTGGGCTTGCAAGTCAACTTGCTTCAAAGCTAACTCCTTTATTTTCTCATTCTCATAAGATCCTTTTACAGAATAATCTGTTGCCATCTGCGGATAAGTAGCCTGTACATTAACCGTTTCAGTAGAGTCTATAGCGATATTAATAATCTGTCCGGCTATACGCAAACGAAAGAATTCTGGATTATCAACCTTATCTGAAGAGAACGAAAAATCGCCCTTTTCATCGAGCTTAACTGAATCGACAGTAGAGAAGCCTTCTAATCCATTATGCTCAAAATAGAGCACTGAATCCTTAGCATTTGCGATGGTTCCCTTTACATGAAATTGCTCACCAGCACAACTTGTCAGCACCATCAATCCCACAACAGCTATGCCTGCAACGAATAATCTTCCAGTAGTATACTTCATTGATTAATAGATATTACGTTCTTAACTTTTAATGTTTCGTGCAAAGGTAACTCAAATTGATAAAACAGCAAAGCAATTAGTATCAAATATTATCAAAGTGATATATAAACAACAAAGTATTCTCCCCTAATTTTCTGACCGTTCTATTCTTCTTTTCCTACGACTCATTTATACCTTACGAGAACTTTTACGTCAATCTACACAACCACCAATAGGTTTAGAAAGAGATATTCTCTTTTAAGCACATAAGGCTATTTTATTTGCTATAGTATTATCCTCTAAGCTAAAGAGCATCAGCCGAAAATAAATAGCTAATTATTTGTCCGTTACATATATAATAGGTAAATTTGCACGGATTAATTTTGAAGGGATGCGTGAAAAGGGACGTTAGAAGGTATTAAACCTTACGTACATATCACTTTTTGTTCCCTAGATGTTGGTCAAAACAATAAGTATTTTTAATTTTAGATGAACGTAATTACGAAAACAGTTCAATTGCCAGATGGAAGAACCATCTCAATTGAAACCGGAAAGGTTGCAAAGCAGGCAGATGGAGCCGCAGTGCTCCGCATGGGCAACACAGTACTTCTCGCCACTGTTTGTGCAGCTAAAGAGGCAGTTCCGGGTACAGACTTTATGCCTTTGCAAGTTGATTATCGCGAGCAATATGCTGCAGCAGGACGTTATCCAGGTGGTTTCACCAAACGCGAAGGCAAAGCAAATGACGATGAAATCCTTACTTCACGCCTTGTGGATCGCGTACTTCGCCCACTATTCCCATCAGATTATCACTGCGAAGTTTATGTACAGGTAATGCTGTTATCAGCCGATGGCATTGATCAGCCAGACGCTCTCGCAGGATTTGCAGCATCAGCAGCTTTAGCAGCTTCTGACATCCCTATTGATTATCCTACATCAGAGGTGCGCGTTGCACGTGTTAATGGTGAGTATGTCATCAACCCTACTTTCGAGCAGATGAAACATGCAGATATGGATCTCATGGTGGGTGCTACTAAGGACAACATCATGATGGTTGAGGGTGAGATGGATGAGGTTTCTGAACAGGATCTTATTGGCGCATTGAAGGAAGCACATGAGGCTATCAAACCTATGTGTGAGATGCAGGAAGAGCTTTCTAAGGCATGTGGTACAGACGTGAAACGTGAGTATGACGATGAAATCAATGATGAAGACTTACGCGAACAAGTACGCAAAGAGACATACGATGCTTGCTATGCTGAGGCTCAAAGCGGTGACAACGATAAGAAGCATCGTGAGGAAACCTACGAGAAAATAAAGTCTGATTTCATTGAAGCATACGATGCAGCACACACTGACTTAAGTGAAGACGACCTCGAAGAAAAACACGCAGAAATAGAAAGATACTTTGCTGATGTTCAACGTGACTCTATGCGTCGCAGTGTACTTGACACTGGCAAGCGTATGGATGGACGTGCAACGGATGAGATTCGACCAATATGGTGTGAGGTAGATACTCTACCAATGCCACACGGAAGTGCTATCTTCCAACGCGGTGAAACGATGTCTTTATCAACTTGTACACTCGGCACCAAGATGGACGAGAAGATGGTTGACAACGTGTTAGATAAGAGCTATCAACGCTTCCTCTTACACTATAACTTCCCTCCATTCTGTACTGGCGAAGCTAAGGCGCAACGTGGTGTTGGTCGTCGTGAAATTGGTCATGGTCACTTGGCATGGCGCGCTTTGAAGGGTCAGATTCCAGCAGACTTCCCATACACAGTACGCTTAGTTAGCCAGATTCTTGAGTCTAATGGTTCTTCATCAATGGCTACCGTATGTGCAGGAACATTGGCATTGATGGATGCAGGTGTTCCAATGAAGAAGCCTGTATCTGGTATTGCAATGGGGCTTATCAAGAACCCAGGTGAGGACAAATATGCTGTATTGAGCGATATTCTTGGTGATGAGGATCACTTAGGAGATATGGACTTTAAGACTACAGGTACTAAGGATGGTTTGACTGCAACACAGATGGATATCAAGTGTGATGGTCTATCATTCGAAATCTTGGAGAAGGCTTTGATGCAGGCTAAGGCTGGTCGTGAGCATATTCTTAACCTATTGACAGAGACTATCGCAGAGCCACGTCAGGAAATGAAACCACAAGTTCCACGTATTATCCAATTGGAGATTCCAAAGGAGTTCATTGGTGCAGTGATTGGTCCTGGTGGTAAGATTATCCAGCAGATGCAGGAAGAAACAGGTGCTACTATCACCATCGAAGAGACAGAGGGAATTGGTAAGGTACAGGTGTCTGCGCCTAACAAGGATTCTATTGATGCTGCTCTTGGTAAGATAAAGGCAATCGTTGCGGTTCCAGAGATTGGCGAGGTATATGAAGGAACTGTGCGTTCTATCATGCCATACGGTTGCTTCGTAGAGATTCTACCAGGTAAGGATGGATTGCTCCATATCTCTGAAATCGACTGGAAGCGTCTTGAGACAGTTGAAGAAGCAGGTATCAAGGAAGGCGACAAGATTAAGGTTAAATTACTCGACATCGATCCTAAGACTGGTAAGTACAAGCTTTCTCGTCGTGTATTACTCGAGAAGCCAGAGGGTTATGTAGAGCCTCAACGTCGCCCAAGAGGTGACCGTCGTCCACGTCGTGATGGTGAGCATCGTCATGAAGAGCGTCGCCCACGTCGCGAGAATAACGATGTAGAGAATAACGACTAATCGTTCTTTTGAAATCATACGATAATCCCCCAGGAGTTGGTTAATAGCTTGCTGGGGGATAAGTTTTTTCTTATTTCCCTTGCTCATTCCATTTTATCTTTTTACCTTTGCCACCGTGAAACAGTTAGCAATGACATATCAAGTGAATGACGTACTGCAAAGAATTATCAAGTTCTTTGCATCTTTTTGCACTTTATCCTTGGTCAATCCAAATAATTTGCTAACACACACACACACACACAATATGCGCACCTAGCGTACAATAACACATTTTTTCTTCTCGCATACGCGCGCGCGAAGCGTGCCGTAACCCCTGTAAACAAAGGACTTCTAGGAGTTTCCTTTGTTCGCTTTTTTATGCCCTTTTGTGAACTCCGTTTAGAGCAAAATAAGAACGAAATAACAGCTATTTTAATCAAGAAAGTTATGAGAAAAGAACAAACTAAGAGGGATTATTCTGCACCTCATTGCATGATAATCCAAATGAACGAAACCACTAATTTGATGGAAACGTCTTTCCCCAGTCAGCACAGGCCAGCTCATCATGGCAGCACCATCTCAAGTGCAAAGGCTTCGATGTCATGGGAAGAAGACGAGGACGAAGATAACCCATCATGGGAAGACTAACAGAGAGTTATTAACAAAACAAACAAAGTAATGAAGAAAACAATGAGACAACATTCATTCACCAAACGACTAGCATCCTTAGCAGTTGTGTTCGGCATAGTAATGGCATTTGCTTCCTGTGCTAACGAGGACGTGGCACAGAACCCCACCAACCCAAATGATGATAACGACAAGAACCTCACTACCTTTGTTGCAGGTGACGAGGCTAAGACCCGTACATCAATGGATTACAACAGTGGAAACTTCTATTGGGAGGCTGGCGATAAGATTTATGTGAAGGATGATGATGGCGCATGGCAGGTCAGTGACAATGCGCCGACTGGTAAGACGGCATCCTTTAAGTTTAAGGTGCCAGGAAAATTTAGGAACAGTAGCACTTATAAGGTTTATTATCCAGGTAAGAACAGTAGTCATGATCAAGTAACGATCCCATCAACTCAGACACAGGCTGAACCGAATGTTACAACTCACCTTGGAGTATCTGGCGATTGTGGAATAGCAACAGCAACAGGAATTTTGGGAGGAAACTCTTTTAGCTTCCAGTTAGAACATCAAGCAGCTGTTCTTGTCTTTGAACCTTATACTACTAATAATGTATTTCAGCGTTGCTATCTTACAAAGATAGAAGTCTTGTCTGATAAGAATATAGCGGGTACGTATACACTTGATCCAACGACAGGAGAGTTAACTGGTACAGGAACAAGCAAAAAGATAGTTCTTAACACCGTAGGTACAGGTAGTTATGCTGATGGTTTCTCTTTGAATAGTAGCACAGCTGATCCTACAGTTAATGGTGCTTACATGACAATTCAGCCAGGTATGCATACTCTTCATATTCGTTATTGGATAAAAGATAAAGTGACTGGGCTTTCTGGTTCAATTACAAAAGTCTTGCCTGCATTTAATTATAAAGGTAACTACTATTATGACTTGGCTGCTAATTTTGATACACGTGTTTATAGTGGACGAAATTATTATGCAGTGGATGCAAAACAAAATTTGTGGTATGAGCATGAATGGGATTCTGCTGACCCTTGGCAACCAACAGCTCTTGGTGAGCTACCACATACCCCAGCAGGCTCTTATCCGTCTATGGAAACTTTTCCTAATTATAGTAGTGATGCAGCTCAAACTCCATTATTTACAGACTCCAGATTCCCCACTTTGAATGGAATTGCATGGTATATCAAAAAAGGAGATCCACGTTGGGATTCTGATGAAATATGGGTTACAATGGGACATATTTATAAAGGTGGTATTTGGCTCAAAAAGAAAAATAATATTTCAGGCTTCAGTAATACAGAAGCTCCAGATGGATTAGGTGATCTACGGAATTACAATTCTATTCCTTATCCTGCAACTCTACCAGAGGTTGTAAATAATACCTTTAATTCAGGTATTCCTCAACTTAACGAAATAGATCAATATTTTTATTTACCAGCATTGGGAGCATACATGGGTGGTAGTTATGGTCCATTGACAGATATTGGAACGAAAGGATATTACCATCTTAATGGACGATATGTAGATGCGTGTGCTCATCATATGGCAGATTATTGTTTATTTGAAGAAGGAAAGGTTGAATTACTGCAGGGCGGTGATCATATAGGATTGATAGCACAGTTTTTTGAATAATAATCTGGTGATATCTATAACATCGTAAATGTATACTTTATGCCTCTGCGGAGTATGATGTAGAATAACGAGTCTCAAAGGTGTTTAACACCTACGGTCAAGGGTGTTTAACACCCTTGGTCAACAGTGTTAAACACCCTTAGGCAACAGTGTTAAACACCCTTGATGAAGAGTCTTAAACACCCTTGGAATGAGGTGCGAACACCAATGAAAGAGTTAGTTTTAATAACATAATTATCAACCATTTAATAGTAAATACTATGGTAGAATTTGAGGTAAAATCAAAGAAGCAAACAATCGGGAAGAAGAAGGGGCAGACAGTGTACTATGCTGTGCCCAAGAGTAACCAACACATGACGCTTGATGCGCTTTGCGACATGATTATGGACGAGACCTCGCTCTCGCGTGGTGACGTGATGAACACGCTTATCACGTTGGGTAAGATGGCGTGCCGTTCGTTGAAGATGGGTGCCAGTGTTGATCTCGGCGACCTCGGTTCGCTCCGTGTTTATTTCCCTCCAAAGATGATGGACAATCAGAAAGATGTAACAGCCGCCACGCTGAAGAAACCAAAGATTGTCTTTACTCCTAAGAATAGGATGCGTGATGCCGCAAATGCTGTGGAGGTGTCAGTAGATAATCCAGCTAGGAAGAAAAGCCTCACTCCCGACCCCTCTCCAAAAGGCGAGGGGAGTGAAGAGCACCCTGGACCAGTGGTTGGGTAAAAACAGCCTCACCCCCAACCCCTCTCCCTCGGGAGAGGGGAGCATAAGAGGGGATGTGCCTACGGGGGTTAGTTAGGATAGGTTTTTCTCAATCTCCACAAAGTAGGGACAAACGAGAGTGTTTGTCCCTACTTTCTTCTGTGTGGAAGGTATTATTATGGATAATACCTATTATTTCTCGGTCTGCATTCTCTTGAGAAGTGCAAGCGCCTTGTTCTCGTTCTCTTCCATAATCTCACGTTCGCCCGGCCCCTTGTCATTGATTCCACAGAGATGAAGAATGCCATGTATGATAACACGAAACAGCTCTTCTTCATACAACTTACCAAATAGTTCCGCATTGGAACGCACAGTGTCGAGTGAAATTACAAGGTCGCCATTCAGCACATCACCCTCATCATAATCAAAGGTAATGATGTCTGTGTAGTAATCATGCCCTAAGTACTCATTGTTCACTTCGAGTATCTTCTCGTCATCAACAAACATATATCCAATTTCCCCGACCTTCCTTCCGTAGGTAGCAGCCACAGCCTTTATCCAACGAGAAGTATCACGTTTCCTGATTTTAGGCATCTTTACGCCTTCTGCACTATATGTAATCATTTGCTTCAGTTGTTTTTCTATTCTTGTTAATACCCCTTTGGAAGGAACTCCGATATATCTCTTCCAAAGTGTTGAAGCTCTCTCACCATAGTAGAACTAATGCTTGACAGCTGTGGTTCAGCATAGAGGAAAATGGTCTCAACGCCTGACAATAATCTATTCACATCTGCTTGCTCCCGTTCATATTCAAAGTCTTTCACACTGCGAACACCTTTTATAATATATGTCGCTTGCTCTCTACGAGCGAAATCGATGGTTAAGTCGCTATATGCTTTTACTTCAATCTTTGGCTCATCAGCATAGAGACGCTTGATACGCATCACTCGCTCTTCTGCATCCAACATATACTTCTTCCGCTCATTCACCCCTACACCAATGATAATATGGTCGAAGAGCGGTAAAACACGGCGTACAATAGAGGCATGCCCAATAGTAAATGGATCGAAACTACCAACAAAGAGTCCTTTATTCATCTATTATCTCCCACCTTTCTATCAATTCCTTTGGAGTGAAGACATCAATATCTTCTACTCTGAAATCTTTCTTGTTACGTGTCACAATAACGTCTGCTTGAGCATTGATAGCCGCATAGTATTGTAGAGAGTCCTCAAAGTCTTTCCACATAGCTACCAGTGCAGAATCCACAGCAGCAGCCCCAATACTAACTATCTCAAAGTACTTTCGGATAGTAGAAAAGGCTTCAACAAACCCTTTACTACTAAGAGACTTGCGTTGAATATAGCATGCATTCACAACTGAAAGATCAGTCAGAAGAAGTGTATCTCCATTACTTATAGCATTACTCATGAGCCTTTGAGCCTGTAATGTAAACTCTTCTCTGTCACCGAGCAAGTCTATTAAGATATTCGTATCTAAGAATATTCTCATAAGTACTTAGCTCTTAGCTGCTCTTCTTTAGCCTGTTTCCAATCATCTAATTGGTTGGTTGCTAATGTTCCAGCAACGGCTTGTAAGGCTTCTAGAACTTCTTTCTTCTTCTCATTCTTAGCTACATAAGGCTTGCTAATAACCTCTTCATTTTTGCTTATGGGGCTCATTTTCCATCCCATCTTCTGTGCCAACATCTCCAAAAGAGCATTATCAGCAGCAGGAATACTTATTGTTCTATCCATGTTTACCTCCTTGTTTCTACCGCAAATATAGTTTATTTCCATTAGAAAACCAAATAGATAACAACTTTCTTATCAGTCGAATAGACTGGGTTGAAGCGGGTTGTCATGGAAAGAGTTGCGCCCTAAGTGGTCATAAGCAAGCTGAGTTGCAACACGCCCACGCGGTGTTCTCTTGATGAAACCTTCCATAATCAAGAATGGTTCGTACACCTCCTCAACCGTTCCAGCATCCTCACCTATGGCAGTAGCAATGGTTGATACGCCAACAGGACCACCTCTGAACTTGTCAATAATGGTAAGTAGTATCTTGTTATCGATCTCATCTAAGCCATATTGATCAATGTTCAATGACTGCAAGGACATCATTGCTATTTCTGGAGTTATCGTTCCATTGCCCTTCACTTGAGCGAAGTCTCTCACACGTCGAAGCAATGAGTTACAGATACGAGGCGTCCCACGCGAACGTCGAGAAATCTCAACTGCAGCCTCATCAACGATTGGAACCTTCAAAAGATACGCCGACCTCTTGATAATACGTTGTATTGTTTCGGGGTCATAATACTCTAGATGCAGGTTAATACCAAACCTCGCACGAAGCGGAGCAGTAAGAAGTCCACTGCGAGTAGTGGCTCCGACGAGTGTAAAAGGGTTCAGATCAATCTGTATGGAACGTGCTGAAGGGCCTTTATCTATCATTATATCGATGCGATAGTCCTCCATTGCAGAGTATAAATACTCTTCAACGACAGGCGAAAGACGATGAATTTCATCAATAAAGAGTACGTCGTTGGGTTCTAATGATGTCAGAATACCTGCCAAATCACCAGGTTTATCAAGCACCGGACCAGAAGTTATCTTAAAGCCAACGCCTAATTCGTTTGCAATGATATTACTCAACGTTGTCTTACCCAGTCCCGGTGGACCATGCAAGAGCGTATGATCGAGTGGTTCTCCCCTGTACTTCGCTGCTTCAACGAACACTCTAAGGTTCTCAACAACCTTCTGCTGTCCACTAAAGTCATCGAATTTCAATGGGCGGAGAGCGTTCTCAAAGTCTTTCTCAGCCGATGAGAGCTTCTCTTCATGTATATCAAAATCTTCCGACATGTTATCTTTCTGTTTTAGAAAAAAAGAGTACTTGCGAACGTGTCAAACATCCTTATGTAGGGAAAAAACGGCTCGTTCAATATCTATTGAGAGTTTGTAAGATTCCAGTTGTATACTCTTTATCAAATTGGATATATGACCTATGCTCTTTACAAGTGCTATTTATTTTCTGCAAAGGTAGTGTATTTTTTCCGTGCAGGTGCTTTGTTTCGGAAAATTTATCTAAATTTGCAACATGAACTAACGCTTTATCCTTATACGTATGATCAACAGAATGAATAAGAAACTACTTTATCGTGAGATCCTCGACTACATCATGATAGCCGCAGGAATGCTCTTCTACGCAATCGGTTGGACTATCTTTCTATTGCCCAACCACATTGGCAATGGTGGTGTAGCAGGTTTTGCATCTATCATCTATTGGGGAAATGGAATCCCCGTAAGCTGGACTTACTTCTGTCTGAACGCTATTTTACTGGCTGTGGCACTAAAGGTTCTCGGCTTAAAGTTCTGTATTCGCACCATTTATGGTGTAGTAGTTCTTACCATCTTAGTGAATGTCTTGAGCCAAGCCTTCCCTCATCCAATGCTCTTGCATGGGCAACCTTTCATGTCAGCAATCATCGGAGCAGTCTTTTGTGGCGTTGGTCTTGCTTTCGGACTATCGTATAATGGAAGTTCAGGTGGCTCCGATATCGTTGCAGCTATCGTCAACAAGTATCGCGATATATCGTTAGGTCGGGTCATCCTATTGGTTGATATGACGATAGTAACAGGTAGTTACGTCGTTCTTCATAGTTGGGAGCAAGTGATTTATGGCTATGTAAACCTCATCATAACATCCTTCGTACTTGATCAAGTCATCAATTCAAGTCGCAGATCAGTACAGTTCTTGATTATTTCTGAGCGTTATAAGGAGATATGCGATATGATTTCTCAAGCCCAGCCACACCGCACCAGCACCATTATTGACGCTAAGGGCTATTATACGGGGCATGACTTAAAGGTTGTAATCGTGGTTACACGCCAGCGAGAAGCCTCTTACGTTTATCGTATGATAGATGAGATTGACCCCGACGCATTCGTTACACAGAGTCAAGTAATGGGTGTTTTCGGTAAGGGATTCGATAAGTTTAAGGTGAAACGTAAGGCGCATAAGGAGCAGATAACATCGACAAGTAAAGAATAACATCAGTTCTGGTTGTAACGAAAAAGAGTGACAGGAATGTATCAAATATGCCATAATAGGGCTGTTTGATACATTCTTTTTTATGCTTATTATCAGCCTTTTATCTTAATCTAAGGCTCATATAAAACTAAGGAAAAGCCCTCACCACTTAGAGAGAATACGCCACAAAGTAGGGACAAATGCCCCATTCCACGACCTCTCTTCGAATGGGGAGGAGAGTAAATAGCCTCATGTGCAAACAACGGGGGCGTTTCCTTGCTATGAAGGAAGCCTCTCTTTGCGTCAACGAAACGCCCTTCTCAAATGGAAGAAAGCATCTACTCCTATTTAAATGATGCAACAAAATAATCCCCGTTAGGCTCTCCTTCCCTTGGGGGAGGCTGGGAGGGGGGTCCAGACGGGGGCATCTGTTCCTATTTTGTGGCACTATTTGGGATTAAAAGAACCTGTTCAAGATAGCTTCTATGATGCACTCTTTTTGAAAAGAAAAGCGTTTGCTAAAAGTGACTAAAGCCCCATGCAGGTCACGTGTGGCACTTTTCTTGTCTTATTCTTTATGTTTGGTTTGTTTGCAAAGATATTGCTCTTATTATGAAAAGATGTTTTAGAGAGATGTGCTTATTGCCCTTTGTGAGTATTACTGACGACCTCCTGTTAAGAAATAGAGTGAGATTGGAGTAATACGTCGGAGTAATATAAATGGTAAAATACAAGTTACTGTAAGGATAACAGGGGAAAGAAAATAGATAATTAGTAGACTTGTAGATCCTGTGATCGGTATCCATTCCAACTTGAGAGACCATAAGATGATACCTTGAGGGAGTGTGTGTGCAGCATAGATAAAGAACGATGAATCCGTTAATATATTAGGGATCAACTTTGGAGTAAGCCCTTGTTGCTGTCTACGATCAATGATGTGTGTGGTCAGAGAGATTATAGTAACGATTAAGGCAGCATACATGAGGTTAGTAAGTTGTGCCCAATAGAAGAAACAAGCACCGATGATTCCATATATTCCGTAGGACTTAAACATCTTTGTTACGTCCCATTTTTGAATGGAAAAGGTTGCTCCAAGACTAAAGAATAATAGGCTCTGCCCCCATTCTTCCCATTGATCAGGTAAATAATGGATAGCATATAGAAATATTATAAGCACGTATAATGCTAATCTTTTGTGCCATTGAGAAAGGAAACGGATAGCAGTATAAATGAGCGGAGAGGCTAATGACAAGACCATAAGGTTACGGACGAACCACAAAGGGATGTCTATTGGAGTTGCAATACCGCCTTTATGTCCAATTAGACTTGTGTCCCAGAATATTAAAAGATAATCTTTAAGGGTGAAATCGGATAGCGGCTTATCAATAATAGCAGTCCATCCTGGGCGTAAAGAACTACCAATGGCGATGATCAGGAGGAACAATAAGTTCCATAATATATAAGGTATGAGTAACGACTGCAGCCTATGACGGAGCTTGTTGATATACACTTTACGTGTAAACTGTTTACAATGAAAGAACAACAAGCCACTAATGAAAAAGAAAAACGGGTTCGCTAATGGAGCTAACGAACCCGATATAAAGTCGATGAATGTTTCTAATGATAGGTTGATATTACCTATTGGGAGCGAAAAAGATGCTTTTAGAGCGTTGTCCCAAGCAAAGGATACACCTTTGAAGTTAGAATGAACGAACAAAACTAGTACGATGAGAGGGAAGCGTAAAGCCGTAATAACCTGTGAAAGAGTGCTAGTTGTGTCCGTTTTAATCATCTTTTCCCTCTTATTCAGCCAATAGCTTAGCAGCCATCTCACGTCCTAAGCGAGCACATTCAGCCTTGATTTCTGGTGTGAGCGCCTGCTTCATCTCAACAGGTTCGCCCACCTTCTCGAAGTGGAGACGGTTCTCATTCCATTCGCCGATAGCAGCAACCGCCTTTGAAGCCCATGAGTAAGAGCCGAACCAACCGATGTAATGGTTCTTAATGTCACGATTGGCAACCTCTTGGAGTAGTACGTCCATCTCGTGATAAAGCCCTGCATTGTAAGTAGGAGCACCCACGATGAGACCACGGAAGCGGAAGATGTCTTGAAGAATGTAGCTGTGGTGCGTCTTTGATACATTATAAAGACGAATGTCCTTAACGCCTGCTAAAGAGGCTGCACGTGCTATTTGCTCTGCCATTCGTTCGGTGTTTCCATACATCGTACCATAGCAGATGACCAAACCAGGGGCAGTCTCATACTTTGACATGCGGTCGTATAAACCAATAACCTTATCTACATACTTGTGCCAAACGGGCCCATGTGTAGAGCAGATATAGTCTATATGAATGCCAGCGAGCTTCTTCAAAGCATTCTGAACAGGTGTGCCATACTTTCCAACGATGTTTGAGTAATAGCGAACCATCTCTAACCAACACCAGTCGGTATCAATCTCTTGATCGATAAAACCACCATTTAATGCACCAAAACAGCCGAAAGCATCGCCTGTGAAGAGGTGAGAAACCTCACCTTTACACAATGTCATCATTGTTTCCGGCCAGTGAACCATAGGTGTCATAAAGAACTGTAAGGTGTGAGCACCTAGTGAGATCTCCTCTCCGTTCTTAACTTCTATGGTGTTATCTTTGATTCCGTAGAAGCCAGACATCATGTCGAAGGTCTTTTTATTACCAATGACTTGTATGTTAGGATAGTACTTCTTCAATAGAGCTAACGACCCAGAGTGGTCTGGCTCCATGTGATTAATGACGAGATAGTCGATTTGTCGGTCGCCCAAAACCTCTCGGAGCTTTTCAATGAACTGTACGAAGAAGTCTACCTCAACGGTATCAATAAGGCAAACCTTCTCATCGTCGATGAGATAAGAGTTGTAACTAACACCGTAAGGCAATGGCCACAAGCCCTCAAAGAGAGCCTTGTTCCGATCGTTAACGCCTACGTAATAAACTTTATTGGCAATTTCTATCATTTTTATATCATGTTTAGTGTGGTCTGTTCGGGTGTGTTTTAGGAGTGAGAAAGCTTCATTCTCTCCCCAAACTCCTTGCTTACATAGTTGAAGATGTCCTTACAACAATCAGCAGAGAAGGCTAAGGCACATTCAATCACCTTGTCCCATTGTTCTTCCGTTAAGCCCCTTTCGAGGTCAGCACGTGTAATGCCATGTTTCAAGATACCGAATATAATGCCTGCATTGAAGTTGTCTCCGGCCCCGATGGTACTAACAGTATTCATGTTATGGACAGGGTATGACTTCTTGAAATCACGTCCACCACGTACCTCAACAGGTTGACTTCCGTGTGTATAAACAAATTGTTTGCAATAGAAAGAAATCTCTGCATTATACACCTTATCGGCTTCCTCTTTCTTATAAAGCGTCACAAAGTCTTCATGACTACCACGCACAATATCTGCATAATCGAGGTTCTCTATCAGATTAGGCGTTATCTTGATGACCTCATCCTTATGAACTGGTCGGAAATTAACGTCATAATAGATGATAGCTCCATGCGAACGAGCATAATCAAGAAGCCCCATTACCTGTGGACGAATGACCGGGTTCACTGCATAATACGAACCGAAAAGAACGATGTCATCGGGTTGTATATCTGGATAAGTAAACTCTAGTTGGTCATGAGGGTGGTCTTTATAGAAGATGTATTCGGCATCATTGTTCTTATCAAGGAATGCCAATGACACAGGAGACTTCGAATCAGGGAAGATACTGATGTTATCAGTACTCACACCATTATCCTTTAAGAACTTAATAATATATTCTCCGACATGGTCATTGCCAGCTTCTGAAATAAACGTAACGTCCACTCCGCATCGACCCAATGAAGTGATAGCATTGAAAGTAGAGCCACCTGGCACTGCTTCCACAGGTTTATTATCCTTGAAGATGATGTCTAAGACGGTCTCACCTATACCTATAATTTTTCGCATTTGATTGTGAATTACGATTGTGTTCCACTTTAGTTGTGCAAATATAGTGTAATTTGAGCGGACTACAAAAAGATTCCCTCTTCTTTTTTCATTGCTTATTAAAGACACAAACTATCTCATTCTTTTTTCTTACTTTTGCACTATGATACACTATCAAACGGCAGTCTTGGATAACGGACTGCGTATTATCGCTCTTCAAACAGCCTCACCTGTGGTCTATTGTGGCTACCAAATCAATGCAGGAGCAGCCCATGAGCAGCCGAATGAGGAAGGAATAGCACATTTCTGTGAGCATGTTACATTCAAGGGAACCACTCGTCGCACCGCTTTAGACGTCATTAACTGTCTTGAAGAGGTGGGAGGTGATTTAAATGCATTTACCACTAAGACCGATACGGTGTATTATTCGGCTATCTTGAAAGAGCACCTTTCACGTGCGATAAGCCTTCTTACGGATATAGTCTTCCATAGTGTCTATCCTCAGAAAGAGATTGATAAGGAGGTGGAAGTCATCTGTGACGAGATAGAATCGTATAACGACAACCCTTCCGAACTGATTTATGATGAGTTCGAGAACCTTATCTTTTATGGACATCCATTGGGGCATAACATCTTAGGGACGTCAGAACGTGTGCGAAAGTTCACTACCAAGGATGCACTTCACTTCACTCATCAACATTACCGACCTGATAATGCCGTCTTCTTTGCCTATGGTAACGTTGATTTCAACATGCTTTTGCAACTTTTGTCACAGGAGAATGGCACAAATGTGACCACGATTGGCGAACTTAATAAGCATTTGGAGAAGCCGCTACCAGTGTTGAGTGCATACGAACCACAGACAATTAAGATTGACAAACACACTCATCAAGCACATGTAATGATAGGTAATCGTGCCTATGCAGTGCATGACAAAAGGCGAATGGCACTCTATCTCTTGAATAATATATTAGGTGGTCCTGGCATGAATGCACGTTTGAACCTTGCATTACGCGAACGGAGAGGGCTGGTGTATACGGTGGAAAGTACGATGGTAAGCTACTCTTCAACTGGATTATGGAGTATTTACTTTGGTTGTGATGCGCAAGATGTGGACGAGTGTATGGCTCTTGTACGTGCAGAATTAGACCATTTCATCGACAAACCATTGACTGATTCAGAGCTAACAATAGCCAAACAGCAGATTAAAGGACAGATTGGTATTGCTTGCGACAACCGTGAGAACCTTGCACTCGACTTCGGTAAGGGCTTCTTGCACTATGGTTGGAAGAAGGACATCACGGCACTTTATCGTAATATTGACGCTATTACGGCAGAGGAGATACAAGCAGTTGCACAAGAGTTGTTCGTTGAAGAACAACTTACGAAACTAATTTACGAATAGGAATTGATTGATAAGAAACAGAGGTGTTTGACGTGTTTTTCTTCAAAAGAAAGATGGTCTTGGCATGATATTCTCTGTTTGCTCTAATATAGAAATAGGTAACAAATATACGAAACATAAATAGTGCAGGATAATGAAAGCAAACATTGCGCATACAGATAAGCAAAGAGTCGTTATCGTTGGAGGTGGACTTGGTGGATTGGAACTGGCTTCTAAGTTGGTTGATAACGACTTTCAAGTGGTCTTGATAGATAAGAATAACTATCATCAGTTCCCTCCCTTAATCTATCAGGTAGCATCAGCAGGACTCGAACCAAGTAGTATTTCGTTCCCATTCCGCCGTATCTTCCAAGGAAAAGACGATTTCTTCTTCCGCATGGCAAAGGTGGAAGCAGTGGACGCAAGCAATAAGATGATTAAAACATCAGTGGGTGACGTCCATTACGACTACCTTGTTTTGGCGGCGGGAGCGAAGACTAATTACTTTGGAAACAAGGAAATTGAGGCAACAACACTCCCGATGAAGACGGTGGGAGAGGCTATGCGCCTTCGTAATACCATCCTTCACAATCTTGAAAGAGCAGAGACAGAAGAAGATCCAGCACGCAAGCAGGCTTTGATGAATATTGTTGTTGTGGGTGGTGGAGCCTCCGGTGTGGAGATAGCAGGTGCTGTTGCCGAGATGAAAAAGAACATCTTGGAGCGTGATTATCCTGATCTTGAGGCCTCACAGATGCACATTTATCTTGTAAATGCAGGTGACAGACTCCTTGCAGCGATGGATCCTGCATCCTCAGCAAGGGCTGAGCGCGATTTGAAAGAGTTGCATGTGCATATTCGTCAGCCACAGTTTGCAACAGAATATAAGGATGGTATCTTGAAAACAAGTGCTGGGCTTGAGATTCCGGCAGAGACGGTTATCTGGGTGAGTGGCGTCTGTGCGAACACTATAGAGGGGTTGCCGAAGGAAAGCATTGGGCATGCAGGTAGAATCTTGACCGATCGTTTCTGTCGCGTGAAGGGCTTGCAAGATGTCTATGCTATAGGCGATCAGAGTTTGATAGAGGGTGATAAGGACTATCCTTTAGGTCATCCTCAGTTGGCACAGGTGGCTTTGCAGCAGGCAAAATGTGTTGCACAGAATCTTAAAAACCAACTGCAAGGCAAGGAAGAAGAGCCATTTAAATATAAAAACCTTGGTGTTATGGCAACCATCGGACGCAATCATGCGGTAGCAGAGATTAATGGTAAGAAGTTCGGTGGATTCCCTGCTTGGCTCTTATGGTTGGTAGTTCACCTTCGTTCCATTTTAGGAGTAAAGAACAAAACCTTCATTCTTTTGAATTGGATATGGAATTATCTGAATTACAAACAGAGCTTACGTCTGATATTGAAAGCTAAGTAATCAGTAGGTCTATGACCTCGGTACGATGAGAGATGACCCCTTGATACAATGTTAGATACCTTGTTCTATCATGTATGAAGGGGTCTTTTATTGTCCGCTGGATACTTCCTTTCGTTTGAAAATATGCTTTCCTTATCGAATAAATAGTTTAAAAAGTGGTATTAAATAAACTGATTCTCACGAGAAAATAGTTTATTTTTGATTCTCAATAACGCCTTTCTCCATCATAGAAAAAAGTTATCTCTGATTGAAGAGATGGTTGTTAGGAATAAAAAAAGGCTTCGCATCACTGCGAAACCTTGATTTAACATTAAACTTACTCACGTAAGTTGCATGTTTCTGTACTAACTCAAATAATTAACTTTAATAACGACTATTTTTCTATTTGACGTTACAAAGGTACGAAAAAGGTATTAAATAAGTGTATTTTAGTAAGTAAATTCTCTTCATTTTAGACTTTATAACAAAAAGAGGAGGTCATCTGTATAGATTTGATGTATATATGTATTCTGTCTATAATATTTATACTTTATTTCCCAGGAAGCCTGACTTATGGTTAGTTTTATTTGTTAGTTCCAACTTCTTGCAGTACCTTTGCACCCCATAAAGGTAGCATGCCACCTGAGAGTCTGCGTGTTTTAGTCGAAGAGAAGAGCGCAGGCAAGTGTCTTTCTGTGGGTTCGTTTGGTGGCGAGTTTACCTTTTCTATAGGATAATAAATAATAAACAAACGAATTTGAAGACATTTGAAGAGTTGGGCGTGAGCGAAGAGATTCGCCGTGCCATTAGTGAGCTTGGATTTGAACATCCAATGCCTGTACAAGAAGAAGTAATCCCTTATTTATTAGGTAATCGAAATGACGTTATCGCCTTAGCGCAGACTGGTACTGGAAAGACGGCTGCCTTTGGCTTACCACTGCTTCAGAGGATTGATACAAGCAGTAAGTCGACACAAGCGATAGTGCTTAGTCCGACCCGAGAGTTATGCTTGCAGATAGCAGATGACCTCAAGGACTTCGGTAAGTACATCCCTCATCTGCACATCGCAGCCGTTTATGGCGGTGCTTCCATCGATACCCAGATCCATCAGTTGCGCCATGGTGTACAAATCATTGTGGCTACTCCAGGTCGATTAATCGACTTAATGCACCGTGGAAAGGCTCGTTTGGACCAAGTACGGAACGTTGTTTTGGATGAAGCTGACGAAATGCTGAACATGGGTTTCCAAGAGAGTATCACCGAGATACTCACTGGTGTGCCTGAAGATCGTAATACTCTTCTCTTCTCAGCAACGATGAGTAGGGATGTAGAAAAGGTGGCTAAGGGGTACTTACACGACTATAAAGAGATTGTTGTGGGTAGTCGTAACGAAGGAGCGGAGAGCGTTAACCATATCTATTATATGGTGAATGCACGCGACAAGTACCTTGCTTTGAAGCGATTGGTGGACTTCTACCCTAAGATCTACGCCATTGTATTCTGTAGAACGAAGGTAGAAACACAAGAGATAGCCGATAAGTTGATTAAAGACGGATACAATGCTGAGTCGTTGCATGGCGACTTGTCACAGCAACAACGTGACCTTACAATGCAGAAGTTCCGCTCTCATCTCACACAAATCCTCGTTGCGACTGATGTTGCAGCACGTGGATTGGATGTGAATGATTTGACGCATGTCATCAACTATGGGCTTCCTGACGATATAGAAAACTATACCCACCGTTCGGGTCGTACAGGTCGTGCGGGCAAGAAGGGTACTTCCATTTCGATTATCCACTCTCGTGAGAAATATAAGGTACGTAACATTGAACGTGAGATAGGTAAGGAATTTATTGATGGAACGCTTCCTTCGCCTGAAGAGATATGCAAGAAACAACTCTTCAAAACGATGGATAACATCTTGAAGACGGATGTGGATGAGGAGCAGATAGCACCTTACATGGAGGATATCAACCGCCAGTTTGAGTATATAGATAAGGAGGATCTGATCAAGAAGATTGTTACGTCCACCTTTGGACGCTTCCTTGACTATTATAAGAATGCGCCAGAGATTGAGAAACCATCGGCTCGCAGCAATCGTGAGGAGGGTCGTAGCGGGCGTAGTGAGGGCAGAGCAACACGCAGTCGTGGCGCACGTAAGGCAGAGAAAGGCTTTAAGCGACTCTTTATTAACCTCGGTAAGAATGATGGGTTCTATCCTGGTGAGGTAATGCAGTTCATTAATAAGAATATGAATGGGCACCAGGCAGTGGGGCATATAGACCTTCTTGCTAAGCAAAGTTATATCGAAGTGCCTGAACAAGACGCCCAGAAGGTGATGAAAGCCTTAGATGGTGCTGTCTATAAGAGGCGTAAAGTGCGTTGTAATGATGCTGATGAGCCAGGGCACGGACGCTCGGCTGGTGGTCGTTCTACTGGTAGTCGTGGTGGTTACGGAAGCCGTACTGAAGGTCGCCAAGACGATCGTGGGCGCAGAGGTCGTGGGCGTCGTCAAGCAGAGAATGACGCTCCGTTTGCTACACATAAGTTCAAGAAAGACGATTGGAAAGAGCTTATGAAAGGTGCACCAGCAAAGCTGAAAGGTGAAGAACCCGACTTCTCAGAAGAGGGGTGGGCACGTAGACGCCCGAAGAAGTAAGTCTTATCAACCTTAGTCCACTGTTATGTTCTATTGTCGTTACCAATCTCCCTTGGGCATACTCGTGCTTGCTGAGGCTGAAGGAAAGCTAAGGTATTGCTGGTGGGAGGATGTTATGGAGAGGAAGATAGGCGATGATTGGACGGAAGTTGATTGTTCGGATGATTCCTTATTGGCTGAGGCTTGTCGGCAGTTAAACGATTATTTCTCTGGCAAACGAGGCTCATTTGACTTACCATTGGGCTTTGACGGAACGCCCTTCCAACGCCTCGCATGGCAGACCTTATTAACCATTCCTTATGGAGCGACGCTCTCTTATACCGAACAAGCCCGAAGAATGGGACGAGAGAAGGCTGTAAGAGCAGTTGGGAATGCCAATGGTCATAACCCTTTAATGCTCTTTGTTCCCTGTCATCGAGTCATTGCTTCGAATGGAACCCTGGGCGGTTATGCGGGTGGAACAGACCGAAAAAGACAATTACTAAGCATAGAGAAAGAGGATGTGTCAGATTAGACACATCCTTTTTGTTGGTAGTAAGCAATCTGTCTCACGCTCCTTAATAATAATGAGTAGACTTCGCTTTGATCGAAGTAAAGCAATGTTATCACCGTTGTGATACTTCAGTATCATGTGGGTGATACTCCAGTATCATCAGCGTGATATTCCAGTATCATCAGCGTGATATTCCAGTATCATCAGCGTGATACTCCAGTATCATCAGCGTGATACTCAATTATCATCAGCATGATACTCAATTATCATCAGCGTGATACTCCTGTTTCATAAGGATGAAACTCGGTTGGATTGGTAGTTCCTGTGTTGTATTACGATAAGGGGCTGGGCTTTAATACCTATCTTGCGGTTTGTTCATAGCTAAAAAGAGGCTGTATCACATCCTTTTATCAATCGTTTGTATTGATAAGAGAACCGATACAGCCTCTTGGTTATTTGTGTTACGCTATCTGATGATTGATATTCTCTTCATCAGATAACCGATTTTACTTGTGCTTATTGAGGATTAATTTCCTTTAATAGGCGGTCAGCATGTCCCCACTTATCCATGAGATAGAGTACGAAACGGATGTCAACGCCAATGCAACGAGCAAGTTTGCGGTCGAAGTTGATGTCACTTGAGAGGCTATCCCAGTTGCCATCAAAGGCGAGACCAATGAGTCGTCCCTTGCCATCAAACATTGGGGAACCAGAGTTACCACCAGTGATATCATTGTTAGTAAGGAAACATAGTTGCATTTTACCAGTCGTCTTGTCAGTGTAAGGACCGAAGTCTTTGGCACTCATAAGCTCTTTCATGATAGGTTCTACCTGATAGTCCTCTATCTTTGAGCCTTCATCCATCTTCTTAACAATGCTCTCTGCGGTTGTATAATAGTTGCTGTTGAAGCCTCCAATCATGTATCCTCCCACCTGTCCATACGATAGGCGCATGGTGGAATTGGCGTCGCTATAATGTGGCAAGTCCATCTCCATTTGTACTTTAGCTTCACACAACTTCTTCTCTTCAGCGTCAATCTCTTCCGTCTTATTGCTTAGGTCGGCAAGAATGGCACGATAATTCATGAGCAAACCAACGCCTAACATCACTCCAGGGTCCTTGAGTGTCTTCTCGTTCTGATAGAACTTTTGACCTTTCTTGAGTAGTTTGCTATGCGAATAGAGCCACTTAGTGTACTTCTCGTAATCGTTGCCGAACTTCGTCTTGATGGTCTCGTAGAAGTCAGGAAGGAACTTTGCTGGCACATGCTCACAATAGTTTTTAAGCATGGCAGCCGCCATCTCTTGGTCAAGGGCAGGGTTCCATTCATCTTGATTATCCTCATATACCATGTATTGCTTCTTTGGTTCGTTCGCAGGACCATACACCTTGAGGGAGCCGCGAGCCATATTAAGTGCTCTGGTGAATAACTCTGATGTTCTCCAGAACGATTCCATCCAATACATACTGGCAAGTTTTGCATCATTACTATTCGAATAGAGCTTAGCCAACTTATCGAAGTCAACCTTTACAGTTGGGTCTTGGATATTCTTCTCTTTGAGCCATGTACGAATGCGAGCTTCGTACTCTGCCTTCTGACGAACCAGTCCGATAGAGTCGATACACTTGTTCATTCCCATGGAGTTCTTCCAATAGTTCGCAGCCTGAACGTATCTGTTCTCGTATTGTATGCGTGTCTTCTCGTTCTTATCCATGTACTTCTTCATGAGTGCGAGTTTGATATCTCGAGCCTGAACACGTACAGAATTATCGATGTCACGACGCTGTTGAATACCATAAGAAGACAAGTAACGGCTCGTTGAACCAGGGTAACCTATGGTCATAGCGAAGTCCTTGTCCTTGTAACCCTGCATGCTCACGGGTGCCCAATGGGCTGGGTGATAAGGCACATTGTCCTTTGAGTAGGCTGCAGGACCATTCGTTTTAGGGTCTGCGTAGATGCGGAATACAGAGAAGTCACACGTCTGTCTCGGCCACATCCAGTTATCTGTCTCACCTCCAAACTTACCCATACTCTTAGGTACAGTGAATACTAAACGGACGTCAGGGAAGTCTTGATAAGTTGTTGCATAATACTTGTTTCCCTCGTAGAATGGGTCGATATTGATGTGCAAAGTCTTATCAATCGCCTTGATTGAGTCGGTTAGATGATTCGTGAGAGAGTCTAATATGGCTTCAGTCTGCTCTGCGTTCTTTCCTGCGATGAGCTTGTTCACACGTGCCGTAACGTCCTCTTGCTTCTTCATAAACGACACATAGAGGTTCTCGTTAGGTAGTTCTTCAACGTAATTCTTCGCATAGAAGCCATCCTTCATATAGTCATGTTCTACAGTGGAGTGGGCATTGATAGCACTAAAACCGCAATGGTGATTGGTGAAGACCAATCCATCTGGAGATACAACAACGCCAGAACAGTAACCAGAGAAGCTCACAACGTAATTGCTAATAGCGTTGGGTGAGTTGTAAATCATGTCACATGGCAACTGAAAACCCTCTGCCACCATCTGTTCGTAGACAGCATCTGGGAGGTTGTGGAGCGTCCACATACCTTCATCAGCATGGATAGAAAGACTGCTCAAAGCCAATGACGCAGCAATAAGTAAGGTTGATTTCTTCATGTTTAATATAATTGGTTGATGATATTCTTAGGTTTCTTTCATTCCTCAAACACTCTCCTTAACTCTTATGTCTCCGTATCTTGATCAGTGGAAGGTCGTGGTAAAGGACGTGAGCAACGAAGAGTAAGATGATAATCGTGTTTACGGTAAGGGCGAGAGGGGCGGATAAACGTTCATTGCTGATTGTTATTCCCGCAAAGAAAAGACCGCCGATGAGTACATAAACAAAGATACTCTTCAATGGATAAGCAATGGGATACTTACGTTGACCGACGATATAAGAGAGTATCATTGCCGTTGCATTGCCTAAGAAACCAGCCCATGCACAGGCAATGTAACCATAACGTGGTACGAAAATCACGTTGATTCCAATGATTACAGCACATCCAATGCCAGAGAAATAGGCACCCCAGATGGTCTTATCAATGAGCTTATACCAGAAACTAAGGTTGAAGTAAACACCCGTCATGATACCACCAGCCATCACGATAGGTACTACCTTCAGTCCAACCCAATAGTCACGACCAATGATGTGACGCAGAATATCCATGTAGCCCATTACCACCAAGAAGGCAAGTAAGGTGAAGATGATAAAGAACTTCATAGCTCTTGCGTATGTCTCTTTGTTGTCTTTGTCTCGAGACTTACCAAAGACGAAGGGTTCATAAGCGTATCTGAATGCCTGCGTAATCATTGACATGATCATAGCAATCTTACTGGCGGCACCGAAGATACCGAGTTGTGTATGTGCATCGTTATTCTTGTAGACATAAGGAAAGAGTATGTAACCTGCCGTCTGATTAAGTATTCCGGCAATACCAAGGATGAGGATAGGCCAAGAATAGGATAGCATCTTCTTTGCGAGAGGCATATCAAAGAGCTTCCCACTGCCGAAGAATCCGTCTTTCAGCTCTCTCCAGAAGCAGAAAGTGATAGTTCCTGTACATGCCAAGTTGATGTAGAAGGCATAACCCACCTCATGTCCACCTAATACGAGATAGTAAGCAAGATTCAAGATGATATTCAGTGCGATGAATAAGAGTTTGAAAGCTGCAAACTTGATAGGGCGTTTCTTATATCTAAGATACGCAAAGGGAATGCACTGGAAAGCATCAATCGCTACAGTGATAGTCATTGCCCATACGTAAGAGGGATGCTCCGAATAGCCCATAAAGTTACAGATGGGCTGTATAAAGATGAATACTAGAGCAATAAAGAGCAGGGATGTGAAGCCTACAAGCGTCAATGTCGTTGAATAGACACGCTTTGGATCCTGGTCACTCTTATTGGCGTAACGGAAGAAGGTGGTCTCCATTCCGTAAGTAAGGATGACGAGTAAGAGGGCAGTATAGGCGTATATGTTTGTGATAACACCATATCCTCCGCTCGCCGCACTAATCTTTGCGGTGTAAAGGGGTACGAGAAGATAGTTTAAGAACCTTCCGATGATACTGCTCATACCATAGATAGCAGTGTCTTTTGCAAGTGATTTTAAATTTGCCATTGCTTGTTTTTATTATTAGGCACCCACTTTTAGAGAAGTAGTAACCCCTAATCGTCTTATATTTGTTACTAGAAGAAGATATAACAGATAGCGATTGCAGCTATTACACCAGCCAAGTCGGCTAGCAATCCACAGGCTACTGCATGTCGAGTGTACTTAATGCTCACACTACCGAAGTAGACAGCTAGAATGTAGAAGGTGGTATCTGTTGATCCTTGGAAGATACAACTCAATCGTCCAACGAATGAGTCTGCACCGTATGTCCTCATTGCTTCAATCATTAGTCCACGTGCCCCACTACCTGAAAGAGGTTTCATAAGAGCCGTAGGGAGTGCATCGACGAACCGAGTATCCAGTCCGCAGGTTTCGACGAACCATCTAATACCTTTCATCATAAGCTCCATACCACCTGAAGCACGGAATACTCCGACAGCTACTAAGATAGCAACTAGATAAGGAATAATGCGTACTGCCGTATGAAAACCCTCTTTTGCTCCTTCGATGAAAGCGTTATAAACGTTGATCTTCTTTAGTAGTCCGGTAGCGATGAATAGGACGATAATGGTCATCAAGATAAGGTTTGAGACAATAGAAGTTACTGTTGCCATGGTCTGTTTGTCCATCTGTCCAAAGCCCCAGATGACTACTCCAACAAAACCCATCAGTCCGATGAGCCCTAAGAGGAGCGTGGGTTGGAAGATATTAATGCGTTGCCAGCCTGCAGTAATCAGTATTCCAACCAGTGTAGCGACGGTAGTTGCCAATAAGATAGGGATGAATACGTCAGTTGGTTGGGCTGCCCCGTACATGCTTCGATAGCCAAGAATAGCTGTTGGAATGATGGTTAGTCCCGAAGTGTTCAGTACTAAGAACATGATCATGGGGTTTGTTGCCGTGTCTTTCTTCGTGTTTAGCTCTTGCATTTGGCTCATCGCCTTTAGTCCGGTAGGCGTTGCTGCATTGTCAAGACCCAACATGTTGGATGCAATATTCATGAAGATCGACCCCATGACAGGGTGGTTTCGTGGGATATCAGGGAACAGCTTTGATAGAAAAGGGCTCAACATGCGTGCAAGAACATTGACGATTCCCGCTTGCTCACCTATCTTCATGATGCCCAACCACAATGCTAAGACTCCAGTTAGGTTCAGGGACGTTGTAAAAGCGGTCTCAGATGATTCGAAGGTAGCTTTTACCATCTTTTCAAATATAGTCGTGTCGCCCATCAGAAGAGAGATAATTCCAAAGATGAAAGCGATGAGGAAGAACGCTATCCAAATATAGTTCAGTACCATTTAACCTATTTGTTACTGTTAATTCTTTGTCTTTTGATTGATGAAAAGGGAACTACTGGTAGCGAATGTGCCATTCTTCCCATTGCAAAGATACGCATTTATGCGTTAACATGGGTCATAATAAAGAAAAAAGATAGGTGGTTGTGGCGAAAGAAAGGGGGATGATAGGGGTAAAGGTATGCTCATTGAAAGCCTCCCCAAACCCCTCCGAAGGAGGGGATGTGCCTACGGGGGATAGAAAAGGAACGCCCTTCTCAATTTAAGAAGGGCGTTTCCTTACATTGAAGAGGGCGTTCCTTTGGTGTGAAGAAAGCACTTCCTTGATTGTACCTATTATCTATCTCGAAAAGAAACATCGTCTTAAAGTAGGGACATACGCCCTCGTCTGTCCGCCAAGCGGATGTTTTCTTGTTAATAAATTAGGGTGTGGAGGCGGACAGACGAGGGCGTCTGTCCCTGCGTTATCGTGTCATATCGTGCAGTTAGTCCTAAGACTCTCTAAAAAATATGACGTCGTATTTATAATGATATGATGTCATATCTATTAGATTGTCCTATTACTTTGATTAGTAAGTGATAGGATTGAGGAAACATCGTAGTTGTGCTCTCCTTGTTTATTCCTTATGGATTATGGCTGTCCCTCGTAGTTCCTGCCTCGTTTTTGCCTTATTGGATAGTCCCGAAATACCCTATTTTATTTTTTATTATAGTTGCTGTCAGTTTTAACATTTGGTGTGATGCACACGTTTTCAATGACTTATGAGGACGGAAGGCGTGACAGATGTGACAGCAAATTCAAAATGCGTCATAGCGATAGATACGAAAAGAGGATATGTCAACGGGTGACATATCCTCTTTGTTATGTTCGTGTTAGTAGTTTACTAACCTATTACATCGGATTAATCAGCAAACTTTGCCTTGATGAACTCACGGTTCAAACGAGCGATGTTAGCAATCTTCTCGTTCTTAGGACAAACAGCCTCACAAGCACGTGTGTTAGTACAGTTACCGAAGCCAACCTCGTCCATCTTAGCAACCATTGCCTTAGCACGCTTAGCAGCCTCAGGCTTACCCTGTGGCAAGAGAGCCAACTGACTTACCTTAGATGAAACGAAGAGCATAGCAGAACCATTCTTACATGCAGCTACACAAGCACCACAACCGATACATGTTGCGCAGTCCATTGCCTCATCAGCATTGTCCTTAGAGATAAGAATAGCGTTTGCATCCTGTGCCTGACCAGTGCGGATTGTGGTGTAACCACCAGCCTGAATAATCTTATCGAAGGCTGTACGGTCTACCATACAGTCCTTGATAACTGGGAAACCAGCCGAACGCCATGGCTCAACAGTGATTACATCACCATCGTTGAAACGGCGCATATAGAGCTGACAAGTTGTTGCGCCACGCTCTGTCTTACCATGTGGAGTACCATTAATATATAGTGAGCACATACCGCAGATACCCTCGCGGCAATCGTGATCGAAGACGAATGGTTCATCACCAGCTTCTATCAACTCCTCGTTAAGGATGTCAAGCATCTCAAGGAATGAGGTGTCGTCTGGGATGTTCTTCATCTCATGTGTATCGAAATGACCCTGATCTTGTGGACCGTTCTGCTTCCAATACTTAATTGTGAATGATATATTCTTTGCCATTGTATTATGTTTTAGTTGACAAGTAAACAAGTTGTAAAGTAAACAAGTTATTTGTTCAGAGATTTAATCAAAGACGTTAGCATCCTAATTATGCCTTGGGTCTTATCGCATAGTTGCTGTGCAAGTTCTGTCGAGATATACCCTAAGTCTTTCGATAGAATCAATTGAGTTTCTAACTCACACGCAGAACCTAATGCTATACTAAGGAATCTCTCAGTTTCACGAGTATGGATTCTGCCATAGCCTTCTGCTATGTTCGAGGGAATTGATACAACGGCTCTACGCATTTGGGAAGCTAATCCAAATAGTTCTTCCCGTGGATATGTCTTTGTAGCTTTGTATACTTCTAGGACAAGTTCCATTGCTTTCTGCCATACAATCAAATCCTTGTGAGTATTCATCGACCTTGTTTGTATTACATCTTGTATATTGTCTGTATTATACTAATAGAATATGTTTAAGGCAGAACAAGCTAACAACTTGTCAACCTGTTCTCCCGTCAACTCGTCAACTAGTTCTTATAATTACGTGTTTGTACCTTGATTGCCTCATACTCGAGAGGTTCTTTGATAAGCTCTGGGGTCTTAGTGTCATCACCCTGATACTCCCAGCAGCCAACATAGAAGAAGTTCTCGTCGTCACGCTTAGCCTCACCTTCCTCTGTCT